>VFSW01000222.1_pt1 | contig 79480 bp, 75 predicted proteins | sample 5358111 | NCBI WGS metagenome assembly VFSW01 (sample SAMN11554181, study PRJNA540505) | mine drainage metagenome | isolation source: sediment from site ElyBrook_90M | place: USA: Ely Copper Mine, Vershire, VT | collected 2017
TCCCGCACAGCTTCTCGCACATCTTCGCCGGTGGTTATGCCGCCGGGTATTACAGCTACAAATGGGCCGAGGTGCTGTCATCGGATGCCTTCTCCAAGTTCGAAGAGAACGGCATCTTTGATCGCGCTACCGGTTTGCAGTTTCTCAATGCCATCCTGGAGCAGGGCGGCTCACGCGAACCGATGGAATTGTTCATCGAATTCCGTGGTCGTGAGCCGAGCATCGATGCATTGTTGCGGCACAGTGGTCTGGTCAGTGCGTGAACCGTCGCTGCGCGGCCGAGCTATTCCTGCAGACTCAGACCCGAGCAGGCCACCTTTTTTTGCGCGCTTTCTGCCGCGGCAACCGGCTTGCCCGGTAGTGCCCGCGAGCCATCGCCCGATTCGCCGTCGGCCAGCGCTAGGTTCAGCCCGGTATCGCGCGCCGAGGCATTCTCCGAGAGGCTGATCTTGAGGCGGAGATTATTGGCCGAATCGGCGTTGAGCAGCGCTTCGTCCAGACTGATCTTCCCTTCCTTGTAGAGATTGAACAGCGCCATGTCGAAGGTCTGCATGCCGAGGTTGGCGGATTTTTCCATCACTTCCTTGATACCGGAGATGTCGCCGCGCCGCACCATGTCGCAGACCAGCGGCGTGCCGATCAGGATCTCGATGGCCGCGCAGCGCTTGCCGTCCACGGTCGGGATCAGGCGCTGCGAGATGAAGGCGCGCAGATTCAGCGACAGATCCAGCAGCAACTGATTGCGGCGTTCTTCAGGGAAGAAGTTGATGATGCGGTCCAGCGCCTGGTTGGCGTTGTTGGCGTGCAGCGTGGAGATCGCCAGATGGCCGGTTTCGGCGAAGGCGATAGCGTGCTCCATGGTTTCGCGGTGGCGGATCTCGCCGATCAGAATCACGTCCGGCGCCTGGCGCAGGGTATTGGCCAGCGCATCTTCGTAGCTGTCGGTATCCATGCCGACCTCGCGCTGGTTGACGATCGATTTCTTGTGATGGTGGATGAACTCGATCGGATCTTCGATGGTGATGATGTGTCCGGCGCTGTTGCTGTTGCGCACATCGATCAGCGAGGCCAGCGAGGTGGACTTGCCGGAACCGGTGGCGCCGACGAACAGGATCAGACCGCGCTTGGACATGATCAGGTCGACGAGACTGCGCGGCAGACCCAGCGATTCCATATCCGGGATGGTGGTCTTGATGTTGCGCACCACCATCGACACCTGACCGCGCTGCTTGAAAATATTGACGCGAAACCGCCCGACGCCGGGCTCGGAAATCGCCAGGTTCATTTCCGGCTTGCGTTCAAACTGGGCGCGTTGCTCGGCGTCCATGACCGCGTAGGCAATCTCCTTGACGCGGTCGCCGGGGAGTTTGGTGATGTGCAGCGGTACCAACTGGCCGTGGATTTTGCAGCTGGGGAGTGCGCCGGTGCTGAGATAGAGGTCGGAGGCATCGCGCTCGACCATGACCTGCAAAAATTCTTTGAACTCCATTATTCCTCCCGGCTAGGCGCGAATGCGCGAGTTTTTAGTGAACGTGATGCGGTTGCCGACTGAGAGTGCAGGGGAGGGGTCGGATCCTCGCCTGTGCTGCGGGTTCCGCCGGGCGCATCAGTGGAGTTATCGACGTGCTGCGGCCAGACTGAAGAGTGGCCTGCGCCGGTTGCCAGTCCGCCCGGACGGCCATAAGCTGGGCCTATGAAAAACCCGTCCACCCGTCATCCCGCGCCGCTCGCTGGCCGTATCCGGGTGCTCGATGATCTGCCCGCGCCGGTGCGTGCCGAGGTCGAACGGACCTGGCGGTCTTACCTCGAAACAGCGGCCGAACAGGGCGTGGCCGTGTCGTGCCAGGCCGATTTTCACGCGGTGCTGCTGCGGGTCTGGGCCGGCAGCGATTTTGTCGCGCAGACCTGCGCGCGCGCGCCGCAATTGCTCGCCGAGTTGCTCGACAGCGGCGATCTGCTCGGCGACTATGCGCCCGAGGAATTGGCGCACAAGGCCCAGGATGCCTGCGCGCGCGCAACGGACGAGATGGCACTTGGCGTTGCGCTGCGTCGGTTGCGGCGCCGCGAGATGTTGCGCATCGCCTGGCGCGACCTGGCCGGCTGGGCCGATCTGCGCGAGACCTGCGCGGACCTTTCGGCATTGGCCAGTGCCTGTCTCGATGCCGCACTGGCGCGGCTCGACGCCTGGCAGCGCCAGGAATCGGGTACGCCGCGCGGCAGCAGCGGCAAGCCGCAAGCGCTGGTGGTGCTGGGCATGGGCAAGCTCGGCGCCGCCGAATTGAATTTTTCCTCGGACATCGACCTGATCTTCGCCTACCCCGAGGAAGGCCAGACCCGCCCGAACGGCGCGACCAACGAAGAATATTTCATCCGTCTCGGCCAGCGTCTGATTCACGCCATCAGCGCGACCACCGCCGACGGTCAGGTGTTCCGCGTTGACATGCGCTTGCGGCCTTATGGTGACAGCGGCCCGCTGGCCATGGGATTTGAGGCGATGGAGGAGTATTACCAGCACCAGGGCCGCGACTGGGAACGCTATGCCTTGATCAAGGCCAGCCCGGTGGCCGGCGACCGGAGCGCCGGCGCCGCCATGATCGAGACCCTGCGGCCGTTCATCTATAGACGCTATCTCGACTACGGCACCTTCGCCGCGCTGCGCGATATGAAGGCGATGATCAGCCGCGAGCTGGAGCGCAAGGGGCTCGCCGACAACATCAAGCTCGGCCCCGGCGGTATCCGCGAAGTGGAATTCATCGGTCAGGCGTTTCAACTGATTCGCGGCGGCCGCGAACCGGACTTGCAGGAGCGCGGCATTCTCACCGTGCTGGCGCGGCTCGCCGAACACGATCACCTGCCCGAGTATGTCAGCCGTGGCTTGCGCGAGGCCTATATATTCCTGCGCCGCCTGGAGAACCGCGTGCAGGCCTATCAGGATACGCAAAGCCACGAACTGCCCGTCGATCCGCTGATTCAGGCGCGTCTCGCCATCGCCATGGGCTTTGCCGACTGGCCGGCACTGCGGCGCGCGCTGGATAAGCATCGCCACCTGGTGCAGGACCATTTCGAACAGGTGTTCGCCGCGCCGCAGGCCGCCGGCACGGCGCTGCCGAATTCGGATCTCGACGCGGTGTGGCGCGGTGTCTTGACCGGGGCCGCCGCCGCGGCAATTCTGATCGCCGCCGGACTCGACGATACCGAAGAAGCGCAGCGCCTGCTGACGCGGCTGCGCGAGGGCTTCGGCTATCGCGCCTTGAGTGCCAAGGCCCGTGAGCGCATGGATCAGTTGCTGCCGATGCTGATCGGTGCGGTCGGTGCCGTGGCGCAACCGACCGCGACCTTGCAGCGCGTCATCGGCCTGCTCGAAGCCGTGGCCGGTCGCAGCGCCTACCTGGCGCTGCTGGTGGAAAATCCCCTGGCCTTGTCGCAACTGGTGCAGTTGTGCGCCGCCAGCCCGTGGATCGCGCGGCAACTCATGCGCCATCCCATCCTGCTCGATGAACTGCTCGACCCGCGCAGTCTGTATGCGCCGCTGGATAAAATCGCGCTCGCGCAGGAATTGCTGACGCTCATGCAGCCCGTGCCGAACGACGATCTGGAACGGCAGATGGAGGCGTTACGGTGGTTCAAACAGGCCAATGTGCTGCGCGTCGCCGCCGCCGACATCGCTGCCGCCATGCCTTTGATGGTGGTCAGCGACCATCTCACCGAAATCGCCGAGACGGTGCTGCGCGAGGTGCTGGGTCTGGCCTGGGACCATCTGGTGGCCCGCCATGGCCGGCCACAGTATCAGATAGGTGATGTCGTACACGAGGCCGGTTTTATCGTCGTCGCCTACGGCAAGCTCGGCGGCATCGAACTTGGCTATGGCTCCGACCTTGACTTGGTGTTCTTGCACGAAGGCGTCGGCACGGAGCAGCGCACTGTCGGACCGAAGCGAGTCGACAACGGCGTGTTCTTCGCGCGCCTCGGCCAGCGCATCATTCACATGCTCAACACCCACACCCCGTCCGGTGTGCTCTACGATGTCGACATGCGGCTGCGCCCGAGCGGCGACTCGGGTCTGCTGGTCAGCAGCCTGGAGGCGTTCGCCGATTACCAGCGCAACGAGGCCTGGACATGGGAGCATCAGGCACTGGTGCGGGCGCGCGTGGTGGCCGGCGATCCGGCGCTGGCCGCGCGCTTCGCGACGGTGCGCCGCGAAGTGCTGGGCCGCCGCCGCGATGCCGATGAACTGCGGGTCGCGGTGCGCGACATGCGCGAACGCATGCGCGTCGAATTGGCGGTGCGCGGCGCCGACCGTTTCGATCTCAAGCAGGACCGGGGTGGTATCGCCGATATCGAATTTATGGTCCAATACGGCGTACTGGCCTGGGCATCCAAGCATCCGCAATTGCTGGTTTATACCGACAATATCCGACTGCTCGACGGCTTTGCCCGCGCCGGTTTGATGGCCGCCGCCGACAGCCAGTTACTGGCCGACGCCTACCGCGCCTACCGCGCCCGGTTGCACCGCCTCACCCTGCAGGAAGAATCCGCCGTCGCCGACGCCCGGGAATTCCAGGAGTACCGGGAGGGGGTTGCCGCGTTGTGGCGCAGGCTGATGGAATTGTAGGGCCGCCTTCAGGCGGCTGATTTGAAGATGGCGGCCTGAAGGCCGCCCTACGTTGTAGGAGAGCAGCAAATGACAATGGATGACCGCGACGGCGTCATCTGGTTGGACGGCAAGCTGGTGCCCTGGCGCGATGCCAAGGTCCACGTGCTGACCCATACCCTGCATTACGGCATGGGCGTGTTCGAAGGCGTGCGCGCCTATCAGACCGACAAGGGCACGGCGATCTTCCGCCTCGGCGCGCACACCGACCGGCTGTTCCGCTCGGCGCATATCCTGATGATGGACATGCCGTACGACAAAGCCACGATCAACGAAGCGCAGCGCACCGTGGTGCGCGAGAACAATCTGGAAACCGCTTATATCCGCCCGATGTGTTTCTACGGTTCCGAAGGCATGGGACTGCGCGCCGACAATCTCAAGGTGCACGTGATGGTCGCCGCCTGGACCTGGGGTTCGTATCTCGGGGCGGAGAACATGGAGCGCGGCATCCGCATCAAGACCTCGTCGTTCACGCGTCACCACGTCAACATCACCATGTGCAAGGCCAAGGCCAACGGCAATTACATGAACTCGATGCTGGCGCTGCGCGAGGCGCTGTCCTGCGGTTATGACGAAGCCATGCTGCTCGACAACGAAGGCTATGTCGCCGAAGGCAGCGGCGAGAATATTTTCATGATCCGCAACGGCGTGCTGTACACGCCGGATCTGACCTCCGCGCTGGACGGTATCACCCGCGACACCTTGTTCACGCTGGCCGCCGAAATTGGCCTGACCGTGAAAGAAAAGCGCATTACCCGCGACGAAGTGTATATCGCCGACGAGGCCTTCTTCACCGGCACCGCCGCCGAAGTCACGCCGATCCGCGAAGTCGATGGCCGCGTCATCGGCAGCGGCACGCGTGGGCCGATCACGACGCGCTTGCAGGCGCTGTTCTTCGATCAGGTGCACGGCCGGCGCACGCAGTACCCTGAATGGCTGACGCTGGTGAAATAGAGGTCATGGCCATTCCAAGCCAATCCGCCCGCACGCCCAACGCCGAGAGTCACTACGAAGTGACGCGCGCCGACCTGCCGCTGCACTGCCCGCTGCCGGGCACGACGCTGTGGAATTCGCACCCGCGCGTCTACCTGGATATCACGGCAACCGGCCAGGCCAAGTGTCCCTACTGCGGCGCCGATTACGTGCTCAAGGATTGATGCGCGTTCCGTTCTCTTCCCGCAATTTTCCTTCTCCCGTTTGCGGGAGAAGGTGGCCCGAAGGGCCGGATGAGGGAGGTGGGTCGGCAGTGTGCTCGCGGGTTGGTTATTGACGTCATGACAGCGACTGGCACGCCCCTTGTCGTCTGGCACTTCAGCGATGACAAGGCCGGTCACGACAACCAGATCCTCGGCCTGTTGCGCGCGCTGACCAAACGGGTGGCGCTGCAAGTGCACACCCTGCCCATGCCCGAGTCCACTGTGCGACGTTATCTTGCCATGCTGGCCAATCTGCTGAGACGCCGTTGCCCCGCCGGCCGTCATCTCCCCGATCCGCATCTTATCGTCGGCGCCGGCCACGCCACCCATCTGCCGATGCTGGCCGCGCGCCGGGCACGCGGCGGCCGTGTCATCGTCTTCATGAAGCCCAGTCTGCCGCTGCGCTGCTTTGATCTTTGCATTGTGCCGGAACACGATATTGTCACAGCGCGCGCCAACGTGCTGCAAACGCGCGGCCCGCTCAATGCCATCGAGCCGGCACCGCATAAGCTGGAACAGCATGGACTGATTCTGCTCGGCGGACCGTCGAAGCATCACCGCTGGTCGGATCAGACCATGCTCGAAAACATAGCGACGCTGGTGCGCCGTGATCCCAAGTGGTCATGGACGGTAGCCGGTTCGCGACGCACGCCCGAGTCGATGGAGCAACTGTTGCTGACAGCGCGTGTGCCGAATCTGGTTTATGTCGCCGCCCGCGACACCGGTCCGGAGTGGCTGCCGTTCCGACTTGCCGAGGCGCCGCAGGTCTGGGTGACCGAGGACAGCATGTCGATGGTTTATGAGGCATTGAGCGCCAATGCCGCGGTCGGTGTATTGCCGGTGCCGCGCCGGGGATTCGGTCGCGTCTCGCGCGACATGGAGAAATTGCTGGCCGAAGGACGGCTGACCTCGTTTGGCGAATGGTGTAAAAGCCAGGCGTTGCGGCTGCCGGCGCAACCTTTCAATGAAGCGGCGCGCTGCGCGGAGTGGGTTGCCGAACATTGGTTGCGCCGTGCGTGAAGGTGCACAAGCGCTGGTGGGCTGAAAAGAATCACCCTCTTCCTGTGGGAGAGGGCCAGGGTGAGGGCAATCAGTAATGGCGCATGAATTAGGGCGATCCATAAAACGATGAGCGCACAATGACCGACTGTTGGCTACTGACCGAAGACAAAGCAGGCATGTACAACCAATGCCTCGGTCTCGCCGAAGCGCTGGGCGTGGACGCGCAATGGAAACGCCTGGTGCCGCGCGCGCCGTGGAAATATCTGCCGCCGCAGTTATGGTGCTGCGCGCTGCGCGCGGCCGGTCCCGGTGGCGATGCACTGGCGCCACCCTGGCCGGATCTGCTGATCGCCACCGGCCGACCGACCGTCGCGGTGTCGTGCGCGATCCGTCGCGCCAGCGGCGGCGAGACCTTCACCGTGCAGATCCAGAATCCGGGCATCGCCCTGCATCACTTCGATCTGGTGGTGGCGCCGCAGCATGATCGCCTGCACGGTCCCAACGTGATCAGCACGCAAGGCGCTTTGCACCGGGTTACCCCGTCGCGACTGGCGTCCGAGGCGCAGCGCCTGGCGCCGACCTTGGCCCATCTGCCGCAACCACGCGCGGCGGTGTTGCTGGGCGGCTCCAACCGCAATTACCGCTTCACGCCGGAATTGGCCAACGAATTGGCCGCGCGTCTGGCAACACTGGCGCGCGGCGGCATCGGGCTGCTGATCACGCCGTCGCGGCGCACCGACCCGCAGGCGTTGGCGACCTTGCGCGCGGCGTTGGCCGATACCTCCGCCGTGATCTGGGACGGCACGGGCGAGAACCCTTATTTTGCTTACCTGGGCCTCGCCGATTATCTGCTCGTGACCGGCGATTCGGTGAACATGGTGTCCGAGGCCTGCGCGACCGGCAAGCCGGTGTATGTGATCGAACTGGCCGGGGGCTCGGCGAAATTCCAACGCTTTCACATGGGCCTGCGTCAGGCCGGCATGACCCGGCCATTTGTCGGGACGCTGGAGCAATGGCACTATGCACCGCTCGACGATGTCGGCACCGTCGCGGCCGAGATCCGCCGGCGTCTGCCAAATCCGGACTGAGTCCAACAGATTGTTCCTCATCGGACCCGAATGGCACTTGCCACTGAGGCGGGTCTCAGACCGGCCTAGACGTTAATTTGGAGTTATGTAAGTGCCATTTCCATCGGACCCGTATAATGTTACCCCTCAGCGGGCTGTAGGAACACAGCAGTGGTGATGAAGAGCAACAGCCATGACATTTCTTGATCTCGATGCATTCAATGCCGCGCCCCTGACGCGTGAGCCGTTCGAGTACCTGATCGTGCCCGGCTTTCTCAAGTCGGCGTCGCGGCAATCGCTCAACAGCGCGTTCCCGCGCATCGATAAGCCGGGCAGCTTTCCGGTCAGCGAACTGCAGATCAGTCCGCTGTTCACGGAACTGCTTGCGGAGCTGCAAGGCCCGGCCTTCACGCAGGCGGTCGCCGCCAAGTTCGGCATCCCTGATCTGGCCGAACATCCGACCATGGTCACGGTGCGCGGCCGCTGTCAGAAAAAAGACGGGCGCATCCACACCGACACCGCCAGCAAGATCATCACCGTGCTGGTCTATATGAACGACCACTGGGAAGATCAGGGCGGCCGACTGCGCCTGCTGCGCAGCCCGACCGATCTTGACGACGTGATTACCGAGGTGCCGCCGGATTGGGGCACGCTGTTGGCGTTCCGGCGCGCCGACAATTCCTATCACGGGCACAAGCCGTTCGTCGGCGAACGCCGTGCCCTGCAACTCAACTGGGTGACCGATCAGAGCGTGGTGGACCACGAGCAGACCCGGCACCGGCTCTCGGCGCGCCTCAAGCGCCTCAATCCCTTCGCCTGATTCCATGCGGCGCGCAGACAATCGTGCCCACGATCCGGCACTTCGGCAGAACACCATGGCGCTCAACATCGAGACCTTCAGCAACGTCAAAGGCGGCAACTGCTTCTTCAAGGCCATCGGTCATCCCTTGGTTACCGATCAGGCTCACGCGCTGCTGACGCGGCTTTCCGTGCAGGGCCGCGTCGCGGTCTACGATCCGCTGGGCATGGCCGATGCGCTGGCGCAGTTCTACGATCTTGGTGCGCTGGATATCGGCGGCGTCTATGTGCAGCGCATCGAGGAAATCGGCAGCCGCATACTCGGGCGCAGCGCGCAATCCGTCGCCGCGCTGCCCGATGCCGCCGCGACCGTAGTGTTCATCGTCGCCTTCGATGCGCAGCGTCTGATCGATCAGGTGCGTCATCTGCTGCCGCCGCATGCGGAGGTGGCGAGCCTCGATGAACTGCGCTTGCCGGACGCGATGCTGAGCAACACGCGCCGTTATCTCGACCCGTGCAACTTCGCCACCAATCTCGCGCTGTTGCGCGATGTCGGCGGCCGGCACACGCGCGTGGTGAGCTGCAATTACTGGCATGGCTGGGGCGTCAAGGGCACGCAGCTTTGGCTGTGCCTGTTCGATCAGGCCGGTACGGTACTGGCGCAATGGCAGGAGGCACTGCCGGACGGTGCCGCCAGTCTCGTCATCGACAGTGCTGTGGTGCGCCGGCGCTTCAACCTCGGCGAATTCACCGGCACGCTGTTCATCCACGCACAGCACATCGCCGGCCATGACGTCGTAAAATATGCGCTCGATACCTATGGCGATGCGCCGACGGAACTGTCCTGTACGCACGACGCCAATTCCTGGCCATCGGATCTGTACGCCGGACTGCCGGCGCCCTGCGACGATGAACGCGTGGTGTTGTGGTTGCAGAACAGTCATCCGATTCCGATACCGGCCGGCGGTGTCGGCATCAACAAGATGGGTTCGGACAATATCCGTATCGTCGATGCAGTGATTCCGCCGTTCGGCACCTACGAACTGGATGTCGCCACGCTGTTCCCCGACGCGCGCTGGCCCGAACAGTTCGAAGTGCAGGCCGGCAAGTACTGCGTGCGGCCGCGCTATGAAGTGAGCGTGCGCGGCGGCCGCAGCCGCATGGCGCACGTCAACGTGGAGCGCGTCGATCTCAAACCCGATCCGCAACTGCCCAAGATCGGCGAGCTGGTCGGCAAGGGTTATCTGCTGCCGGCGCCGGTTCTGCCGGTCGCGCAATATCACAGCGTGGCGTTGCCTACGCCCATGGCTACCGACCAGCAGCATCTGCCGCTCGCACTGAAAGTATTCGATGCCGGCGGCGCGGAAATCCTCACGCATTGCTTCGGCGATCTGGCGCGTCACGACAGCGTGGCGATCGATATCAACGGCCTGCTCGACCGCGCCGGCAAGACGCTGCCCGGCGGCTATGGACACATGGAGCTCATCTACGATTTCACGGCCGGCCATGAGGCCGACGGCTGGCTGCACGCGCTGTTCCGCTATCGGCAACTGTCCAGCGGCCACATCGCCGAGACCAGCTTCGGCGCGCACATGTTCAATATGCCCATCACCTACAAGGACGAGCCGCAATCCTACGCCGGCCGTCCGCCGGGCCTGAGCACGCGTTTGTTCCTGCGCCTCGGCAATGCGCCGCTCGACACGCTGTGCCATCTGATCTATCCGAGTTCGACCGCTTGGCACCCTCAATCGGCGACGCATCTGCATCTGCACGACGCCGCCGGTACCGAGATCGCGAAACGCGAGGTACGCATTCCGTGCAGCGGTTCGCTGTTGTGGCGCTATCATGATTTGTTCGCCGAAGATGACAGGGCGCGCGCCGGTGACGGCGCCTATGTCATCGTGCGCGACATCACCTGCCGCCTGTTCGGCTACCACGGTCTGCTGCGCGGCACGGAGGCGTTTTGTCTGGATCATATGTTCGGTTTCTGATCGGTCAGCGGTCTTAATGCCACACGGCTTGGAGCAGGAAGCTCCAGCACCAAATATCAACTGTGATGAATGAATGAGTCCATGCACCCTTCGCGCTACGCGCTCTTCCCTCAAGGAAGGCCAGGATGAGGGCGGTGCAATAAACAGCCTGTCAATCCGTTCATCCCAAGTGCCGACAGAAGTGGACACGGATGCCGCAAATGGACAATCCCATGAGTGAATCCAAGCTGACCGTGCTGCAACTGCTGCCCGCATTGGAATCGGGCGGTGTCGAACGCGGCACGCTGGAAGTCGCCAGCGAACTGGCGCGGCGCGGCCATCGCTCGCTGGTGATCTCATCCGGTGGCCGACTGGTCGAGGCCTTGGAGCGCGCCGGCAGTGAGCACGTTACGTGGGACATCGGCGTGAAATCGCCGCTGGCCTTGCGTTTTATCCCGCGCCTGCGGCGCCTGTGCGCCGAACAGCACATCGACATCGTGCACGCCCGCTCGCGCCTGCCCGCCTGGATCGCCTATCTCGCCTGGCGCGGCATGAACCCCGCCACCCGGCCGCATTTCGTCACCACCGTGCATGGCCTTTATTCTGTCAATCGCTACAGCGCCGTGATGGCCCGCGGCGAGCGCGTCATCGCCGTCTCGAATACGGCGCGCGATTACCTGCTGAAGAATTATCCGCAGATCGACGCAGCGCGCATCGTGGTCATCCCGCGCGGCGTCGATCCGCTGGAATTTCCCTACGGTTATCGTCCATCGGCGCAATGGTTGGCCGCCTGGTATGCGCAATATCCGCAACTAAAGGACAAGTTCGTCATTACCCTGCCGGGGCGCTTGACGCGGCTCAAGGGGCATGAGGATTTCATCGCCCTCATGGGCCGGCTCAAGGCCGACGGACTGGCGGTGCATGGTCTGATAGTCGGCGGCGAGAACCCGAAACGCACAGCCTATGCGCGCGCCTTGCGCGACCGCGTCGCGGCCGAAGGTTTGCAGGACATGATCACCTTCACCGGTCGGCGCGACGACATCCGGGACGTGTATGCCGCATCCAGTCTGATCCTGTCGCTGTCGTCAAAGCCCGAGTCCTTCGGCCGCACCGTGTTGGAACCGCTGCGTCTAGGCGTACCGACCATCGGCTACGATCACGGCGGGGTCGGGGAAATTCTCGCGGCGCTGTTTCCGACCGGACGCACGCCGCGCAATGATGTGGCGGCCCTATACGCCAAAGTTGTCGCCTTGCGGCGCGAGCCGGCAACGGTGCCGAGCCAACCGGTATTTGATCTGCGTGACATGCTGGACAAGACCTTGCAACTGTATCTGAGTGTGGCTGTCTGTATTGAGAAAGGAAAAAATGCAGTAAACTGCTTCCCGAACCGTCAATGAACAGTCCACGCGTGGAGTCCATATCTGGGCGTGTCGAAGAGAATGAGCCGACAATATGGAAAAAATAGCGTGAAGGCAGTGATCCTGGCGGGAGGATTGGGTACCCGCATCAGCGAGGAAACGACGACACGGCCGAAACCCATGGTGGAGATCGGCGGCCGACCTATCCTTTGGCACATCATGAAGATCTTTAGCGCCCACAGCATCAATGATTTCATCATCTGTCTTGGCTACAAGGGTTATCTCATCAAGGAGTACTTCGCCAATTACTTTTTGCATATGTCGGATGTCACCTTTGACATGGCCAACAATAAAATGGAGGTTCATCAGCATTTCGCCGAGTCATGGCGGGTGACCCTGGTGGATACCGGCGAGGACACCATGACCGGCGGGCGTCTGGCGCGCGTTCGCGAGTACATCGGTGCGGACGATTTCTGTTTTACCTATGGCGATGGACTCAGTGATGTGCCGATCGATCGGCTGATCGCTTTCCATAAGACCCAGGGCACTTTGGCGACCATTACGGCGGTGCAACCGCCCGGACGCTTCGGCGCGCTCGACCTCGAAAAGAGCAAAGTCAGCCGATTTATCGAAAAGCCCGAAGGCGATGGGGCCTGGATCAGCGGCGGGTTCTTCGTTTTATCACCGCAAGTGATCGATCTTATCGAAGACGACACGACCACCTGGGAAGCGCGCCCGTTGCAGACCCTATCGGAAACCGGACAGCTCTCGGCCTTTGTCCATCATGGTTTCTGGCAGCCGATGGATACCTTGCGCGACCGGCTCCATCTGGAAAAATTGTGGGACACGGGCAACGCGCCGTGGAAGATCTGGTAATGGATAATGAATTTTGGCGCGGCAGGAAGGTGCTGCTTACCGGCCACACGGGCTTCAAGGGGAGCTGGCTGTCGATCTGGCTGCAACGGTTGGGGGCGCGGTTGGTCGGTTATGCCCTGCCTCCCGCTACTATTCCGAACCTGTTCACGGCGGCGGACGTAGCCGCCGGCATACTGTCCGTCACGGGCGATGTGCGGGATCTGCCCGGTCTGCAAGCGGTGTTTGATGAACACCGGCCTGAAATCGTCATCCATATGGCGGCGCAGGCGCTGGTGCGCCGTTCCTATATTGAACCGGTCGATACCTATGCCACCAATGTCATGGGCACGGTCAACGTGCTGGAATGCTGCCGTCAGACTGACAGCGTGCGCGTGATCATCAACATTACTAGCGACAAGTGTTACGAAAATCAGAAGTTGCCGCGGGGCTATCGCGAAGACGATCCGATGGGTGGCTATGACCCCTATTCAAGCAGCAAGGGCTGTGCGGAACTGGTCACCGCGGCTTACCGCCGTTCCTTCCTCGCCGGTGAGGACGGGCGATCAATTGGCTTGGCCAGTGTGCGCGCCGGCAATGTCATCGGTGGTGGAGACTGGGCCGAAGATCGTCTGATTCCGGATATCATTCGAGCATTCACGGCCGCCCGGCCGGTGTATATCCGTAACCCGCAAGCGATCAGGCCCTGGCAGCATGTGCTTGAACCGCTCGCCGCTTATCTGCTGCTGGCGCAGCGCATGTGGACGGCGGGACAGCGTTTCTCCGCGGGCTGGAATTTCGGGCCTGACGATGACGATGCCCGCGCAGTGTCCTGGGTCGTACAGAGTATGGTTGATCTATGGGGCGATGCGGCGTCCTGGCGGCAGGATGCGTCCGGGCAGCCCCATGAGGCGGCGGTCTTGAAACTGGATTGCACAAAAGCGAAAACGCAGTTGGGCTGGAAGCCGCGACTTGATCTTGCCCATGCCTTGCGGTGGACGGTGGCTTGGTACGCCGCGCAGCGAGCCGGCGCCGATATGCGCGCTTACAGCCTGGAACAAATCGCCGATTATGAAAATCTGGGGACTACATGAGCGCGCCACACTGTCGATTCTGCGCAGCGCCCTTGAGCGTCACCTTCTGCGATTTGGGCATGTCGCCGCTGTCGAATGCGTACCTGCAACCCGGGCAATTACGCGACCGGGAACCTTTCTATCCGCTGCACGCTTTGGTCTGCGAGCAATGCCTGCTGGTGCAGCTTGAGGAGTTCGAGAGCCCGGAACAGATCTTCGGCGACTACGCCTATTTTTCGTCCTACTCGGATACCTGGCTGGCCCATGCCAGCGACTATGTTGAGCAAATGGTGACGCGGTTCGGTATCGACGGATCGAGTCAGGTCGTAGAGATCGCCAGCAACGATGGGTATCTGCTGCAATACTTCAAGGCCAAAGGCATTCCCGTGCTGGGCGTGGAGCCGGCGGCCAACGTCGCGGCGGTGGCAAAGGCCAAGGGAATCGACACGCAAGTCGCCTTCTTCGGTATCGACACGGCCCGGCGTCTGGCGACGGACGGCAAGCAGGCCGATCTATTGCTGGGCAACAACGTCCTGGCCCACGTACCCGATCTGAACGATTTCGTCGCCGGCATGAAACGACTGCTCAAACCGACGGGCTTGATCACCCTGGAGTTTCCGCATCTCCTTCGGCTGATGCAGCAGAATCAATTCGACACCATTTATCACGAGCATTTCTCTTATTTTTCCCTCCTGACAGTCGAGCAAGTGCTCGCCCGGCACGGCCTGACGCTGTTCGACGTTGAGCAATTACCGACGCACGGCGGTTCCTTGCGCGTCTATGCCCGTCATGTCGAGGATGCCGGCAGGCCGGTTGCAGAAGCCGTCGCGCTCCTGAGAATGGAGGAAATCAAGGCGGGTCTGAATACGCTGGCGGTCTATGCCGATTTCGCGGAGCAGGTTCGGGAGACCAAGCGCGCGCTGCTGGAGTTTTTAATCAAGGCTAAACGTGCCGGCAAAAGCGTCGCTGCCTACGGGGCGCCCGCCAAAGGCAACACGCTGTTGAACTACTGCGGTATCCGCACGGATTTTATCGATTACACCGTGGATCGCAGTCCGCACAAGCAGGGACGCCATCTGCCGGGTACGCATATCCCGATATTTTCACCGGACAGGATAGCCAGCACAAAGCCTGACTATGTGTTGATACTGCCCTGGAATCTGCGCGCTGAAATCATATCGCAGATGGCGTCGATCAGGACGTGGGGCGGTCAATTCGTCGTGCCCATCCCTACGGTGGCGGTTTTCTGATGCTGTTCACCGCAACCAAGCTGCGCGGCGCCTATGTCATCGACATTGAGCCGATCGAGGATCAGCGCGGATTTTTCGCGCGCAGCTTCTGTCGCCGGGAGTTCGATCAGCACGGGCTTAACCCCGACTTGGCGCAGTGTAATATTTCCTTCAATAAACAGAAGGGCACGTTGCGCGGCATGCACTATCAGTCGGCGCCGTATACCGAAGCGAAGCTGGTCCGCTGCACAATGGGCGCCGTTTATGACGTCATTGTCGATCTCCGCCAGGGATCGCCGACTTTCAGGCAATGGTTCGGCGTGGAGTTGAGTGCCGCAAACCACCGCATGCTCTACGTGCCCGAAGGAATGGCGCATGGCTTCCTCACCTTGATTGAAAGCAGCGAGCTGTTTTATCAGATGTCCGAATTCTACAGTCCCGCGAACACCAGCGGGGTCTTATGGAATGACGCGTCCTTTGCCATCGAGTGGCCATTCGCGCCAGTCGCCATTTCCGATAACGACCGAAACTATGCGAAGTTCGGCGCATGAAACGTGTTTTGCTCACGGGGGCGACGGGTTTCATTGGCAGAAACACCATTCCTGCGCTGTTGTCGCGCGGGTACCAGGTGCATGCGGTATCCTCGCGACAGCCGCTTGATGAATGCGCGGATGTGCACTGGCATTCGGCGGACTTGCTCGATGCGGCGGCATCGGAAAGGCTTGTGGCGAAAGTGCAGCCGACCCACCTGCTGCATTTGGCGTGGCACGCCGATCCCGCGACCTACCGCCACTCGCTGAAAAATTACCAATGGGCGGAAGCCGGGTTGAGACTGATCCAGGCGTTTGCAGCCCATGGCGGAAAGCGCGGCGTTTTTGCCGGCAGTTGCGCCGAATATGACTGGCAATACGGATATTGCATAGAGGGAGTGACGCCGTGCGCGCCCTTATCACCATATGGTACATGCAAGAACGCGCTACGACTGCTTCTGGAATCCTTTGCATCGCGCACCGGGTTGTCCGTGGCGTGGGGCAGGGTATTTTTTCTATTTGGTCCTCACGAGTACACGGAGCGCTTGGTGCCGTCCATTGCCAGGGCGCTGCTCAAGGGGCGGCAAGTTGAGTGTACCCATGGGAGGCAACTGCGGGATTTCGTATACGTCAAGGACGTGGCCGATGCTTTTGTCGCGCTGCTTGATTCGCAGGTAGACGGGCCCGTTAATATTTCTTCGGGCGCACCGGTCTCCCTGCATCAGATCATAAGCATGATCGCAGACCGCATCGGTGGCCAAGACCTGGTAATATTTGGCGCGAAGTCCGCCGCTGGCGAACCGCATTTCCTCGCGGGCGAGAACCAGCGCTTGCGCAATGAAGTGCTATGGTCGCCGCATTACGCTATCGGTCCGGCCATTGACGAAACCGTCGAGTGGTGGAGGAGTCGGCTCAGGGGAGGGGCATTCTGATGCGGCAGCGCGCATGTCCTATCTGCAAGCACGGGGATTGCGCGAATATAGTTTATCGCGAGCGGGTGCCGGTACACCAGAATCTCTTGATGAATAGCCTTGCCGCCGCGCGCTCGGCGCAGCGCGGCACGCTGGCAATGGACGCATGCAGGAATTGCGGTTTCGTATTTAACGTCGCATTCGATGCGAGTCTGCTGCGCTATGGTAGTGAATACGACAACAATCAGAATTGCTCAAGCACATTTTCCAAGCATGTGGACGAGCTGATACATCACTTGCTTGTCGAGCGCGGTGTAACCCATAGCAATATCGTTGAAGTGGGCTGTGGGCAGGGACAATTCATCCGGCGCCTAGTAGATGAAGGCATAGGGAATTCGGGAACCGGGTTTGACCCCAGTTATGCGGGTCCGGCCGAGGATCCGCATGGAAAGCTAGCCTTTAAGCGTAGCTATTACGATCAGACATGCGCCTATATAACCGCCGATGTAGTGATCTGTCGTCATGTTATTGAGCATGTGCAAAATCCGCTCATGCTGCTGCAGGCGGTGCGAGCCGCCTTGAGCAACTCCCCGCGGGCGCGGGTGTTCTTTGAGACGCCTTGTGTCGAATGGATTCTGCGCAATTATGTGATATGGGATTTTTTTTACGAGCACTGCTCGTTGTTTTCGCCCGCTTCGTTGGGCGCGGCATTTGAATTGGCGGGTTTTAGCGTGACGTCGATCAGTCACGTATTTAATGGGCAGTATCTATGGCTGGAGGCAACGCTCGATGGCGACGCGGCGGAGCCGCGGTATAATCCCAACGTAGTGCTGGACCTGGCCGCCGGATATGTAAAGAAGGCAGCGGATATATTGGCTTGGCGGCAGGAGCAGCTTCAAGGCCTGCGAAGCAGGGGAGGTGTTGGCCTGTGGGGGGCGGGAGCTAAAGGCGTAACCTTCGCCAATCTACTCGATCCGGACGCCGCAATCCTGGACTGCGTCGTTGATTTGAATCCCAGTAAACAAGGACGATTTATTGCCGGCACCGGACATGAAATAATAAGTTACCGTGACCTTTTGCACAGGGATGTAAGGTCGTTGATTCTGATGAATCCCAATTATCGCGGCGAGAATGCGATCCTGCTGAGAGACGCCGGATTGGATACGCAGCTGATCGAGTGAGGAGAAATAGTGAAGCTCATTGCTGATACTGACGAAAATACACTGATGCACGAGGAAAATGGTGTCGTAACCACTTACCCGTTGTACAGCAAGCGCGCATTCGAACTGCTCTCCAGGCAGTGGGTCAAGGTTGGTTGGAATGAAAGATATCAATATGGCTTTAGTTGGTTTGGCCGCCCCATTATTCAACTGCCGGAGGATATGATTCGCACGCAGGAGGTTATTTACCGGTTGAAACCCGATGTGATCATCGAGACCGGCGTGGCTCACGGCGGCTCCCTGATCTATTACGCAAGCCTTTGCAAGGCGCTTGGCAAGGGGCGGGTGATCGGAGTGGACATCGAAATACGTCCGCACAACCGCAAAGCCATAGAGGCTCATGAGTTGTTTTCCTTCATCACCCTGATCGAAGGAAGCTCTACGGATGCGTCGATCGTGGCTGAGGTCAAATCACAGGTCCGGCTTGGCGAGTCGGTGTTGGTGATACTGGACTCGAATCATGCCAAACAGCATGTGCTCGATGAGTTAAATGCCTACCATGGCCTGGTGACGCCGGGGTCATATATCGTGGCAACGGATGGAATCATGGAAGACCTGCATGATGTGCCGCGCGGGAGTTCTGATTGGACATGGAATCATCCCGCGGCGGCGGCGAAAGAATTCGCCGCATCCCATCCCGAGTATTTATTGGAACAGCCACTGTGGCCCTTCAATGAGAGTGAATTAACGGAAAATATCACGCATTGGCCCGGTGCGTGGCTGCGTAGGAAATAGCGCGAGGTGTTGCGCCAGACGTAATTGCTTCCGGCCAACCTGTCCGATCTTGAGATTAATTTCAGGAAAACACCCCATAATATGGTTCCTGTATCTATAGGAATGCCGGTTTATAACGCCGAGAAATATCTTGATGGCGCTATTGCCGCATTATCATCGCAGACTTTTTCCGATTTCAGACTGATAATTTCCGACAATGCTTCGACGGATGCGACGCCGGACATAATCGCGGATTGGGTGGCCCGCGATTCACGTATTTCCTTGCACCGTCAAAGCGAGAACATGGGCGCCGCATATAACTATGAATGGTTGTTGCGTAGCGTGGATAGTCCATGGTTCATGTTCGCCGCGTATGATGATCTCTGGTCACCTAATTATGTCGAAGTGCTTTATGCGGCGGCCACGCAAAGGCAGGGTACTCGGCTGGCGGCGCCTCAGGTTGTGATGATGAGTTGTGACGGTGCGGAAAGTAGGCACTCCCCTTTTTATGATCCAATATCAGGTCTTGTTGGCTTGGGACGAATTAGGACGCTGCTTTATCGAGTGCGCAGCGCATGGTTCTATGGTCTTTTCAGCAGGCAAGCCTTACTGTCAGCCTGGGACGCATCCAGCGATTTCCAGTACACGTGGGCTAAAGATTTTCTAATATTATTGCCCTTCCTGCTGTCTGGAGATGTTGCAGGAAATAGCGATGCTGTTTTCTATCAGCGGGAAACCGGGATATCTGCCGCACAGTACAAGCCAAGAACACTTGAAGCTCAAAAAGATCTTTTTGCCACGTTTCTGCGGGTAAGTATGCGCATGTTGCGAGAGGCGCATCCCAAGAGAATTAACCGACTGATGCTGCTGTCATCAATGTTGTCCTATACCAATAGAAACGCATGGAAGCTGCGTCGGTTGATCAGGTCGGAATTGAAGCGCCTTTTTATGAGACGCGAAAGCTGAGCGAAATTGCTCCCCGCTCGGGCCTGATGCAGAGTCCCGGGTGCAAAGATTGTATATCGCTGCGAATGATGGCAAGATGAAACGTCGATAAAAATGCGACGGGTGGTGCGTTAGAGTTGTCCTGGGATGATGGGCTCGCTGTTGCATGGAGCGGATTTCTGCGAGAGCATTCAACGTTTATGCCGGCCGGATCATCTGGTCGAACTGGCGAAATGGCACCGACCACAGCTCGTTGGCGCTGTCGCGTGATTTGGGGCGAGCAATGAGTTGCATATCAATCAAAAGAAGACAGTTGTAATTGGCCATGTCTCCAGTTTCGATAGGGATGCCCGTCTATAACGGCGAAAAATATCTCGATAGTGCGCTTGAGGCGCTGTCTTCCCAGACATTCTCCGATATTCAGATTATCATTTCCGACAACGCATCGACGGACTCGACTCCTGACATAATATCGGCATGGGCAGCCCGAGATCCGCGTATTTCGGTTTATCGCCAACGTGAGAATATAGGTTCTACGCTCAATTTCGACTGGGTATTGCGCAAGGCCGAAAGCCCCTGGTTTATGTTCGCCGCATACGATGACATATGGTCATCGAATTACGTGGATGCGCTGTATCGCGCAGCCACCACCAAGCCGGGCATCAAGATGGCCGCGCCGTTGGTGGTGCAAGTAGACCGCGAGGGTGTCGAAACTCGTCGCCGTCCGTTTTACGAGCGAATCTGTGCTGCATCAAGGTGGCGTCGAGTTTGGTTGTCGCTCATGCATGTGCGCTGCGGATGGTACTATGGCTTGTTCGATAGAAATGCGCTGGTCGACGCCTGGAACAAGGCGAGTGGGTTCAAGTACGTATGGGCAAACGATTTCCTCGTGTTGCTGCCGATTCTGCTTTCCGGCGGCGTGACGGGGAGTAATGAAGCCGTCTTTCGGCAGAGAATCACCAATATCTCGAGCGGCTACATACCAACGGCCCTATCCTCTCAAAAGGATCTTTTCGGTACCTTCTTGCGAGAGAGCCTGCATATCCTTCGGGATGCTCCGCTGTCGGCAGCGGAGCGAGTAATGCTGTACCCGTTGATCCTGCATTATGTGGACAGACATGCCTGGAGAGCGCATCGCTTGATCCGCGCGTCGATAAAGGAGTTCTTGGGCTTGAAGGCCAGGGCTTGATCAGAATTTACATCTGTTCTCTCATCCCGTCCTGCGGGATCGTCCGTGGCGGTCCTTAAACCGCGACCGGATCAAGTCCGGTGCAACGCCGCTTCCACTTGGGCGCGCTTTTCTTTTCCCACCAACAACTCTATCAGTTCCAGCGCGAAATCCATGGCCGTGCCCGGGCCGCGTGAAGTGATGACCTTGCCGTCTGTCACAACGGCGCGATTGCTGAGTTGCACGTTGTCCAGATTCAGCTTCTCCAGCACCCCCGGAAATCCCGTGGCGCGTTTGCCGACGAGCAGTCCGGCACTCGCCAGCACTTTGGGCGCGGCGCAGATCGCCGCGGTGTATTTCCCTTGTCGGCTCATGCGCTGCAGCAAAGCGCGGATGCGCGAATCCTGGTCGAGATTGTCGGCGCCAGGTTGTCCGCCCGGCAATACCACCATGTCGTAGTCGCGCAGCAGCGCAACATCGAGCGTGGTATCGGTCAATAGGCGCGTGCCGCGCGCGGCCGTTACCGGCTGATCGTCAAGGCCGGCGGTGATGACCTCAATACCGGCGCGGCGCAGCAAGTCGATGACGGTGACGGCTTCGAGTTCTTCACAACCTTGGGCGAGCGGGATAATGACTGAGAGCATGAAAGTCTCCTGGGGATGCGCTCGTAGGTAGACCGCCGGAGATTAAGTAGGGCAGATGCATTAACAACAGTACGCAGGTTGAAGGCACATCCGTGAGCGACTTCATGAAGGGCGGGTCTCGGACCCGCCCTTCATGTCATGTTTAGAGACGCATCAACCTGTCATCATCCGCCACCGTTACTGCGTGCGTTCTTTGAGAATGGCAAGGCCCTTGAGCAGATTGAGCGACTGGTACAACTGATAATCGCTGCTGGCCAACGGCTCGGCTTTCTTGTCACCCTTCTTGTCGCCCTGGTCGGTGGCACCCGCATCGGCGGGCGTGGTCTGGTCGGCGCCTTTTTTCTCGGGCTTGACGGTGCTGTTGATAAGGTGGTTGGTCAGATCGGCTTCCTTGATGTTCATATCATTCTTGTTCGACAACTCGGTTACCTTGACGTTATCGAACTGGATGTCGGGCGTGATGCCCTCGGCCTGAATGGAACGGCCGGACGGCGTGTAGTACCGCGCCGTGGTGAGCTTGAGCGCACCGCCGTTGCTGAGCGGCAGAATGGTCTGCACCGAGCCTTTACCGAAAGTCTTGGTGCCGACGATCAGCGCGCGCTTGTCGTCCTGTAACGCGCCGGCGACGATTTCGGAAGCGGATGCCGAGCCTTGATTGACCAGCACCACCAGCGGCGCACCGTTCAGCACATCGCCCGGCCGCGCGGTAAAGCGCATTTTGGAATCATCGATGCGGCCTTCGGTGTAGACGATCAGACCACTGTTGAGGAAGGCATCGGAGACGGCGACCGCACCATCCAGGACACCGCCGGGATTGTTGCGCAGATCCAGCACCAGGCCCTTCAGCGGCCCGCCATTTTCCTTATTGAGATCATCCATTGCTTGCAACAGGTTGTCGGCGGTCTTGGATTGGAACTGGCTGATACGCACGTAACCATAGCCTTTTTCGAGCAGGCGGCTCTTGACGCTCTTGACCTGGATGATGGCGCGCTTCACGGAAATTTCCAGGGGTTTTTCCTGACCTTCACGGACGATGGTCAGGCGGATGGCCGTGCCGGGTTTGCCGCGCATCAGGTTGACGGCATCGCTGAGACTCATGCCTTTCACCGGCGTGTCGTCGAGACGGATGATCATGTCGCCGGCATGCACGCCGGCACGCTGCGCGGGCGTGTCGTCGATCGGTGATATCACTTTGACGAAACCGTCTTCCATGCCAACCTCAATGCCCAGGCCGCCGAACTCCCCGGTTGTGCCGACCTGCAGCTCCTTGAATTCGTCTTTATCGAGATAGGCTGAGTGCGGATCCAGCCCGGCCAACATGCCGCGGATGGCGTTCTCCAGCAGAGTCTTATCCTTCACCGGTTCGACGTAATCGTTTTTCACGAGGGCGAACACGTCGGTGAAGGTGCGCAACTCATCGAGCGGCAGCATTTGGGCGTCACCCGAGCGCTCGGCCATTACGCCGCTACCGATGGAGAGGCTCACGCCAACCACAACACCCAGGAACAAAATTAGGTAATTACGCGTCATCGATTTCATCGAGTTTCCATCGGCTATCAGCCATCAGTAAAAAAAGCAGTGTAAAAGGTACAGGAGCGGACCACGCTTGACTAGTGCCGTATCGGCATATAAAGCAGTCAGTCACGGTTTGCGCGCCTGTTCGTGACCGCCGGTCCGGCACCAAACCAGCGGATCGACCGGCTGACCCCGTTGCCGAATTTCGAAATAGACACCGTTCTGCGCCTGCCCGCCGCTGGCACCGGCGGTGGCGATGGTCTCGCCCGCTGCCACCGTTGCACCGGCGTCTTTGTACAGGCTTTGGTTATGACCGTACAAACTCATATAGCCTGCGCCGTGATCGATGATAATCAACAGACCAAAACCGCGCAGCCAGTCGGCGAAGGCGACACGTCCGCGCGCCACCGCCCGTACCGCGCTGCCCTCGGGCACATCGATCAGCAGGCCGCGCGCCTTCGGCATGCCGGCGCCACGCACGGCGCCGAAATGCATCACCACTTGACCATGCACCGGCAGCGGTAACAGGCCCTTGAGCTTAGCGAAGGGTTGGGTATTGACCGCTGTGGCATCCGGGAAATCGGCCAGCGTCCGTTGCAAACCCTCCAAAAGGGTCTGCAGACTGCGCGCGTCCTGTTCCATGCGGGTGATCTGGGTGCCTTTGTCCTGAATCTCGGCGCTGACCGCCGTCAACAGTGCTTGGCGCTCCCGGCGAGTTTTACGCAAAGACTCCGCGCCGGCCATCTGCCGGGTGCGCAGCGCTTGCAATTGGGCATTTTCCTGCGTGATCTGTGCTTCAAGAGCCGTGAGCGCCCGCATTTGGGCCTGCACCGCCGCGATGCGCGCCACGCGCGCACGATTCAGATAACCGTAGTAGGCGAGTGCGCGGTCCAGACGTGCCGGGTCTTCCTGATTGAACAGCAGCTTGAGCGGCTCCTGGCGGCCGAGCAGATAGGCGGCGCGCACCTGCTTGGCAAGGCCGTCGCGCTGTGCGGTGATGGCCGTCTGTTGGGATTGCTCCTGATCCTGCAAGATGGCGAGGTGCGCGGTGCCCGCAGCGAGGTCTTGATCGATTTTGGCAAGCTCGTGCGTCACGCGCCCGATCGCCTGTTCGCTCTGGCGTAATTGTTCCTGTACGCTGCCCCGGCGCCCGCGCGCCTCGGCCAAGCCGCTGCGCAAGTCTTTGAGCCGAATGCGCAATTGTTCGAGTTGCGTGGCCTTGGCTTCGGCAGCGGCTGGCGCGGCCTGCGCGCTGCCGGCTGCGCAGGACAGCGCGACGGAGGCGACGGCACAAACGCCCATGAGTAAGCGCCGCCACAGCGGCCCTCCGCGGTAACGACACGTACTCATGAGCGTATCAATCGGCGTTGACCGTGCTCCGGGTTGGCGCGGCAATCTCCACCAGCGAGTGGCCGGTCATCTCCGCGGGCTGGCCGAGTCCCAGCAGCGCCAGTAGGGTAGGCGCGACATCCGACAGCGCTCCGCCCTGGGCCAGTTGTGCGGGTCTGCCGACATAGACCAACGGCACAGGGTTAGTGGTGTGTGCGGTGTGCGCCTGGCCGGTATCGGTACCCTGCATCTGTTCAACATTGCCGTGATCCGCAGTTATCAGCAGTTCGCCGCCGGCTTGCGCGAGCACCGGCAATATCCGCCCCAGGCAGGTATCGATGGTCTCTACAGCGCGCACGGCGGCGGCAAAATTGCCCGTGTGACCGACCATGTCGGGGTTGGCGTAATTGCAGATGATGACATCGTAGGCGGCGCCGCGAATGGCTTCGACCAGTCGGTCGGTGACCTCGGCGGCGCTCATCTCAGGCTGCAGGTCATAGGTGGCGATGTTGGGAGAGGGCACCAGGATCCGGTCTTCGCCGGGAAATGCCGTCTCCTCGCCGCCATTGAAGAAGAAAGTGACGTGGGCGTATTTCTCGGTCTCCGCCAGCCGCAACTGCCGCATGCCCAGCGCTGAGATGTATTCGCCAAACACCTCGCGTAACCGCTCCGCCGGGAAGGCCACCGGAACATTGAACTCCTTGTTGTACTCGGTGAGGCTGACGAAGGCGCCCAGACGCGGCATCGTGTTGCGCACAAAACCGTCGAAATCCTGTTCAATGAACGGGCGGGTGATCTGGCGGGCACGGTCCGAGCGGTAGTTCATGAACACCACCACGTCGCCAGCGCCGATGCAGGCCGGCGCAGCGCCTAGCGGAACAATGCGGGTGGCCTGCACGAATTCATCCGACTCGCCGCGCGCATAGGCAAGTTCCAGGGCGCTGATTGCATCGGCCGCCGCGAATTGCGCACGGCCCTGAGCCATCAGGTCATACGCGGCCTGGATGCGTGGCCAGCGGTGGTCGCGGTCCATAGCGTAATACCGGCCGATGATGGAGGCGATGCGACCGACCCCGAGGCTGGCGAATTTGTCCTGCATGGCGCGCAGCGAGCCGAGCGCGCTTTGCGGGGGAGTGTCGCGCCCATCCAGAAAGGCGTGCAGAAAGATCTGCTGCGCACCGCGCTGCGCGGCCAGCTCGGCCATCGCGTGGATGTGATCTTCGTGACTGTGCACGCCGCCCGGAGACAGCAGACCCAGAATGTGCAGGGCCTTGCCGGTGCGGATGGCCAGATCCACGGCGTCGGTCAGGGTATGGTTGGTGAAAAACGAACCGGTTTTTATGGCCCGGCTGACGCGCGTGATCTCCTGATACACCACCCGTCCAGCGCCCAGATTCAGATGTCCGACCTCGGAATTACCCATCTGTTCGGCCGGTAAGCCAACAGCGGCGCCCGAGGTGCGGATCAGCGCGTGCGGACAATCCCGCCAAAGTTTGTCCCAGACCGGTGTGCGCGCCGCCGTTATGGCATTGGATACGGAGTTCTCGCTGTAACCCCAGCCGTCCAGTATGATCAGAACCAATGGCTTGGGGACTAATGACATGATGATGGGGCGTCTGGCTGCATTAGACAGAGTCTAACCTGGATCGGGATGGCGGCCAACGGGGGCCGAACTCAATGGGCGGTAATTGTAACGACTTTTATGCGCCTGTGCGCGGCTGCCGCAATACATGGATTTTTTCAACGGGCACATTACTGTATAGTGCCACCCTTGATATATTCCAGTGACGGGCGGTGATCAGCGCGATCCCCGGCTGCCGGAAATGTCTTTAAATTACCAATCCGGATCCCGCCGCCATGTCCGCCTATGTCGAAGCCTTGATCACACTGGACGAAGATGTCGAGCGCGCCGCGCGCTCCCTCAAAGCGATGTCCCATCCGTTGCGACTGAAGATTCTCTGCACGTTGGGCGATCGTGAAATCAGCGTGCAGGATATCGTCGAGTATGTGGGCACCTCGCAAAGCAATATATCGCAGCATCTGGCGATTTTGCGTGACAAGGGCATTCTGTCTTCGCGCAAGGATGCCAACCGGGTTTTTTATCGGGTCGGCGACGCCCGCACGCTGCGCCTGATCAGCATGATGCGCGAGGTGTTTTGCTCGCAGCGCTGAACAGGAGCGCCCACACCCAACACTGACTCCGTGCCCGTGCGGCTCTTAAACCGCGCGGCCTTGCAACCGCCAAGAAAATGATATGAAACAACTCAGCGAATTCGTCCTGCATCACCCCATGCTGTTTCTGGCGCTGCTCGGCATACTAGTCGTGTTGATCGGCAATGAGCTGCGCCGCGTCTTTCTCAATGTGCAAGAAGTGTCGCCGCTGGCAGCAACGCAATTGCTCAACCATCAGGACGCCGTGCTGCTGGATGTGCGTGAACCACGGGAATATCAGGACGGCGTTCTAGCCAACAGCATCCGTATTCCGTTGGGTTCCTTGTCCGAGCAGGCCTCGCAGCTCGAGAAACACCGCAAGCGCCCCATTATCATTGTCTGTCGCAGCGGCAGTCGTTCGGCCCAGGCGGTGCGCATGCTGAAACAGATGGGTTACGAAGCTGTTTACCATCTCGGCGGCGGCTTGCATGCCTGGCGCGCGGCGAATCTGCCCATCGGCAAAAAATAAGCCGGGATGCCACCGTTGCGCACTCTGACCACACCCTGATAACCCCTACCCACACATTATAAAGAGACAGGTTCCGACATGACGGATGAAACCACCACTACGCAGCCCGCGGCCGGCGAGCAGCAATTCGCGATTGAAAAAATCTACATAAAAGACGCCTCGCTCGAGTCGCCCAACTCCCCCACCATATTCACGTTGAAATGGGAGCCAGAGATCAACCTCCAGATCGGCAGCGCCGCCAAGCAGATCGACAGCAACCTCTTCGAGGTGATCTTGACCATCACCGCCACGGCGAAAATCGGCGAAAAAAATGCTTTTCTTGTCGAGCTGCAACAGGCGGGCATATTTTCAGTACGCGGCTTTCAGGACCCGGAGCTCGGCGCCTTGCTCGGCAGTTATTGTCCCGGCGTGCTGTATCCCTATGCGCGTGAAGCGGTATCCAGCCTGATCAACAAAAGCGGCTTCCCGCCTTTATATCTGGCCCCCATCAACTTCGATGCCATGTGGGCTAAGCAGCAGATGGATCAGGCGCAGGCCGCGGCGGCGGCGGTTACTCATTAGTGGTGATCTCGGCTCCAGGCTCCCCGGCGCGTGCTGGAGCAGACATGGACGAAAGTGATTACAGTACAGACCCCGTACCCGGTACGAACGCCATCACCGTGTTGGGTGCCGGTTCCTGGGGCACGGCACTGGCCATCCTGCTGGCACGCAATGGGTGGCCGACACTGCTGTGGGGCAACGAGGCGCCGCACATGGCGCAATTGCAGCGCGAGCGGTGCAACAGGCAGTACCTGCCCGAGCACCCTTTCCCTGAAGGGTTGCGCATCAGCACCCGTCTCGACAGCGCAGTGGCGGCGGCCGAGGTCATTCTTCTGGTGGTGCCCAGTCATGCTTTGCGCAGCGTGCTGCAAGGACTCGCCGCGTTGCTGCGGCCGGGACAGCGCTTGGCCTGGGCCACCAAAGGCCTGGAAGCGGGCTCCGGGAAATTACCGCATCAGGTGGTCAACGAGGTGCTCGGCACGGAGCTCTGGACAGCCGTGGTCTCAGGTCCGACATTCGCACGGGAGGTAGCCGCCGGCTTGCCTACCGCCGTGACGGTGGCCTCCGCATCCAGCCCATTCGCCGAGCAATTGGCCGCGATGCTGCACGGCCAGAACTTTCGCGCTTATACCAGCAGCGATGTCATCGGCGTGGAGTTGGGCGGCGCCGTGAAAAACGTACTGGCGATCGCCGCCGGTATTACTGACGGGCTGGGTTTCGGCGCCAATGCGCGCGCCGCGCTGATCACTCGCGGGCTGGCCGAGTTGATGCGCCTGGGTGTGGCGCTCGGCGGCCAGCGCGAGACCTTCATGGGGTTGGCCGGCCTCGGCGATCTGCTGCTGACCTGCACCGACAACCAGTCACGCAATCGGCGCATGGGCATGGCGCTGGCGCAAGGCCTCACTATTCAACAGGCCAGCGACAGCATCGGCCAGGTGGTTGAGGGTGTGCAGACGGCGCGTGAAGTGGTCGATCTGGCACGGCGCACCGGCGTAGAAATTCCGATCTGCGCGCAGGTATATCGGGTGTTGTACGAAAACCGCAGTCCCATGGATGCGGTGAATGCGCTGCTGGCGCGCGAACAGAAGCCAGAACGGCTGTAATCTCGTCTGCGGCATACTCTATAACGCACGAGTTACAGCCCAAACCCCTGCTGCCGCCAAGCCTCGTACAAAACCACCGCCACCGCATTCGACAGATTCAGACTACGGTTGCCCGGCTGCATCGGGATGCGGATCAGGCGCTCACCCGGCAACGCATCGAGCACGGTCTGCGGCAGACCGCGCGTTTCGGGACCGAACAACAACGCATCGCCGGGCTGGTAGCTGACCTCGGCGTAATTGTGCAGGCCGCGCGTCGAGCAGGCGAACAGCCGCAGTAGCGGCTGCGCTTCCAAGAATTCCTCGAGCTTGTCATACTCGCGCACCTCGACCCACTCGTGATAATCCAGGCCGGCGCGTCGCAGCTTACTGTCGTCGAGCGTGAAGCCCAAGGGATGTATCAGGTGCAGCTTGGCGCCGCTGTTGGCGCACAGGCGTATGATATTGCCGGTATTGGGCGGTATCTCGGGCTGGTAGAGAACGATGTGGAACATTGCCGATTCTGAATTGATAGCCTGGAGAAAAAACCTGTCGGCGCTGCGGCGGCGCGCGGCAACTCCCCCATGAACACGACTGACGATAACGATCCGTTGGCCAGCGATTTCTGCGGCCTGCGCTTTGCCACACCGCTGGTATTGCTGTCCGGTTGCGTGGGCTTCGGCGAAGAGTACACACGTGTGGCCGGCTTTTCCAATCGCGATGTCGGCGCGGTGTGCCTGAAGGGCACAACGCTGGCACCGCGCCTGGGCAACAAGCCGCACCGCGTTTATGAAACGCCGCAGGGTATGCTCAATGCCATCGGGCTGCAAAACCCCGGAACTGACTACGTGGTTCAGTCCATATTGCCCCAGCTCGATTTCACCGAAACCCGTTTCATTGCCAACGTGTCGGGTTCGACCGTCGAGGAATATATTGAGGTCACGCGCCGCTTCGACGATTCGCCCATCGACGCCATCGAGATTAACATCTCCTGTCCGAACGTGAAGGAAGGCGGCGTCGCCTTCGGCAATGACCCGGACATGTCAGCGCGCGTGGTAACCGCCTGCCGTGCCGTCACCAAGAAACCCTTGATCACCAAACTCTCGCCCAACCAGACCGACATCGCCGAAAACGCCCGGCGCTGCATCGAGGCCGGCACCGACGCCTTCGCCGTGATCAACACCCTGATGGGAATGGCCGTCGACGCCGAGTCGCGCATTCCGATCATTGGCAATGTCCAAGGCGGCCTGTCCGGCCCGGCGATCAAGCCGATCGCCCTGCTCAAGGTTCACCAGGTCTATCAAGTGAGCAAGGCGCACAACATCCCCATCATCGGTCAGGGTGGCGTCGCCTGCGCCGAAGATGCGCTGGAATTTCTCATCGCCGGCGCCAGCGCGATCGGTGTCGGCACGGCGTTGTTCTACGACCCGCTGATCTGCCCCAAGATCAACGCCGGCATCCGCGCGTATCTGCACCGTCACAAACTGACCTCCGTCACCCAACTCACCGGCACGCTGCAACTTCCTTCCACCGAACCGCGCTGCGGCAATTAAGCCGCTGGCACTTTCCTTGCTGTATTCCCCCGACGGCGTCATGACGGCTGATCGTCGTCATGGCACAGCGCTCGGATGGGCGCTTCTTTCGACTCTGGCAGGGCGGGCGGAACGCAGTGAATATACTTATACATCAATATTATACGATCACATTGGCGGCGCTGGCGGGGTCCACGCCAGCGCTCTGCGCGGACAGTGCCGGTAGTTCGACGCACAAGGGCGACGGGATTGGTCTACGCCACTACAGGGCCGGGCAAGGTGCCGATTTTGAGGCTGGCCACCAAATCGCCACGATTGGGAGTGTACGGCTCTGATTTCCTTGTTCAGACAATCGCCGCAATCCAAGGGTCTGGTCGCCGTCGGCTTCCAGCTCGAGGGCGTGAGCATTGCGCAAGTGGTACGCGACAAGACGCAGTCACCGCGACTGACCGTCTGCGCGTACCGCGCCTGCGCCGTCGCGGACCGCCGCAAAACGCTGCAGGAACTGGTCAAGCAATATGCCCTGGGTGGTGCGGACTGCGTCAGCGTGCTGGAGCCCGGCAGTTATCAGTTGTTGCAGGTTGAAGCGCCCGATGTCGACGCCACGGAACTGAAGGCCGCGGTACGTTGGCGCGTCAAGGATCTCATCGACTTTCATATCGACGATGCCGCCATCGATGTCTTCGAGATGCCCAGCCAGGGCGGCCGGGCCCGGGCCCGCTACATGTATGTGGTGGCCGCGCGCAACCCGCTCATCGCGCAACGGGTGGAACTGCTGCAGGGCGCCGGCCTCAATGTGCAGATCATCGACATCACCGAACTGGCGTTGCGCAACATCGCGCAATTGCTGCCCGAGGATGAGGATGGCGCGGCCCTGCTGCAGTTGAGTGCGGGCGATGGCCTGATCACACTGACACGGCAAGCCACCTTGTATCTGGCGCGCAATCTGGATGTCGGCGCGCTTAATCTGGCGCAGGCACCGGAGAGCTCCCATGAACGCGCCTTCGAGACCATCCTGCTGGAAGTGCAGCGCTCGTTCGATTACTACGAGAGCAATTTCGGCCAAGCGCCGATGAAGAACCTGATTATCGGACCCCTGGCCGAGCCACAGGACGCATTGGCGGCATTCGCCACCGCGCATCTGGGCGTTAAGGCGCGCTGCCTCGATCTCAATACCGTTGTGGACAGCAGCACGCCGCTCGATCTGGCGCTGCAGGCCAACTGCATCAGTGCCATCGGAGCGGCGCTACGCCTGGCCGAGAAGAGCTTATGAGTCAGCAGATCAACCTATACCAGCCGATCTTGCGCGTTCAGCCCAAGGTTTTTTCGGCATTGACCATCCTGCAGTTCAGTGGAGTGCTGCTGCTCGGATTGTCACTCATTTACGGCTATGCGCGCTGGCAGGACGCCAAGCTCGGTCGCGACATCAGCAGCATGCAAGCCCAGCAGGATGTCTTATTGAAACGCATCGAGGACTTCAACGCGCGGTTCCCCGTAAAACAGAAAAATCCCGATCTGGAACGGCAACTGGCCGGCCTGATGGCGGATCGCAGCGGCAAAAAGCGCGCCCTCGACGTGCTCTCCGGCGGCGTCTTCGGCAATACCCGGGGTTTTTCACGCTACCTGGAAGGCTTGGCTCGCCAGCATGTCGAGGGCGTGTGGTTGACCGGCGTTACGATCAGCGATGGCGGCGAACAACTGAGCTTGGCCGGCGGCACCCTGGACGCGCGACTGGTACCGCGTTACCTACAGCAGTTGGCCGTCGAACCGGTCTACAAGGGTCGCGAGTTCCAAACCTTCCAGATGCAGCGCGGCGATGCGCCGCCGCACATCGATTTCACGCTGCATACCGCGGCGGCGAGCCCGGCGCAGCCATGATCGACACACTCAAAAAACTCATGGGACGTATCGACAGCCTGTCGCTGCGCGAGCGCGGCCTGCTGTTGGGCACACTGGTCTTCGTGATCTACAGCGTCTGGAGCGGGCTGTTCATGGGGCCGTTGACCGCGCATCACAATCTGGCGCAGGGCCAGCTCAAGCAACTGCAGACCGCCACTGCCCAATTGTCGGAACAATCCGTGACCATCAGCAAGCGTCAGACCCAAGACCCGGATGCGGAAACCAACGCCAAGCTGGCGGCCCTGCGGACCGAGATCGCCGCGCTTGATACACGCATCAAGGCGCGCACCCAGGGACTGGTCGATCCGACGGCCATGGCCAAAATGCTGGAGGATGTCCTCAAAAACGAACCCGGCCTCCAGTTGCTCAGCGTGCAAAGTCTGCCGGCGAGACCGCTGTTGGATACCGAGGAACATGCTGCCGGCAAACCGGCCCAGCCGAATGCCGGCGTACCCGGCATCTACCGGCACGGCATGACTCTGGTCTTTGCGGGCGGCTATCTGGACGCGCTGCATTATCTGCGCACCCTGGAGGATTTGCCCTGGCATTTGTACTGGGACAAGGTAGCGTTCAAGGTCGAAAAATATCCCCAGGCACGGTTCTCTATCACCGTGCACACCATAGGCTTGCGCGAGGGTTGGATCGGTGTCTGACCGTAGGCTGACAACGCTGTTGCGACTGCCGCTGTTATGTGCGGCGCTGTATACGGGATTTGCCAGCGTGCGCGCCGCTGAATTGCAGGACCCGACCCGTCCCGCGTACCTCGACGCCGGCCGCGGCCCGTCCGGAAATGAGGGCAAGGGCAGCTCCGGCCTGGTGCTCAATGCCATCCGGTTGTCGCCGACACAACGCAGCGCGATGATCAATGACCGCAGCGTCAAGGTCGGCGCAAGCGTCGGCACGGCCCGCGTTGTCGCGATCGACCGCGACGGCGTCCGCCTGCAACGCGGCACGGAGCGGTTCACGCTGCAGCTGTTGCCGATCGAGGTTAAACAGGCCCACAAGGCCGCCAGACGATGAGACCCACTATGCCTAAAACTTCCTGGTTGTTGTTCAGCGCGATCACCGTGCTGTTGGCCGCCTGCCAAACCACAGAGCAGCGCAGCAATCCGACACTCACGCGCATCGATGCGACACTCAAAAAGGAGGTCGCAAGCAGCGTCTCCACGGCCCCGCTGTCACCGCCGCCGGCTGTCACCGCCGCGCTCATGCCGCCCCTCAAGGTCGACATGTCCGGCACCGGCGCCGCGGTTGAGCAACGCTTCGACATCACGGTAACGCATGCGCAGGCGCGGGAGTTCTTCATGAGTCTGGTCGAGGGCACGCCCTATAACATGGTGGTGCATCCGGATGTCAAGGGCGAGATCTCGCTGACGCTGAAAAACGTCACCATCAGCGATGTGATGGATGCGGTACGCGATGTCTACGGCTATGAATACCAGCGCACCGCGAACGGTTATGAGGTTATGCCGATCCGTATGCAGTCACGGGTCTTCCAGGTCAATTATCTGGATGTAAAGCGCACCAGCAAATCGGAAACTCGGGTCAACTCCGGCCAGGTCAGCGACACCAGCGGCAACAATAGCAATGCCAACAGCGGCAACGGCACTATGCCCACCACCAGCTCGACCGTCACCCATCCGAGCAGCAAGATGACCACCGAATCCGAATCCAACTTCTGGGACGACCTGAAGGCGCAGCTCGAAACGCTGATCGGCAAAGGTGAGGGCCGCAGCGTCGTGGTCAGCCCGCAAGCCGGCATCGTGGTGGTACGCGCGCTGCCGTCCGAACTGCGCGACGCCGCCTCCTTCCTCAGCGCCAGCCAGGTGAACCTGCAGCGTCAAGTCGTGCTGGAAGCCAAGATCATCGAAGTCACGCTGGGCGACGGCTTCCAGTCGGGCATCAACTGGGCGACGCTCGGTAATGTCGGCAACGGCAAGACCGCCATCTTCAGTCAGACCGGTGGCGGCAGCATTTTCGGCGGCACCGGCACCTCGAGCATCGCCGGCGCAACCGGCACGCTCAATCCGGGCAACTACACGCCCATCGACGGTGCCGCGACCTCCGCCTTCGGCGGTGTGTTCACCGCCGCTCTCAACCTCAAGGACTTCACCGCCTTCATCGAACTGCTGAAATCACAGGGCGATGTCCATGTCCTGTCCAGCCCGCGCGTCTCCACGGTCAATAACCAGCCGGCGGTGATCAAAGTAGGCTCGGACGAATTCTTTATCACCAATGTCTCGACCAATACCACCAACATCTCCGTCAGCAGCCTCCCTACCACGTACAGCAATGTCACGCTGACACCGTTTTTCTCCGGCATCGCGCTCGACGTCACGCCGCAGATCGATGCCCGTGGCGAGGTCATTCTGCACATCCACCCGACGGTCTCCAACGTCACGGACCAGACCAAAACGTTCGTGGTCAACGGCCAAACCCAGACCTTGCCGCTGGCTTACAGCACGGAACGCGAATCCGACAGCGTGGTGCGCGCCAGCAATGGCCAGGTGGTGGTACTGGGCGGCTTGATGCAGGACTCGGCGCAAGTCAATAATGCCGGCCTGCCCGTGCTGGGCGATCTACCCGGCGTCGGCGCGCTGTTTCGCCAATCCAAGACCGCCTCAACCAAGACCGAACTGGTGATCCTGCTGCGACCGGTGGTGATCGAGACCGGCGGCGAGTGGGGCGAACAGATCCAAGAGTCGTCGCAGCGCGTCGACAAGATGTCGATGACGCCCCCGGCTAAGTCTGCAGTCGTCGCGCCTTAGCCCCGCCATGTACCTCAAACACTTTGGACTACGGGAATTCCCCTTCAATCTGACGCCGGACACCGGATTCTTTTTCCGTTACGGCAGTCATCAGGAAGCCTACAACGTGCTGCTGGTGGCCTTGCGCACCGGCGAGGGATTCATCAAGGTCACCGGCGAGGTCGGCACCGGCAAAACGCTGTTGTGCCGGCTGCTGCTGAACACGATCGGTGACGAATTCGTCACCGCCTACATACCCAATCCTTGTCTCACGTCCTCCGCCTTGCACATGGCGCTGGCCGATGAGCTCGGCATCGAATACCCGCGCAACATCGGTCAGCACCGGCTGTTGAAGCAGATCAGCGACCGGCTCATCGATCTCTCCGCCGCGGGCAAGCGCGTCGCGATGCTGATCGACGAGGCGCAGACCCTGCCCACCAATACGCTGGAGGCCTTGCGGCTGCTCACCAATCTTGAGACCGAGAAGGCCAAGCTGCTGCAAGTGGTGCTGTTCGGGCAACCGGAATTGGATCAGCGCCTGGAGAATGCCAATCTGCGGCAACTGCGCCAACGCATCACTTTCTCGCACCAGCTCGCCCCGATCGAACTGCACGGTTTGGAAGGCTATATCGCCCATCGCCTGAATGTCGCCGGCTACCAGGAGGGTCCGCCGCTGTTCAGCGGGCGCTGCCTGGCCGCCTTGTCCCGCGCCAGTCGCGGCATTCCCCGCCTGATCAATATCCTGTGCCACAAGACCTTGCTGGCCGCTTATGGTCGCGGCGATGTCGTGGTACAGCCTGCGCATGTGCGCATGGCGGTAAACGACACCGCCGACGCGATGTTGTACCGGCCGCACCTGCATCAACGCTTGCTGCGTTCCATCGCCGGCACGTTCGCCAGGGCCATGGCCCTGCTGGTCGCGCTCGGCCTGCTGCATTCATCAGGTCACGCGCCATGAGCCTGCTCAATCAAGTTCTGCAAGATTTGCAGGCGCGTCAAGCACCCAACGTCAACACGGCGCAGACCACGCTGCGCGATGTGCGCATCCCGCCGCGCGGCGCACCGCAGGCGGCGCGTCGACCCTGGGTATTATGGACGGCGATCGTTCTGCTGAGCGGGATATCGGGCAGTCTGCTCTGGCAGCGTAGCCGGTTTAATGCCGCGCCCCTACGTCGTGCGCCGATAGCCCGCGCCGCTACACGCCCCGCCCCGCCGTCTGCTGCCGCGGCCGGTATCTCCGCTACCGCGCCGGCTCCGGTGCCTACGACGATACCGGCCCGCGCGATCACGCCGCTCACGGTAGCGGCCCCGCCTGTGGCAGCACATGCGCCCGCCGCCGCCCCAGTGTCGCCCGCCAGTGCGCCGCGCGCCGCCGCCGTTGCGGTGACAACGCCGCCCGCTACGCAAAAGATCCCGACCGCCCGCCCGCCGCCCGCCGGGATGTCCGGGCTCGCGCCCCGCGCCGTCGAAAAAACCATCCGCCCGCTCAGTCCGGAACAGCAGGCGGAGCTGACTTATCAGGATGCCGTGCGTCTGCTGCAAAGCGGGCGTCCCTCGGCCGCGGAACCGCGCCTGCGCGCCGCGCTGGACAGCTACCCCGCGCACCGCGCGGCGCGTACGGTACTCGCCGGCCTACTGATCAATACCAGCCGTCTCACCGAAGCACTGCAGGTACTCGGCGCCGGCTTGGCGTTGGCGCCAAGCTACGCACCGTTCGCCAAACTGTATGCGCGACTGCGCATCGATCAAGGCGATCTCAACGGTGCGCGCGCGGTGCTGGAACGCGCCGCGCCGACCGCGCAGGACGATCCCGAGTATCTCGCGCTGCTCGCCGCGCTCTATCAGCGGCTTGGTTTATATAATCAGGCTGCCGAGACCTATCGCGGCGCCTTGCAGACACAACCCCGCAACGGCGTGTTGTGGTTGGGCCTGGGCCTGGCGCTGGAAAACGCCGGCGACCGTGCCGATGCCTTAATGGCTTATCAGCGCGCCCAGCAGAGCGGCACGCTCGCCGCTGAAATACTGCGCTATATCGATGGCAGGGTCGCGGCCTTGCAATCGGGCCATGGAGGGCGGCGATGAACCACACTTATTTAAATGCAGTCCGGGTTGCACCGTCGCTCAATCCGGGCTACATCCTGTTCGCTACCCGGAATCCTTGAAAAATGTCCGCGCGTAAAAAAGTCCGCATCGGCGATCTGATGGTCGAGAACAAGATCATCTCCGAAGGCCAGCTCAACACGGCGCTGACGGAGCAGAAGAAGACCGGGCGGCGCCTCGGGCGCACGCTGATCGAACTGGGCTACATCGACGAAGACCGCTTGCTGCTGTTCCTGTCGCAGCAACTGAATATCCCCAATATCGATCTGCGCAGCTACAAGTTCAATCCCGACACGGTACGCCTGCTGCCCGAAACGCACGCGCGCCGCTACCGCGCCATCGTGCTGGACGACAAGCCCGACGCACTGCTGGTCGGCATGGCCGATCCCGGCGACATCTTCGGCTTCGATGAATTGACACGCATTCTGAAGCGCCCGATCAACCAAGCCGTGGTGCGCGAATCGGATCTGTTGCGCACCATCGACGTGGTATACCGGCGCACTGCGGAGATCACCACGCTCGCCGAGGAGCTCGGTCAGGAACTGTCCGAGCACGACTTCGATCTCGCCCAACTGGTCCAGACCGAAGACACCGACGCGCCGGTGTTCAAGCTCTTGCAGACACTGTTCAAGGACGCCGTGCAGATCGGCGCCTCGGACATTCATATCGAGCCGGATGAAAAGGTGCTGCGCATCCGCATGCGCGTCGATGGCGTGCTGCAGGAACAGATCATGAACGAAAAGCGCGTCGCGCCCGCGTTGGTGCTGCGCCTGAAGCTCATGGCCGGACTGGATATCTCGGAAAAACGCCTGCCGCAGGACGGCCGCTTCAATATCAAGGTCAAGGACAAGAGCATCGACGCGCGCGTCTCGACCCTGCCGGTATCGTTCGGCGAGGCCGTCGTGATGCGCCTGCTCGACCAATCCGGCGGTGCGCTCAATCTCGAACAGATCGGCATGCCGCCCGAGATCCTGCGGCGTTTCCGCCGACAGATCCATCACCCGCACGGCATGGTGCTGGTCACCGGGCCGACCGGCAGCGGCAAGACCACCACGCTGTATTCCGCGCTCGCCGAACTGAATCAGCCGGAGATCAAGATCATCACGGTCGAGGATCCGGTGGAGTATCGCCTGCCGCGCATCAGCCAGGTACAGGTGCATACCAAGATCGGTCTGACCTTTGCCAGCGTGCTGCGCACCGCCTTGCGCCAGGATCCGGATATCGTGCTGGTCGGTGAAATGCGCGACCAGGAGACCGCCGAGATCGGTCTGCGCGCCGCCATGACCGGTCACCTGGTGCTGTCGACGCTGCACACCAACGATGCCATCGCCACCGCCAACCGCCTCATCGACATGGGCGCGGAAGGCTATCTGGTCGCCGCCGCGTTGCACGCCATCATCGCGCAGCGGCTGGTGCGGCGCATCTGCGACACTTGCGCGCAAGCCTACACGCCGGACGCGCAGGAACACGCCTGGCTGTCCGCCACCGTCGGCCCGGAGAGCGGCGCGGCCAGCTATAAGCGCGGCGCGGGCTGCCCGCACTGCAACAACACCGGCTACCGCGGCCGCATCGGCGTCTACGAATTCCTGGAGCTCGACGAGGCCATGGCCGAAGGTTTGCGTCGCAATGATTCCAATGCCTTCACCGCCGCCGCCAAGGCCAGTTCTGGGTACCGGCCCTTGGTGCGCTGTGCGCTGGATTATGCGCAGCAGGGCATCACGACGCTGGAAGAAGTGTTCCGCGTCGCGGGCGAGATCTAGACCCATGCCTACCTTCCATTACAAGGCGCGCAATGCCCGCGGTGAATCGATAGAGGCCGATATCGAGGCCGTCTCCGCCGACGCGGTGGCCGGCCAGTTGTACAATACCGGCGTCATACCCATCACCATCATCGAGCAGCAGACGCAAGTCGATCTGCTCGAAGGACTGCGCAAACGGCTGTTGATCGGCCGGCCGACGCTGGTCGACCTGATACTTTTCGCACGGCAGATGCATACCCTGATGCGCGCCGGCGTGCCGATCATCCGCGCCATGACCGGATTGGCCGACACCACGCGCAATGTCACGTTGGCGCAGGTCCTGCGCGACGTCGTTACCAGCCTGGAGGCCGGCCGCGACCTGGCTGGTTCCTTGTCGCAACATCCGGAGATCTTCACGCCGCTGTTCATCAGTATCGTGCAGGTCGGTGAGAACAGCGGCCGGCTCGATGCGGCGTTCTTGCAACTGTCGGAATACCTGGATCTGGAAAAAACCACCCGCGACAGCATCAAGTCGGCGCTGCGCTACCCGACCATCGTGATCGTGGCGATCGCCGCGGCGATCGCCATCATCAATCTCAAGGTGATCCCGGTGTTCGCCAAGGTCTTCGCCGGCTTTCACGCGCAGTTGCCCATGCCCACCAAGATCCTGATCGCGACCTCGAACTTCACGGTGGCGTACTGGTACCTGATTCTGGGCACGCTGCTGGCGATCGTTTTCGGCGTGCGCGCCTACATCAATACCGACACCGGCCGCTACCGCTGGGGCAAGACCAAGCTGCGCCTGCCGATCGTCGGCAGCATCATCATGCGCGCCACGCTGGCGCGCTATGCGCGTTCCTTCGCCATGTCGATACGTTCCGGTGTGCCCTTGATTCAGGCCCTGACCGTGGTGTCCAAGGCGGTCGACAACGATTATGTGGCTGATCGTATTCTGATGATGCGCAACGGCATCGAACGCGGCGACACCCTGACGCGCACGGCGGCGGCCAGCTGGCTGTTCACCCCGCTGGTCCTGCAGATGCTGGGCGTCGGCGAGGAAACCGGCGCCGTCGACGAGATGCTCACCGAGGTGGCCGGTTTCTACGAGCGCGAAGTGGCCTTCGATCTGAAGAGCCTCAGCGAGAAGATCGAGCCGATCATGCTGCTGGCGGTCGGCGCGCTGGTGTTGATGCTGGCATTGGGCGTGTTTCTGCCGATGTGGGACTTGGCCAGTGCGGCGCGCGGCGGCCACGGTTGAGGGCGGTGTGCGGTACCTGACGCGGCCGGCCGGCCACGCTTGTCGCGGCGGCACCGTACTCGAAACCCTGCTGGTGCTGGGACTGGTCGCGGTACTGGTGCTGGTTGCGCTTGATCACATGGTCGCCGTGCGGGTTGCAGCCGAGCGGGTCGCAATGGCGGGCGTGGTCCAGGCGCTGCGGGCGGCGGCGTTGGAGCAGGGTTTGCACCGCCGTGTCAGCGGCGACAGTATCGATACCGCTGCATTGCCAGGCGGCAATCCGATGCGTTGGCTGGCAAGGCCGCCGCTGAATTACCTGGGCGAACTGGCTGGCCCGGATCCTGCAACTGTCCCCGGTGGGCAATGGTATTTTGACAGCGTCAGCCACTTGTTGGTGTATCGAGTGGATTACGCGGCCTATTTCGACAGCCCGTTACCTGGCGCGGCGCGGGCCCGATTCAAGGCCGGCAGGGATTCTGCCGATACCGAGCGCAACGGACCGGAGGAGGCCGTGCCTGAGGAAGTCCAAGACGTCACTCTCAAGGCGGCCGAACCCTACACTTGGCGCCGCCATCCGGTCAGCCTGAGTGCATTGAGAATATGGGGTGTGTTGGACGCGTCGCCCTGAACAGGATTTTTCAGCGTGGGTAGTCGGACAGCTTCAACAGAGTTTTATTACATTTATTTAAGGATAGGAGAGTTCCAATGAAACGCATGCAAACTGGTTTTACCCTGATCGAATTGGTGATCGTGATCGTGATACTCGGCATCCTCGCCGCGACGGCGCTACCCCGGTTCGTGGATCTGACTGGTGATGCGCGTGTGGCGAAGGCGAACGCCGCATTGGGTGCCTTGAAAAGCGCGGCCAACCTCGCGCACGCCTCAAGTCTGGCCAAAGGCTATACCGCTGCTCAGCCTATCAGCATGGATGGGGATACTATCCCGATGCTGAACTATTACCCGACGGCAACGGCGGATGGCATCATCACGGCGGCCGGCCTGACTGACCCCAACAGCTATACGGTGACCTATTCAGGATCAAATCCGGCAGTGGCAACAGTCACGATCGTGGGTGGCGCAACGACTTGCATGGTCACTTACAGCGAGGCCACTACAAGCAGCGTTGAGCCCGTTTACAGTGCCTCGCTCGGTTCCGTTCCCGGTAGTTGCTGATAACCAGGCAGTCTTGCGAGGATGGATTCTCGACTTCGATACAGTATGCAATGGCGCGGTGTCCACGCGAGCGGACACCGCGCCTTGTCATGCGCTGACCCCTACTGCTTTGCGGCGGGTGCCTACACATCCTCTCCGCAAGCACGCGGTTTAGTTATGCTGCCAGCGCCGGTCAGTTGAGCCGTCCGCATTTGCTGGCGATGCCCGTGCCAATCACGCCACCTCCGACAGACCGCTCCCGCCAGACGGGCTTTACCCTGGTAGAGCTGATCATCGTCATCGTGATCATGGGGATACTCGCCGGCGTCGCGGCGCCGCGTTTTTTCACTCAGGATGACTTCGCCGAGCGCGGCTATTACGAGGACACTCTGGCCGCGCTGCGCTTTGCGCAGAAGCTCGCGGTGGCCACCGGCTGCCAGGTTCAGGTCGCCATCACCGCCAACAGTTACACGCTGAAACAGGGCAGCACCTGCACCAGCGGCGTCTTCACCAGCGATGTTTTCAATCCCGGCAATCCCGGTGCGCCTTACACCAAGCAGGCACCCGCGAGCCTGACGCTGTCGCCCGCTACCACACTGCTCTTCAATGGGCTGGGCCAGGCCAGCGGCGTCACCACCCCCATAACGCTGACCGGCATGTCCACAACGCGCAGCATCACGGTGGTGGCTGAAACGGGCTTCGTCTACTGATGAACAGGCCACGCAAGCAACGCGGCGCCACCCTGATCGAGCTGGTCATCACCATCGTCATCATCAGCATCAGCGTCGCGGCGGTGATCGGTGCTCTGAGCGGCATGACGGCGCACAGCGCCGATCCGATGGTCGAGGCGCAGGCCGTCGCGATCGCGGAAGCCTATCTCGAGGAGATCATGCTGCAATCCTATCTCGATCCCACTACCGGCACGGTGTGCCCGGCACATCTTGGTGGGCGCAGCACCTATGACAACGTCTGCGACTACAACGGCCTGGTCGACAACGGTGCTCAAGATCAAAACGGCGCGCCGCCGCCCGGTCTGAATCTGTCGGCCTACACGGTGAGCGTGACCGTGAGTCAGACCGCCACGCTCAACAACCTGTCCGGCAGCGGCCAGGTATTGCGCGTGGATGTCAACGTCACCTACGGCAGTCTCGTCAACATCACGCTGAGCGGCTATCGGACCAATTACTGATGAACGCGGACCGTCGACTGCACGGCGTGGGGAGGGCGGCAAGACCGCCGGCGACATTGCGCGCGCAACAGGGATTCAGCCTGGTCGAGCTGGTCATCGTCATCGTCATCAGCGGCATTCTCGCCACGGGTCTGAGCAACTTCATCGTGCAGTCTGTCGAGGGCTACACCGATCTGGCGCGGCGCGCCACCGCGGTCGGTGCCGCGGACAACGCCTTGCGGCGCCTGGCGCGCGATGTCCATAACGCCTTGCCGAACAGCATCCGCGTCAACGGCAACGCGCTGGAAATGATCAACGTCGTGGCGGGCGGCCGCTATCGCGATGACCCGCCGCCGGGCAGCGATCCCAGCAAACTGCTGCAGTTCAACACGGCGGACACCGATTTCAATCTGCTCGGTCAGTTCGACAATATTACTCGCCCGTTCGTATCCAGCGGTCAGCGGCTGGTGATCTACAACGTCGGCGTGCCGGGCGCCAGCGTCTACGACCCGAGTGGCACCAGCACGCCCATCATCACACCCATCGGCACCACCATCAGCATCGCCGCCGATAGCAGTTTGCCGACGGCGGGCGCCGAGGATCACATCACGCTCTCGCCCGGCTTCCAGTTCAGCTATACCTCACCCACCCAACGCATCTATCTGGTCGACACGCCGATCAGCTATCTTTGCGGCGGTGGCAATCTGTACCGCTACAGCGGTTATCCAATCAGCTCTTCGCAATACACCACGGACGCGCAATTCACCGGCGCCGGGGCCAGTCGCGCGCTGGTCGCCAATCAGATCGGCGGCACCTGCAGCTTCAGTTACACGCCGGGCACCAGCCAGCGCTCCGGCCTGCTGACGCTGGTACTGATGCTGACGCAAACCCTGTCCGACGGCAGTACCGAATCTGTGCAGTTGCTGCACCAAGTCCACGTGGACAATGCGCCATGATGTCCCCGCGCACCGTACCGCAGAGGCAGCGCGGCTTCACGCTGGTGGTGGCGATCTTCATCGTCGTGGTGCTGGCGATGCTGGTGGGTTACATGGTCAGCCTCAGCGGCACGCAAGGCGCCACCACGTTGCTCGGCCTGCAAGGCGCGCGCGCCTATGAAGGCGCGCGCAGCGGCATCGAATGGGGCATACAGCAAGCCTTCACCACGCCGGGCACCATGTGCAGCGCGGCGCCCGGCGCGACACCGACCACGTTCGCGCTGAACGGTCCGGGTCTGACGGGCTTTTCCGTGACGGTCACCTGCAGCTTCACCACGCACACCGAACAGAACGCGGCCGTGCCGGTCTACCACCTGGTTGCCGTGGCGAGCTATGCCAGCTATGGTTCACCCGATTATGTGTCGCGACAACTGGAGGCGACGGTTTCCAATGCGCCGCCATAAAACATTATCCCGTCAGCATGGCTTGTTCTGGCAACGCTGCTTGCTGGCGTGCTGCCTCTGGCTGTGCGCCACGGCTCAGGCCATGACCTATAGCAGTGCCGCCACAAGCTTCAACTGGATCGATCCAAGCGCGCAGACCGCGGTGGTCTGGTCGAATCCGACCCAGGGCAGCAGCGGTGTCTGCGACACGGCCGGCGATGACAGCATTACGGCGCTGATCAATATCGGCTTCACCTTCAATTTCGGCGGAGTGAACTATACGCAACTGCGCATCATGTCGAACGGACGCGTGCAGTTCAATAACACATACTGTTATGCCGGGACGCAAGTGATTGGTCCGCCGCGAACCTATACGTTATCGCCGTTGCCCAACGCCAACCTGGTGAGAACCATGAAGGTCTATGGGGCCGATATCGACACCACGCCCAACGGCTCCGGCGGTGGGCCCGGTCCCACGACCTGTCCGCCGGCCACCTGTTCCGTGCGCTATACGGTCACGCCGCTGGGGAGCGCGCCCAATCGGCAGTTTGTCGTTACCTGGGTCAACACGCCGGATTGGGGTTCTACCGGCAGTTATTACAATTTCCAGGTCATCCTGAACGAAGACGGCAGTTTCATCTATCAATACGGTCCCAGCAACAATCCGGATGGCGGCAAGGCCGACATCGGCTGGGAAGTGGCTACTACCGATTACGACCTTTACACCTATACCAACATCGGCGCACTCGCCAATACCGCCATCCGTTTCTTCATACCGGCGATGCTGGTCGACTATCGTTTCGACGAAGGCAGTTGGAGCGGCGCCAACAGCGTCAGCAACAGCGTCAGCGCCGGTTATTTCGGCACGCCGATCGGGACGGTTGCGCCGACCCCGAGTGGCTATATCTGCGGCGGCGCGAATATACCGCTCAATACCAGCAGCAATACCGTCGACGCCATCAATACCGGACTGGTGGTGGACAGTACGCTGAAGTCCACCGGTTCGGTCGATTTCTGGTACCAAGGCAGAACGGCCTGGAATGACGGCAACGCCCGTATGCTGCTGGACGGCACATCGAACAATTCCACCCCATTCTTCTTGGAAAAGATCGGGACGGGCAATTTGCGGTTTGTTTTGCAGGACAACAGCAACAATGTGTTTGCGCTGCAGACCACCAAGAATCGCAGCTTCGCCGCCGATACCTGGCATCACATCGCCGTCACCTGGACGCTGGGCGGCAGCGGCGGCATGGTCGTCTACGTCGACGGCGCCGTCGAGGGGCAGATGAATATCAACGCCGGTAGTGCGCTGGACAATAAGGGCGGCACGCTCTATATCGGCGACAATCAAGGTAAGGCGGTCTCCAATGCCGCCACCGGCAACTCCGCCTACGGCGTCATCGATGAAATGAACATCTACAATTATGCGATTCCGTCCACGGTGGTCAATCGCGACATGCAGTCCAGCCATATCTGCAGCAGCCTCAATAATTTTTTGATCACCATCGGCAGCGCATCGGCCAGTACCTGCGCGCCGCAGAACATCCAGATCACCGCGCGCGACGCCAACAACAATGCCCTGACGAGCTACGCCGGAACGGTGGGGCTCTCGACCTCCAGCAACCACGGCGACTGGAGCGTGGTCAGCGCCAATGGCAGCTTGGCAGTCGGTGCCGCCGACAGCGGCGCGGCCGGCTACGCCTTTACCGCCGCCGACAACGGCACCGTTACGCTGGCGCTCAGCGACACGCACGCCGACGACCTCACGCTCAGCGTCATCGACTCGGGCGCCGGGGTGAGCGCCACCAGCTCCACCCTCAATTTCCGCGACAATGCCTTCGTCATCACGCCGACCGATGCTCTCGGCACCACGGTGGTCGCGGCGCGCCCCCATGCCCTGAGCGCCGCCTTCTGGCGCAAGGACCCGACCACCGGCAACTGCGCGATCGCCACTGGCTACGCCGGCACCAAATCGCTCAAGGCCTGGCTGACGCTCGATGCCGCCGATCCGGGCGGGGCGGCGCCGACCGTCACCAGCGTCGCACCGCCGACACTGGCAGCGGCGACCTTGCCGAACGTCCAGCCCGGTACGGCCAATTTTTCGCTCAACTTTACCGCGGGCGTGGCCAACTTCACGCTCGGCACCAGCGATGTCGGCAAGTACGCGCTCAACCTGCTCGATGATTCACGCGTTTTCGCCACCGGTTCGAATATCACGGGCGCGTCCAGCACACTCACCACCCGCCCGTTCGGTCTCGCCTTCACCAACATCAAGACGGCCACCACCACCAACCCGAGCGGCGCCAATCCGACCGATGCGGTATTCACCGCCGCCGGGCAACCCTTCCAGGCCACCGTGGGTGCTTATCTCTGGCAGGCCGCCGATGATCTCAACAACGACGGCATCCCTGACGCCGGCAGCAACATTACCGATAATGGCTTGGCTCAGAAATTCGCCTGGCCGGTGACGCTTACGGCACAACTGAACACGCCCAGTCCCGGCACCTTGGGTGCGTTGGGCGGCACCACGGCTATCGCGTCCGCGAGCTTTTCCGGCGGTGCCGCGACTGTCGGTAATCTCACCTACAGTGAAGTCGGTAGCATGCAAATGTCCGCGAATCTCGGCAATTATCTTAACAGCAGCGGCGTCAACCTCAGCACCGGCAGTGGTGTGGTGGGCCGTTTCACACCCGATCACTTCATGACCAGCGGACTCGTCAACGGCAGCCTGAACAATGGCTGCGGCAGTTTCACTTACAGCGGTCAGCAGAGCGGCGGACGCGGCGCGATCCGTTATCTCAGCGCGCCGCAGTTCACAATTACAGCGCAAAGCGCGGCCAACACCACTACCGTCAACTACACGGGCGCGTTCCTGAAACTCGCGGCGAGCGGCATCAAAGTGACGCCGCCGACACAGGACGCCACCCAAATCGGAATCGGTTCCATCACACCGTCCAGTCCAGCCACCTTGCTGAATCTCACGTCCAACATCACCACGGGTACGCTCACCGACAATGGTAACGGCACGCTGACCTATGTGTTGGGCAACGACGACTTCGCCTATACCCATGAAGCCAATGCGCAGATCGCGCCGTTCACCAGCGCGATCAATCTGGTCGTCGCCGGCGTGCAGGAACCGGTCGCGGACAACGTCGCCGCCAACGACCTGCCCAAGACGCTCATGCCGACCGGCGTGCAAATCCGCTTCGGCCGACTGAATCTGCAGAACGCCTACGGTTCGGAGCTGCTTCCTCTGCCGATCAATCTGACGGCGGAATACTGGGCGGGCAGCGCCATCGGCTTCGTCGCCAACAGCGCCGACGGTTGTACGGGCGTGAGCGCCGCCAATGTCGCGCTCACGCCCAATGCACCGCTGGTTGCGGGCGATACCAGTCTCACGGTGGCGGCCAATCCGTTCGTGACGGGCAGTTGGCATGCCGCGGCGACCGGCCCGTATTCGCAGCTAAGCGCGCCCGGCGCGGGCCGCCAGGGCAGCGTCGGTCTCGCCATTGATCTCGATGCCGCGGGCTTGCCCTGGATGAAATACAGTTGGAGCGGTGGCAGCTACGGCAGTCCCGGCGCGCTGGCCGTGTTTGGCATCTATCAGGGGTCCGGGCGGCGCATTTATATGCACGAGCTGTTCAACTGAGCAACGCGATTTGCTCGCCGGCACTTTAAATAATTCCCGTCACCCCGCCGCTCCATATTCTCGGTTATGATAGGGGCGCTGACCTAGCCGTCCGAGTTCCGTGATGCACACCCTCAAGACCGTACTGCGAAAACTTCTGCCGGTCTTTTCCACGGCATTCTTCTACGCACTCTATTACCTTATCAGCACTCTCCAGTTCGACGTGCGGATCGCCGCAGCGGCGATACCCTTCGATTACCTGTTGCAGCTCATGATTGCTTATCTCCTCTATGCGCTGTCGCGGCGGCTTTGGGTATTCGTGGTGCTTCAGGGTCTGCTGATGGCGGTGCTGTATGTGGGCAACGCGGTGAAGATCTCTTTCTTCGGCGGCCCGGTCATGCCCGACGATGTCTACGCACTGCATTCGCTGCTGCTGATCCTGGAAGGCTGGCGCTTCATCGCCGTGGCCGTGCCGCTGGCCGCCATGGCCGGGTTGTTGCTGTTCAACTTCACGCTGCGGCACTGGAGCGCGTATCTGGCCTGTGTGATCCTGATCCTGTTCGGTACGACCCTGGTGTATAAGCCCAGCGAGATACTCGACCCGCTCGACGCCCACTTCGGCAACTCGGTCTGGGATCAGCGCTCCAATTACCTGTATCGTGGCGCGACGCTCTACACCTTGCAGGAAAGCGCGCGTTATTTCGCCGATGCCGATGCGATACCCGATCGCGATCTGGCGCAGGCCGCCGCCGTACAACTGCTGAGCGATGCGCCGCCGAAATCGGCGCCGACGCCGTTCACGCCGCGCAATGTGCATATGGTGCTGCTGGAATCATTCTGGGATCCCAGCACACTGAAAAAGGCCGGCTACAGCCAAATACCGTTCGCGCCGGAATTCCGCAAGCTGTGGAAGAGGGCTGGGTATTCACACGCCATGAGCCCGGTGTTCGGCGGCTACACGGCCAACGCCGAATTTGAAATTCTGTGCGGATTTCCGGTGATAAAGGACAGCGTCAAGTTCGAGCGTCGACTGCTCAACGACGTGCCCTGTCTGCCGCACCTGCTGGCCGGGCTCGGCTACAGGACTTTGGTATCGCACCCCAACGTGCCGGTGTTCTGGAACCGCATCAACGCCTATCGGCGCATGGGCTTTCAGACCTATTGGTCAGAGAAGGATTTCGTGCTCGATGACATGAACCGCGAGTTTCTGGCCGATGTTTCGCTGTACCGGCAGGTGCTGGCAAAGATTGCCGCGCCGCTGGCGGCCAGACAACCGCTGCTCGATTACATCGTGACCTATTTCGGTCATTGGAATTATCCGCTCAGCGACAGCCGCCCCAACAAGATCACCTCGACGTCCACGGTCGAGGAGGTGTCGACCTATGCCAACACGGTGTATTACAAATCACGCGAACTGATGGATTTCATCAAGCAGTTGCAGGCCAGCGACCCCGACAGCCTGATCGTGGTATTCGGCGACCACCTGCCCTTCATGGGCGAGAACTTCGCCGGTTACGTCGATTCCGGCGTGCTTGCCTCACAGCGTAGCGACTTTACGCCCGAGATGTTCAAATTTTATGTCAGCACGCCGATGCTCATCATCGACGGCCCGCGCGGCCCGGTGAAATTCGGCAGTCTGCCGCTTTATGAAGTGCCGGCGCTGTTGCTCAAACTGCTGAACATCAATGAACCGACCATCATGGATTACACGCATGCGCCCGCCGGCATGCAGGTACGTCCGCTGCCGGGACTGCACTTCGACCTGCTCGACAACGGCAAGATCGAGGTATGCAAGCAACCGCCGTACTCTCCCGCGTGTCAGGTGTCAACGCGCTGGCTGCAGGATGTTATGACGGTCAGCGATGATCTGTTCATCGGCCATCAGTTCACGCGTCCGGCGCACCATGCGGTGGTGGAGCCCGTTACAGCGCCCCGGACCGGTCAATCGCAATGAGTCCGGCGCGGGACCACGCGCCGTCCGCAATCATTTGTCTTCGTCGCCGCTGTCGTCGTTATCGGAGACCGTCTCCATGGCCAGTTCCTTGATTTTGCGTGTCAGGGTATTGCGTCCCCAGCCCAGCAGTTTCGCCGCGTCCTGGCGGCGCCCGCCGGTGCGTTGCAGCGCAACCTCGATCAGCGTGCGTTCGTAGATCGGCGTGGCGATATTGAGCAGATCGTTGTCGCCGCGCGCCAGTTGCTGCTCGGCCCAGCGCCGCAATTGCGTATCCCAGCCTTGCGGGTCGCTGCCCGCCGCCGCCGACTCGTTGCGCAGTTCCGGCGGCAAATCGTCCATATGCACCTCGCGTCCCGACGCCATCACGGTCAGCCAGCGGCAGGCGTTTTCGAGTTGGCGGACGTTGCCGGGCCAGTCCTTGTGTACCATGAACTCCAGAACCTCGGGGCGCAGCACCTTGGGCTCGACGTTCAATTCCTCTGCGGCCGCGTTGAGGAAATAGCGGGTCAGTTGCGGCAGGTCTTCGCGGCGTTCGCGCAACGGCGGAATATGAATGCGGATGACGTTGAGGCGATGAAACAGATCCTCGCGGAACCGGCCGTCCTTGACGCGGTCCTCGAGATTCTGGTGCGTGGCGGCGATGATGCGCACGTCGACCGTGATCGGCGTGTGACCGCCGACGCGATAGAATTCGCCGTCGGATAACACCCGCAGCAAGCGGGTCTGCAATTCGGCGGGCATGTCGCCGATTTCGTCGAGGAACAAGGTACCGCCATCGGCCTGCTCGAAGCGGCCGCGGCGCATGTTCTGCGCGCCGGTGAAGGCGCCGCGTTCATGGCCGAACAATTCGGATTCGAGCAGATCGCGCGGGATAGAGGCCATGTTGAGCGCGATGAAAGTGTTTTGCGCGCGTGGACTGTGGCGGTGCAGGGCGCGCGCCACCAACTCCTTGCCGGTGCCGGACTCACCGTTGATGAGCACGGTGATGTTGGAGCGCGCCAGCCTGCCGATGGCGCGAAATACTTCCTGCATGGCCGGCGCTTCACCGATGATCTCCGTGGTCTGCAGGTTGGGCGTTTCCGCCCGCGTACTGCCGCGCTCGCGCCGGTATTCAACCGCACGATGCACCAGGGCGACGGCCTCGTCGACGTCGAATGGCTTGGGCAGATATTCAAAGGCGCCGCCCTGATAGGCGGAGACCGCGCTGTCCAGGTCGGAGTGCGCGGTCATGATGATTACCGGCAGGTCCGGATAAAGATCGCGGATCTGACCCAGCAGTCGCAGGCCATCCACGCCCGGCATGCGGATGTCGCTGACGATGGCGTCGGGCTGCACGCGTCCGAGTTCTTCCATCACGCCCTGGGCGCTTTCGAAGCTGGACACGTCCATGCCGGCTTGTTTGAAGGCGCGTTCCAGCACCCAGCGAATGGAACGGTCGTCGTCGATTACCCAGATGTGTTCGCGTTTATTCATCGGTACTGTCCAGTGGCAACAAAAGTGTGAAGACCGTACGGCCGGGACGGCTCGCGCATTCGATCAGCCCATTGTGCTGATTGACCAGTGACTGGGCGATGGAGAGCCCCAGTCCGGTGCCGTTGGCGCGCCCCGTGACCATCGGGTAGAAAATGTTTTCCAGCATGTCCGGTGCGATACCCGGTCCGCTGTCGACGATGTCGATGCGGACCACCAGCTTGAAGCGCCGGTGGCCAATGGTGACTTGGCGCTGTGAGCGGGTGCGCAGCAGTATCGTACCTTGCGTACCCAGGGCCTGTTGCGCATTGCGCACGATATTCAATACCGCCTGGATGAGCATATCCGGGTCGGCGTGCAGGAGCGGGATGCTGGGGTCATAGTCGCGTTCGATCTGAATCGCCTGTTCGGCTTCGGCGCGCACCAAGCCGCGGACATGTTCCAGCACTTCATGCACATTGATGGCGCGTTTCTGCGGCAGGGCGTTGGGGCCGAGCATGCGATTCATGAGGTTCTGCAGCCGATCCGCTTCCAATATGATGATGCGCGTGTACTCCTGCAGATCTTCGCTGGGCAATTCGCGTTCCAGCAATTGCGCCGCGCCGCGCAGACCGCCCAAAGGGTTCTTGATTTCGTGTGCCAGTCCACGCACCAGCGCACGCGCCGCCTGGTGCTGGGCCAGCAGATGCTCTTCACGGGCAATGCGCAGGTGTCGGTCCACGCGCAGCAACTCCATCAACAAAGCGGGCGGCTGGTGGGTTTCGAGCAGCGGCGTGATGGTGCAATCCACCGTAATCACACGGCCCTCGGTCCAATCCAGACGCAGTTCGCGTTCGGTATAGGGATGACCACTGGACAGCGCGCGTTCGACATCTTCGGCAAAAGTCGTGGCGGCTGGCATTAATTCACGCAGCGTCAATCCCTGCGCCTGCCGAGCGCTGGCGGCGAGCAGTGTCTCGCCGGCCGGATTGATGTACACCAAGCGCAGTTCGTGGTCGAACAGCAAGGTCGAGGTGGTCAGATTCTCGATTACACGTTGTGCGATCTCTCTCAGCTTCGACATATGGCCGCCCATGTTGATGAGGGTGCAATAAGCAAACCAAGTAGTGGAGGGATTCCGGAGAATTCAAACAGTGCCTGGGATAATGGATTAATAGCGTTATAGAACAATGGATAAAATTTCATCTCCGGCGATTTCCGGAGGATCGCCGCGCATCCACCCGCGGACGTTATGGGCATCATACCGGGTAGCTGCGCACTTATATAGTGCGCCGATTGCCCCGTGATGGAGCGGGCAGGATTCGTCGTTTGGGCAGTCGCCGCCGTTGCCTAATGTGTGGGCTGTGATGGAGAGAGCGGGTGTGCCGGCGGTTCTATTGCGCCGGCGGTGCCCGGCGCGCGCCGCATATAAAACGTCAGACTCTTGGTGCCGACGAGTGTTTGTCCCGTGCCATCCATGATCTGCGCTTTGAGAATGTGCGGCCCCGGCGCCAGATTACTGAGGGTGAGTTGCGTGCCGTTGTCATGACTGGTGATACTTTTGCCATCCACGGTGACGATCAGGATGTGGCCTTCCTGAAAATCCAAGCTTGGCACAACGTCGATATCGATGTTCAACGCGCCGCCGGCATCCCGCACCGTCTCGCCGGATGTTGGGTTGCGGATTTGGAAAACGGTGTAGTAACCGGTCCCGGTAGTGGCGGTCGCCGGGGCCGTGTTTCCGGCCTCCGGGGAGGAGGGTGGAAGCTGCGTAGGCGTGAGCTGTTCGGGGATTTTCTCCGCGCCCCGCGTCGGGGTGTCCGAATACATGACCTGGCCGCTGCTGTCGAAGGATTTGTAGATGTCGGCGCCAGCGTGCAGCGGCACCAGTGCGATGATCCAGGCCAGATGGGATTTCATGTGGCTACAATAGCCAAGCCGCTGCCGCACCGCAAGCCATCCGCCCCGCACCAGCCGCACCTGATCTTTAGGCGATGGCAGTACGCCTAAATGGGCCCGCGAGTTGGATTATTGGTCGTCAAGTCCGAAAAAAATGGCCACCCTCGGTTCGAGGGCGGCCATTTGTTGTGGCGGTTAAGTATGTTGGCGCTACGCCCTATACGGGCGCAGTTCCCACTGCTTTACAGACTGTAATACATGTCGAACTCGACCGGATGGGTGGTCATGCGCAGGCGCGTGACTTCATGCATCTTGAGTTCAATGTAGCCGTCGATCACATCGTTGGTGAACACGCCGCCGGCCGTCAGGAACTTGCGATCCTTGTCGAGGTGCTCAAGGGCCATATCCAGCGCGTGACAGACTTTGGGGATCTTCTTGTCTTCTTCCGGCGGCAGGTCGTACAGATCCTTGTCCATGGCTTCGCCAGGGTGGATCTTGTTCTGAATGCCGTCGAGGCCGGCCATCATCATGGCGGTGAAGGCCAGATAGGGGTTGGCGGTGGAGTCCGGGAAACGCACTTCGATGCGGCGGCCTTTGGGGTTTGGGACATGCGGTATGCGGATCGATGCCGAACGGTTGCGGGCGGAGTACGCCAGCATCACCGGGGCTTCGAAACCCGGCACCAGACGTTTGTAACTGTTGGTGCTGGCGTTGGTCAGCGCGTTCAGGGCGCGGGCGTGCTTGAAGATGCCGCCGATGTAATACAGCGCGATATCGGACAAGCCGCCGTATTTGCTGCCGCTGAAGATATTCTTGCCGGCCTTGCCGAGCGACTGGTGCACGTGCATGCCGCTGCCGTTGTCGCCAACCATCGGTTTGGGCATGAAGGTGGCGGTCTTGCCATACGAGTGGGCGACGTTCTGCACCACGTATTTCAGAATCTGCACTTCGTCGGCTTTGCGTACCAGGGTGTCGAAGCCGACGCCGATTTCGCATTGGCCAGCGGTGGCGACTTCATGGTGATGCACCTCGACTTTCATGCCCATCTCTTCCAGCGCCAGGCACATGGCGGAGCGGATGTCCTGCAGAGAGTCGACCGGCGGCACGGGGAAGTAACCGCCTTTGACGGTCGGGCGGTGACCGATGTTGCCATCCTCGAAGACGCGCTCGGAATTCCAGGAGGCCTCGTCGGAATCGACTTTGCAGAACGAGCCGGCCATGTTGGCGCCCCAGCGCACGTCGTCGAAGATGAAGAATTCGTTCTCGGGACCGAAGTAGGCGGTGTCGGCGATGCCCGTGGATTTCAGGTAGGCCTCGGCGCGCTTGGCGAGGGAGCGCGGATCGCGCTCGTAGCCCTTCATGGTATTGGGCTCCAGGATATCGCAGCGTAGGATCAGGGTCGGCTCATCGAAGAACGGGTCCATGATCGCGGTTTCGGCTTCCGGCATCAGCACCATGTCGGATTCGTTGATGCCCTTCCAGCCGGCGATGCTGGAGCCGTCGAACATTTTGCCTTCTTTGAAGAAGCCGGCATCGACGACGCTGGATGGGATGGTGACATGCTGCTCTTTACCGCGGGTATCGGTAAAACGCAGGTCGACGAACCTGACGCTGTGGTCTTTCATCATTTTCAACACTTTTGCGGACATGGGGGTACTCCTCCAGGGAAAGTTAGGTCAATGCGGTGCGCCAAGGCGTCTCGTGCGTTGTGAGGCCATGTGGTGCAGAATTTATGCCACCGATATTAAATAACGATTTCAATTATATATAAAATCTCTAGGGCGATCGCAACGAGTGTAGCGCACCATTAATGTGCCGCCTCGCTCGTTCGTGTCCAATTTCGGTGCGGCGCGCTACCGCAGCCACAGCTAATGAAAGTGAACGTCGACAGTACCGATTTCGGCCAAGTCCGCAGCCGCCCGACGAAAGGTCTGCGACAGTTCGCGCGCTTGATCCAGGCTCTCGGCCACGTGCAGCGGCAACAATACCTCGACGTGCACCTTGCCGTCCAGATAATGCAGCGTCACGTCCTCGATCCGGGGCGCGGCGGCGATATCCTGCCATTGCGTCCGCAATCGCCGCAAGACTTCCGTTCGTTCCGGCAGCTTGCTGCACGAGGCGCTGCGCTCGTCATCTTCGGGGTCAATGTGCACCATGACATCGCTGACCTCTTCGATCTCCATGATCAGTTTGCTGCGCACCGTTTCGCTGATCTGATGACCTTCCGACACGCTCAGGGTCGGGTCCACCAGGATATGCACATCGACCAGCGCATCGGGCCCCATCTTGCGGGTGCGCAGCATATGGCAGGCATTGACGCCGGGCACCGCCATGATGGAGCCGTGAATGGCCTCGACGCGCTCCGCCGCGAGACCGGTATCGATGAGTTCGCGCAGCGCCGGCCAAATCAGATCCCAGCCGATTTTGATGATCATCAGCGCCACGCCCACGGCAGCCAGCGCATCCAACGACTTGAAGCCCATTAAAGTGCCGCCCACGCCGATGATCACAATCACCGACGAAATGGCGTCGCTGCGGTGGTCCCAGGCATTGCCGCGCAGCATGCTGGAACGCAGTCGCCGCGCGGCCCGCACGGTGTAGTGATACAGGCTTTCTTTGGCGATCACCGACACCAGCGCCACGTAGAGCGCGATGATTTCGGGCTGCAACAGCAGTGCCGGGTTCAGCAGTCGGCGCACCGCATCGAAGCCGATGCTGATGGCAAAACCGCCGAGGATCATGCCCTGGATCACGGCGAATACGGTTTCGATGCGGGCGTGACCATAGGGGTGGTCGGCGTCGGCGTCGCGCGTGGAGTGCTTGGCGGCGAAGATCAGCAGGATGTCGCTGGCCAGATCCGACAGCGAGTGCAGACCGTCGGCGCTTAGACTTTGCGAGTGCGCAAGAAAGCCGAACAGCAGCTTCAGCGTGGCAATGCCGGCATTGACGAACGCGCCCACCAGAGTGACATTGCGGATGTCTCTGTAGCGCGCCACGCCATTATCCGTGGGCGAGATGTCCTGGGGCGCGGCGCTCATGTGCGGCTGCCGACTTGAATGAGAAGGATGATTTCACCTTCGTGTTCGCGCGTCTCCAGCACATGATGGCCATTGATGCGGCACCAGGACGGGAGGTCGTGGCGCACGCCCGGATCCGTGCAGGCCACTTCCAGCGTGTCGCCCGCCTTGAGACCCGCCACGCAATCCTGCACGCGGATCACCGGCAGCGGGCACAGCAGACGGCGCGCATCCAGCGTATGCTGACTCACAGCAGCCACTCGTTGGGGATGTCGTCCGTGGCCAGCGGCGCCACTGCAACAACCCGTGCCGTACCCTCGGCCGTGGTAATGCGCACGCTGACCTCGGCGGCGTCGCGGCCCTGGCAGTAACGCGCGGTGATGCGCGCGGCGAGCAGCAGATCGTCTTCATCCGCCGTACCGTCCAGCAGTACAACCGGACCATTTTGAGCGAAGGCCTGCAGATGAGTGAACTGGCGCCGGTAGCCTTCCAGATAGCGGCTTTCGCCTTCCTCGCGCGGAATGATCAGTTTAAAGTTCGGCCGCGGCCGCAGGTGGCGACCGACCTTCAGCAGCATGATATCGTCGAGTTCGTAATCGCGCCTGCCGCGCGACCGCCACAAGTCGCTGAGCTTGACCGAGTACTGCTCATTGGTCAGAAAACAGCAGCCGCCGGCGGGCTGCGCATAATCAACGAAACCGAACTGCGCGGCCAGCGCCATCTGCGGCTTACGGGTGCGGCCATTGAAGTTCAGCAGTTGCGCGCGCCGTACCCAACCTTCCTGTTCCGGCAGAGTCTCCGGCAGCAGCTTGGCGCACAAGGGCCGCAGTAGCCGCTCGCCGGCGCCGGATTCGCGCGCCACCACCGGCATGGTATCGCGGCGCTGCGACATCGGTCGCTGCCCGATCACTTCGCCGGTGATGATGAAATCGAAATCGTGTCGCTGCATCCAGTCGTGCGCCTTGCCGACCATGAAGCCCTTGCAGTCCAGACAGGGATTGAGATTGGCGCCATAGCCATGCTTGGGGTTGAGCACGACTTGTTTGTATTCTTCGATGACATCGACGATGTGCAATTTGATGCCGAGTTGTTCGGCCACCCACAACGCGTTGTTGCGCTTGGGTTTGGCGGTGTCGTGCTTGCGGATGGCGTGGGTATGGCCTTCGACGCAGAAGCCGGTGAAAAAATTGATGCCCTCGACATGCACACCCTGGTCCATGATCACCTTGGCGGCGAGCATGGAATCGAGGCCGCCCGATATCAGGGCGACGGCTTTGCGGGTTTGTGTCATGGGAATGCGGACCGGGTTGCTGGATCGCTTATTCTAGACCTGATGGCGCGCCAGGGTAACCACGCCGCTCGCCGGGAAACCGGCGAGCGGCCAAGGATACGGAAAAAGAGCGCGCGGGTTTGCCGGGCTGGGCTGAAAAACCGCGGAATCTAAAGCCGCTTGCTGAGCCGCAACGCGGGACTGCCGTCATCATAGAACCGCTCCAGGTGCCGCTCCACGGTGTATTTCAGATGTGTGTAGAGGCGTAGTGCCTGCGCATTATCCGGCCGTACCTCCAGACGCAAGGTCTGGCAATGACGCTTGCGGGCCTCGACCTCGATCGCCGCGAGCAGTTGTTGTGCAATGCCGCGGCCGCGCTGCGACGGTTCGACCACCAGGGAATAGATGCGGGCCACTGGCGCGTTGCGCCGGTACAGCACCACGGCATCGCCGCGCAGCGCGCCGCCCTCTTCACAGACCAGTACGCTGCTACGTCCGCGGCGCAGCAAATCCCGGAAATTACGCGTGCTCATGCGATCGGTGGGAAAGACCGCCTCTAGCGCGGCCAAGGCGGGAATGTCGGCAAGCGCCGCGCGTCTAATCATGTGCGTATGGGTATCTGTCAATCGGGGCGGCGACGTGGCCGCGTCGGAAAAGGTATCGTCGAGCTCACGCCCATGATCGCGCCTCCATGCACATTTGGCAACTCTGGGTTCGCGACAATTCCTGCACCGTTCGGCGCGACCTTATACAGCAACTGAATGGTAGCGTACCAGTGCTGTGGGGGTGACACCGGCGAAGCGAGACGGTGCTTTAACAGGCGGTTACTGGCGTAACCAGACAACGGGGCCTCTTAATGTTTTTTGCGCGGAAAGCCGCACCCGAGCGGCACATCGGCCGGTGCGCGCCAGTGCCGCAGCGACTGGCTGCTGCCGGTATCGTGCCAGAGTTCGATGGCCTGCAGCAGGTCGAGCGTCGGCGCGCCGGTCAGATTGCTCATGGCCTGCAAGACTTCCATAAGCGCCACAAAGCTGTGCGCGAGGCGCGAATACAGTGCGGCACCGCCCGGTACGCGATCTTCCGCCAGTTGGCTGTAAGCCGCGCGGCCCAGATCGACATAGTAGCTGACTCTGACCAGGCGGCGTTCGGCGCGGCGTGGAAACAAGCCCGAATAAAGCAGGCATTGATCGCCCACGTCGCGCAAGCGGTCGTGACCCTGTCGTCCCGGCGCGGTGAGACCTTCGAGAAATTCACGCGCCATGACGGTGTTCGCCAGCGTCGAGCGGCCCGTGAAACGCATCAGGAGAAAAACGAGATAACTTTCCAAGGTTTCGTCGAGCCGTTTGGCGCAACGTGCTTCGGCTGCGCTGACCAGCGAATGCCACTGCGCTGTAACTGTCGGTTCAAGCACCAGGTCGGACATAGGGCCTCCGTTCACTCACTACAGCGACCACGAACATGCTTGCCTTTAACCCTGCATGTTTTAGACCAGACCGCTTGCGGGCGACAGGCTAATAGCCACAGGCTCGGCGCTGCGGCTATACTGTCGGCCGCTTCGATCCTTGCTGAGCTGGCTAACCCATTGTCTGACATCGCGCACTCCCCGGCGAACCCGATAAGAACCTTTCAGGGACTGATCCTGGCGCTGCAGGACTATTGGGCCCGGCAGGGCTGCGTGCTGTTGCAACCCTATGATATGGAAGTCGGCGCCGGCACGTTTCATCCGGCGACATTCCTGCGCGCCATCGGCCCGGAACCCTGGAGCGCCGCCTATGTGCAGCCGTCGCGTCGGCCCACTGACGGTCGCTATGGCGAGAACCCCAACCGCCTGCAGCATTACTATCAGTTCCAGGTGGTCATCAAGCCCTCCCCGCTGAACATTCAGGATCTCTATCTTGGCTCGTTGCGCCGCCTCGGTCTCGATCCACTGGTGCATGACATCCGTTTCGTCGAGGACAACTGGGAATCGCCCACGCTCGGTGCCTGGGGCCTGGGCTGGGAGATCTGGCTGAACGGCATGGAAGTCTCGCAGTTCACCTATTTTCAGCAGGTCGGCGGACTGGACTGCAAACCGGTGACCGGCGAGATCACCTACGGACTGGAACGCATCGCCATGTACTTGCAAGGCGTGGAGAGCGTCTTCGATCTTATCTGGACCGACGGCCCGCTGGGCCGCGTCACTTACGGCGACGTGTTTCATCAGAATGAAGTCGAAATGTCGACCTACAACTTCGAACATGCCGATACCGAAGCGCTGTTCGCCTGGTTCACCACCTGCGAAGCCGAAAGCAACAAGCTGATGGCCGCCGGTCTGCCGCTGCCGGCGTATGAACAAATGCTCAAGGCGTCTCACACTTTCAATCTGCTCGACGCGCGACGCGCCATCTCGGTTACCGAGCGGCAGCGCTACATCCTGCGCGTGCGGGCCCTGGCACGCGCCGTGGCGCAGGCCTACTACGATCGCCGCGAAGCGCTGGGCTTCCCGATGTGCAAATCAACAGGCGATGACGCATGAGCACGGCGCGCGATCTGTTGCTGGAAATCGGCACCGAGGAACTGCCGCCCAAGGCCCTGCTGACACTATCAGAAGCGTTCAGTGTCGCACTGGTGGACGGGTTGGCCAAAGCCGGGCTGAGTCATGGCGCCTTGCACAGCTATGCCACGCCACGCCGGCTCGCGGTGTACATCGAGAAGCTGTCGACGGCGCAGCCGGATCAAGTGCAGGAACGGCGCGGTCCTGCGGTGGCGGCCTGTTTCGATGCCGCCGGCAAGCCGACGCAGGCAGCGCTCGGCTTCGCGCGTTCCTGCGGCGTGGCAATCGAACAATTGGAACGGCAGGAAACCGACAAGGGCGCCTGGCTGGTATATCGTCATACGCAGGCCGGCAAACCCACTGTCGATTTGCTGCAAGCACTGATCGAGGATGCGCTGGCCAAACTGCCCATCCCCAAGCGCATGCGCTGGGCCGATCTCGATGTGGCCTTCGTGCGGCCGGTGCATTGGGTGCTGCTGCTGTTCGGCGGCGAGGTGGTCGATACCACCGTGATGGGCCTGCGCGCCGGGCGCGCCACCTATGGCCATCGCTTCCACCACCCGGATGCCATCAGCATTCAACAAGCCGCCGATTATGCCGCCGCGCTGCTCAATCCGGGGCACGTCGTTGCGGACTTCGCGGCACGCCGCGCGGCGATTCGTGACCAAGTCGAAGCGGCAGCCGGCAAGGCCGGCGGTCAGGCCGTGATCGATCCGGCCCTGCTCGACGAAGTCACCGCCCTGGTGGAATGGCCGGTCGCGTTGCTCGGCCGTTTCGAGGAATGCTTCCTGCAAGTTCCCCAGGAAGCGTTGATCTCGACCATGAAGGGCAATCAGAAATATTTTCATGTGGTCGACAGCGCCGGCCGCCTGCTGCCGTACTTCATCACGCTCTGCAATATCGACAGCCGCGATCCCGCCCAGGTGATCGCCGGCAATGAGCGCGTAATCCGGCCGCGCTTCACGGACGCGGCGTTTTTCTGGGAACAGGATCGCAAGCAGCCGCTAGCCGCGCTGCGCGATGATTTGAAGAGCGTGGTCTACCAGCAAAAGCTCGGTACGCAGTACGACAAAAGTCTGCGCGTCGCCGCGCTCGCGCGTGTCATCGCCAGTGCGATAGGCGCTGACCCGGTGCGCGCCGAACGGGCTGCCGCACTCGCCAAGTGCGATCTGCTCAGCCACATGGTCGGCGAGTTTCCGGAACTGCAAGGGGTGATGGGCCGCTATTGCGCGCAACATGACGGCGAAGACGGCGAAGTGGCGCAGGCCATCGACGAACAGTATCTGCCGCGCCACGCCGGCGATACCCTGCCGAGCACGCCGACCGGTCAAGCGCTGGCACTGGCCGACAAGCTCGATACCCTGGCCGGCATTTTCGCCATCGGCCTGAAGCCCAGCGGCGACAAAGATCCTTACGGTCTGCGCCGCGCCGCGCTCGGCGCCGTGCGCATTCTTATCGAGCGGCAACTGGCGCTTGATCTGGAAAGCCTGCTGCGCCAGGCCGTGGCCGCCATTCCGGTAAAAGCCGTAGCGGACGACACGGTCGCGGCGGTCTTCGATTACATGATGGAGCGCCTGCGCGCCTATTACCTGGACAGCGCTGTGTCCGCCGATGAATTCGACGCTGTGCTCGCCACGCGCCCGGTCAGTCCTTACGATTTCGAACAACGCGTGCGCGCCGTCACCGCCTTCCGCCGTTTACCCGAGGCCGAGAGCCTGACCGCCGCCAACAAGCGCATCCGCAATATCCTCAAGCAGGTCGCCGGCGCGGTACCGGAACGGATCACGCCGCAACTGTTCGCCGAACCCGCGGAGAGCCAATTGTATGAACGCCTCTCGGTGCTGCTGACCGATGTCACGCCGCTGCTGGATGCCGGTAATTACAGCAGCGCCTTGGAGCGTCTGGCCGGTCTGCGCGGGCCGGTGGACCAGTTCTTCGACAGCGTCATGGTGATGAGCGAGGATACGGCACAGCGTGATAACCGCCTGGCACTGCTCAACACGATGAGCCAGTTGTTCCTGCGCGTCGCGGACCTGTCGCGGCTGCAACAGTAAACCTGAACCCCGGCGTGTTTATCTCACGCCGTACTTGACGTAACCTTGCCTTATCTCATCACTGCCAATGGCGGCGCCATGACCAAACCAGATACCGATTCCTACCAGGCCATGCTCGCGACCGTGCAGGCCTTTCACGACAAGCACAAATTCAAGGACACCGGCGGCGAAGACATGACCTACCGCGTGGCCCTGATGGCCGAGGAGCTGGGCGAGATTTCATCGTGCGTCACCAAGGGCAAGAGCAAGGAGGCGCTGGCCGAAGAGGTGGCGGATTTGTTCATCCTGGTGCTGGGCACGGCCATCGCGGCTGACTTCGATCTCAAGCAGGCATTCTGGGACAAGATGAAAAAGATCGGGTCGCGCCAGTCGCGCATGGTCAACGGGCGGATCCGGGTGTCGGAGTTCCGCGATGTGTGAGAGTGGCACCCCATGCGTCTGATCATTCTCGATCGCGACGGCGTCATCAATGAGGACTCCGATGCCTACATCAAATCACCCGCCGAGTGGGTGCCTATACCCGGCAGCCTCGAAGCGATCGCCCGATTGAATCATGAAGGCTGGCGCGTGGTGGTCGCCTCCAACCAGTCGGGTATCGCGCGCGGACTGTTTGACATCGATACCTTGCTGCGCATCCACGCAAAAATGACCCTCGCCCTCGCCCAGCTGGGGGGCGTGATCGATGCGGTGTTTTTCTGCCCGCACGGCCCGGACGATCACTGCCGCTGCCGCAAGCCCAAGCCGGGCTTGCTGGAGGATATCAGCGCACGGCTGCACATCGACTTGCGCGGCATACCGGTGGTTGGTGATGCGCGGCGTGATATCGAGGCCGCCCTAGAGGTCGGCGCGTTACCGATTTTGGTCCGTACCGGCAAAGGTCAACATACCATCGCTAACGGAACCGGGCTGGTCGACGTTCCCGTATTCGACAATCTTGCCGGTGTTGCCGATGCGTTGCTGGCCGGCGACCTGGCAACGGGCGTTTGACCTTGGAGCAGCGCGCGCCCAAGGCGCCCGCGGGTGCCGCCGCCACACCTGTGCAGCGCATTATACTGGTCGCGCGCGCCATATTGTTTTGGCTGGGAATGCTGCTATCGACCGCGGTGATCGCCCCCCTCAGCCTCCTGACTTTTCCCTTGCCATTCGTGATGCGCTACCGATTCATCGGTCTGTGGACTCACTTCAATCTCTGGTGGCTGGAACGCTGCTGCGGTTTGCATTATCAGGTTGAAGGCGCAGAGAACATTCCCGCCGCCAATGCCATCGTCATGGCTAAACACCAATCGGCTTGGGAAACGCTGGCACTGCAGCGCATTTTTGGTCCCCAGGTGTGGGTGTTGAAGCGTGAGCTGTTATGGGTACCGCTGTTTGGCTGGGGTCTGGCGCTGCTTGAACCTATCGCCATCGACCGCAAGGCGGGACGCAAGGCGGCGCGACAGGTTGTCGATCAGGGTACGCAACGCCTGCGAGCCGGTCGCTGGGTGGTGATCTTTCCAGAAGGCACGCGTGTCGCGCCGGGCGCACGCAAGCGCTATGGTATCGGCGGCGCTCTGCTCGCCGAGCAGAGCGGCTATCCGGTCGTCCCGGTGGCGCATAATGCCGGCGAGTTCTGGCGCCGGCGCAGTTTTATCAAGTACCCCGGCGTGATCCACGTGGTAATCGGCGCACCGATCGTCTCCGCCGGCCGGCCGGCGGCCGAGATCATCGCCGATGTGGAAGCGTGGATCGAGTCCACCATGCGGACCATCACCAAGACCCCGGTTTAGCGTCAGGATCGATGCCCAGGCTTGCAAACAAGCCATCCAATCACCGTAATGCTCAATCATTGCTGGGCGCGCACATGCCGGCTATGGCGTGCCACCCGGATGCCGCAACTGCCGCCGAAGACGCATGTCGCGGGGCCATGCGCGCCAGGACGCGGTATGTTTGCCGATGTGTTCGTAAATCTTGAATGCGGCTCTCGTCAGAGGGTAGAGGGTTCTTTGCCAGCCGGTAAGCTGGAGTGTCTTGTCGAAGCGGACTGCCCCAATCGTGGATTCGATTACGTTGTCGGGCGATACCGGGGACGGGCGAACCGCGAATGTTTCGAGGCCGGTCTCCCATACATGGCCGTGCAGAATATCGACCGGAAGCCAGTTGCTTTGCATGTGGCGCAATAAGGTTCGTGCGGCGTGGCGGGTCAGGAGATAAGCATAGGCGCCCCCGTACGCCTTCGTCAGGCGGGTCAAGGAATAGGGCCCGCGAAGTGCGCCGATGCCCCGGCCCTGCCGATAGGCCTTAGGGCTTGCCAGAAAACGGATGAGATCCCATTTGATGGGAACGGCCATCAGGGCGTCGATGACGTCGGGAAAATCGTTCTCAAGAATGGCATCATCCTCGAGAACGATGGCGTGTTCGAGATGCGCATCGACCATATGTTGATAGATTGCGCGGTGCGAAAGTAAACAGCCCAGTTCTCCTTTGGTCAAGTCGCGGCCGAAGCACAGACGTCGACGCAGTTGCGAATAGGACGGCAAGGTAGCGGGGTTGAGTTCGGATCCATTGACGGCATCGTAGAAAGTATAATCCAGGTGCATCGCATCAAGCTGGCGAGCCATGGCGCGGCGTCTCTCGACGGAGTGCTTGAGGCTGATTATCAATATCTGGGGGAGGGCGTTTTTTTTAGTCACAGGCAGCTTGTCTCTGAGCCGAGGTCTTCTGGTTCATCGGAGGCGTGCGGGATGCTGGTGCGCCAGTCGCAGAGCGGCTTGTAAAACGCTGTCGACGCGGATGGTCGCCATGCATGCATGGCTCTTCGGGCAGTGCGGATTATAGCAAACTTGGCAGACGTCGCCCGCCGCTGAGAGGCTGATATGTTCGCCCCGATAGGGGTGGTGTTGCACGCCGTGGCTGCTGCGGGTGGCTGCGAAGAGTGTGACTGTCGGTGTGCCGACAGCGGCGGCGATATGCGCCGGGCCGCTGTCGTTGCCGATGAAAACGTCGCAATTGCCGATCAGAGCTTTCAGTTCGCCGACGCGCGTCTGGCCGGTGAAGTCGAGCGCCCCGTCGGCGCGGAGTAGGATCAGTCGTGCCGCGGCGGATTCCAGGTCGGAGCCGACGACGATGACCCGAAATCCCGCGTCCTGCAAGCGTACCGCCAGTTCGGTGTAATGCCGGTCGCCCCACTTCTTGCTTTCCCAGCGTGGGCTGGCGCCGGGCGCGAGTGCGGCTACCGGCCGGGTTGCGCCGTCCTGATGCAGTATTTGCCGGTAGCGCTCGGCAAGTTGCGGATCGGTGCCGAGCTGTATGACCGTGCTTTTCTCCTGCTGAAAATAATCCGTCACGACACGCTGATCGAAGCCGCCGGCGCCGACCAGTTCTGGCACGCTCTTGCCGACCACCTTGATAGAGAGAAGTTTGTGCCACAGACTCGATGATTTGTTGATCACGCGGCGTTTGCGCAGCAGCAGCACCAACAGGTGCGCGAGTGAACTGCCCTGGAGATTGTAGATGAGGTCGAATGGCTGTGCTCCGAGTTGCCGCTGCAAGCACCGCGCGTGTGCGAGCAGGCCGACGCGCTTGGCGCAGTCGTCGACCAGAATGCGATCAAAGTAAGCGGTGTCGCCATACAATTCCCGGCCGACGGCGGAGGTCAGAAAAATAATGTGGTCGTTGCAGTGAAATTGCCGCAACGCGCGATACGTCGGCTCCAGGGTGACAAGGTCGCCCAGGGAACTGAAACGGATGAGCAGTATGTGACGCCTGTCGGCGTGAGCCGGGCGCATTACCGCGTCCATTCATAAGGCTCTGTGTATGCCATGCCGAAGCTGGCTTCGACGAGATATTTCGCCACGCGCGTGGAGTTGAAGCACTGGTGCGCGCGCGCGCGACCCGCCGCCGCCGTGCGCCGCCGTTCGTCGTCATGCCGGTGATAGTGGCGCGCCTTGTCGATGAGCTCGTCGATGCCGCTGAAGTAGACCACTTCGTTTTCGCGATAAAGGTCGCGCATGCCGGGAGTTTCCGGCGTGAAGGTCAGCAGGCCGTTGCCGGTCAGTTGCGCGATGCGATCCGACGAATAACGGTATACGTCGTTCCTGCGGCTTAGATTCAGTCCCATCCGGCTGCGGTCCAGCAGGGCGAGGTACTCGGCGCCGAACACCAATGGCTGGTTCAGTGCGCCGCAGACAGTGACCCGCAGCTCCCGCAGCCCCTGTTGCAGACGGCGCAACGTTTGCGCCCGTTCCGCTTCGCCCTTGTCGCGGCCGCAGAACAGCAGGTCGATGTCGAAATCTTCTTTGATATCGTTGCGCAGCGTTTCTATGGAAGAATCCACCGGGTTCGGCATATAGGCGACGGTATTGCGGGTGCTGCGGAATTGTTCCAGTAAATCGCCGTCGGTGGTGCAGAACACCGCGTCGAGATTTTCCAGACGATTCAGAATGTGCTGTAGATTTCCGGTATTGTACAGGGGGTCCACATACCAGAGCGCAATGCGGATACCCCGGTGATCGCGCTTGATCCGCGCCAGGGTTGCGGGTGTGATGATCTCGGTGTGGCCCAGCAACAGCAAGTCGGGTTGTAGGTTGGCGGCGGTTTCAATCAGCCGCCGGTTCATGCGGCCCGTGCCGAAGCGTTTTGAGTGCAGCGGTGACTCGGTTCTGGCGACATCGCGGTAGCTGAAGTCATAGACGAAGTGGCCATTGCGTATCAGCCCGTTGCTGAGCTTGCGGTCGGTGGCGTAATAGACCATTGCGTATTTTGCCAGGCTGAAATTCGCGGCGTGCAGTATCTTCATGACTGGAACCCTCGTGCGCCACGAATCAGCAAGGCCCTCGTCACGTCATTTTCCTTATGTGCTGCTCATACACCGTGAGCGTGTCGGCGGCTATGCGCGTCCAGGAGAAACGTTCGATGGCGCGCGCGCGCGCGCGTGCGCCCATGGCTTGGCGACGCGCAGGATCCAGGATCAGTGTGCGCATGGCGCTTTCCAGCGCGGCGGGATCGCCTGGCGGAACCAGCAAGCCGCTCGCACCCTCTTCGATCAGATCGGGAATTCCGCCGACGCGCGTCCCGACCAGCGGCAGCCCGCAGGCCATGGATTCCAGCCCGGTAATGCTGGTGGCCTCCATGAACGACGGCAGTACCGACAGGTCCGCGGCCCGGTAAATGTCCGGCATATCGGCGTTGGGTACGTTGCCGAGGAACAGTGCGCGGTCGAGCATGTGCGCGCGCCGCAGCATGGCGCTGACTTTGTCCCGCTCGGGACCGTCGCCGGCGAACACGAGTCTGACCGGCAGGTCGTGCAGGTCCGCGGCCGCCGCCGCGAATACTGTCACGCCGTTCTTATCGACCAGCCGCCGTGCCAACAGCACGACGGTTTCGCCGGCCGCCACGTTCCACTGCTTGCGATGCGCCGTCGGTCCGGGTTGGAAGATCTCGGTGTCGACGCCATTGGGAATAAAAGTGACGGGGCCGTCGAAGCCGACTTTTTGCGTGGCGGCGGCGAGCTCCGCGCTGGGTGCGATGACGTGGCACAGATGTGCCATACGTGCCGCCAGACGTCGCTGTTGGCGTATGCCCTGGTCGAGGCGGCGCAAAAATCCAGAGGTATGATTGGTGAACAGCACGGGCAACTTGAGGTGGCGCGTCGCCTGCAGCGGACGCAGACCATGGACATGGATGATGTCGACGGGCGTATGCGCCAACAGACGTTGCAGCCAGCGCTCCAGCAGCAGGTAATAGAGTGGCTGTATTTTCGGCAGGTTTGGCCGGTGTACTGTCATACCCCGCCAGGTACTTTCCGGTGCGCGCTGAGCGCCGAGCGGCAGAGTGACAATGTGGACGCTGTGCCCGAGCGCGGCGAGCGCGCCGCCCAAACCCGCGACATGCGCCGCCACACCGCCCACGTTGGGCATGAAATCGGCGCTGATTAAAGCGATGTGCATGGGAGATCGCGGCGGCGGGTGAAAATCATCGGGCAATTATAACTACAGTCATACGCTCCGCGAGAGAAATAACCCAGGGGCGGCTGCGAGGCTCGCCCCGTTACGCCGTACCATTCCTGTCATGCGTCATGCCGGCGGCTTGCTGCTGTAGGGATCCGGGAGATTCCCCGGCCGGGTCTTGAAGCGGCGGTGCGTCCACAGATATTGCTCGGGCACGCGGCGGATCGCCGCCTCGATGACCACGTTGATGCGCCGGGTGTCCAATTCGATATCGGCGCCGGGAAAATCTGCCAGCGCGGGTTGCAGATGCAGTAGATAGCCTACGCCGCCCGCCAGCCGTTCCTGAAAGAACGGCACCACGGCGGCGCCGCTCATGCGCGCCAGACGCGAGGTGGCGGTGATGGTGGCGGCGGCGATACCGAAGAATGGCACGAACACGCTGTGTTCGCGGCCGTAGTTCTGGTCCGGCGCGTACCACACCGGCTGATTGCGCTTCAGACTGCGCAGCATGCCGCGGATGTCGCCGCGCTCGATGGCCTTCTCGTAATGATGCTCGCGGGCGTGTTTCATGACCGCTTCGAACAGCGCGTTCTTGTGCTCGCGATACATGACATGAAAAGGCGCGTGCTGCGCCAGCAGTCGGCCGCCGATTTCCAAGGTGGTGAAGTGCGCGCTGAGCAGGATCACGCCTTTGCCGCGGGCCAGCGCGGCGTGCAGATATTCCAGTCCCTCGATCCGCGTCAGCGGCCGCAACCGGTCGGGCGCACCCCACCAGCTCAGCGCCGTTTCCAGCAGGCCGATGCCCAGCGATTCGAAATGTTTTACCAGCAATGCCTGGCGCTGCGCGGTATCGAGTTCCGGGAAGCACAATGCCAGGTTGACCTGAGCAATATGCCGGCGCTGCGGCGAGAAGCGCAGCGCCAGGCGGCCCATGGCGGTGCCAATGCGCACCTGCCAGGAAAAAGGTAGCAGTGCCAATACGCGCAGCACACCCAGGCCCAGCCAGGTCGGCCAGTAACGCGGCGCCAGAAAGCGTCGCGCCGGTGTTGCGTGCGGGTCAGTCGCGCCGGGCATGCGCGCTGGCTTCGAGTAGAGTGTCCAGTTGTTCGGCGACGCGGGTTGCGGACAGCGAATCCAGGTTTTGATCCGCCGCGACGATCCAGGCGCTCTGCGGCCCCCAGGGATGATAGCGCAGCGGCCGTCCCGGGCCGAACACGGTGAGCGTCGCTGTGCCGACGGCGCTGGCGAGATGGCCGAGGCCCGAGTCGTTGCCGACAAAAACGCGCGCCCGCGCCAGTACCGCCGCGGCTTGCAACAGATTCGTCGCGCCGCACAGATTCAGGCAGGGCAGGGCGCAATCCTCGGCGATGAGCGCGGCGCGCTCGCGGTCATTGGGGCCGCCCAGCAGGATCACCGCATCGAAGCTGGGCTTTGCCAAGGCCACCAGTTCCCGGAAACGTTCCGCCGCCCAGGTTTTCGGCGGCCAGTTGGCGCCGGGACCGAGCGCCAGCCAGCGCCGGCCGGGCAGTGCAGCGAGCAGTGTTGCCGCCGCGTCGCGCAACGCGTCGTTAAGCCAGACCTGCGTCGGCGGGATCGCGCCGCCCAGTGCCGCGATCACGCCCATGTGATCCTCAACGGCATGCGCACCCAGCGGCCGCGCGCGCCACTTGGTAAAGCGCCGTTTCGCCCGCAGCAAATAGGCGAGGCCATCGGTGCGCAGATCGACGATTACCTCATAACGAGCGCGACGCAGCGTGTGTACCAGCCGCAGCAGGCCGCGCCAGCCGGCGCGTTTCTCCTTCAGCAGAATGGCGCCGCGGTAGGGGCAGTGCTCGAGCACCTCCCGGGCGCGGGCGTCGGTGAGGATGTCGATCACGGCCTCGGGGTAGCGTTCATGCAGGCGCTCCAGCACCGGCGTGGTCAGCACCACATCGCCGATGTTGCTGAGCGTGATGAAGAGGATTCGTTGCAAGGGCGTGGTTCTGTTCGCGGTGGGCCATAGAATGCGTGAGACATGCGCCGGAGTAAAGCAATCGCCTAACAATCTCCGCTTCCGGCGGCACGCTCCGATTGCCGGCCTGTGCTATGATGCGCGCCATCTGACGAGCCCATTTAAGGCCCTCGCACATGTCCCTCGCCATCCCTGCCTTCGAGTCCGCCCGAGTCTTGGTGGCCGGCGACGTAATGCTGGACCGCTACTGGTCCGGCCCGGTGTCGCGCATCTCGCCGGAGGCGCCGGTGCCGGTGGTGCGGATCACGGAGATCGAGGAGCGGCCCGGCGGCGCCGGCAACGTCGCGCTGAACGTCGCCGCATTGGGCGCGTGGGTCACGGTGCTCGGCATCGTCGGCGACGATGCCCCCGGCGAGGTCTTGCAGCGGCACCTCAGCGCCGCCGGCGTGAACTGCGTATTCGAACGTCGGGCCGATCGTCCCACGGTCACCAAGTTGCGCGTGCTATCGCGTCATCAACAGCTCATCCGTCTCGATTTCGAGGTCGACTTTGCTAGCGTCGACACGGCGCACTTGCGCGCCAGTTTTGCCCAGCAGTTGGTCCAGGCCGGCGCGGTGGTGCTGTCCGATTACGGCAAGGGCACGCTGCATCAGGCGCGCGCGCTGATCGATCTGGCGCGCGCCGCCGGCAAGCCGGTGCTGGTCGATCCGAAGGGCCGCGACTTCAGCATCTATCGCGGCGCCACGCTGATCACGCCGAACCTCAGCGAGTTCGAGGCCGTGGTCGGGCCGTGCCGCGACGAGCGCGATCTGATTGACAAGGGTCGCGCGCTGCTGCGCCAGCAGGAACTTGGCGCGCTGCTGATCACGCGCAGCGAGCATGGCATGACCCTGCTGCGCGAGGGCTGCGCGGAGTTGCATCTGCCGGCCCAGGCGCGCGAGGTCTACGATGTCACCGGCGCCGGCGACACGGTGATCGCCACCGTGGCCGCCGTGCTGGCGGCCGGCCATGCGCTGGAAGACGCCGCAGTGTTCGCCAATCACGCCGCCGGCATCGTGGTCGGCAAGCTCGGCGCCGCGACCGTGAGCGTGCCGGAACTGCGCAGCGCTGTGTTGGGCGAGGCCCACACCGGACGCGGCGAGCTCAGCGAGGAACAATTATTGATCGCGGTGCAGACGGCGCGCGCGGCCGGTGCGCGCATCGTCATGACCAACGGTTGCTTCGACATCCTGCACGCCGGACATGTCGCTTATTTGGAACAGGCGCGCCGGCTCGGTGACCGGCTGATCATCGCGGTCAATGATGATGCCTCGGTTGCGCGACTCAAGGGTGCGGGCCGGCCTGTGAACACGCTGGCTCGGCGCATGGCGGTGCTTGCCGGGCTCTCGGCGGTGGACTGGGTGGTGCCATTCAGCGAAGACACGCCGGAGCGTCTGATCTGCGCCGTGCTGCCCGATCTGTTGATAAAAGGCGGTGATTATCGGCCCGAACAAATCGCCGGATACGATTGCGTGACCGGTAACGGCGGCAAGGTGGTGGTGCTGAATTATGAGGAAGGTTGTTCGACCACCGAGGTAATCGCGCGCATCCGCGAGTTGGAGGAGTAATGATCATCGTCACCGGCGGCGCCGGCTTCATCGGCAGTAACCTAGTTCAGGCCCTCAACGCGCGCGGCCGCAGCGATGTGCTGGTCGTCGATAATCTCAGCAACGGCGTCAAGTTCAAGAATCTGGCCGACACCGAGATCCGCGATTACCAGGACAAGGAAGATTTCCTGGCCTGGGTGTCGGCCGGCCGCGAGGCCGATGAACCCATCGACGCCATCGTGCATCTCGGCGCCTGTTCGTCCACCACCGAGTGGGACGGGCGCTACATGATGCGCAACAACTACGAATACTCCAAGACACTGCTGCATTACTGCCTGGAACGGCGCATCGCCTTCATATACGCGTCTTCCGCATCCGTGTACGGCGCCGGTCGGGTGTTCAAGGAGCAGCGCGACCACGAGGCGCCGCTCAACGTCTACGGCTACTCAAAGTTTCTCTTCGATCAATATGTGCGTCGGCTACTGCCCGGAGCACAAAGCCAGATCGTCGGTCTGCGTTATTTCAACGTCTATGGCCCGCGCGAACAGCACAAGGGCGCGATGGCCAGCGTCGCCTTCCATCTCACTGGCCAACTGCTCGCGGAAGGCCGCGTCAAACTGTTCGCGGGCTGCGACGGGTACGGCAACGGCGAGCAGCGCCGCGACTTCGTTTACGTTGGCGACACCAGCGCCGTGAAGCTGTGGCTGCTTGATCATCCCGGTGTCTCGGGTATATTCAATTTGGGTACGGGTTACAGCCAGAGCTTCAACGACGTCGCCCGGGCGGTCCTTAAATTTCACGGCCACGGCACGCTCGACTACATTCCCTTCCCCGACCACCTGCGCGGTCGTTACCAGAGTTTCACCGAGGCCGACATCGGTGCCTTGCGTGCCGTGGGCTATGATGCGCCGTTCAGGACGGTGGAAGATGGCGTGTACGAGTACCTGTCGTGGTTGCAAGCCCACGCAGGTCAACCGTAACGGACCCCGGTCCGCGCTTGCGCCTGTTCTATTCCGCGCTGCTGTATCTGCTCACGCCATTGGTGTTGTTGCGCCTCGCCTGGCGCGGTCTGCGCGCGCCGGCCTATTGGCAGCGTTGGGGCGAACGCTTCGGCTATTACTCGCGCTTCGATCTGCACGACAGCCTCTGGATACATGCCGTGTCGGTCGGCGAGGTGGCGGCGGCGGCGGCGCTGGTGCGGGCGCTGCACGCCGCGCAACCCGGCGCGACGCTCCTGATAACCACCATGACGCCGACCGGCTCGGAGCAAGTGCGGCGTCTGTTCGGTGACGAGGTGCGGCATGTGTATACGCCCTATGATCTGCCGGGCGCGGTGCGCCGCTTTATCGAACATGCCCGCCCGAGGTTGGCGTTGATCATGGAAACCGAACTGTGGCCGAATCTGTTTCATGCCTGCCGGCGGCGCGGCATTCCGGTGATCGTCGCCAACGCGCGGCTGTCGGAACGTTCCGCTGCCGGCTACGCGCGCGTTGCGCGCCTGACCCGCGCCACTTTGCGCGACGTCAGCGTGATCGCCGCGCAAAGCGCGGCGGATGCCGAACGCTTTCAGCGCTTGCTGGGGTTAAAGGAGGCGGCCGCGTTTTTTTCTGCGAGTGCTGCTGTTGGCCGGCATGAACAATCGGATCCCCCTTTAATCCAAGTCACCGGCAGCATCAAGTTCGACATGCACCTGCCGGCCAGTTTGCGCGAACAAGCCGAGGTGTTGCGCCGCGAACTGGGTGTTGACCGCCCGGTGTGGATCGCGGCGAGCACCCACGAGGGGGAGGAGGAGTTGGTGCTCGATGCCTTTACGCAGGTGCGCGCGCAACTGAGCAATGCCTTGCTGCTGCTGGTGCCACGGCATCCGGAACGCTTCGCGCGCGTCGCGGCCTTGTGCGCCAAGCGCGGCTTCCCGTTGGTTGCGCGCAGTTCACGCTTGCCGTGTCTTGCCGAGACGACGGTGTTTCTCGGTGACAGCATGGGCGAGTTGCCGCTGTTCTACGCGGCCGCCGATCTCGCTTTCATCGGCGGCAGCCTGGTGCCGACCGGCGGGCACAATCCGTTGGAAGCGGCGGCGCTCGGCGTACCACTGTTGTTCGGTCCGCAGATGTTCAATTTCGCCGCGATCAGTCAACTACTGCTGCGGGAAAATGCCGCGCTGCCGGTGCGCGATGTGCCGGCGCTGGCCGATTCGGTGGTGCGGCTGCTGCGCGATGCGGAGCGCCGTCAGGTTCTGGGCGAGAACGCTCGCCGGGTGGTGGAGGCGAACCGTGGCGCGTTGCAACGTTTGATGACGATTATCACGGCAAATCTGGGGGACGCCGCATGAATATCTTCCGCCCCTGGATACCGGTATCGAGTGGTCGGCCATGCTGCTTCAGCGCAGCAAGGCCGACAGTGTCTTGAAGTGTTCGTGGCGCGCGTCGCGCAGCCACTCGAAGATCACCGACTCGGTGTTGGTCACGATCACGCCCGCCTGACGCAGGCGGGCCAGCGCATTGGCCGTGTTGGCGGGTTGGCGCGCGCACACGGCATCCTCGACCACGAACACGATCTGGTCCCGCTTGCGCAGTTGCAGCGCGGTCTGCAGGACGCAGACATGGGCCTCCATGCCGGCCAGAATGCATTGGCTTGCAGGCGCGGCATCGTACGGGAAACCGTCCGCGCCGCAGGCCGCGAAGCAGGTCTTTTCGATGCGCTGGGTAGCGATGGGCAGGTGCTGCATCAGTTCCGCTGCAGTGGGTCCGAGCCCCTTGGGGTATTGCTCGCTGACGCAACTTGGCACGGCCAGCAAGGCGGCCGCCTGCAACAGCAGGGTGGTGTTGCGCAGCACGCGCGCGCGATCCGCCTCGGGCATGGCCGCCGCCAGACGCGTCTGGATATCGATGACCAGCAGGCGCGAGTGGGTAGCGGAACAGAGTGCGGCGGGCGAATGAATCGGCGGATGCTCCCGATTATTTGCCGGCAGGCGCGGCGGGTGTGTCGGCCAGATAGGCGTTGATCGACACCAGATCACTGGGCGACAGCATGCCGGCGGCCTGTTTCAGGCGCAGGGTGTTGAGTAGATAATCGTAGCGCGCGCGGGCGTAATCGCGCTTGGCGCGGAACAGATTGCTCTGTGCATCGAGTACGTCGACCATGGTGCGCGTGCCGACGGCATTGCCGGCCTCGGCGGTTTCCAGCGCGGTCTGGTTGGAGGTGACGGCCTGCTTGAGCGCGTTGACGGTGCTGATGCTGGTGGTGACGCCGCGGAAGGCGTCACGGCTCAACCGTTCGGTGGCGCGGCGGATCTGTTCGAGTTGATCCCGGCTCTGCTCCTGCAATTGCACGGCCTCGCGGGTCTGGGAACTGACCAGGCCGCCGGAAAACAGCGGTACGTTGAGTTGCAGCATCACGGTGTTGAGGGTGTCGTCCCGTCCGCCCATCGTTCCGCCGCCGATACTCTGGTAACCATGGCTGCCGACCAGATCCAGAGTAGGCAGGTGACCGGCGCGCCGCCGCCTGATCTCTTGCTGTGCTATCTGCAAGGCATCCTGCGCGGCGCTGAGTTGCAGATTCTGTGCGAGCGAGGTATTGACCCATTGTTCCATGTCATTGGGTGCGGGTGCGAGCAGTGGTATGGTCTTGCCCAGGCCGAGCAGCGTGTCGTGCCGGACACCGGTGAGTTCGCGCACGGCCTCATCCTGCGAGGCGAGCTGATCGTCGGCGGCGATGGCTTGTGCTGTGGCCAAGTCGTAGCGGGCCTGCGCGTCCTGCACGTCGTTGATAGCGCTCAAGCCGACATGGTAACGCTGCTTGGCCTGTTCCAACTGGTGTGCGATCGCGTCGCGTTCGGCGTGGGCGAAGGATTTACTGTCGCGCGCCGCCAGGGCATCGAAATAGACGGCGGCGCTGCGCACGATCAAGTCCTGTTCGGCGGCGCCGTAGTTCGCGTCGGCTTGGGCGATACGGCTGTCAGCCTGGCGTAGTTGCACAGAGTAATCGTGATGGTAGACGGCTTGCGTCAGGGTCAAGGCATAGCCGTGTATGTTGTAGGCGTAGCTGTTGTCCGGGAAGAATGTTGTCAGGGTCGAGTTGGCGATCGTTTCGCGGTTGCTGCTGGTGGCGCCGCTGGCCGAGATCTGCGGCAGGTACTGCGCCAGGCTCTGCGGCCGGGCTTCGAGCGCGGCACGGTGCGCGGCGGCGGCGGCAAGTATCCGCGGGTCGCCTTGCGCGGCTTGTCGGTAAATGTCGAGCAGATTATCGCCGTAGGCGAGCGAACTCGCGCTGAGGATGGCCAGGGCCAGCAGGCGGTGCGCCAAATGGGTCGGTGTGATCATCTCTGGTGCTCCTTGAATTAACTCGCTCGGACGCAGTAACCACCGGCCTAATATACCGGCATGCGTGGGTCCACGTCGCGTGCCCAGGCGGCGACGCCGCCATTCAGGTTCACGACGTTCCCGAAGCCCTCGCGTTCCAGGTAAGTCGCCACCGAGCGGCTGCGGATGCCATGATGACAGATGACGATGATTTCGCGCTGTACGTCCAGTTGCCCGCAGGCAGCCGGGATGTCGCGCATCGGCAGCAGCAGTGCGCCGTCCAGATGGCAGATCTGATATTCCCAGGGTTCACGCACGTCGAGCAGCAAGGGCGCGGGGTCCGCGCGACTCAGGTATTCGGCGAGTTGCTGGGGGTTCATGTGACGCATGGCGACTGGCGGCGGCTTGGCGGGTGATTGCAATTTAGTTTAGAGCCGTAGGGGGTGGGTCTGAGACCCGCCCCTGCGGGCCACGACTCTTTGAAAATGACGGTGTGTCTCACCACACGAACTGCGGCGCCGGCGTGGCGTGGATCAGCGGCGTCAGCACGGTTTCGAACAGGCACTCGCGGAAGAAATCATGCGCGCCGACACGCGTGATCAGCCAGGCCTGCATCGCCGGCGCGCTGCCCGTCACCATGAACAAGCGCCCGCTGGGCGCAAGCTGCTGTTGGAAAACCGGCGTCGCGACCGGCAACGAGTCGGAGATGACGATGGCATCATAGGGCGCGCCCTGTGTCCAGCCGGCGCCGGCATCGCCGACGGTCAGCGTGACATTGTGTAAGCCATGGGCCGCGAGTTTGCGTGTCGCGGCGTCGATGAAATCGGCGTAAATATCGACGCTGTCGACATGGGCGCCGAGCTTGGCCAGACAGGCGGTGAGATAACCGCTGCCGGTGCCGATTTCCAGAATGCGGTCCGTGGGTCGGATGGCCAAAGTCTGGAGTATGCGGCCTTCCATCTTGGGGTGCAGCATGCTCTGGCCGTGGCCGAGCGGAAGCTGAAGATCGGCGAAGGCCAGGGCGCGGTGCTCCGGCGGCACAAATTCCTCGCGCGGCGTCTGGCTCAAGACCTGGAGGACCTGCGGATCGAGCACCTCCCAGGTGCGAATCTGCTGCTCGATCATGTTGAAGCGTGCTTGCTCGATGTTGAGGTCTGTCATGGTCCGGACATGATACGTGGCTGGCTTGGTGCGGGCAACGCAAAGCCTGGCGCGCACCGCAGGTTGCATCACCGTCCCCAATGGGCTACCTTGACTGCACGACTGGGGGTGCCCCGCAAGAGGCTGAGAAACACCCTTTGAACCTGACCCGGTTAGCACCGGCGTAGGGAAGTTAGCCGTACCCCCCGGCCCTCTCCCCGCGCCCGTCGCCGTAACCTGCCACCCAAGGTGACGACCATGAGCGCAATACCCGACGATTTCATTCGCCGCACCACCGCCGTTCAGGATACGGCGATCCGCCCGTTCGCCAATTCGCGGAAAATTTATATTCCAGGCAGTACCCCGGACATCCAGGTGCCGATGCGTGAAATCAGCCAGTCGGCGACCACGGCCGGGCTCGATGTGGCTCAGCCCAATCCGCCGATCTACGTCTACGACACTTCCGGCCCTTACACCGACCCGGCCTACACAAGCAACCTGCGCGCCGGTCTGCCGGCCTTGCGCGCGCCGGGGTTACAGGCGCGCGCCGACAGCGAGGCGCTGGCCGGCCCAAGTTCCATCTTTGGCCGGGCGCGCGCCAGTGATGCCAAGACGGCGCCGCTGCGCTTCGAGCATATCCGCGCGCCGCGCCGCGCCAAGGCCGGTGCCAATGTCACGCAGATGCACTATGCCCGGCGCGGCATCATCACGCCGGAGATGGAATTCATCGCCATCCGCGAAAACCAGAATCTCGCCGCGCTCCAGGACGCCGGCCTGCGCAAACAGCATCCGGGCATGAGCTTCGGTGCGAAAATTCCCGACATCATCACGCCCGAATTCGTGCGCGAGGAAGTGGCGCGCGGCCGTGCCATCATTCCCGCCAACATCAATCACCCCGAGCTGGAGCCGATGATCATCGGCCGCAACTTCCTGGTGAAGATCAATGCCAACCTCGGCAACTCCGCGGTGAGCTCCTCGATCGAAGAGGAAGTCGAGAAGATGCTCTGGTCGATCCGCTGGGGCGGCGACACGGTAATGGATCTGTCCACCGGCAAGAACATCCACGAAACCCGCGAGTGGATCATCCGCAACTCGCCGGTGCCGATCGGTACCGTGCCGATCTATCAGGCGTTGGAAAAAGTCGACGGCAAGGCCGAGGACCTGACCTGGGAGATTTTCCGCGACACGCTCATCGAACAGGCCGAGCAGGGCGTGGATTACTTCACCATCCACGCCGGCGTGCGCCTGGCCTACATCCCGCTGACCGCCGACCGCGTCACCGGCATCGTCTCGCGCGGCGGCTCGATCATGGCCAAGTGGTGTCTGGCGCATCACGAGGAAAGTTTTCTCTACACGCATTTCCATGACATCTGCGAGATCATGAAGGCTTACGACGTGTCGTTTTCGCTCGGCGACGGCCTGCGCCCCGGTTCCATCGCCGATGCCAACGACGCCGCACAGTTCGCCGAATTGCAGACGCTGGGCGAGTTGACGAAGTACGCCTGGGAACACGACGTGCAAGTGATGATCGAAGGCCCCGGTCACGTGCCCATGCACCTGATCAAGGAGAACATGGAAAAGGAACTGCAGGAATGCTACGAGGCGCCGTTCTACACCCTCGGCCCGCTGACCACCGACATCGCGCCCGGCTACGACCACATCACCTCGGGGATCGGCGCCGCCATGATCGGCTGGTTCGGCTGCGCCATGCTCTGCTACGTCACGCCGAAAGAGCATCTCGGCCTGCCCAACAAACAGGATGTGCGCGACGGCATCGTCACCTACAAGATCGCCGCGCACGCCGCGGACCTGGCCAAGGGTCATCCCGGCGCACAGGTGCGCGACAACGCGCTGTCCAAGGCGCGCTTCGAATTCCGCTGGGCCGATCAGTTCAATCTGGGTCTTGATCCGGAGAAGGCGCAGGAATTCCACGACGAGACCCTGCCCAAGGAAAGCGCCAAGCTGGCGCACTTCTGCTCCATGTGCGGCCCGCACTTCTGCTCCATGAAGATCACCCAGGATGTGCGCGACTACGCCAAGGCGCATGGCGTGAAGAACGAAGCAGCGCTCCAGCAGGGCTTGGCGGAGAAGGCCGTGGAATTCGTCCGGCAGGGCGCGGAGATTTATCGCAAGCTGTGAACAGTCGCGTGGCGCGCGATGCGAGAAACATCTGCAGTGCTTCCCGCCCCACAGGGATCGATCGGTCGTTCGGGCACGATATCCATATGGAAACCCCGACGCCAATTGCAGGTTTTCACGGACTTAGGCTGCTACGAAGCCCAGGATTGCCGTATCGGCTACCCGGTCCTCGCTGCTGAACTCGACGCCAGCGCCATTCCGGGTCGGGGGACGCCGCGAGTGTAGTGCTGTAGACTGGGTCCGTGCCGGCGCTGGCCGCGCCGCTTTATCATTCGGATGATCTTGAGGAGGTCCCAACTTGGCAAAACCCAACTATCAGTTCGAAAAGCGTCAGAAAGAGATCGCCAAAAAGAAAAAGAAGGACGAGAAGGTCCAGCGCAAACAGCAGGAGAAAGACGCGAGCCTGCCGGCGGACAAATCGGGCTGATATCCCCGATTGGAATTGATCGGCAATTGCCCATCGAGGGCGTCGCTCGTGGTGCCAGCGCTTGCAGCCGGTGGCGATGACCTCGTTGCGGTGCAAGCCGACCGATCCGACGCGGGTGGTGACTTTGAGTGGAGCGGGTAATGAGTGAAAAACCAGTGATACCGGCCGTTACCGGTTCGGAAGGCGCAACCTGCCTGGCCTGCGATTCGGGCGCCAAGTGCGCGCGCATCGCCTGGAGCATGCCCTTGCTGGCCATGCTGCTGTTGTACCTTGGACAGCGTTACCCGCTTCTGAATGTGTTCAATATGATCGTCGTCGCCTTTGGGGCGATGGGTTGGACGCGCACGCTGCTGTATACCCGGCTGTATGGTAACTGCGGCTTTGGTCTGCATCTGGCGGTTGGCGCGGTGTTCAATATCGGCGCCTTGGTGTTGGTCGGGATCTATTTCTTCACCGGACTGGATCCCCTGCATATACGGCTTTAGATTTCCACCCAGCAGCCTGTCGGACTTAACCGTCCGTCAGCGCTGCTGATGTACGGCTATGCCACGGGTGTTTACACCGGCCGCAAGATCGAGCTTGCCACTTTTGATTCGGTAGCCTTCCGGTTCATCGCCGCCAACGCTGCCTGAAAATCCACCGCCGATGGCAGCGATGGCGCATCGGCTGGCGACATCGGACGATGTAAATCTTCGTAAAGGTATTGTTGGTTCCAGGGGATATGCTGTTTAATTAATCATTCGCTTGTAGGCATGAGCTCTTGACCGCTGCTGCGTTCCGTATAATGA
>VFSW01000223.1_pt1 | contig 79240 bp, 66 predicted proteins | sample 5358111 | NCBI WGS metagenome assembly VFSW01 (sample SAMN11554181, study PRJNA540505) | mine drainage metagenome | isolation source: sediment from site ElyBrook_90M | place: USA: Ely Copper Mine, Vershire, VT | collected 2017
TCCCATGCCCTTCAGGCCTGATTCTTACCCCCATTTAAAGATGTGGGTAAGAATCAGGCCTGAAGGGCATGAGGTTTTACGGGCACTTTTTATAAAAAGGGTTCTTGCCAGGCGTTGTTTTTTGAGAGTTTATCTGCCAGGCGTGTTGGTTCTGGCAAACGATAGCCCTTGCTGCATGCCAGTACGTATTTGATGCTCGTTTCCAGGCTGATGCGATGTCCGATAGAGATAATCATCGGATTGACGTGTGTACGCGTGCGGACCACTGCTCCGATGACTGCTTTTTTATCAATCAGCGGAACCCACGCGCCTGCCGCCTCGTCTAACGCTGTTTTATCGTAACGCCCGACCAGGATAGATTTACCACAACCAATTGTCGGTAGATCAAGCCAGAGACCGAGATGCGAGGCGATGCCGATGCGGCGCATGTGTGCGATGCCCATACCATCGACCATGACAAGATCGGGTTGCAGGCGTAATTGCCGGAAGGCTCCTAGCACGCATGGAGCCTCGCGAAACGAGAGCAACCCTGGAATATAGGGCATCCGCACCGCTTCTTCGTAAATGTGCTGCTCGACCAGTTCTAACGTTGGATATGTGAGTAGCACGACTGCTGCACGCGCCATACCGTTTGTCTCGTTAATCGCCATATCAACGCCTGCGATATGCTGGACCGCATTCAGTTGGTCTTCACGAATGACGCGCTCTGCCAGTTCGCGTTGTAACGCGATGGCTTCTTCCGGCGGGAGATTCCACTCGTGAAGTTTTTGCTCGCTATATGCCATTAAGCCCTATATTCTCAGTGGCCCTACTAGTGGGCCTCGGCCAGAAAAATCATGCGTGGACTTTCCAGGTGATAGGGTCCGAGATCATAATTGCCATAGATCTCTTTCACGCTGAAGCCCGCCTGCTCCAATAAAAGCTCCATCTCACCACGCTCAAAAAGATAGAGCTGTGTCGTCACAATGGTACGCTGCACGCTACTACTCTGACTCTGCTGATCGTAGAAATGGGTCAGTTCTAAAAGATGGCGGTCGGTTGCATTCGCGGGGCTGACGAAGTGGCTGAGGAATGTGCCGTCGTCATTGCGCCATGTACCCTGATGGAGCATGTGACTTCCCAACTCTTCCATATAGCGCGCATCGGCATTGCTGATATCGAGCAAGAAGGTCGCCCCTGTGCTGAGATGGGAGCGGATAGCGGCTAAGGCCTGTTTTTGGTCACGTCTGTTGACGAGGTGGGCAAAAGAGCCGAGGGCAACGAAGGCCATACGAAATTTGCGTCCCAGCGTGAGGGTGCGCATATCTTGCTCGACCAGCGTGCAGCGTCCTGTGAGTTTCTCGTGTTGTATGCGCTGGCGAGCTAGCTCTAGCATACGCGGTGAGCTATCGACGCCGATCACTTCGTAGCCTTCGTGTGCCAGTGGCAGCAAGGCGCGTCCGCTGCCGCAGGCGAGTTCCAGGATAGCACCGCCGCTCAGTTCTGCGTAGTTCAGATACATATCTAAGTCTTCGCGGAAGTGCGCGTGTTCGGCGTCATAAAAAGGGGCAATCAGGTCGTAATCATGCATAATGTGTTAGATACCATCCATACTGTTAATTTTTGCTGTACCGCCATTCTGCACAAAGGTAAGCTGTACATCGTAGGTTGTTCCATCTTGGCGTGTAACTTTGACTGTGAGATATGTGAGATTGCTTCCAGGGGTGTTAACTGAAAAACTGGTCACTGGACCATGTGCGCTATCGACTGCCTGTGCTGCTGCTGTAAAGGATTGTTGGTCATTGGCAATTGTTTGTCCATTGATCGTGATAACCACGTTGCTGTCAACGAGCGTATAGGCGTGGGCATAATCTTGTTGTTTGATGTACTGGTAGTATTGGCTGGTCGTTAGTACGGGGCCTGCTGCCTGTTTAATGAAGTTAAAGCCCTCGAAGCTCGCGATACTGCATCCAATACAACTGAGTAGAATGACACCACCGACGATGCCGAGCGTAATCCAGAGCCAGCGGAGCGATTTTTTGGGCGGGGGTGGCTGCATATAGCCTAGCATCGGCTGTCCATAGGCGGCCTGCTGGTAGGGTGGTGGCTGCTGTGGCTGGTAGGGCGGCGGCATATAAGACGTGGGTGGTGGCGGATACGGCGATTGTGGCTGTTCCTGCGGTTGCTCATACGGTATATGCTCATATGGCGGCTGGTTATTCTGCTGATACGGATCGTTATCCATGGTTATTTCCCCTCTGTATTTAGTTATCCATAGATGGAATATTTTGTAAAGACTCCAGACTATCCAGGCCATATAATTTTATGTGCTCAGATAGATGAAGTTTTGTAACTTTAATTTTCATGACTCGGTCATTTTCAAATGTGACAAAACCTACGTTGATACGATAATTTCGCTCACTGGCAGCATTTCTAAGGTCCATAAGATTGATACTATCATATGGTTCAAATGATGTGGGATTGACCTTGCATTCGTATCCTTCTGCTTTCTTTCGGATTTGAGAAAGTGCTGCCACATCCACTTCTTGCACTGTGATATCTCTATAGTTCTCAATAAACCTCTGGTTGGTTAAGCATTGTTCGCCCGACATGTTGTAACGATGTTGGATTAAATGATGTACAAGCAGTTCGAGAATTGCGCCACGCTGATATTGTATTTTGCCTCTATCTCGTTGTTGATATAGCTCTGATAAAAGCTGAATAAGAGTGCTAATATGTGGTGGAACAGTAACAATGCCGTTTTGGTCGGGACGACTATAGAGCTGATATAAGGCGTCTAAACTGCTTTTAAAATTGGGTTGATCTTTAGAATGATAATTTTTAATAAAAATAGCGGTAGGGCGCAACAAATTTTTGTCTTGTAGCAAAATATCAACAACTCTACGAACATATATGTGGTGGTGAGCCGCATCTATTCCAGGACTTGCTGCAGAAATAAGTTGCATCTTTACCTTCTCCTATTTAACGCATCCCCACTGCAAATTATTTATTTGTATCTGTTTCAGTGTCAGAAGAATAAGATGCCAATTGTACTAATGGGAGAACAATCATTGGGACTTGCAAGCGAATGCATAAGCTGAGGAGAAATTCTCGTGCTGAAGGCAGCATAACACTAAGACTCCCTTGCTGCAAAAAATATGTTATCTTTTCCAGCGAGTAGTGTGGTTCATAGCTAAAAATCCCTACCAATTTAAAATAAATCTCAAAAAAACGTGGCTCATGAGGAAAATGAGCCTTTACGTCTAATTCTACTTGTGCCTGTGAAATTTCCGCGTTAATCCCTATATTGCTAAGATTTAGCTGTGTCTCAACGCTAGACTGGACTATGTTGTTTATATCTACTGGGCTATCTAAAGGAAATCGTCTGGCTATAATCTCTATAGGAAAGATATTACGTAACTGTATTTCAAAAGGGAGTAATGGTAGCTGTTGGATCGCAGATGATAAAGTTCCTTGTCCTTGCATGTCTTTCTCAAAAGAATCAGATTGCATGATATTTTCCTTATATAATACACCGCTATGCTATCGTTGGTATATCATGTTTCGTCGCTATGATATGAACAGGGTTAGGTAGCGAGCTTTTCCAGGCAATAGCACCACTGACTGTCTTTACTTGTTGATTTTGCGTGATACTTATCTGAACCCGGATGTTTGTCACTAAACGTTCCTGCGCCAATTGACGCCAGTATAGGGTAGGAAGCTCATACATCCATCCCTGAGCCTCTGCTGCTGTATGTACCTGAGAGAGCGTGTATAATGCAGAGGTAATATTATTTAATGTGACTAAATCGTCAATGGAACGAATAGATATCTGTTTACTGATACCCATCATTTCAGGAAAAAATTCTGTAACAACACCCCTTATTGTCTCTCTGCGCTCTTCAGCATCTATCCCTTCATGTTCAGCTTTTTGTTGAAATGTGGCGATAATATCAAGGAAATGTAAATCTAGCCGATTGATAAGGTATTCAGCGATTTTTGTCATACCCAATGCTTGATACTGTTCAGGTAGCAGAACGAGAAATTCTGTTACTCTTTTTATAACGTCTAGAGATGGGTGATGAGATTGGCTATATTGTTCTTCAAAGTAGCTGATCAAGTGTTGAACGCGCTCCGAAAGAACAACCTGCCCGTCTTCAAAAAGTGGTATTGGTGTATCTTGCATAGAACTCTCCTCATCTCTACCATAATTCAGACAAATGCATCTGTCAGTACAATAATATCATATCATGAGAATGAAAAATAGATATTGGTGCATCTCAGTAATGATAGACTAACATCACAAATATTCTGTACGAGGAGTCTTTATGCGTGCGTTAGTCTATCGTGATGGGGCATTGACGCTGGAGCGAGCTTATGTCCGACCTGTGCCAGCAGAAGGTGAGGCATTGGTGCGCGTGCTGCTGGCAGGTATCTGCAATACTGATATCGAGATTGTGCGAGGTTACATGCATTTCGAGGGCGTGCTTGGGCACGAGTTTGTGGGTGTAGTCGAAGAACTCTCGGGTCAGCGTGCGCGTGAACAGTATCAGCATCTGCTGGGCAAGCGCGTGGTGGGCGATATCAACGCTGCCTGTCGGCGTAGCGACTGCTGGTATTGTCAGCACGCCATGCCGACGCAGTGCCCACGCCGCACAACGCTCGGCATTGGCGGGCGCGATGGTGCGTTTGCCGAGTACCTGCTGCTGCCAGTCGAGAATCTGCATCTTGTACCCAACAACGTGAGCGACGAGGAAGCCGTGTTCGTTGAGCCACTGGCGGCAAATTTCGAGATGCTGGAGCAGGTCCATCTCCATCCTAGCGACCGCGTGCTGGTCTTGGGTGATGGCAAGATGGGCCAGCTTGCCGCACTGGTGCTGGCTCTCAGCGGTTGCGCAGTTACCATGCTCGGCAAGCACGAGGAGAAGTTGGCTCTCGCCGCCCAGCGCAATATTGCGACACGTCTGCTACATGATAGTGCAGTGTTCACCGTTCATGCAGATGAACGTGTAGACGCGGTGGTTGAGTGTACTGGCTCAGCGCAAGGATTGGAACTGGCTTTACGGCTGGTGCGCCCGCGTGGCACACTTTTTCTGAAAAGCACGGTTGCGGATAAGACAACGCTGCATCTCGCGCCTATCGTGATTGACGAGATTCGCGTGCAGGGGTCACGCTGTGGCCCTTTCGAGCCAGCTCTGCGTGCCCTAAGCCTACGCCAGATAGATATCAAGCCGCTAATTAGTGCGCGCTATACGCTGGATAACGCTCTTGAGGCTTTTGATTATGCGCAACAAAAGGGTGTCTTAAAGGCCTTACTGCATATAGGCTAGCTGCTTTATTTTTTGCCGAAGGGATGGCACTGCCAGTAAAGACGCTACGGGTTTGCGTGCTTGTGAGAGGTGGAGATAGTGGCGTTGGGGAGCAATGCGCAACAGGCCGCGCAATCGCAATTGACTGCACGGCCTGTTGCTTGGACACTCAAATGATATCGTGAATGGCAAGCGCACCGCTAGGATCACCGTATATCCAAGGATCGCCACTGCATGGTAATTACTTGTCCTTCTCGCCGACGGTCAGCGCGGCCTGTGCGGCTGCGAGGCGTGCGACAGGGACGCGGAACGGTGAGCAACTGACATAATCGAGGCCAACCATGTGACAGAACTCGATGCTATCGGGATCGCCGCCATGTTCGCCACAGATGCCCAGTTCGATCTGCGGGTTTGCCTTGCGGCCCTTCTCAACTGCCATGCGTACCAATTGGCCCACGCCGTCGCGGTCGAGCGTCTGGAACGGGTTGACGGGCAGAATCTTGACCTTGTCCTTCGAGCCTGGCTCTTCCAGACCATCGACGTACTTGAGCAGGAATTTGCCCTCGGCATCGTCGCGGCTGAAGCCAAAGGTTGTCTGCGTCAGGTCATTTGTACCAAAGCTGAAGAAGTCAGCGACCGGAGCGATCTGGTCGGCGGTCAGGGCGGCGCGTGGCAGCTCGATCATCGTGCCGAACTTGTACGCGATTGCTCCGCCGGATTCACCCGCGATCTCATGCGCGACTGCCTCAAGCTGGCGGCGCACCTCCTTCAACTCGTTGACATGCCCGACGAGCGGAATCATGATCTTAGGATGGACGGTTGTGCCCTGTTGTGCCACTTCGCGGGCCGCTTCGAGAATGGCCCGTGTCTGCATGACGTTGATTTCAGGGAAGAGCAGGCCGAGACGGCAACCGCGCAGACCTAGCATGGGGTTCATCTCGCGCATGGATCCCACAGCTTCGAGCATCTGACGTTTCTCTGCCAGCAGGGTAGGATTCTCGTTGTTGACCTCAAGACGTGTGACATCGACGAGCAGTTCCTCATAAGAAGGGAGGAACTCGTGCAGGGGCGGGTCGATCAGACGAATGACGACTGGATAGCCCTCGCCCGTCTGCGGATTGACCATCGACTCGAAAATGCCCTTGAAGTCACTGCGCTGGAAGGGCAACAACAGGTCAAGTGCTGCCTGACGCTCTTCTTTCGTTTTCGACAGAATCATTTTCTGTACGATGGGCAGGCGCTCCTGCTCCATGAACATATGCTCTGTGCGGCAGAGGCCGATGCCCTCGGCTCCAAAAGAGACGGCGCGTTTGGCATCGCGTGGGTAGTCGGCATTGGCCCAGACGCCCAGGACGCGATACGTGTCGGCCCATGTCAGTAGTTTCTTGAGGTCTACCTCTTTATCATAATCGGGTGCTTCTGTGCGGATGATGCCCTGGAAGACTTCGCCAGTCGCGCCGTCAATCGAGATGTCGTCGCCTTCGCGCAGGAGCGTTGTTGTGCCGACGACGCGGAAGAGATGCTCTTCCTCGCTGACACGAATGCCTTCACAACCGGCCACGCATGGCAAGCCAAGACCACGTGCAACAACAGCGGCGTGGCTGGTCGCACCACCGCGTGCCGTCAGGATACCCTTGGCCACTAGCATACCATGAACATCGTCTGGGCTGGTCTCCGGGCGCACCAGTACGACTGCAACGCCTGCCTTACCCATTTCTTCGGCGGTATCGGCATCAAAGATGGCCTTCCCAGCGGCTGCACCGGGCGAGGCATTCAAGCCCTTGGCTAACAAGCGACCAGCAGCGGTGGCCTTCTTCTTCTCCTCTTCGTCGAAGCGTGGTAGCAACAGTTGATAGACCTGCGTGGGATCGACACGTTTGATGGCGTCTTGTTCGCTAATCAGGCCCTCTTCCACCATGTCAACGGCAATCTTGACGGCTGCCTGTGCGGTGCGTTTGCCAGAGCGGGTCTGAAGCATATAGAGGTGACCATGCTCAACGGTAAATTCAAGATCTTGCATGTCACGGTAATGCTTCTCAAGACGCTGCGCGATGGCCAGGAATTGCTGATAGACTTCAGGCAGTTCCTGCTCCAATTTGCTAATTGGGGAAGGTGTGCGGATACCAGCGACAACATCTTCGCCCTGGGCATTGAGAAGATATTCGCCGTAGAGCTGATGTTCGCCTGTGCTGGGGTTGCGTGTGAAGGCAACGCCCGTGCCGCTATCGCTACCCATGTTACCAAAAACCATGCTTTGCACGTTGACGGCAGTGCCGAGCGTGTGCGCGATCTTGTTGAAATTACGGTAGTCGATGGCGCGCTTGTTGTTCCAGGAGGAGAAGACGGCCTCGATAGCCTTGCGCAACTGCTCGTAGACATCGGTGGGGAAAGGTTGGCCCGACTGCCGCTCGGCAATCTGCTTGAATTCAGCCACCAACTGTTTGAGCGACGCGGCGGGAATCTCGGCATCGGTCTTGACGCCTGCCTCTTCTTTGTAGCGTTCGAGAACTTCTTCAAAGTTACGTGGCTCAATGTCGAGGACGATTTTGCTGAACATCTGAATGAAACGGCGATAGGCGTCGTAGGCGAAACGCTCATCGTTGGTCAGGGCGACGAGGCCTTTGACCGTCTCATCATTGATACCGAGGTTAAGCACCGTGTCCATCATGCCCGGCATAGAGAATTTTGCGCCGGAACGGACGGAGACGAGCAGGGGATTCTCTTGTTTGCCAAAACCCTTGCTTGTCTGCTGTTCAACAACCTTGAGGGCAGCGAGGGCCTGATCCCACATGCCCTGTGGGAACTGCTTGCCCGTGTCATAGTAGGCATTGCATGCCTCAGTAGTGATAGTGAAACCTGGGGGAACCGGAAGGCCCGCATTGGTCATTTCGGAAACGCCTGCTCCTTTACCGCCAAGCAGGTCGCGCATTTTTGCATTGCCTTCACTAAAGAGGTATACCCATTTGCGCGGAGACTGTTGCACGGCGGCGTCCAGCTCCGAACGGGTAATTTGCTGTGTCATGAAATATCCCTCCAACGTTCATACTAGAATCGTGTGGAACAGCATCCAGGTATCCATCTTGTTGGTCTGACGGATGCCATTCCTTGTCCATTTGAGCGAATGTTATGCTTTCATTACGATATCTCTGGCCCAACGCATTACGGTACGTGCATACTGGATGTACTGACTGGCCTGCTCTGCGTTAATCACCTCGTCGGCCTCCTCTGGGGGGGTATCGGCGTAAAAGGCTTCTGGATGGAAGGGCGTCAGAGCCTCCAGAGCGTCCAATATGGATGCTGGCGCGCCGACGGCCTCGCCCAGAGTGCGCAAATCGTGATTATACGAAGTGCGGCGACCGGAACGCAAGAGGCTGAGCGACTGTACTGCCTTCTCGACGGCCTGATTACAAAAATCAGCACAGGCGAAATGTCGTCCCAGACTGAGTTCCACCGTCGCGGTTGCCATGTCCTGTGCCGATTCCGCGTAGAGGGCTAATGCTCCCTGGAGGTCTCCCTCAAGGAGAACCGAAGAGTCTTCGTCATCCTCTTCCTGCGTGTTGAGCGCGGGCCTGTTGGGTGTTTCCGCCTGTGTCTGGTCGTGTAGTGTGATGCCCTGCGTGAGTAACTGCTCAATGGTGTCTAGCTCGTTATCGCTTCCCTCGTAGGGTAGTTCATGCATGCCATCATAACTGTGTGACATAGTAATCTGTCCTCGCGCTTCCATAGTAGAGTAAGATGAGCGCAGTGCGTTGGGTCGTAAATAGCGTTATCAGCATTGTGTTGTTGTACCCTGCACATAGTATGCCTAAGAGACGTTGTCTGTCAATATTTTTGCGTAGCTTTGCAGGGCCTGGGTGAAATTGAGTACGCTATGTGATAGCCAGCAGTAATGCAAGAATGTTGGAGGGGTTATTTTTTCTCCTGAGCTGCCTCGTTTTGATGTGCTGTTTGTCATAAGAATGAGATGCGTGTTCAACGAGGAATGTGCAACCCAGATGGCCCGCGATTGGAATGCGCGCGATGGCAACTCTGGCTATGTGACCCGTTTCTATTGTTCAGGGGCTTGCCGATGTTGCTCCTGAGCATTGGAATGGTGCTGGCACATCGCTTCGCCTATCGCTCCGCCTGGGGAGCCATTCGACGGAGGGACAGGGCGTGATTCCATCACGCCCCTACACCATTCATGCCCCACGCGGGGGAACTTTTTGTTTGCTTCGTGCATCTTATCTGTGTGGGTAATTGTAATAGGTAAAGCAGGAGATAGAGAGGCATGAAAATACAGGATCAGGAGATCGAGGACGGGCAGATGCCGCCAACTGTGCCGCCGAAACGTGGTAACTCGTGGCTCACTGGCTTTGGCGCGCTCGTCACGGTACTCGTGTTGGTAGGTCTGAGTGTGGCGTTGTTCTCGTTCTGGAAGGCACCAAAACAAGGGAGCGGAGGGAAAAATGCTATGTGGTCGCTAATGCTGACAGGCTATACGGTCTCACAGATCGTCGTCGCACCCAGTGATGCAACAGTTCTCTATGCCTGCGCTACGAAGGTTTCACCAGCGGTACAGGTTGATGGCATCAATGTGCCCGCCTATACCGTTTTGCGTAGCAGCGATAGTGGTGCGCACTGGCAGGATATTGGTTCTAACGCGCAACTTGGCAATCGTTGTCAGTTAGCGGTCAATCCGGCGAATAGTGACGATCTCTACGCGGTCGGCAATTTCAGCAATGCCTCCTCTAATCCGAGTGCGCGGGCGGTGCTACGCCATAGTACTGATGGAGGACAGACGTGGGGTACTCTCACGCCCACCTTTACCACGACAGCGGTTCCCACAATGTGGAATATACAGCAGTTGAGCATGGTTGGTAATACGCTATTTGGCGTGCAAAGCTTGCCGATTGTGCTGGCTCCCCCGCCGGGGCAGATGCGTCCGACCGTGCTGATTCCACAGGGCCGTCTGGTGAAAAGCATAGATGGCGGACAGACGTGGACGGTTGTAGACGGCTACTTTGCGCCAGCGTCGCTCGGCGTGGGTAGCTACGCCGTTGACCCCACGAACGCGCAGACCATCTACGAGATCGCTATTCCGCCTACCTTGCCGACGCGCATTGCTCCCTCGCAGGGCGGTGCTGTCTCCATTCAGGGCAATGCCCTGTATAAGAGTGTTGATGGGGGGGCACACTGGACGCTGTTGCTTAGCAGTATGCCTTATGGCAGTGTGGTTCAGTTAGCGAGCAATCAGCCGAACATCGTCTATGCAGGCAGTACAAGCCGTTATGCACCGCTCGTGCCACGAGTTGCTAGCAGTGGAAGTGGACAGGCTGCGACTGTGACAGGCCGTTTCGGCATACAGGTGAGTAGCGATGGTGGTGCGCATTGGGGTAGCGTGCCGAATCCGTCTGATATGCCCTCGGTACAGGATTGGTTTGTTGCCCCTGATGGAACGCTCTATGTCTCGTCTGGTTTTTCGGAGTTTGGTTCACCAACCGTCTCTAAAGGCACGGCCACGTTGGTTGGAACTGTGACGCTCTCCAAAGTAGCAGGTATAGGACAGGGAGGGTCGTCGTCATCTGCCAGTGGTACGCCAGGGAGTAGTTTGCCCAACGACGGTAGCAATGCCACCGTTCCCACGAACGGAGCGACGCTGCCCGCTAGTGGTCTTGGCACGTCGGCCAGTATTATGCGTTACGATCCGGTGAGTCAGCAGTGGCAACATGAGACTGATGCTCCCGCTTATAGCACATTGCTGGCCGTCACCGCTAGCTCACAAAGCCACACTGCGTTATGGGCGTTTTCCTTCAAAGAGAACGTATTGCAGCTGTACCGCTATATCGTGTAATCCATCGGTTCTTATGGGTGTTTGTGCGCGTTGTATGTGTTTAACTGATATTGATGCGTATGGGGTGCGTTTGATCGCACCCCATACGTTTTGCTCTTTAACGGTGTCTCACCCGTGCCAGAGATGCGTATAGTGTTGCGTGATCGTTAGATATTGCGTGTTGTAGGTGACGCTTGGTTCGATCATTGCGCCTTCGAACCATTCGTTGAAGGTGGTGATGGTCACCCAATCGGGGTTGCTGGCAAGTGCTGCATCCCAACTGGTACGATAGGTTGCACCATTGTTGCGTGGAACCTTGTAAGCTCCTTTGCGTCCGGGAATGCGTGTATCATCGTAACCTGGTAATACGCCGGCAGCCCAGATTTTATTGGTGTGGTGTGCGGCGTTATAGGCGTTGATTTTGCTGCGAAAGCTCTGATCGACTGCTTTCATGTTGCCGTTAAGGATGCCCCAGTAGCCTGCACTAAACAGATGGAGACCATCAAAGACACTCAACAGATTCATATTGACGCCTTCTGCAGACCAGATCATTTGATTGTGTGGGTCGACTTGTTGGCGAACTGCGGCCCATTCGGCCAGTGTGCGCCCGCCGCCGAGTGGGTCCCAGATGAAGATGACAGGTTTGCCGTGCCAATGCAGGAAATACTGGCTACTGGCATAATGGGTAAGCAGATAGCGTATGCCATTGATGATATTGGTTTTGCCTTGCAGGTGAGGAGCGTCGCTCTCAAAATAGATAGTCGAAGCGAAGTGGTTGCCTGTGCGTTGTTGAAGCAAGGCCGAGCGTGTCAGCAAATTGGCGAAATTTGTGTTGGTTTGATCGCCTGCTCCCCACCATGAACTGATGAAACCAGAAATACCCGCCTGAGCAGCCCAATTGAGTTGGCGGTCAATGGTAGTGTTGTCGGCAGAAGTATAGCGTATGGTTGGCAAGTCTGACATGTGGCACAGACACCAATCGGCATGGCTATACCACATATAGTAGAACGCCAAGACTTGGCGGTTGGTGTTCAGGCTTGCTGGTTTCTGTTGTTGGGCATGTGCTTGCATGAACTGTGTAGGAAATGCACTACCCAGGCATACTACGCAGAGTACGAGTAGCATGGCGAGATGTACGCGTTTGAAAACATAGGTGTTTTGTTGCCGTTGCATAAGGCTCCTTTCTTGTTTGTGCGGTGTGCAGTCACGATCCGCTATATCCGATGACATCTGTGCCACCTTGCGCTCCCCGATTATTGAAGTATAACGGGCGTTCGGCTACAATTTGAGTACCATCTCCTTCTGCCTGTACAATCAGTGAGACGGCGTAAGAGTTGCTACCTATATTGGTGTATGCTTGTGCGATAGGTACGATCAGTGGGTTAATGTTGAGTGTGCGGCGACTGTGTGCCTGTACAATGACCTGTTCTTCCATAACATACGTATCGGCAAAAAGCGTAATCGCAATAGTCTCGTCATTAGCAGTTGGGTTTTGTAGGGTGAGATACTCTTGAAACGTGTTAGCCGTATAGCCTTCAGCGAAAGCATAAATGGTATGGGTAACAGGTCCAGGCTCGCCAATAGCCTCCGTTGCCCCTGAATAGCGCGCCGCTCCATAGTGAAAGTAGAGTAGGCGTTCGACGATAATGGGGAGACTCGTCGAGACTTCAGCGGCGACATTGGGCGTTGGTTGGCAGGGTGTCGTGTCGCAGATTCCGCTGGGTACGAGATAGGCATGATTGACATCGAAGAAGGTTTGTCCAAAGGCGGGAACATTGACGATCAGGGTCTGTGTATGTCCATTATCGTATTCCAACGTGATCGTTGCATTGCTGACATGAGCCGAGAAATTGGCAAGAATCAGATATTCCTGAAAGTTGGAGCCGGTGTAGCCTTCAGCGAAAAGCCAATCGCTGGTGGGAGTCGATGTACCAATTACGCTTGTAGCACCGGTGGTCAAGCCGCCGGCAGTGGCGATAGTATCCTTGAAGTACATGGGACGTTCAACCACGATGGGTAGATTTGATTGTACCTGTATGGCAAGTTGTTGATTAAGATTGAGTGATGTGGGCGATGTTGTGGCACGATGCAGTGGGGCGATAGTGATTTGTTGTGTTGGGCAAGGAGGCTGATTAGTGTTGTCGCAGGAGCCGGTATAATAGGTCACGGTTGCTGTTGCGCTCTGTGTGCTGCTGGGATTGAGCATGGTCAGAAACGAGGCATAGCTGTGGTTTTGTTGGCGAGTGTCAGCGTAGGGAAAGTAAAAACTGGTGCTGGGTGTGGTAGCTCCCACGACATCTGTGCCGCTTTGCACGCCTTTATAGGTAAAATACATGGGGCGTTCGGCCACAATGCCAGGACCACTGTGTGCTACGTTGACAATTGCCGCTATCACCAATTGCTGAGCTGTTGGTGCAACGTGTAGGTCCAAGTTGACATTGACGGTTACACGCGCACTCTGTGGCACGAAGTGGTTAATGGTGATAGCGGCTTGTTTCTCAAACAGGTAGGTAACATTAACCGACGCGCCTTGGAGCGCACTAGGATTTTGCAGGGTGAGATATTCCTGAAAGCCGCCACCGACGCTCCCTTCAGCAAAATACCAGCTGGTGCTGGTAGGCATAGGAGGGACGGTATGTGCCTGGTGCGTCATCGAGACCAGCATGGTTGCGAGGGCATAGGCGTTGTAGCTGCCTAGTCCGGTTGCCATGTCATAGCCAGGTGTGGCTGCGTAGAGGCCATCATGGAGATGGGCGAAGTCATTGTTGCCGGTTGTGATGTCATGGAAGCACGCAGCATACTGACTGGCTTGCGTGCTAATTTGATAAAGCAGTGGATTTACAAAACCCAGTAATGTGCCAGCCTGACGGAGCGAGAGTTCGTTTGTGAGCGACGCCATGGCGGCCCAGAGTGGTGCAGCGGCTGATGTTCCGCCCACGCTATACCATGCCCCATTAGGATCGCACCCTACCGCAAGGGATGAGCAGTAAAGGAGATAACCCACATTGGGGTCGCTATGCAGAGAGACATCAGGAATCTCACGACAAATCTGTGGCAGGGTCGTGTGGCACGGGGTGGCTGAACTGACAGGGCTGTTCACGCCCGGCCCCTCCTGCCAGGATGGTGCGGCCCAGAAAATGCTGATGCCGCCGCCAGATGCGCCACCTGCATAGCCGGTTGCGCTATTCGGTGGATTATTCCAACTGGTTTCATCTCCATAGGAACCATTTGTGCCTAGCGAGAGTGTTGTTCCACCTACGCCTGTCACGTAGGGTTGTGCAGCAGGGTCGTCTGCGCTCAGTTGTGGTGTATTGCTGTTTTGTGCAAGACAACTTGCGCTGCCCGTGTCGCCAGAGGCTGCAAAGATGCTCTGTCCTTGTAAGGCAGCGGCACTAAAGAGCGTATTCTCCTCTTGCGCCATGGCACTACTCATGAAGAGTTCGCATTGGCCCCAACTCGTGCTGACAACAGGGATTGCATCCTGTACGATTTGCGCCCACTCTGCCAGCACCGCTGCATCATTGTTGGCGGCTTCGTAGATACGCAGACGACCGAGATGGGGGGCTGCGCTTAAGATAAGTTCAGTATCTAGCTCCACTTCGGCAACGCCGCCATCACTTGGAACGGGGTCAGGACCAACCTTGATGGTCTGGATAACGGCATGGCTTTGGCCATAGCACGCACTATAGGCACTAATGTCTTGCGTGAGAAATGTGTCCAGTTCAAACAGTGCGATGCTTTGGCCCTCACCGCGCAGGTTAGAGGCATATAGGCTGTTGAGGTTGTAGGCACTGGCCACTTGGTCGGGTGTCAGGTAGTTCATGCCATGCCCTAAACAGAATTGGTTTGCAGGGAGTGTCTGCCGAACCTGTTGCATTGGTGGCAATGGAGGGTGTGTGAGCTGTACTGCATCGTTCAGGCCGATAATGCTCTCAACAAGCTCTGCTAACGCGGCTGGCAAAAGGGGTTCATCGTCGTTGGCATAGTACACATGCTGATTGGGTGTACGATAATTGTAGAGTGTGATGTGCAGAGCATGCTCGGCCTGCCCCACCGTGCCACTGGCAACCAGTAGCAAGCGATGAGTATAGACGCCGCTGATGGTGAAGCCCGCATCGTGTAAAAATTGTTGCACTGTGCTATAGCTGGTCGGGGATGGGGCAAAAAGGACGTCATACTGTGTAGGAGTGAGAAAACGTCGATAGTTGACGGAAGTGGGTTGCGAGAGATCAGACAAATACGTATGTAGTTCGTCCTCATTGCGAGGATACAGGCCAATTGCTAATGTGAGCTGTTGCTGTGTACTGGTCGGGCCAAGCCGTGTACTATGCGCAAGGAGTGGCGTAATACCGCCCCGGAGCCGTATAGGGTCGGAAACGAGCGTGGCTCGCGCCGCAATCACGTTGGATACTTGTGCAATACATGCTCCTGTGAGTAGCAGCATTGCTAGAAAAGCAAAGAAGCTCATTCGTGTGAAATGTGTGAGACGGATACCCGCGAACAACATCGCATCCTGCCTGCTGTCGCGCATATGAGATGATGGCATGCACTATTCCTCCCCTTCCACCTGACCAATGCCATTGTATGCCTATGCTTAGTGACAAGAAATTTTATGCTGCTAATGTTGTGGGCGTGATGGATTGCGCTCTCATAACATTAGCAACATCTCAACGTGCTTTGTGAGTTCCAACAATAGACCAATTAGAGTTCGTCAGGACCAAAGATGGCGAGTACAAGTCGCTCTGGGTCGTGACGTGCGAGACGGTCATCTTCCAGATTAAGGTGTTCGATCACGACATTCGGCACGAGGCGCGACAGACGCGCACGATCAACCATGACAGGCTCACTCTGCTGCTGCGCATACATTTTGAGAACATCGGGCGAAAAAGGCCCGTCGTTCACAATGACGCGATCAACCCGTGTCCCCATATGGCTATGAATGGTATTGACAAAATCGGAGGCTTTGTAGTTATCTGTTTCGCCGTGTTTGGTCATCAGATTACAGATATAGACCTTCTCCGCTTCTGTTTCGCGCACTGCACGCGCAATATCGTGGACAAGCAGGTTAGGAATGATACTGGTATAGAGGTCACCAGGGCCAATGATGATGGTATCAGCACGACGAATGGCGCGGACTGCCTGTGCGCAAGCGGGTGCATCGGTGGGTTCAAGATGCAGATATTTAATAGGCGAAAGTGGGCCTGGATTCCTTTTCCCTCTGGTATCAATGTCGGTCTCGCCACAGATAGAACTGCCATCCTCCATTTCAGCGCAAATCGAGGTTTGTGTGAGCGTGACGGGCAGGACATGACCAGCGGTGTTGAGCAGCTCTTCGGCATCCTCGATAGCTAGCAGCAGATCGCCATTGTTAATATCCTGTAGCCCTTTGAGAATCAAGTTGCCCAGACTGTGTCCACCGACCCGGTTATTGGCACTGATGCCGATGTCGTCCGAGTTGCGCTCAAAGCGATGCATAAAGACCTCGCGCCACAATGCCCCATTCCGTGCTAAAGCGACCAGTGACATGCGCAGATCACCAAGCGGCAATTGGCGGCGAAATTCGTCCATGAGCATGCGCGAACTCCCCCCGCTATCCGACATGGTGACAATCGCACTAATGTTGAAAGGATACTTTTTAAGATGAGATAATACGGAAAATGTTCCCGAACCCCCGCCTATTGTGACAATTCGGCGTCCTGCAAATCGATCTCCATTCCGATGGCTTCCTGGCACGACATTTCTCCTCTGGCTGATTTCAGGTTCGTCGTTCACTGTACAAATCCTTCTCCATACAAAACATTTTACAGATGTTAGAAAGTGCGCGTGTGAATAGTTTATCACGCACTTCCCTCTCATGCAAATTAATCTGATCTATACAGTTGATGGCTACGCCAGAAACATCGTGATGGCATGGTCTTTTTGCCGATTAAAAATACGTTACATATTTTTAATCGGCAAACATCGCACTACTTTCAATACTAAAAAATCGAGAAAAATATTGCAATATTTTTCTCGATTTTGGTACTTCTTTTTGTGAAGGGTGAAGAAGAAATCGCCCTAACGATGCTGGCGTATACCAGCGCACATAAAAAGGAGTACGATCATGGCATTTGTTTTCAAGCGGGCATTTGTGGCCCTACTGCTTCTGGTATTACTGACAGGGCTGCTTGGATGGTGGAGTATGCATGTGCAGGCGCAAACCTTCCCGCAGCTCTGGCCGCATGTTAGCGTGCAGCACAGTCATCAACTGGCATACGGTGGTCGCTATCCTACCTGCCCGCCACCGCCTTACATCTGTGATTAATGAGTGTTGGTGAGTAGGTCGGGAGTAGGATTTTTTTTTTATTAAAAAAATAAAAATTAAAAAAAAAAAAAAAAACGACTCCCCTTTAACCGTAAGTGACCTGTTAGTTCTGTTTTCTTGTGTACGGTAAACAATTGCGTTATACTGTGTTTAACGGGGGCCGCTCTGCCACTCTGTGGGCGCAGTGGTAGAGGGGAACGGCTTCTCGTTCTATTTTAGTCCCCCCATAAGGGGGGATTTTTTATGTGTTGTTTATTCTTATGTAGTAGATGTGCTATAATCAAGCAAGATTTCTGTGTCATAGAGGAGGATGCCCATGTCAGAAGATTTGCCCATACGCCATCAGCTCAACCGCGCTCGTTTGTTCCTGGGCGAAGGACAGGGCGAACTGGCCTTGCCTCTGCTTATGTCAATTAACACTGAAGATGAGCAACTCAAGCGACTCCATGACTACCTGATGGGTTGGTACTATGTTCTGGCTCGTCGTTGGGAAGAGGCCCGTGTTCTACTTAGGCCGTTGGCGCACGTAGATGAAAAACATTTGCCGGAGACACCAATTGAACGCGAGTTGCTGGTGAAGAATTTGTTGCTTCTGGGCGATATTGCTGTCAATATGTCGATGTATGAAGATGCCTCTGTACACTATTTGCATTGCCTTAACGTCCTCCACGAGCGTCGGGTGCATCTGCCATCGGTCCGTATTCGGGCGCGTTATAGTCTGGGGATGGCGTGTACCATGCTTGGCAGATATGGCACTGCAGTTCAGTATTTTGAAGATGCCATTCGTCTCTGCAAGTATTATGATGATGAAAGCGAATTGCCGCAGATTTATCACAATTTTTGTGATGCTAAACGTAAACAAGGCGACTTCATTAATGCCCTTGAATATGGTAAACAAGCCTTAGAGATGTATAGAGAGCGTGAGGATTATCTCAATGAAGCGAATATGCGTAATGTGCTAGGAACAATTTATCGCCAGATGGGCGATTTTCAGGAATCCTTGCGATGCTATACGGCCTCACTTACTCTGACGATGTTAGAGCAGGAGAAGGGAAAGATCGCTGGATGGGTACTGCTCGTTCTCAATAGTGCATCACTCGCTGAGTTACATCTGATAGAACATCGTTATGGAGACGCTAAGGATTATAGTGATATTGCTATGCAACGGGTAGAGCAGGTGCGGCGTCCTAACATACGTGCATTAGCATATATGGTTGCAGGAAAAGTGGCACAGGCAGAAGCCCGACAACATGCAGGCACACAGAAAGAGCGCGTCGCCTTAGAAGAAGCTGTCCGTCGGTTTGAACAGGCTGGGCAGAATATGCAGGGATTGCAGGTCTATTCTAGTATGGCCGAACTCTATGTCGATTGGGCTGAAGTGCTGGAGGCGTTAGGACGCACTCGCGATGCTCTCAAATGCTGGCAGAGGGGTTTTGAGTCGCTAGAGAAACTGTACTAAGGCAAGCAATACCCATTTTAAAAAAGATGCTATGTGCGTCCATTGCTGAAAGTGGACGCACATATTTTTTGTTTCCATGTCAGAGCTACCATTTTTTGCCAAAGCCGATGTTTGTTGTTATGATAGCAAGGATGTGGCTCAGATAAACAGTTACATTCGTCTATGACGTATACCAATCCAATCTATAGAGAGGTTTTTCATGATACAAGTAGATCAACGGCCATTAGGGGCATCTTCTCTGGTCGTGCCCGCTTTGGGTGTGGGTATCTGGAGTTGGGGCGATAAAAATTTTTGGGGCTATGGTCAGGACTATACACAAGAGGATGTCCTGCAAGCCTATAAAACCTGCCTGGATGCTGGACTCAATTTTTTTGATACAGCGGAAATCTATGGGCAAGGCGAATCGGAGCGTTTGCTCGGTACATGTATGCGCCAGGATCAGCGGCCTATTCTGATTGCCAGCAAGTTCGCGCCATTGCCGACCCGCTTCTCGGCACGTACACTGTTACGCTCGTTGGATGCCAGTCTGGAACGCTTGGGTGTGCAGAGTATCGACCTCTATCAAATTCACTGGCCCTATACGTTTCTAGAGATCAACGCGCTGATGGACACGCTGGCCCAGGTTGTACAAGCTGGCAAGATACGTGCTGTAGGCGTGAGCAATTATAGTGAGAGTCAGCTGCGCAAGGCTCATGCACGTCTGGCGCGGCACGATATTCCATTGGCCTCGAATCAGGTCCATTATAGCCTGCTACATCGCAAGCCAGAGAGCAATGGCGTGCTAGCAACATGCCGTGAACTCAATGTGGCTCTCATCGCTTATAGTCCTCTGGAGCAGGGTTTGTTGACGGGCAAGTTCCGCGTCAGCAATCCCAATGCTGTGCAGGTGGGAGGGGCGCGCCGCTTCACGCCATCTTTTAGCGTGGCCCGTCGCCAGAAAATGGAGCCGCTACTGCAAACGTTGGAGAATGTCGCGCGTGCGCATGGCAAGACCAGTGGGCAGGTCGCACTTAATTGGCTGCTGATGCGCGACGCCTGTATTATTCCGATTCCGGGAGCCAAGAATGCACGTCAGGCCTTAGAGAACGCAGGCGCGCTCGGTTGGCGTCTCACCGACAAAGAGTATCAGCTCATCGAACTGGATTCGCAGGACTGGCTGTAAGAGCTGATTGACCACGTTCAACACACGAAAAGCTAAAAGATGCACAATATGTGTAGTCATGCATGACATCAAAATTGATGTATGACACCCATCCATGACACCCCTTGTGGTCAATACCGCTTAAATAGGAGCAATCCGTCTGGGGTGTGATGATGGAGATGAATAAATTAATACGGGAAAAGACGTAGGGACCGATTCATCGCGTCCGTCGTGCCCATGCACCACGTATGCCCTGCTCCATTTACCGTGCCAGAGGGAAACGAGCAGCATTGGCGCACGGCACGGACGCGATGAATCGGTCCCTACGGTTCTTTCCAGCATTTCGGGCAGGGCGAGGCTTGCCCTCGCCCTGTTTACATTGCACCTATTTAAGCGGTATTGCCCCTTGTGGGTATCATGGATGGGTGTCATGCCTGTGTGTCATGGACACGCTGGGTGTCATGGATGGGTATGCAATCACGTTTGACAGAACACTACTCTGTTTCTGGCGTGAGACGGACTAGCATGATCCCGAGCCAAAGTAGCCAGAGCGCGAAAAGCAGTATAGCAGGAGCGGTTAAGGTAGCTTGTCCGCCTGCTGGTGCATTGGCAATTGCGACAGCACTTCCGCTTAAGAGAGCCGCAACTGCTAGGGCCGCATAGCCGAAGGCAATCCAACTGTTGGGCCAGAGAGTGCGCCCACTGCGAGCGATCATGGCCCCAAAAAAGAGCGCGGAGAGTGCCAGTAGGCCTACCCCTGCCGTATTTGTCGTAATATTCAGCAGGCTGGAAAATGTGACGATATTGGCGGGCAGGGCGGCATGGGCGGCGACACTGTTACCAACAAGCGTAAAATAGAGCGTGCTGGCAAGTGTGCCAAGCAGATAAACGATCAAGCCAAAGAGGCCAGCCCATGCGGCAAGTACCGCAAAGCCCTTGCCACGCCATGCATAGGGTGGCATCCCATGTTCAGCATGTTCTTGTGCTAGCTCACCTTCGTCGTCAGCCTCATCATATTCTTCGTCACCTTCGTCATCAGTCTCATCATATTCTTCGTCATCAGCCTCATCTTCTTGTAGTGCCTGCTCTTCGCGTTCCTGTTGGCCCATCAGTTCCTGCGCTACGATAATGCGAAACAGGCTGAAGGGAAAACTGAGCAGCAGGGCAAAGGCAATGATGAAGAGCAAGCGATAGATGATAAATGGCAGAGGGTGATTCCCAATCCATGTCAGCGAGACTGCGAAACGATTGATGCCTGTCACGCTAAAAGCTGTCGTATAGCCAAGCGGATTCAGCAGCAATGTCTGATAGAGCGGAATGACGGGCAATAAGAGGAGCGCACCAAGTATATAAGCAACCCCGTTGCGACGGAGCCGCGCTAATAAACTACCTTTCATAACAATATCCTTGTTCCGTGTCCTGACTGCGCATGCCGATGGGCGCGTTTCTATCACGCTACGACGAAAAAACTCTTTCAGAGCATAGTATAGCAGGGAAGGGTTGCTAGAAGGCAACATCTTGAAAAATGCCCCAGTGAGTTCTCGATGGGTATGCTATAATATTCTTCGAGACTTGAGAGGAAAGAAGGAATGTAGTATGCCACGAGATTTACCATTGGGGAATGGGCATTTGCTCCTCAACTTCGATAAAAGCTATAACCTGCGTGATATTTATTGGCCGCATGTAGGGCAGGCATTGCACACAGGTGGTGATATTTCGCATACGGGGGTCTGGGCCGATGGGCAGTTTGCCTGGATTGATGACGGGGCCTGGCAACGCGAGCTGGTCTATGATGATGAGACAATGGTGACCTGCGTCAAGCTGCAACATAATGGGCTTCAGCTTCAACTCGTTTTCAATGACACTGTCGATTTCAATCGCGACATCTTTTTCCGTCATGTGATGGTGACAAATCAGGCCAATCGTCAGCGTGAAGTGCGCCTTTTCTTTCATTATGACTGGCATATCTGGAATGCTGCTGAAGGCAATACAATCTTTTATAAGCCGCAAGAGCGCGTGTTGGTGGCTTATAAAGGCAAAGCTTACTTTCTGATGAATGGGCAAGTGACAGTAAATGGTCAGACGACGATTGGGGTTGCGAGTTGGGCAACCGGTGTTAAAGAATTTAATGGGGCTGAGGGAACATGGCGCGATGCAGAGGATGGCGTGTTAGGACGTAACCCCATTGCGCAAGGCTCGGTTGATAGTACACTGGCGTTGCACATGCCCGGCCTGGAGGCTGGTGCGAGCGGCGAGGCCTATCACTGGATGGCCATCGGTCAGAATTTCGAGGGCGCGGCCCAAATGGATGACCTGGTGCGTGAACGAACTCCCTACATTTTTATGCAACGGACACACGACTATTGGCATCGTTGGATTAACAAGGATGAACAGACCTTTGCCGATCTGTCCCCTCAACTGATCGATCTTTATAAGCGCAGTTTGCTGGTTTTACGTACCCAGATCGACTATGATGGAGCGATCATCGCTGCTAATGATGCTGATGTGCTGCACTTTTCGGATGACAGCTACTCTTACATGTGGCCGCGTGATGGCGCCTTGGTTGCTAATGCTCTGAGTCATGCTGGCTATTCGGAGATCACGCGCAACTTCTACGACTTCTGTGCTTCCGTTATGACTGCTGATGGCTATCTACTCCATAAATATAATCCTGACCGCTCCTGGGGAAGTAGCTGGCATCCATGGATCGATCCCAATGGGAACCCACAATTGCCGATTCAAGAGGATGAGACGGCTTTGGTGCTTTACAGCTTGTGGCAGCACTATATGATTTTCCGTGATGTTGAGTTTGTCGCGCCGCATTTCCGTTCATTAATCGTCGATGGCGCGGATTTTCTGGTGCAATATCGTGAACCTCACACGAAACTGCCAGCTCCCTCGTATGATCTCTGGGAAGAGCGACGTGGGATTTTAAGCTACACAACGGCTGCTGTCTATGCTGGTCTGGATGCGGCGGCGCATTTCGCTCATATTTTTGGTGAGACCGATCTGGAAACAAAATATCGGCAAGCTGCGGACGAGATCAAGGCGGCTACACTGCATTATTTGTGGGATGAGCAACGCGGATGTTTCTTGCGCATGATTAATGTCGATAAAGATGGCAATATCCAACGCGATACGACGATTGATAGTAGTCTTTGTGGGTTATTCCAATTTGGCATGTTCCCAGCCAATGATCCACATATAGAAAGCACGATGCGTGTTGTGGAGCAGACCTTGTGGGCTAAGACCGATGTTGGTGGTATGGCCCGTTACGAGAATGACTACTACTATCAGACCACGCACGACCTTTCGCAGGCCCAGGGTAATCCCTGGTTTATCTGTACGCTCTGGTTAGCGCAGTATCGTATCTCACACGCAACCACACTGGATGAACTGCATCAGGCCGTGCCATTGTTAGACTGGGTGCGCATTCATGCGTTGCCGAGCGGAGTGATGGCGGAGCAGGTCAATCCTTTTACCAGTGCGCCCCTGAGTGTTTCTCCCTTGACCTGGAGCCATGCTGAGTATGTAGCGACGGTGCGCTGGTATATTGGCAAGTATCGTCGTTTGCAAGGAATGGAGCCGATGCCGTAATGTGGGTAGAGCCGATAGTGTTGCAAGGGGACGTGGTGCGCATAGAGCCACTGCGTCCCGAACATGCCAGCGCGTTGTACGCAATCAGCCAAGACCCCGTGATCTGGCGTTACCTGACCTCTGTGCAGCCGACATCCCTACACGAGATGGAGCGATGGCTTGAGGCAGCTTTAGCGGGGCAGGCAAGCGGCAGTGAGTTGCCTTTCGTCATTACTGCTTTAGCGACGGGTCACATTGTAGGTTCGACGCGCTACCTGGCCATCATGCCACCACAGCGCGGCCTGGAAATTGGCTGGACATGGCTGGGCCGTGAGGCAAGACGTACACGCATCAATACTGAGTGTAAATATCTGCTTTTACGGCATGCCTTCGAGACACTGGGGGCAATTCGCGTGCAGTTGAAGACCGATAGCCGCAACACTATGTCACAGCAAGCCATTGAGCGGCTGGGTGCTGTTAAAGAAGGTGTCTTGCGTAACCATATGATTATGCCCGACGGCTACTTCCGTCACTCGGTCTATTACAGTATCCTTGACAGCGAATGGGCGGATGTGAAAAAGCGACTCGCGCTGTGGCTTAATGGATGAAGAGCGCGTGGCTGTATCATGTTAAGTCGTTTCTTCTTGCTCGACAAGTTTGCCTAACAATTTGAGGGTAATGCCCAATGCCAGGATCACGGCAGCACTAACACCAAGCTCAACCATCGCGTTATAAAAATCGGGGCCGCCGTGTCCCACACCAACCGAGAGTTTTGCGCCAATCGAGAGAATGCTACGGGTGGCAGAGACGATACCGATGAAGAGGAAAGGACGTAGGGAGGTGGCATGAGATTTCAGGTAGTGGATAACTGTACCCAGCACCTCCATGATAATCAAGACGAGCAGCAGACCAGAGACGAGGTCAATAATGGCGGCGGCGGCCTGTGCTGGCTGTGCTTGCAGGGCTTGAGCGGGCAAGATGACGAAGGCGGCAATGCTAAATTGCCAGAAAGAGTAGCCCAATGCCAGGATACCCGCAACTAAGAAGCAGATACCGACAATCGCATAGATGAAGGTGTCGGCACGGTCGAAAAAGTGACCGAACATCACCGCAAAACGATCCTCCGTACCGTGCGCTGATGAGGATGGTGGCGTTGTCTTTGCATATGTAGAGCTTGCTGATAGGGTGCTATGGTTCTGTTCCTGCTCATGCGTGTGAATCTGGGTCATCTTGTTCTCCTTGATAGCATAGTAGCGATAAGGATAGCATATTTCTAACATGTTCTACTTATCTCATAGTCAGAAGGTCACAACTTCTTTAGATACAGTCTCGTATACCAGATATATCGGTTGAGATAGTCTGCCAGATTATACCATGATGGGGGGGTCTATGCCACGCTGGCTTTATTTTTTGCTCATTTGTACTATGCTTGCCCCTGTTCTTGCATTGTTTCATGCTCCAGCCCTGCTTATTTTTGCAATTGCGGGTTTGGGTATTTTGCCGCTGGCTGCGCTGATTGGTGTCTCGGTTGAGGGTTTGGCTGAGCATACGGGTGAGCGCGTGGGTGGTCTCCTTTTTGCGACTTTTGGCAATGCAACTGAATTGATTATTGGATTTTTTGCCCTGCGCCAGGGCCTGGTGAGCGTGGTCAGCGCGTCGATCATTGGTTCCATTCTGGGCAATGTGCTGCTGGTATTGGGCATCTCGGTCTGTGTGGGCAGTTTCAAGCATGGGCCTTTGACTTTTGAGACGCGTCCAGCCAGCCAATACTCTTCGCTCTTGGCACTCTGCATCGGTGGTCTGTTGCTTCCAACGATTGCGACCTTACTGGCTTATCAAGCACATCAGGCCGATATTACCTTGCATGAGGTGCAACTTTCCGATTTCATTGCCATCATGTTACTCATTGGCTATGCCGCTTCTATCCTCTTTAGCGTCTTCCGGCTGGGTGATGGTGCGCAGATGGAGCAACAGGATACGTTGCTGAAACCGCTACTGGGGTCGCGCTCTGAGGCGGCGGTGATGCGTCTGCTGGCATATCGTCAGCATGTGGCGAAAAATGTTCGCGCAGGCAAAACGGATATGCTGGCAACGCTTGACAGCGCGCTGCATGCGATCATTGAGCATGAGCAAAGTCATCAGGATGAAGCAGCAGTCTCTGTATCTGTTCAACCTGCACCATTGTCGGAGCGGGAGTCGGCGAAGAGTCCACTCTGGCGTTCGTTGCTCATCCTGACGCTGGCAACGGTTGGCGTGGCCTGGTTATCAGAAGTTCTCGTCAGTGCTATCGAGCCAGTAACGCATGTGCTACACTGGAATCCGGCCTTTGTCGGGCTAATTTTTGTGCCGCTGATTGGCGGATTGCCTGAATATTTCAACACGATCTCAATGGCGTTGGATAAGCGGATGGGGATGGTGCTGGCCGCTTCAGCAGGCTCTTCTATTCAGATTGCCCTCTTAATGGCTCCACTGCTCGTCTTGATTAGTCTGTTCATGCCACAACGGCTTGATCTGGTTTTCAGCATCATCGAATTGGCCGTGTTAGGGTTGGCCGCTTTCCTGTTTAGCGAGATCACGCATGATGGTGAACTGGTCTGGTTAGAGGGGCTATTGCTCGTGTTGCTCTATGCTATGATGGGCGGGACGGTCTTCCTCTTTGGCTCGTGAGGTTGCTGACGCAGCCAGGAAGCGTTGTGCAAGTGTGAAAAGTAGTGGGTGGTAGATACGCTCAAATGCGCCGGGAAACTGGATGACACGCCCTCCCCAGCCGCTTTTGAAGCGATAGACGCCCGCCATTGCCTCGTCTGTATGATCGGTGGCGGGAATACCCCAGAAATCGTAGCTATTGGCTCCAGCACTTTTGGCCCAGCGTATCGCCTCCCATTGGAGGAGATAATTGGGCATCAACTGGCGTTGCTCGTTGCTAGAGGCTCCATAGAGATAGATTGCTTGCCGAGCATAGAGGCTGACGAAGATGCCCGCGAGTAACTGGCCCTCGTGTTCTGCGAGCAGCAGGCGACCATGTTGCGGGGCCAGGATGTTCCAGGCGTGCAGATAGTAGTCAAGCGTGTGGATGCCGAAGTGGTCACGTACACTGGTTGTCTGTAAGAGTGTGTACCAGGAGCGCACATCATCTCGCGTAGTGGCGAGACGCACGGTCACGCCCTTACGTGTAGCGAGGCGCACGTTATATCGCCATTTTTCTTTCAGCTGTGCCAGGAGAGTTGTTTCATCTGGTGTGAGGTCGAGGATGATACTGCGCACTGGCTGCGTAGGGATGGTGGGCTGAAGAGCAAGCGTGTGTAGTTGTTGTGCAATGCGTATGCCCGATTCACTTTCTGCATCGACATCAGGTTCCAGGCGTAGCGCAATAGCTCCCCGGCGTGAGAGATGGGCGTCCAACAGCGTAAAGAAAGCAGAGCAGAGGGCTGGCTGTGACCAATCGAGTACAGGACCTCTGGGGAGATAGGCCAGATGTCCAAGACGGAGTGGGAAATGTGGTGCGCCACGTCGTAGTATCTGGGCGGTGGCAATCATGTGCTGGCTGTGTTGTTCGATCAGCGCGAGGCGTAAAGGTGACCAGCCCGTCTGGGCCTTGAGGTCGCCCCACTGCCAACTCTGGAGGAGATGACCGCCCAGGCTCGCGGTGAAGCGTTCCCAGGTGTCACGTTGGTCGGCATGAACGACTCTTAGGGTATATGGCTGTGGTGCAAGAATAGGTGTTGTGCTTGGAATTGCCATAGACGTAGCTCACTTTCAAATAATTCTCTGTCCATCATAACGTATCTGTAAGCCGTTGAGAAGTGGGAGAAGGGAAATTTGAAGGACCCTTAATCATGCATGCTATAATTAAGCACGGGTAGTTGATACCTTAGATCAGAACGTCGGTCTTATGGCCGATAGGAGGCTATTTGTGAAAGTTGTCATTCTCGGTTGCGGTCGTGTCGGAGCAGAACTGGCAATGATGCTTGAGAGGGCTAATCATACCGTTTCTATTATCGATAGTAGTAGCGAGTCGTTTCTGCGGATTGATCCGCACTTTAAGGGACAAAAAATTGTTGGCAATGGGGTGGACGAGGAGGTCCTCAAGCGTGCAGGTCTGGAGACAGCAGATGCCTTCGCGGCTGTGACTAACGGCGATAATCGCAATATTATGGCAAGCCAAATTGCGAAGGAAATTTTTCAGGTGCCAAAAGTTGTCTGTCGCATCTATGATCCGATCCGGCAATCGACGTATCGCACGCTAGGTTTAGATGCATTCTCGCCCACGATTATTGGCGCGGAAGTGTTGTTTAATGCGCTTAATGGGCAAGCAACGGATTCAGCGCAATTGGCGCAGAAATTGCAAGAGCGGATTGTCGAAAATATTGGGCAGAAGGCCGAAGAAAAAGGATAGAAGAGGTATGTATCTTATTATTGGCGGTGGTGGCGATGTTGGCTACTACCTGGCAAAAAATCTGCTCCAACAGGGCCATGAAGTGTTGCTGATGGAGAAAAGCTCAGCGCGCTATCAGTCGTTGAGTGAGGAACTCGACCAGGGCGTGGTATTGCGCGGTGATGCTTGTGAAGCCCGCACGATGGAAGAGGCAGGTGCAGGGCGTGCCGATGCCGTGATTGCGGTCACTGGTGAGGACGAGGACAATCTGGTAATTTGCCAGATGGCCAAGAAGCGTTTTAATGTAGCGCGTACGATTGCGCGGCTCAATAACCCGCGTCATGAAGAGTTGTTTCACAAACTTGGCATTGATGTGACGATTAGCCCAACGCGCTCAATCCTTTCGCTGATCGAATCGGAATTGCCGGGCACGCATTTTATTACACTGATGACCTTAAAGCGAGCAGGCTTGGAGATTGTCGAGATCAGTATTCCACCGACATCGTCGGTGGTCAATAAGACGCTTGGTCAGATTAACTTGCCGCGCCGTTGTAACCTGGCATTGATTATTCGCGACTCGGAGCCAATTTTCCCTATGGCGGACATGCAAGTGCTGGCGGGCGACGAGGTATACGCGCTTGTCACTCGTGAGGGGGAAGAGGAACTACGGCGAACTTTTGGTGCTATTTAGCAGATATTGTGCAAAGCTTGTGCGCGCTGTCAAAAGAGGCGGCGCGCACATTTTTACGCATCGTGCTTGCTTGTTGTGGCTGGCTCATCATGTTCACTATGGGAGGGTGCTGCACTGACCAGGGGTTTCTCGCGTGTGTGTATGGGATGCAGATTACGTGGGCGGCGAATGCCCCAGGAGGTGCGGCGGCGTGCAAGCATCTGGTCGGCTGTTTCACCTTTCGCGGAACGATAGATACTAGAGACCACCACCCAGGAGGCGGCAACAATCGGCGTGGCGAGTAGCGCGCCAAAAGCCCCAAAGAGCTTTGCGCCGAGAATGAGGGCGAGCAGCGATGCAACGGGATGTAGGCCGACGGCGTGACCTACGATACTTGGCCCCAGGATATTGCTCTCAACCACTTGGATGACGACAAAATAGACGATCACCCAGAAGGTGCGTGGAAAAGGTTCTGGCAAAAGTAACGAAAGCGTGATAGCAGGAATAGAGGCTAGGGCTGGCCCTACCATCGGAATCGTTTCAAAGAGAAATGCCAGCACGCCAATAATGAGGGCGTAGCTCTGCAAGCGACCTTCGATGCCGCCAATGACCCAGTAGCCGCCGCCAGCCAGGACGCCAATAATGACCGCTAAGGTAAGTTGCCCTCGAATATAGTTACCCACCACGCGGTTGAGTGCATCTTCAAAAAGTAGGGCATGATCGAGCGAGCGGCGAGGGACAATGCTGATAATGCTATCGCGAATGCGTTTGCCATCGAGTGTGAGGTAGAAGCTCAAGACAATAACGAGCAATATATTAATAAAGGCATTGGTGACGATTAATGCGATATTGAGGGTATTGGAGGCAGCGGCCTGCGCGAAGGCGGTGACTTGTGATTGAATCTGGCTGAGAGCGGTATCGATATTGGCTTGGGGAATGCCACCTTGCGTGTGCAGAAAATTGATGAACGCGGAAAATTTATCCGGCAAAGCGGTGGCGAAATTGACGATAGTCTGTGAGAAAGAGAGGATTTGCTGAATAAGTGAAAAGATCAGGGCGTAGCCAAAGCTACTCAAGATAGCCAGCACTAAAACATAGACGATCAATGTCGAGAAAATGCGCGGCACACGGTAGTGGGTTAAAAAATCGACTAGCGGCGAAAGTAGAAAAGCAACCGCCATCGAAAGCAGCAAGATCACAATGACGTCGACGAACTGTCCTGCGATATTCCAGGCGGTCCATAAAATGACTCCAATGCAGATAATGCAGATGAGAATATCGCGACGTAGCTGCCAGTTGATGTGCTCCATGATTTCTATTCCTCTCTTCAACTCAGTAGCCCTGGTTGTTTTGCGGACGGAGCATATGTGGTGGCCTAAACCCGGTACTCCGCCCTGGATGGTCCAATGTTGCTATTTTGACAGGTTTTTGCCAAAAGAACAAGAGAACTTCGTTTGTTCTTTTAGAGATGAAAACGCAGCACTGTCATGAACTGAAACTTTTTTGGTCATTTTGGCGTCATTGAGTGTAAAGGGCGTCTTTTGCCAGGTTTCATCTCGCTCAGAATGGTAGGAAATCGTCTCACCTGTTAATTTTATGAGTTACTTTCGTCTAAGACAATACGGTAATCTTATGTCGCTTCCTGTAGGAAGCGGCCTGAAAGAGGACGCATTTAATAATGGTACATGTATTAGTTTGGATATTGTTCGGGTTACTTATCGCCTGGGCAAGTATATTTACGGTGTTAGCCATTCGTCCCACTGAGACGAAGATGTCGGAACAAGAGTATGCGGTAATGACCCTGACCGTGCCGGCAAAAGGCACGTTGAAACAAGCTGTATCGTCGGGTATACGCACGCATGCGCCGCAGAGTGGAGATGTTGAAACGCTCTCTGCTATGTAAATAGAGTGAAGCACAGCAGACGAAGCCGATACAGTGCAAAAACGGGAAGCCTCACGCACAACGTTGCGTCGAGTTCTTCCCGTTTTTGCTATGATAAAACAAAAGACAGGTACGTTTGTAGGTAGAACGTGCCTGTCCCTTCTTTGTGCTAGAGTAAGATTTTCTCACCGGGGTGTGCGGGCCGGAATTGTCCACTATCGTTAATAAAAACGATGTGGCCGCCCTGGACGTTGATAACCATATCTGGTTTGCCATCACCGTTGACATCGGTAAAGGTTAAGGTGACGGGAGCTAGGTCTTTGTCGGAGCCAATCAGAACTGGCCCGATGTAGATTTTTGCTTTTGTCGCATCCCCGCCAGGAAATTCGATAATTTCGATATGACCACTGAGATTAAGGGCGATGAAATGGCTGGGATGTGAGGAAGAATCGTTGTGGCCGACGACCGCATCGGTCTGATAAGTTCGTGGGCGTCCATAGTGCAAGTCATCCTGTGTGACCTGCCACCAGCTCATCAGTGTGTTTGTTGCAATCCAACCGATAACCATTACAAATGTGGCAATGCCTACATAGACAAGCCAGTGTGGGCGTCCCTTGTCTTGCTTGCGTGCCCGCGCTGGTGAGGTAATCGTGTGCTGTTGTGCGGTGACATCTACCGTGTTGGTAGGGCGGCGTCTGTTGGTTTGAATAGTCGGTACATCCGTTGTTCTGCGCTGCGGCTGCAACGTTTTGCGCTCCGGTTGTGTCATCCGTTCGCGTGGTACGTAGGCCTGGATGTCCGCTGATGTACGGCCCATTTCATATTGTACGTCGCTGCGATAGCGGCGTGTGCTGGTTGGCATACGGGGTGACCATGAATCATCGTATAAGTCATCCTCGTAGATATCGCGGCTTGGCCGCTGCGTCTGTGTCTGCCTCATTGGCGTTGCTCGTGTCTGGCGTTGCTCGTGGTGCTGCTCCACATTGTCACCGTCCTCTCAATAAATGTGCTGGAGGATTAGAATACATGTTCTAGTTCACGCACACTATACATGCTAATACCCCCGTTGTCAACCCGTTTTAGAACAAAGTTACCTACATGGTTGGTTCTGTTGCATTGAGGTCATCCCAATTGCAAGCGTGCAGGTTTGGCTAGTTTGCAGACGTTGCAAAGCTATCACTTCCTGTACGTATGCAATATCGCTCATCCTGGCCCAAATGCACATATCGCTACACCCTACTACTCATCGTATGAGCAGAGAGCAAGCGTTAAAATAGAAAAAGGGCCAACAGGCTGCGCGGGAAAGCATGAGGAGGATCTACAGCTGCCAGTCTCTCTATGGCTGCGTTATGTGCTGGTAGGTTTTCCTGTCCCTTGCCGCGTGATGCCTTCAGGTTGACTTAGATCATCCTGTTGCATAGGTTTACCATACTACATTGGTCTATACGGATAGAATACAGAGAGAGCATAAATCCGGCCTTAAGCAACTGCGAGAGAATATGCAATAAACAGATAGAAAATGCCAGTTTTTGCTGTTGCTCAACGCATATTTCATAGAGTGTTAGACGCTAAAACAAATTTATTTTCTCCAATATCTATTTACTCACAACGATTGATAACCATATAAGTAACGACACATCTAGATGGGTATATGAAAAGTCTCTATCATCACGAATTATCCCAAAGTGCTTCTTGCTCGATTGGATCGCGGATTCTCTTTTTGCTTGCTGGACGACGTTCTTTCACCAAACGCAGCGAGCTATGGGGGGGATGTGTCATCGTGTCGTATTGATCCTGAACAGGTGGACTTATCAGCACCTGCTCCGCGATTGTTGCCAACGGCGAACTCTTTTCAGGGCTGCTTAGAGCGACATGGGCCTCGAAAATTGAGGTATGTACGATCTGAATGTCGGCCCATGTGGCCAGTAATCCTTCTAACACGCTCTCTTCGCAGTTCATCAAGATTGCTTGCATCTCTCTCATACTCTGTATGACCGCTGTGAGTGGGAGTGTTGTGCTGCTCGTTATTGTCATCTGTTGCTGTAGCCAGCGTGTGAGATGTTGGTGTGTGTCTTGCAGCCAGCGTTGATGGTAGAGGCCGATGCCCGGTGTAAAAGTTATTTCGGTGTTAGTGATCTGCTCGGCAGCATGTTGTATTTCTGCGCGGCGATAACAGTGTAATAGCTCGTAGCAACGCTGTTCGGATAACAGGCCTTCACGCTCGACTTGGCGGCGTATTGTTGCGCTGTCGAGCGTTGTCATGCGCTCGGCAAAATCGTCGTAATGGTGCTGCAAAACCTGCAACAGATCGGTGATAGAGAGTTGTTCGTCGTAGAGAATGAGCGGGAAATGCGGAGCGAGAGACGCGAAGGCCGCCGCGGCCTCGCGTGGTAATGCTAGCACAATATCGCGGCGTGTTTGCAGTTGTTGTAGTTTTTGGAGTTTACGTTCACGATAGGTCGCTGTCCAGAACCCCAAAATCTCGACATAGATATGCTGTTTGGCACGGGTGAGGGCGAAATCGGGAATGAAAATGCCGTGTGAGAGTAGCAGTGGTTCTGGCTCGCGCTCCAGATGCCATCCATGCAGGTGCTGATTGACCGTTAACGCCGTGAATGCCTCGGCAAAGTGTTGTTCAATGCTGCTATCAAAGAGCGTAGAGGCGGTGTTATTCGTCTCGACTGCTGTGGGCGTGCTGTCTGTCGGGTTGTTTTCGGTGGCTTGTGCTGAGGAGATAGGGGCGATGTGCAGCAAATGGAGTATGGCGGGTGTAATGACAAATGTATAGGCACGTTGGAGCATATGGACAGTGGCCTGGGCACTGACAATGGCGGGACTCAAGGGGAGCGATTTATGTGTCTTGGCATGGCTTGCCTGAGCTGGTATGCCATAGCCGAGCAAATAGCGGCTGAGACGGGCTAAGCGTAGGCCATACTGTTGCGCCCGCCCCGTGACTTCCTGAGGGCCGTAGAGGGTGAGGAGCAGGTGGCTCTCGCCCCCGCCTGCATCCTGGTAGGCGAGATCGTAGTAGACGCCAAGGGTGCGGGCTAGATAACAGAGCCGCTTGATAACGCTACCAATGCCGCTACCGATTGTTTGTGCGTTGTCGGGAGTAGAGAGGCGTGCGAACGCAGCGTAGTCGATGACGAATTGAACGTGTGAGGCCGAGAACAGAGCCGCTTCAAAAGCCCATTGGTTATAGAGTGTCCTGATCTCGTGTGGGTCAGGTGCATGTGCGCTGGTGCGTGCCAAGAGTGCTTCATCCTCGCTATCCAGGGTAAGAAGATACTCCAAAGTAGCCCGCTCAAGTTGATAGCTGTGAGCAATGCGCTCCAATGTTTCTGTGCGCATTTGTGTTGAGAGGAAACCGTGCTGGGACTCATTGATTGTGGTGTAGAGAGCGAGACGAAGTTGTGTGGGTGAGTGGATATCTGCCTCGTGCAACTGTTTTTGGGCCTGCCCGCTCTTATCATATGCTTGCAGGACGGTGTCCCAGGAGCGTGCTTGCCAACGATACCAGTTGCTCAGCGTGGCCAGGAGGGCATGCGCGAGACGGTAGTCACCGATACAGGCGCGGGCGTCATCGAGCATAAAGAGGCGTTGTGGCTGCGCAAGGTGCTGTTCATGGAAGGCGATAAGATGTGCAATTTCTGCCTGTAACTCGCCAGGACGTAGAAAACGCAGCGAGAGAGACAAGGTATCACCGTGTCTTCGCACCGTTTTGGGAATATCTTGTATGCTAAAACGCACGTCCAACTCCTTTCAGGCTTCATTGTATCATATACAAGAGAGCGTTTTAGCATATGTGTCCTAAATGCTTGCTGCATGATGCAAAATCTGGTATTGTAACGTAGGAATATGCTGCAACGAGAGCATGTATTGCGATTGAGGCTGAACGGAGCGTACCATGATAAACGGCCCCCAACGTTTAGGAAAGTATGAGCTACGCCAGCAGTTGGGACGTGGCAACATAGGTGAGGTGTGGCAGGCGTATGATCTGCAATTGCGGCGTGATGTTGCGATTAAAATACTCTATCCCGATATACAGTCAGACCCACATTTCTTTGCGCGTTTCACGCAAGAAGGGCAAGTGCTTGCATCACTGCATCATACGAACATCGTGCAGGTTCATGATGTAGCTTTTTTGCGTCCGCCACAGCAAGGTGGTGGCTCGGTCGCCTATATTGTGATGGAATACATCGAGGGGAAGACGCTCGCTGACTATATCACTACCACTGTGCGCAATGGGTTGTTTCTTTCACCGACCGAGATTGTCTATCTCTTCACCAGCCTGGGCGTCGCGATTGACTATGCGCACCAGAAAGGTGTTGTGCATGGCAACCTGAAACCTGCCAATATCCTGTTGGATAAAAGGAATCGAGCGCAATTTGGAGCGGGTGAGCCGCTCTTGACCGATTTTGGTATGGCGCGTCTGGTTGGCGAGACGGTGAGTGTGGGGACCCCGCTCTATATGTCGCCAGAACAGGCTCAGGGCAATCCTGCGAATAACCGGAGTGATATTTACGCACTGGGTGTCATACTGTATGAGTTGTGTACCGGTGTGCAACCATTCCGCGATGCTAGCTCGGTTGCGGTAATGATGCAGCATATCAGCGCGTTGCCCACCCCTCCCTCTCTCATTAACGCCAATATTCCGCCTGCCCTCTCTGAGGTTATTCTGCGCGCTATGGCAAAAGATACTGTTACTCGCTTTCCTATGGCTTCGTTATTGGCGACAGCGATAGCAGACGCCTATGCGATTCAATCGACGATCAAGTTTTTGCCGGGTCAAATGAGCGCACTGCAAGAGCAGGAGGAGCAGAACCGGCATGAGACGGGACAATCTTCCCTGTTGGGGGTGGCCCATCCGCAGATGAAAGCACTATCCCATCCACTACAGCACTCGCAACCACTGCCTGTTGTTCCTCTCGTCCCGCGTATTACTGGCAAAATACCGGTGACGCCCTCGCCAGATGGCGAGGAAGCGACGCATATGATGCCCGTCACCTTGCCAGAGCCGCCCCGCGTGAATGCTCAGATGAGTGAGACGGGACGCCATGCTGCTTTGCAGAAGACCGTTGTCATGCCCATTTCAGTCCCACACGCCAGCTCACCAACGCCCGCCATTCCTCCTGTTTCAGCTTTTCCGCGTAGGAGCAAGGGTATTTTTGGCATGCCAGAGGTTCCGCTCTATCTGGTGGTGGCTATTTTGTTGCTCATATTGTTAGTTGTGGGGAGTATTATCGGTATTAATGTCTTGACGAGTCAAGGTCAGCAATCCGCCAATTCTTTTAGTGGCCACGTCTTTTTTGAGGATGACCCGCTCGGTCACGATGATGTCATGCGTGTAGCGATGCAGAATCTGCCTGCTCCCCCTGCTGGTGAAATGTATGTCTTGTGGATTGAACTCAATAATCACTTGCTGAGAGTCGCGAATGGCACGAGCAATCCCACGCAAAACTTGACCTATACCTCTCCTAGCCATGCCAACCTGCTCCCCCTTTTGCAGCGCGTGCTGGTAACCACCGAAGCGGCTGGCTCCCAGCCATCGAAACCGGGCACGAGTGTCTATAGTGCATCATTTGACTTAGCAATCTTCCCCTATGTCAATAACATTCTCGTCTCAACGCCTGCGTTGCCTGCAAATCAGAGTGTCGCATTGATCTTACTCAATACGATGCAGTCCATGAATGACAAAGCCGGAAGCATTGTCGATTCGCTTCAGGGAACGCATGACTATGGGTTGGCGACCCGGCAGGCGACGCGCATCTTGGAAATGCTCGATGGCACACGCTATGCACAGCAAAGTGGTGATCTGCCCCCGCAAGATGTGCCCCAGTTGAACACGCCTATTGGCCTTCTTTCATCTCCTACTACAAAGGGCTACCTAGATATTTTTGTGCAGCAACTAGACCTGCTTCAGCAACACGCAGGCACTAACAGCACGTTGTTGCAACATCTCCAAAATGTGCGCAACGGTCTTAGTGATCTGAAAAGCTGGCTGCAAAAACTGCATGACTATAACGTTCAACTGTTGAAGGCTGCTAATCTTAGTAACCCGACGACCATAAGCATCGCTCTCCAACTCAAACAATTAGCAGCCGACTCTTATGCTGGTCGTACTGTGCCTCCCCACGAGAGTCCTCTTCCCATCCTTGGTTCTGCGGGTGCGCTTCAGGCCTACGCCGAAGCACAATATCTGGCAACGCTTGATCTGCATACGGCTTGAAGTTAGGATCTGTGGTGTGAGACCGTCAAGCAAGTGAACAGATGGTGGGCAAGAAATTCTCCATGTGGGCCAAATTTTTTGAAAAACCTGTTGACAAATCACAGCAGGTATGATATCTTAAGCATGCAAACGCAAGACCACTTACGAAAATCTATTCGAGAGTGGAATGCAGTTGCAGAAATGCAAGTGCGTATGCGGGAGTGGCTCAGTGGTAGAGCATCTCCTTGCCAAGGAGAAAGTCGCGGGTTCGATCCCCGTCTCCCGCTCCCCTTCCTATTTTGCGCAGCGGCGACGTCGCCAAGTGGTAAGGCACGGCTCTGCAAAAGCTGCACCAGCGGTTCGAATCCGCTCGTCGCCTCCAGAAGAGACGTGTTACCACCGCGTCTCTTTTTTTGTTAGGTTTTTCATGCGCGAACCACGAAGCTATGCCACACAATCCATCATTCTCAAACATGCCGACCTGGGTGAGGCTGATCGCATCGTAACTCTTTTGACGCCTTATCGCGGGAAACTGCATGTTGTTGCCAAAGGGGCCAGGCGACCAATCAGCAAAAAGGCTGGACATATCGATCTGCTCAGCCATTGTCAACTCCACATCGCGAGCGGGCGCAATATGGACCTTATTACGCAGGCAGAAGGTATCGAGTCATTCTTGCATCTGCGCACCGAACTTTGGCATATGACCTGTGGCTTTTATCTCTCCGAGCTGGTTGATCGTTTTCTTGAAGAACATACTATTCATCAGGATGTTTATCAGTTATTCCTCGAGGCGTTGCGTTCCCTTGACCGCGATGCCTTGACCGTTTGTCAGCAACGTGCGGCGAGACAGCTGGATACTAACCAGGAACACGGACGCACGCAGTTGTTATTGCGCTCCTTCGAGATGAATCTTCTCTCCTACATTGGCTATGAGCCAGTCTTTCGCACTTGTGCGCATTGCGCTACTGAGCTACAAGCGGTCGAAAATGGCTTTACTCCTGCTTTGGGGGGCGCGTTGTGTCCCAATTGTTCTCACCTCTGGGCACACCCGCTCTCAGTCAACGCGCTCAAGGTGTTGCGTATTCTGCAACGCACCGCGTGGGCATCGGTGCCAATTTTTCGTCTTGATGCGCGTCTGCATATCGAAATGGAACTGGCCATGCATGGCTTGCTCCGTTATCACCTTGAACGCGATCTCAAATCGTGGAGCTTCCTGGAGATGTTGCGCTAATGCGGTCTCATCACTGAAGGGTAGCATTGCAAAATATGGTACAGTATGGTAGGGGATAGTCTGTTCGTTTTATTTGCCAATCATCCCACCATTTTTATCACAGGAGAACACACATGAGTGATATGGCTCCCTCTGCCAACGCTGGTCAGGGGACATCCCGGCGCACCTCTACTGGGTATGCTCGTTACGTCTTCTGGGTCATGTTTGCAATCAGTTTTCTCAATTATCTAGATCGCAACATTTTGACCGGCGCGGCCAATGTGGTTGCCAAAGAGCTAGGTTTTGGTTTTGAAGGCATTGGCTATATTGCCTCGGCCTTCTTGATTGTCTACACCCTGGGAACAGTTCCACTCGGCATCTGGGCTGACCGGGCTAAACGCAAAGATGTCACCGCTGCCTGTGTGGCGGTTTGGAGTGTGGCTACCGCGGCCACTGCTCTTGCCAACAGTTTTCTGACCTTATTTTTGTCGCGTATGGTGCTGGGCATTGGCGAGGCGGGCTACTTTCCGGCTGGCACAGCCCTGATGAGCGACTATTTTCCGCGTGCGGTGCGCTCGCGCATTATGAGTTGGTGGGCGACGGGCCAATATATCGGCATTCTTGTTGGTTTTGGAGCGGGTGGTGTGATTGCAGGTCTCTATCCCGGTAGTTGGCGATTGGCGTTTATTTTCACAGGCATCCCTGGTCTTTTGCTGGCCTTGCTGGCCTGGCGTTTGCGCGAACCACGTCGCAACCAGGCTGATGAAGAGGCGGCGGCCGCTGAGCTGAATGCGCATTCTCTGGCCCACGCCCCAGAAGTCGAAGAGCCAACCCCAGTTTTTGCATCCTCGACCAATATTTTTGCGCAATTTGGCTCGCTGCTACGCATTAAAACGCTAGTGGTGTTGATTGTAATGCAGGTGTTTGCCTTCTTCGTACTGGGTGTCAATATTGTATTTTTGCCCACCTACCTGCAACAAAAGGACACCTTTGGTCTGAGTTCAGGCGTAGCAGGTCTCTTCTCTGGGGTCGTTATTGTGCTGGCTGGTACGGCGGGCACGGTGCTGGGTGGTTACATGGCGGACTGGCTCAATCGTCGCCATCAGGGGGCGCGTGTGTTGGTCTGTGGCATTGCCTTCTTGCTAAGCGCACCCTCGTTTGCGCTTGCTGTTAGCTATCATAGCCTCTTGATTTTTACGATCTTCTTCGTCTTGACCACGCTCCTACTGAGCATCTACAATGGCCCAAGCACTGCTGCTACGCAGGATGTCGTTCCTTCATCTTTGCGCGCTTCGGCGGTTGCGATCTCATTATTGCTCGCACACCTGTTTGGCGATGCCTTCTCACCTTCGCTGGTCGGCGTGCTGGCAACCAATTTTGATCCTACGGGTGGTCAGCATTTCAGATTGGGCATTGCAGGGGTGGAACTCAGTCATGCGCTGCTTATCACTTGCACACCCGCACTGATTATTGCTGGTCTGGTTGGCATTTTTGGGGCGCGCTGGATGAAGGATGATATTGCAGTTGCTGAAGAGGCCGATAAAGTGGCACGGGGTAATGTTGCATGATAGAATAGATGCGAAAACATTTAGATACGAGGCATAGCACGATGATACATTTTTATGAACTGGCGACCCTCGGAGCGGAACAACGAACACGTTTGTTGCGACGTGCCGAGGTTGCTATCGATGATCTTTTGGAGTATGTACATCCGATTGTGCGTGCTGTACGTGAGCGTGGCGATGTTGCCCTGCTCGAGTATATGGCACGCTTCGACCACGTCACGTTGACGCCTGACAAACTGCGTGTGAGCCGCGAAGAGATTGAGCGTGCGCATGAGACGTTGGATCGCGAGATTTATGCTGCACTGAAGTACGCTATTCATAATGTGCATGTGCTGCATGAAAAGCAGATGCCGCATGAGCAGTGGATGACACAGGTTGCACCCGGCGTGATGGCGGGCGAGAAAATTACGCCGATCAGCAATGTCGGGCTGTATGTGCCACGTGGGAAGGGTGCCTTTCCGTCTGTGATGTATATGCTAGCGACACCTGCCAAAATTGCGGGTGTGCCGCGTATTGTGGTTGCAACTCCGCCCGCTCCTGATGGTTCGATTGATGCGGCTTCGCTGGTTGCTGCCGATCTGTGCGGCGTGCATGAAATTTATCGCATAGGGGGAGCGCAAGCTATTGCGGCCCTGGCCTATGGCACAGAGAGCATCGAGCGTGTGCGCAAGATCACCGGTCCTGGTAACCCCTATGTCTCTGCCGCCAAGCGTCTGCTTTATGGCACAGTCGATGTAGGCTTGCCTGCCGGACCTAGCGAGTCGATCTTGCTTGCTGATGAGAGCGCGGACCCCGAATTGGTGGCGCGTGACCTGCTCATCGAGGCCGAACACGGAGCTGATTCGTCCAGTCTGCTTGTCACGACCAGCCGCGCCCTTATTGAGGCTGTACAACCGCTGATGGAGGAGAAAATGGCAGCGTTGCCAGCATGGCGCGAGGCCTTCTGTCGTGCTGGCTTTGAGTCAGCCAAAGGCACGGGCGGTTTGATATTGGCGGCAACTATGCGCGAGGCCATTGATTTTGTCAACGAGTATGCTCCTGAACATTTGGAGATGCAGGTGCGCGAGCCATTTGCGCTCCTACCCGATCTTAAGAATGCCGGTGAAATTCTGATCGGACCATACACACCATATTGTGCAGGCAACTACTGCGTTGGCACAAACGCTATTCTGCCCACTGGTGGATTTGCGCATACCTTCTCCTGCACGTCCGTTTTTGATTTCTTGAAACGTACAGGGCTGGCCTATGTCACTGCGGAAGGCTATGCTGCTGTGGGCGAGACGGCTCGCCGTCTGGCAACTTTTGAGGGCTTCCCCGCGCACGCCAACGCGGTGACAGCGCGCCCAGTGTCGCACCAACAAACGTTGCCAGCATAAGCAGGAAGGTAACGACTATTGCTGCTTGCAAGAGTTGTATGGCAGCGTGTGCTGCTTGCACCTCATTAATTGGCGCAACGCCCTGCAAGGGCATATCTGTACTGTCGCTGATCTCGACCACTGCATTGCTGTTCTCTGTTGCCACATAGATGCGATGTAGTGCGGGATCAGCGGCAACCCCGTCAGGAGCCTGACCCACTTGCAATGTGCCGAGCGGCGCGAAGGATTGCCCATTGATAACAGTAATCGTCATGCCGCTATCATGTGGTCCCTGGCTATTCTCCCGATCACCTTCATCTGCAACGTAGATGCGCCCGGTGGCTGTATTCACCGCCAGCCCTTCGGGATAAGGCGAGACAGGAATGCGTTGGATGACCCGGTTCGTCTTGCCGTCGATCACATCAACTTCCTGGCTGGTCGAGCAGACGACGTAGATATTGCCTGTCTTTTGATTGATTTGTAGTGGTTGCAATGGCGTCTCGCCAACTGGGATCGTTGCCAGCGTCTTGTTGTTTGTCTCGTCGACGACAGTAACAACATGTGTAGAAGTGTCTGCGACATACAAACGGGCTGTGTTACTGTTGACAACGATGCCTTGCGGGTGTGGGCCGAAATGGAGTTGTGTTGCCTGCGTTTGCAGCGTATTGCCCGCCCAGCCGCCTGCAAATGTGAATGCGGTGACGTTGCCTGCATCGGGGTTACTGACATAGACAATATGCCGCTGCGTATCAAGCGCGATAGCGTCATCTCCTGTCGGAATGGGAACAGTATAGATAAGCGTGCCTGTTGCCCCATCTAGCACCGCCAGAACGCTTTTGCGCTGCTGATAGGTAATGGCAGCGACAAAGACACGATGTGTCTCGCTATCGACTTGCACATCGGTCGCCACATCGCCCAGAGTATTGTGCCAGCTTACCAGACCACTCAGGCCATTGAAACCAACAACCTGACCCGGCGACTCATAGGCGATATAGAGCATATGTGTTTGTGTATCGACCGCCATTGCCTCTGGACGGTTGCCCGCGTGCAACGTGCCGAGAATGGGAAAAGTTGCGGCGTCTGCTGTTTGGGGCAAGAGAGAGAAGCCGTTTAGAGCAAAAAGGAGGGCTAGTACCGCCGGGATTTTTATGCGCATATTCATCGATCTGTTTCTTTCAGAAGATACCGTCCTTGATGATTTGCCAATACTATATTCACAAAGAAAGGGCTCCATGAGAATATATCATAAAAAAGGATGGCAACAGCAAAAAATGCTTTGCTGCTGCCATCCTGTGAAGTATGTGCGAGGATTAGCCGTTTTGTCCGCCGAAGAGATGCTCGACATCGCCGAGCATACCGCCGACGCCCTTGTTCACTTCGGTGTTGATCTCGTTGTTGGCAACCTGATCAACTTCAGTATTGATCATTTTGTCAACCATCTGCCCGCCGGGGATGGGCACATGTGATTCGACTGAGTCGAGGACGTTGTTAATCACGCCATCTGCGGTCGTATCGACAGCGGCATCGCCGGCAAATTGACCGAGGTTCTGGCCGAGGCTCTGAAGAAAATTTGGGTCTGACATAATGTTTTCTCCTCTTTGCTACTAATGTTTGGGATATGTAAAACCATACCCATTGTACATAGACGCTGCTTCGTCAAGAAAGTCACATCTTATGCATGCGAGTTTTGCGCGAGGGCCTGGGCTTCGGCAACCCACTCGGTGACCTGTTGCAATGTAGGCATATGGTGGGCAATCTTTTTGGCCGCTTGTAGTTCTGCCAATGCGTGGTGCAGGTTTTCGGCCTTGCGGTGCTGGAGTTCTTTGCAGCTATTGACGCCCGCTTCTTCGAGCAGATTGGCGAAATCGCCGCCGACGCCCTTGAGGCGCATCAGGTCTGCACGATTGGCAAACTCCTTTAGCTGTTGAGGGGTGATGCCGATGGTATGAGCTAGTGTGCTACGCTCTTTGTCGGTGCCCGTGTGTTCGAGCAGCTGTTGCGTATTTTTGATACCTTCAGCCTCGAACTTTGCCTGAATCTCAGCGGTCATGCCCTTGATCTTACTAATAGGATCGCTCATGATTTGTTTCCTCCATGGAGTGTACATCAAAAGACAATAGAAAAGATGGTTTGAGTATTGCTACGTGTTGCTTGTGTAAACAAGCGGGCGGCAATACTGCGAACGAGTTACCGCTATAATGTATTGGCCGTTATAGATGTGTCTATCTCGTTGCTAGCAGCGGGCGGTGTGGGAACGGATATGAGTGAGTGTTCACTGCGTGCGAGAATGCGCTGTGCTGTTTCGCGTCCGCCGAGGCCGAAAGCGAGACCAAAGGCTAAAGCGACTGCGCCAATAAAGGCGGTGAAGAGAATGTTCAGCAGAGCAGGTGCGATTTGTAATTGTTCCAGGGCAATAATGGCGATAAAGCCCATGATGGCGTAGCGTGCAATGTTTGCGAACAGCACAGGGTCGCCCACTTTAGAGCCTTGTGTGGCCGCTTGCACGATGTCGGCCACGAAATTAGCTGCCAGCGTGCCGAGGAAGAGGACAATGATGGCCACGAAGACGTTCGGTATATAGGCGATCAGTGTATTCAAGATACCACTTACCGAGGTCAGGCCAAGTGCATCAACGGCGGGGACGAGGAAGATCAGGAAAACGAACCAATAGGCAATCTGACCGAGCAGAGCGGCGGGATCAAGAGCGACGCCCATGCGCTGCTCCAGTTGTTTCATGCCAATGCGTTCTGCCAAACGGTCGAAGCCAACACGGCGTAGAATGAACGTGAGGCCCTTGCTAATAGCGGTGGCAATCAGCCAGCCGATGAGCAGAATGACGAGAAAGCCAACTAGTTTAGGAACGAAGGTGAAAACGAGTGCCAGTGCTGCGTTGAGTGAGGTGAGAATGGCCTCCCCAAAGTTCTGTACTGTGGGCATGGAATTGCTCCTTTTCAGGTTAAATTGATGACACGCTCTACTACCAATGAAACCATATGCTACATCCTGCGTGCTATTCCTAAAAATGAAGTCAATAGCGTTTTCCCGTGAGCAGGATGCTGCGGCGCGAAAGAATACGATCATCGCTGTATTGCGTATACATACTGCTCATTGAACAGTATATCACATTGGACGGCAAGGAGAGAAAAAAGTCACGTCTCTTTGCTAGAAAAAATTGTGAAGTGGAATACTGCTCAGAGACAAGAAGATGTGTTATAATGCCCCCAATATAAGAAACTCGTGTGTGCGATGAAGCTTTGTCCCTGATCTGTATTAGCCCCTGGGAGGGTAGATGGCATAATTCAGAACATAGAGTGGTGCATATTATTATGAATTATTCGTTTGATCCTAAAAACATATCACCTCTAAATAATGCCGCGACTCCGCAAAATGGGGTGGGCGGAAACAGCATGGGTGTACCTCCCGCCGCTCAAGCGGTCCCTTCTCCTTTGACTCCCTATGCCGTTGCTGGCGAAAACCATGATAAGCGACGCCTTGCTGCTGGCACGGAGCTATCCAATGCACGTTATCGTATTGAGCGTCTGATTGCCTCTGGTGGCATGGGGGCGGTCTATCGCGCATTAGATACACGCTTCAAGCGTCCCTGCGCAGTGAAGGAGATGCTGGATGAATTCCAGAGCGAGACAGAGCGGCAGCAATCAGTAGAATGGTTCTCGCGTGAGGCGACATTGCTCCTCGAACTCAACCATCCTTACATCCCGCGTGTGCGCGATTTTTTTGTTGAGCAGGGTCGCCATTATCTGGTGATGGATTTTATTGAGGGGCGCACAATGGGTGAGGTTGCGGACCGTGAAGGCAATGTGGCGGGTGTGAACGGGGCGCGTGGTATTACAGAGGCACGGGCACGCAGTTGGGTGCAACAGCTTTGTAATGTGTTGGCCTACCTGCATCGTCAGACGCCGCCGGTCATTTTTCGTGATCTCAAGCCTGCAAATATCATGGTAACCGATCAGGACGAGATTCGCCTCATTGATTTTGGCATCGCACGCCCGTTTCAGTCGCAGAATCAATCCACTATTATTATGACGCCTGGTTATGCGCCACCTGAGCAGGTACAGGGCATGCCGGAGCCACGCAGTGACCTTTATGCTTTAGGGGCAACCTTGCACAATGTGCTGACCCGTCACGATGCGAGGAATAACAAGCCACTCTTTGTTTTCCCGCCCGTGCGTTCACTGCGTCCTGATGTCTCGCCCGAATTTGACCAGCTTATTCAGAAAGCTGTTGCATTATTGCCCGATCAACGCTGGTCGGGGGCAAGTGAGATGGAGCGTGCCGTGTTGGCGTTACCGCCGATTACTATCGTGCCAATCAATGTGCCAATACCTCAAGCCGCTCCACAGCCACGTCCGATATCATCGCAACCATCAATCGGGGGTGCGCAAGGAGCGATGTCGATGTCACCAGGTGTTACCCCAGCGCGCAATAGTACGACGGGGCCTGCGGGTATCTATCTGACGACCGCTCTCAATCATATTGCGGCTGGACGTTTTGAAGATGCCTTTGGACCTGTGCGACAAGCACATACGCTGGAACCTGATAACGCGCTCGTCCATAAGGTTTTTGGGATGATTTTTGCGCACCGTCAACCACCGCAAGTGGAGCAGGCGATGCAGGCCTATAATCGTTCCTTGCAACATAATCCCACCGATGCCGAGACGCATAAATTAGTAGGCGATGTCTTCTTTTACTTACGCCAATTGCCGCAACAGGCCGTTCCAGCCTATCGCCAAGCATTGAGCCTGAATGCGAATGATGCTGAAGCCCACTATCGTCTGGGACAGTGCTATGAACGTGTGAACCAGTTACAGCCGGCTTTGCACGAATACCAGGAAGCGGTACGGCTTGCTCCTAAGCAGGTTGTGATGCAAGTGGCGTTAGGGCAACTTGCTTTGCGCATGAATCAGTTGCCGCTTGCTGAACATGCGCTAGTACAAGCCCTTTTTATTAACGCGGCAGATCATAATACACGGTTTCTGCTCTGCCAAGTCTATGAGCGCGAAAATAAACTAGACGATGCGCTTCGTGAGTGTGGCTATGTTGTAGGGCCATTGGGCAGTAACCAAGCCGTCCTACAGATGCACCAGCGATTGCGGGCGCGTTTAGGACGCTAAGTAGCATGATATGCAGATGCCCTGTACATCTGGCATAAAGGGGAATATTGATATGAGTACGCATGGTACAACCTCTAGAACTCACAATGGCGTGGATACGTGGCGCGGAGTACGGCGATCTCTTGTGAGTCCGTTGCTCAGCGGTATGCTGCTCGCTTTGTTCCTATCCACGCCTGTCTTCGCCAGTTCTATGACTCGACTCACGAGTTTACCCAGTCTACCCAGTTTGCCACAATACCAGGCGCGTGCCGGGGTCTCCGTTGTACGTCTCATCGTCACATACACGGCTGTCAATACGGCCATTAAGCCTACTTCCCCTTCGCCAACAACGCTTCTTGTCTGTACAGGTGTTGGTATCATTCTCAAAAGTTGGACTTCGATGGGGGCAACAGACCAGAATAACTGGTTGCTGACCGATGGCAAGCTGGTTGATCCGCTGGAGGCCTCCTGTGTTCCCGGTAGCGTGAAAGCGGTTCTCTCTTCGATTCAGGTGATAAACAGCAATGAATATAGTCAATCCGTCGTCACGCATCCGGTCTCTCTGCCAACAACGATTGCGACGCTAACCGATGTGACCAATATTCACTGCCAGACAGATCCATGTAGTAATGGGGCGGCACTTGTTGCTTTTGCCACGACCGCCGCGAATACTCTTCCCTTTGTTGACCTTGCCACGACCGATCTGAAGCAGGTGGCGGGACTTGAATTGACGCAAAGCACTGACCCCAAGCTCCTTCCCCCTGCCTCGCTACCAAAAGGTCAAACTGTTGCTGAGTATGAAAAAAATCTGCAAGCCTATCAGACTACGAGCATTATTGCCCCCAATACTGGACCCGCCACACCAGAATTTGGTGTTCCGTATGTCAATCAAGCAGGTGAATTGGTTGGCATGCATATCAACGCGTTGGCAACATTTACCGCCAGCGATATCACTGCCTTGCTCCATACCATCCCCGCTGTGCAGGCCACACCCACTCATATCAATGCCGTGCATGATAATTGGGTGAATGGCATTCTGGATTATTACCAGGGGCCGAGCCATTATGCTGCTGCCCATACGGCCTTCCAAAAGGTTGTCAGTGAGAATGCACAATTCCAGGGTGCGCAAGCATTTGTGGCCGCAAGCCTGGTGGGCGGTAGCCAGCCCGCATCGACGTCAGGAACAGGCGGCAGCACTCCATTGGGTGGGAAGCTTACACTGCTCGGTTTTAGTATTCCCTGGCTCTGGCTCATCCTTGCTGGTGGAGCGGTTCTCCTGATCTTGCTCATTGTCTTTTTGACGGTCTTGTTTAGCCGCACGCGCCATAAGCGCGCCTTCGATCAAGAGTGGCAGGAAGCACAACGAATGTCTGATACGCAGATAAAAGCGATCCGTGCGCAAGAGCAGCGTCAGCGTCCTCGTGCGATAGTTGATAAGCCAACGCTTGTGCCGGAAAGCCAATTTCCTGGCCTGCAATATCAAGGGCAAAGCTCAGCGGCAAGCGCACCGTCAGGCATGCAACAATCAAGGCCTCCTTTGGCAGCGGGGGGCATGCCGCCTGCTCCACCACTAGTAAGGCAATCCGGTCCAGCCGTGCCGTTTTCTCGTGAGGCTGTTGGCCCTGAATGGCATTGTCCACAGTGCAATGAGGTAATAGATCGCGGCTCGACATTTTGCCCTTTCTGTGGAACCCAACTTTCGCCCTCTGATTCGGGACTGCATGCACGTTTCCGTATTCCGCCTGTCGCTAGTGAAGCATCGCTAGAGAATCAGCCAACGCAGGAGATTGGTGCGAGTTTAGCCAAACAAAATAACAGTGTGGATATGGAGGCAACCTCGCCTGATCTCTCGCGGCACGAGATGACACGTGTGGCCAAAGAGATCAATCATGGTTTCGTCGTGGTGACACGCACAAACCCTGGCAGGAAGCGGCAACATAAGCCGAACGAGGATAGTCTCTTTGCTGCGCAAGGTTCGCGGAAAGTCAATGCGCCCCTGCAACTGCAACAGGTGGGTTTGTTTGTAATCGCCGATGGTATGGGCGGGCATGCCAATGGGCAGGATGCGAGCCGTCTGGCGATTCAGACCATCGCCAATTACATCGTGCCTCGTATTTCCAGCAACGTAGAAACAGGGAGCGATGCCTTACGCCAACTCTTGTTGGATGGAGTGCGTGCGGCCAACAAAGCTGTTCACGAGCGTAATATGGAGCAGCATGCTGATATGGGAACGACGATGACCGCCGCGCTGGTTGTAGATATGCCTTCCACGATGGTTACGCCGGATGCTCAAAGCGTACCCTGTCCCGTAACCGCGTTTGTGGCAAATGTGGGTGACAGTCGCACTTACCTCTATCGCGATGGACGCCTGCGCAAGGTCACACAAGATCACTCCGTGGTAGCAAGCCTTGTACAGGCGGGTCTAATTGAAGAAGATGACATCTATACACATCCAAAACGCAACCAGATTTATCGCAGCCTGGGCGAGAAACTGGATATCGAGGTTGATACCTTTGTGCAACCGCTCTGTGTCAATGATCGCCTCTTGTTATGTTCTGACGGCCTGTGGGATATGGTGCGCGATCCCAAAATCGAGCAAGTGGTAAGAAGTCATGCCCCGGATGGTGCGTTGGGCGACTCTCTCATTCAGGCCGCCCTGGACGGCGGTGGTGAAGATAACGTGAGCGTGATTGTGGTGCATATTCCTGAAGAGAGCAAGCGTACCGGGCGTTTTGGCATTCAGTTGATCGACAAACCCGATACGGTCCAAGTCCAAATGCCCCAATAGGGCGTGATAATGCACAGGAAGATGAGAAACAATCCCAATCTGCAAGCGTGTGAAGTCTAATTATAGTGGAAATTGTGGCTTCTTCCGCTCTGTGCTATAATCAAGTCAGCATCTCTTTGTCTTGACAGGAGACTGTGGAGACAGGTATAAGAGAACTGTTTGGAGGAAAAAACTCGTGTTAACATCAGTCAATCCGGGATATCTGTACGCGGGTATTTTGCTGGTTGCGGGCTTCGGCTTCGTGATCGTCACGACAGCCGTGGCAAATATACTTGCGCCTCACAATAGAACAAAGGAAAAACTCCAGACGTATGAGTCTGGTGAGACGCCAATCGGTTCTGCTTGGGTGCAGTATCCGTTGGGCTTCTACATCTTTGCCCTACTTTTTGTTGCTTTTGATGTAGATATTGTGTTCATTGTTTCGTGGGCTATCATTTTTAAGCAATTAAGTGTTTTTGGTTTCTTTGAAATTCTCTTCTTTATTGTTGTTCTCGCGCTTGGTTTGGTCTATGCGTGGCGTAAGGGAGTGACGCGATGGATTTAGTACCACGTTCTACAAGTGTCCCTAGTACCACAACGGGCTACCGCGACCAGAATGCCGCGCTGGCACGGGACCTTGCGCCAATCAATCAGATCACTGGCGTTGCGGTCGCGCCAAAAATGCTCAAAGGCGATTATTTGGCTCTGGATGTTGCGCGGGAGCATCTGGTAGCGGTCTGCCGCTTTTTACGCGATCAGCTGAGTTTTGATCTGCTCGCATGTATTTCGGGCGTGGATATGCTTGACCATCTGGAAACTGTCTATCATGTGCGCTCGACCACACGTGGACAGCTCTTGCAGCTCAAGGTGCGCCTGGATAATGAGAAGCCGGAAGTTGATAGTGTGGTCTCTGTCTGGGCCGGAGCAAACTGGCTGGAGCGCGAGACGTATGATTTGTATGGTATTCACTTTGTGGGCCATCCTGATCTGCGACGCATGCTGCTGGATGACGATTTTGAAGGCCATCCCTTGCTCAAGAACTTCCATCAAGTGCCGCTCACTCTCAAGTCACGGGCAACCACGCAAGTTGATCCCAATATGGCTGTCGCAGGCAATTTCCAGCAGCAACGCCTGGAGCGTGTTGTGCAGAAAAAGCTCGGGCAGGGCTTGGAAGAGCGTCTCCATCCTGGCACACCTACCTTTGGTCATGCCTTTGGCGACTATGAGGCAGAACAGGCAAAGCCGGACGCGGCACGCCCCGCAGACGAAACCGCTGCTGGTAAATAACATATACAAAACAGAGATCAAGAGCATCAGAAGGTGAAACGTTGCCATGGCGAAAACGAAAGCGCGGAAGAGAAAATCAGTCTCGCGTAGCACACAGGTATCAGAGCATCCTGCGAACACAGGTGTGCGGCCTGTGCGTAAGCTTACGTCTCTGGATAATGCGCAGGCTTTGCTGATGCCGAGTCTGGTCGCGCTGGGCAGTTGGGGTATCGCTTTTACCTTTACGTTTCTTACAACGCAGCCCAATCACCTGCTGTTTGGCGGGATGGCGGCTCTGATGGCTTTGCTCTGGTCGGTGAGCCTGGGTGTGCGTGCGCAGAGAATGATGCAACGCAAATAACATGTAATAGAGCAATATGAGGAATGTTATGGCGACAAATCCAGATACAGAGATACAAACGCAACAGACGGATCAGCCCGAAGGCCTGAAATCGCAAGAAATGCTGCTCAATATGGGACCGCAGCATCCGAGTACGCATGGTGTGTTGCGTTTGGTCCTGGCCCTAGAGGGCGAAACGGTCGTTGATTGTACACCCCTCATTGGGTACTGGCACCGTGGGAGAGAGAAAATTCTTGAGAATCGCACGATCATGGCCGGGATCCGTTATATGGACAATGGCGATTATCTTTCGCCAATGCTTAATGAGATTGCTTACGCGGGTGCAGTCGAGCAGGCAATGGGTATAGAACCACCACGGCGTGCGCAGTATATCCGTTTGTTAGTGGGCGAGTTGCAGCGTATCGCGAGCCACCTGGTCGCGGTTGGCACTTACCTGGTGGACCTGGGGGCATTTACTCCTATTTTATGGGCGTTCCGCGACCGCGAAGGCATCCTTTCGCTGTTTGAGGCTCTCGGTGGCAGTCGTTTCAACGTGAACTATATTCGCGTTGGCGGCGTCCTCCACGACTTTCCTAAGGGCTGGCTGAAAGAGTGTGAAGCGTTTCTTGACCTGTTCGAGAAGAACATGGACGAATTGGACCGTCTGATTACGGGCAACGAAATCTTTGAGTCACGCACACAGGGTGTAGGTTATATCGACCCTCAGCAGGCGATTGCCTACAGCTTGACCGGGCCAATATTGCGCGCCTCTGGCGTGAACTGGGACTTGCGTGTGAATCGGCCCTATATGGCCTATCGCGAAGTGCCAGTACAGGTGCAGGTGCGTCAAGAGGGCGACTGCTATGCTCGCTATAAAGTGCGTATGCAGGAGATTACCGAGAGTATCCGTCTCTGTCGTATCGCACTAGAGAAGTTGCCCGCTGGGCCAATTGGGACACGCACGCCGATTGCGTTGCGTCCACCACGCGGTGAAACTTATTTTAGCATTGAAAGCAGCAAGGGCGAGTTGGGTGTCTACTTTATCAGCGATGGTAGCGAGTATCCCTGGCGTGCCAAGTTACGTGGCCCCTCGTTTGTCAATCTACAAATCCTGCCCGAATTATTGCGTGGTCACAAAATGAGTGACGTGGTCGCGATTATGGGCAGTCTGGATATCGTTCTGGGTGAGGTTGATCGCTAAGGATACCTTATCGAAGTGTCTCGTTATTGAGGTTATTCTATGCATATATTGATAGCAGGTGACTTGGCAGGTACGCTCGCTAGTGGAAACAATGCGTTACTCTGGCAAATTGTACAGTTTCTTGTCGCTTTACTTTCCGCCTTTGGTTTTGTTATGCTGAGTGCGGTGATCCTGATCTTGGCCGAACGAAAAATTATGGGCTGGATGCAGGACCGCCTGGGACCGATGCATACGGGTCCCTGGGGCTTACTGCAAACGGTTGCCGACGTGGGCAAACTGCTTTTGAAAGAGGACATCCATGTCGCGAATAGCGATAAACTGATCTTTTTGCTCGCTCCCTCGGTGTTCATGGCTCCCGTGATTGCCGCGTTTGCGGTCTTGCCCTTCTCGCCTTATATTGGCCTGCCGGGAACCGCTCTGGCAACAGGCATTGTCTATCTGGTTGCGATGAGTTCGCTTGACGTGGTGGGCGTCGTGATGGCTGGTTGGGGTTCAAATAATAAATATTCGTTGATTGGTGGCTTGCGTTCTGCCGCGCAGATGATCTCGTATGAATTACCGCTCGTGCTGGCCCTTGTTGGGGTTATCATGTTTACGAGTGTGTTGGCAGGTATGGTAGGTTTCCCCGGTAGCAGTGGTATTGGCACGATTTCCTTGCGCGAGATTATGATGTTCCAGAACTCGGCGTGGCATAACACGGGTAATCCGGTCCTGGATTTCATTTTTGAGGGCAATACGCCCTGGAGTTGGTTTATCCTGTTCCAACCCTTGATGCTGATCATCTATTATATCTGTGGATTAGCGGAGACGAACCGTCCACCTTTTGATCTGCCAGAGGCCGAGTCGGAGCTGGTTGCAGGCTATCTGACTGAGTACAGTGGCATGCGCTGGGCACTCTTCTTCTTGGGTGAATATGGCAATATGACGATTGTTTCAGCCATCACGACCTTTCTGTTCCTGGGTGGTTGGGCTGGTCCTGGTGTGGCCTACCTGACAGGCCTCAATGCGTTGGGCTGGGGTTTTCTAGGCAACGTATTGGCTCTCGTCTACTTTGTGATAAAAGTGTACCTGCTCTGCTTCGTGTTTATCTGGGTTCGTAGCACGCTACCTCGCCTACGCGCCGATCAATTGATGCAATTTGCGTGGCTGCTTCTCATTCCGGTGACGCTAGCTAATATTCTGGTAACAGGGGCAATCTACTTGATTGTTACGGCCTTTGGTGCGCCTGCCTGGGTCTTCCTGACGATTACGGCAGCGGTCAACTGGGCCTCGCTCTTCGGTTTCATCTGGCTGGTGAGCCGCGTCACTACTGCGACCACGCGTCGCGCTCAGGCTCCTGCGATGCGTGCGCAGCAGCGTGCCAGCGCGCAATCAGCACTGCCTTTGCGTGATAGTGTGCCAGCCCGCGTACCGCAACTTCCACAAGAGGCAACAGCAAGCGCGAGTGTGGCCAGCGGAAAACAATAGCGAAACGGGTAATGTGTCATTGTAGGGGTAGGCGAGGCTTGCGGCTTACACTGGTAGGTTTTGTATCGAATGGGGCAGAATGGGTGTATGGCGGGAACGATGGGCGATCGCAAAGATGACATGGGTAGGGTTTTTCCCGCATGGTGTGGGGATGGGCAGAGACCCTTGCGGTTGCCCATCCGTTCCCATCCCTGATGCGATGGCCCAAAAAACCTCCCTGTGTCAGCCCTTGTGGTCGCCTCGTTTTAGAAAAAGAAGAAAAAGAGAGTGTGATGAGACGACAGCAAGCAGTAGTTCAGCAAGCTTCAGGGCGTGAGCAGGGCGTGGCACCCCTCAGGCGTGTAATGCCTGCTCTGCGAAAGTTTGTCCGCATGCTCCGTTTTGCCCTTGTTGCGGCTTTTCTGCTTTCTAGTTCGCTCCTGTTCTTTCCTTCTCTTGCCTCTGCTCATGCTTATGTGATTGGTTCCGATCCGGTGGATGGCTCGACTATCCAAACTGTTCCTGACATTGTGCGTATCTTTTTCAATGCCCCGCTTAGTGTGCTTAGCATTGCGCGTGTATACCATACGGAAAATGGTGGTTTCGTTGAGGTTCCAACCATACGTAGCTTTGTGTCTCCATTGAGCGCGAAAGAACTGGATACGCCGCTGCTCTCGGCCAGTACTTTGCCGCAGGGCAGCTATTTTGTGCGTTGGTCCGCCATTGCCAGCGACGATGGGCATATCACCTATGGAGCGATTGGCTTCGATGTCGGCTATTCGTCAACCGGACTGAGTGGCGTGTCAACTCTGGGGCCGACAAGTAGCAACGCGCTCTCAAGCATTCAGCTGCTTGACGCAATTGGAATTTTAAGTGTGGCTTGGAACTGGCTAACTTTATTGGCCCTGGTTTTCTGGGTAGGCCTGCTAATTGCTGAACGCTTGATAATCGCACCGATAGAACGTGGTCCGGCCTTGCTTGTCTTGGCACATAAGCAGTCTCTCTCCCTGCAATGGCTCTCTCTGCTGGTCTTGCTGATTGGCGAAGCGGTCTCATTACTCATGCGTGTGCTGCGTTTCAATCAGGTCTTCCACACAGGTTTTCAAATAGAGACAGTTGGGCAGTTTATTCTCAATACCACCTATGGACAACTGTGGGGGGTGCGCGTTGCTTTGTTACTTGTGGCCTTACTCTGGCTGCGTTGGACGCGGCGATCATTGATGGAGCAACACGTGGTAATGGGTCGTGATGCGGTAACTCGCCAACCTGCGACAGATGCCGTATCAACTATGACGGCTCAGGCTCGTATCACCCGCGATTTCTCATTAAATGCCATTCCTACGGGTCATCTCGCCTTGCTTAAACGGCAAGAAATCTCCGATCAGGAGCAACTTACACCGTCGCGTCGTGATACCATCCTCTGGCTCTGCCTGGCGGGTTTGCTGCTATTCACTCGTGCATTAAGCAGTGATGTTGCTCAAGTTGCCCCGCTCCATTTGAGTGCGGTGGTGCTAGACTGGCTTTATCTCTGTGCGCAATGTACGTGGTTTGGTAGTCTCACTTTTATTGGCTATACGCTCTTGCCCATTATTCAACGCGAGAATTTGACCGAGACGTTGACAACACTTTTGCGTCGCCTTTCAGCCTTTGTCTTGGTTGGCATGCTCGTGCTACTGGTGAGCGGCCTCTTTCTGGCAGAAGCGACAATCCGGCATGGTGCGCTTTTGCTCACCGATGCCTATGGGCGAACACTTTTAGTCAATGCTCTGCTGACCGTGTTTGTTTTGCTCATGAGTCTCTATTTATTGATTACTGTGCGCCTCCGCTTATCGCGACAGACAATGTTGTTGCCGGTGGTTGGGGCAGAGTTGCCAGCACGCAGGACACGCCAGACTGCTTTGACACAGACGCAGCGTCATCTGAGAAAGGGCATAAAGGTGACCTCTTTTGGCATGGGAGCCATACTTTTCTGCGCAGCACTGATGTCTTTCTATGCTCCGCCCATCGTATTTCCTGCCCTTACTTATAGCGATCCAGTCGCACATGCGCCTGCTACCACAGGCACTATGCAGACACAACAGGTCGGTTTGCTTTCAATCAGTTTGCAGGTCTTTCCGGGGAAGGCAGGCAATGATAACACTATCCAGGTGATGCTGACCGATAGTAGCGGCAATCCCGTGACGGATGCCACCATTCAACTGACCATCAATATGACGGTGATGGACATGGGGACCGCGCACGCGATCTTGACTGGCAGCAACGGCATGTATACGAGCGTGCTGACGAAGAACAGTACACTGAGCATGGCGGGCTTGTGGAATATCCTGGTCACGGTGCAGCGTCCGAACCTACCGCCCGCGCAGGCACTGTTCCCTGTCTCGCTCAAATAGGCTAGCAGTGGCAGAAGAGCAGAGAGCAGAAAAAATGCTTGACGAGTAGGCCGCTTTCTGTTATACTTACTTCGTTCACAAGGCGGGGTGTAGCGCAGCCCGGTAGCGCACTACAATGGGGTTGTAGTGGTCGGAGGTTCAAATCCTCTCACCCCGACTCATCAAAAGGCGGGAGGCCCTTTCATAGAATGGCTTCCCGCCTTGCTTTATGCCACCTTCCCACTTACGCTATCAGCCAGCATAACGTATCTGAGGGCAAAAGTGATAGCAACACATCATGGTTTTATCACCTCTAAAGAGCCAAGCTCCCATTCTCCCTGTTCCTTGTGGAGCATAACCGCCTTATGGTATGTGGTATAATGAGGTGATATATGAGGTAGGCACTTCGATTAGTAAAGAGAAAAGCCAATGGCAATTCAACATGGTGAACACCAGGGAAAAATCAGCCTTGAGGAGTTCTTTGCTCTCTTGGAAAGCGATCCTGAACACCGCTATGAATTAATTGATGGCTACCCCTCTATGATGACAAGGGGGTCGCCCGATCACTCGATCATCGGCGCGAACATGAACAGAATTCTTGGTGAACAGCTCCGGCAACGTCCCTGCATTGCATACAATTCAGATGTTTACATCGAACTAGCAGATAAAGCAAACTGCCTTTGCCCCGATACATCAGTCAGTTGTGACCGCCGAGATCGCCGAGCCACAAGGGCTATCCACTATCCTTGTCTGATTGCTGAAGTCCTCTCACCTGGCACGAAAGCACATGACCGAGGAATTAAAGCCGATCTGTATCAGAATATTCCAACGGTCCAGGAAATTCTTTTTATTGATACACAAGTAATGAGAATTCAACTTTACCAGCGTGAAACAGATTACTGGACCATGCGCAGCTTCACTCATAACGATACTATAGAGTTGCCTAGCCTAGGCATACACTTCTCTGTTGCAGAGGTTTATGAAAAAACAACCTTTGACGACTCGTTCGCGGAAGAATAAAATTCTTTGCCACCAGGCACTAAACCGTAGTAAGTTCCCCCCCAGCCTTTTCCTCAAAGGCACCCTCTGCTGTGCTATTTCTTTTGGGATTCATTCCCAAGCCATTTCCAAAAACACGATCACCCACAGAGAAACGTGGACCCCTTCTCCGACCTCGACGAATTTGCCAGCGAGATTGCCGCCGAGGATAAGCGGGTATTTGAGCCAGGGAAAGAGAAGATTGCCGAACTGTTGGACCCCTGAGGGTGTAGGTTAATGAAGAAAAACGTGTTATACAGGGCCGAATTTGTCCGCCTTTCATGGGATACTCTCATAAGAGATTGTATTCATGAAAGGATATTTCTATGAGCGCACAGCCTTTTAAAACTATCGTCCTTGATCTCTTGCGGCAAGGCCATCTCGATGAAGAAGCATTTTTGCAGAGGCTTACCGAAGTTGAACGTACTGCCATTGGGATGCCAGACCTCTGGTCTGCCAAAGATCACATCGTTCATTGGACCTTCTGGCGCCAGGACCTCATTCTGAAGTTGACCGCTATTCTCCAGCACCAGGAGTTGCCACCGAGCGAAGAGAGCGAGGACGACCAAATCAACGAGAGGGTGTTTGAGGAATGTAAACTGCACCTCTGGTCAGCTATTCACGCTCAATCTGAGCGCGTTTACGCCGAACTCATCACGCTAGCCGAGCAACTGAGTGAAGAAGATCTAACGATTTCCAATCGCTTTACTGCCATTTCCAAGCAAAGGCCGCTGTATACCGCTTTCCTGGGTTCTTGCTACGAGCATGACCAGGAACATCTCGCGCAGTACTATTCCGACCGGAACATTCTCCCACAAGCGATTGAGATTCGTGGGAGGTGCGTCAACAGAATCATGCAAGCTGATGTGCCTGCATGGGTGAAAGGGAGCTTTCTCTATAACCTGGCTAGCTTTTATACAGAACAGAACCAGCAAGAGCAAGCAACCGCTCTCTTACAGGAAGCGTTGCTCCTTGATCCTCGTCTCAAAGAGCGATTCTGAACTGGTGACGCTACGCGATTAACTGGATTGAACTTCCCGTGTCTGTCCCAGTCTGCGGGAAGTTTCTGTCTCCCTCTTCAGCTCAATGGGATGCCTGAGACGTGCCGCATCTTGCGATAGGCACGAAAATGAGCTTTTTGGCAGCATCTCTTCCATCCTATAATGAAGACTATCCCGCCGTCACGATCATGACCATGACACTGAAAAAGTCGTCTCCCATTTTCCATCTATAGAAAATTTTCATCGAAAGGTGCAGTGTATAAACGTGCTATGCTATAGAAGGCTGGATTGATTTCGCGCTAGAACTTGGGCGGCCAATTCTCGCGCCAAAAGTCACCGTCTAATAGCATATCCACCGAACTAGCAGACTCAGGAGTAGGGGAATATCCCTGTCCTGAGTCTTCAGGAAGAATTCCGTATTTATTCTCTATCCTACCCGTTATATGCCTCTTGCAGGTCTTTTATGATGATCTTATGCATTTTCAACATTGCTTGCACTGCTCTGCCCGACTTCTCAGGGTCTTGACCTTGAAGTAGTTCGCCCAATGCGTTGGGAACGATCTGCCAGGATAACCCGTATTTGTCTTTCAGCCAGCCGCATTGTCCTTCTTCTCCGCCAGTGGTCAGTTGTTCCCATAACCTATCAACCTCTTCCTGTGTCTCGCACTTCACGAAAAACGAGACCGCCTCTGTGAATTTGAAATGTGGGCCGCCGTTTAATGCGATAAACTCTTGTCCTTCAAGCTGGAATGACACGGATATTGCCTTGCCATCAGGGCCAGGCGTCACACTCAGGACCTCTGCACCTTGAAAAAGGGATGTATAAAAACGTGCAGCCTCCTCGGCTTGTGTATTGAACCATAAAAATGGCACGATCTTCTGCATTGCATGACCTCCAAAGGTTTGTTCTTGGTTTTGCCTTCCCAAAAGCCCTCACCGCGATTGGGGGACAATGCCGTCTTGTTGAGATACTGCTGGTTGCTATCAGAGACAGAGTACTCCAGAGCCTGGCAGGTGTTCTCTAACATTCCAGCCATCTACAGTGTCCTTCTGTAGCATACTCGATAGCTGTGCAGAAAGTCTTGAAACGATGGCGCACGGTGCGTGGTGACATCTCGTGTGGATGACCCTGTAATACCGAGCTTACCAGTGGATCACGAACCAGCACCTCTTTACTCACAAGCCTGTTTATAAACGTATCGACATTTTCGTAATTGCCTAGCGGAATGCTCCGTTTAAGCTAACGGAACTCTGCCAGTACGGGCAAATGGTCGCTCGCCTCTTCGCCGCGCACGCCGTTCCCTGTGCTAACCACGTCGCTATGGGTGAGGCGAGAGGCCAGTTCTGGGCTGGCAAAGATAAAATCAATGCGTCCGGCCAGCGCACCTGCTGGACAGGTGAAGCCGGGAGTGCGCGGGTTAATGGTTCTAAAACAATCAACGTAGCCCTCGCGTTGCAGCAGATCGATCCCGCTCTGGGCATAGCGGGGGCTGATTCTATCAAGTAGCGCACTCAGAGGACGGCTGTAGATCAGCGTGCGCAGGATGGGTTGCAGGATAAAGCTGCGGAAAACTGACTCCTGGCGAGGCGCAGGATGATAGTTGGGCATTGCCGCCATCTGCTGATAATATTTCTCGCGCTCGTGCATCATATAGCGTATGAGCTTGCTGCCATACACGGGTTCGCCTGGGGCAACCGAGTTGAAGTCGCCCATGAAGAGATGAGCTGTGCCGCGTTTCTCACGCATAATCGCAAGGGCTTTCTGTACCTCACCGCGCCGTTTGATATTGCCTGCCGGACCGCTAAAGAAGTCCGCCGTCAAGTGGACGACAAAGAACGTGAGTGGATTGCCATCTGGCTCCTCAACGGTCACTTCAAGTAGATGGCGACGGGTGAAAATAGCGGGATAGGTGTGAACCTTTGTTTCGAGAATGGGGTAACGACTGAGTAACGCTACCTGCCAGTCGCGGCTATGTTTGCCTCGTCCACTGATACTCACATGCATCATGCCAAGCTGTTCCGCTAGTGTCTCGATGACCTCGGCATCGGTTGCCTCTACCAATCCGACGATATCAGGTTGAGCCGAAGCTATGATACGCGCCAGTTTTTCCGTGCGCTTTGTACCGCCAACAAGAATATTATAGGAGAGAATGCGCGTCATTATGGTTGTTGTCCTTCTCTGGTCCTCTCGATCACACCCTGTGATGTTGCGCATGAGTATGAATGTCTCAATTGCGCACAATCCGCTCTAATCTTGCCACAAAGTCTGCCGTTTCCGCAATGTGGAAGGCTCCCATGATAAAACGATCTGGACGTATGAAGAGCAGTATATCGCTCTTGTGGTGCAAGAAGTGTGCCAGTATGCCATCGCTGTCAGATATTGTGGTACAGCTGCGATGATCTGCTGCTACAAATACGCTATGCGCGTGCATGGGTTGCACACAGAGGAAGCGAACATCGAGTTGTTGCCAGAGTGCGTGTGTCATGTCGGTAAACGCCGTGGAAGGATTTTCATATAGCCTTAGAAGAGTGAAGGTGTTGCCTAGCATATCATCGAGTAGAACGCGCTGCCCGGTGAGTGTTTGTACAAAAGGCTGTGGAAGGATGTGGCCTATGAAACGGCGTGTGGTGCGCTGGTGCGCTGGCATGAGCAGGCCCTGTGGGATATAGGCAGGTGGCTTGATGGCCGCTTGCGTGAGCATAGTATGGATAGGGGATATCAGGTTGAGGATGCGGAACGTGAGATTGCGTAGAGCAGCAAAGAGAGGGTTGGTCGGCATGATGATGCCGCCGAGAAAGGTAGAAAGCAGTTGCATGCGTGCGACATGGGGCATGCGTTCCTGTTGATAACTGTGTAAAATAGTGGCGGGCAGACGTTTTTGTAGGACCATGCTAATTTTCCAGCACAGATTATGCGCGTCGCGTAGCCCGCTATTCATGCCTTGCCCGCCAAAAGGTGGCATCAGGTGCGCGGCGTCACCGAGCAAGAATGTATGGCCGTGCATGGCTATGAAGCGTTTGGCAAGCATCGTCTGAAAGGTGTAGAGTGTGGCGCGGGTAATCTGTTCTGTTGTTGCTTGTGGAGGTCTCTGAAGCCATTGCCAGCCCTGGGCGATCAAGCGTTGGATGGTTGCTGTTTGTAGCAGGTCTTGCTCCTGTTCGCCGGGCATGAGCATAAACTCCCAGCGTCTCAGGCCAGCGGGAGCGGGCAACGTGACGGCGGGACGAGCGGGATTGCAGAAAAAGACGATCTCGTGCGCCTCTTCCGTGGTGCGCAGGCTATCAACGACTAACCAGCGTTGTCCCGTGCGTAGCACGCGTTTTGACGCAACGGCATGTTTGTGTTCAGGGGTCAGCGCGCGGCTTTGTGGGGCCGTAGCAAAGCTTGAGCGGAGCAGAGAGAACAGGTTCATTGACTCAAAAGGGATGTGATTGGCGTGGCGTACAAAACTTTTGCCCCCATCACATGCCAACAGATAATTACAGGTCATTGTATGGGGCGTGCCATCGGGTGTGCTGATCGTGAGCGAGACAAGCGTTTTATCCTCGTAGGGGCGTGATTCATCACGCCCTACTTTCTTGGGAGCGTTCTTGGGAACGCGCTTGGGAACGCTCCCAAAAACGTTCCCAAGAACGCTCCCAAAAACGTTCCCAAAAACGCTCCCAAAAACGCTCCCAAAAACGCTCCCAAAAACGTTCCCAAAAACGCTCCCAAAAACGTTCCCAAAAACGCTCTTGGGAAGAGGTACGAGGGTGTGATGAATCACACCCCTACGCAGCGGCGAGATGTGTTCAAGCTTATCTAATGTATGCTCAAAACGAACCATGACGTGAGGGAAGCGTTCCAGGGCGTGCAGAAGGGCGGTTTCAAAAGCGGGTTGATAAAAGGTTGAAACAAAAGGATAGCCGTTTTTCTGCTCGGTGGGCGCGACCTTGACCAGGTAATGTGTGCCTGCGAGATAGTGTACGTTGAGATCGAACTGGATATGCTGGCTGATGGCCGCACTGATGCCCATGGCCTGACAGATACGTAAGCCATCGTCGTCAATAGCGATGGCTCTGGGAAAATCATTCAGTTGGGGATTGCGTTCGATCAGCAAGACCGCAATCCCCGCGAGGCCAAGCAGATTGGCAGCTGTAAGCCCGCTTGGACCAGCACCTACGATGACAACAGGCATATGGTCAGGTAACGTTGTATATGTTTCGCTCATCCCTTACTCTCAACAGTATTTTTACGCGCTAACGGTGCGTAGAGCCAGCGTGACATTGGCTCCGCCGAGGCCACGCCCGCCCAGAAGGACGGCCTGTGCAGGCTGACCAGTGGGTGTGCGTCGAATAGGTTGTGCCTTCTCGCGTACCAGATTCAGTCCATAGCGCGGGTCAAGTTCTTCACAATGCATTGTGGGCGGAATAATGCCAGATTGCAAGGCGAGTAGGGCAGTGATCGCGTCGAGTGCGCCCGCTGCTCCATGGCTATGACCAAATGCATTGCGTGGCACGCTGGCAGGCAACTGCGCGAGATCTGAGGCAAAAACGAGTTGAAGAGCATGGGCTTCACCCTGATCTGATTCGGGCAAGGCCCGCCCATCTAGACTGATATAGGCAAGATCATCGGTCTCAAGCCCCGCCTCGTGCATGGCGAGACAGAGTGCGCGGGCATAGTGCGTGCCATCGGATGCGGGCGCGCCGATACCGTGAGCATCGTTGGTCTGTCCATAGCCGACGACTTCGCCATAGATAGTTGCCCCACGTTGTAATGCATGTTCATACTCTTCCAGCACGCAGATGCCCGCTCCCTCAGCCAGAATAAAGCCAGCGGCCCGTCTATCGAAAGGGCGGTAGCCAGCCAGATCGTCGCCTGTGAAGCACGAGCCTTGTTTGCCCACGATAGATATTCCAGTGATATTAATCAATCCCTCGCAACCTCCTGCGAAAATGACTTCAGCCGCACCGCGTTGGATGGCTCTATAGGCCATGCCCAACCCATTCAAGCCACTGACCGTGTCGTTGACGGGCGTCTTGCAATAGCCTTGGATGCCGTAACGAATCGTGGTTTGTCCCACATTGGCAACCTGGAGCCAGGCAATGGCGGTATAGGCACTGAGCGCACGGGGACCACGTGTATGTATGGCTTCGATTTGCTTCTCGACAAAATTAAGGCCACCCGCCATGTTTGCGATCACCACGCCGAGCCGCTGTGGGTTCTCTTGTTCAAGATTGAGACGCGAGTCGTTTAGTGCTTCTTGAAAAGCGGCAAGGGCGAGATGCGTTGAGCGGTCGGTACGATTGATCAGTTTGCGTTCGATGTAGCGTTCCGCTTGAAAATCTGGCATGCTGCCCGCGACGTGGAGCGGTAAGCGTGTATGGCGAATGTCCGCCCCTAGGGGACGGATACTAGAGACGCCCATACTCGTCGCCTGCCAGAATGCTTCCTTGCCGATACCATTAGGGGCGACTACGCCCAGGCCAGTAATCACAACGCGCCGTTTTTTGTTATGCTGCATAGTTATTTGCCCAGTCAGGATGTGTGAGAATCAGCACGCTATTCACTCCGCCAAAACCGCTGGAGTGTGTGAGAGCTACACGGACGTTAGCCTGCCGTGCCACATTGGGCACATAATCGAGGTCACAGTGGCTATCGGCATGTTCCTGGTTGATAGTAGGCGGGAGTATCTGCTGATCTACCGCCAGGGCAGTCACAACCGTTTCAATTGCGCTGGCTGCTCCTTGGGTGTGACCAATCAGCGATTTGGTTGAGCTAATGGGAATGCCATATGCAGCCTGACCGAAAACGGCCTTGTAGGCGTTTGTTTCTGCGTGGTCGTTTGCTGCTGTCGAACTGCCGTGCGAATTGATATAGTCCAAGTCGGAAGGTTCCAGTGCTGTCTCGCGCAGTGTTTGCCGCAACAGGCGTTGGAGCGGTTCACCAGAAGAAGGGAGCGAAGTCATGTGATAGGCGTTGCTATTGGAGGCGAAATAGACAATTTCCGCGTAGATGTGCGCGCCGCGTGCCAGGGCCAGCTCGCGCTCTTCTAGCAGGATGACGCCTGCTCCTTCAGCCATCACAAAGCCATCGCGTTTGCCATCATAAGGACGCGAGGCGCGTTCGGGTGTGGCATTGTGGTTGGTGCTTAATGCTCCCATAATGCAGAAAACATCCAGGCCAAGCATAAAGATGGCAGAGTCGCTGCCACCAGCTAGCATACGATCAGCACGCCCTTCTTGGATGAGCCAAAAAGCCTCACCGATGGCGTCTGCACCTGCCGAGCAACCAGTGGCGAGCATAAGAGAGGGACCATGTAAGCGATAGTGCGCGGCGATGCTTTGGGCGGGCGGGTGCGCAAGCTGTAGACGGGCTTGCTCTTCGCTGAGCAACGCGCTATTGACTGGCATCGTTCCGTTGTTGGTCAAGGCGGCCCAGGTGCGTTCGCCCTCCTCCGCCCCTTCCATCGCGGATCCCATACTGACGCCCATGCTTTCGCGTTCGCGCGTGCTTAATCTTTCTACAGCCAGTTCTGCATCGTGTATCGCCCCGATAGCGGCTGCCAACCCCAACTGCGCACCACGTGTATTGACACGTACCTCATCAGCGGTGAGACCAAGTTGGAGTGGGTCAAAATCTGGAATATCGCCCGCGATTTGCGCGCTCAGTGAAGAGGCATCAAAGCGCGTGATGCGGCGGATCCCAGAGCGACCGGAAAGGCAGGCATCCCAAAATGCAGCTTTGCCGACGCCGTTAGGAGCCACGACGCCTAATCCCGTAATCACAACACGTCTCATGGCATAATGCCCGATATCGTTCATGGAACCTGCTCTCCTTGTTATAACTGTTACACTGAACTGGTAGGGTCTTCTTGTGCAGACGCGATCCACCTGGTCTCTATAGTAGCGAGAAATGCTTCTATCAAGGGCGTGACAACTTCCGCACGTGAGTACATAAAAAAGCGTTCCCCTCCTTCCACCACACGATAGGACACGTTGTTTGGCAACTGCTCTGCTAGCCAGTGCGTCTTCTGCTCTGGTGAGAGCGCGTCATCAGTCCGATTAATCAGCAGTATTGGCATCTTTAATTCCTGAACACGGGCACGAATGTCGAATGCATGAATAATCGGCAGCACCGAGAATTTATAGACGAAAGGCCAGGTCGCGATCTTTGCAAACTGCTCCTCTATTAAATGATAGGGAAGGAGAGGCGAACAGGTATTTTGTGCTGCTCGCTCAGTGATATAGTTGATGACAGTGCGGCGCAGAAACGTGGCAGGCAAGCTATACTCAACAGGGATATGCAGGTATAGCTCGTGTAACAGCCAGATAAACGGATGGGGCGCAATCTGATAGTCGGCCCCTTGTGCGATAATAATCAGTGAGCGGCAACGGGCAGGATAGCGTAGCGCGAACTCGAAAAGCACCATCGCGGCGTCACCGTGGCCCAGCAGGTCAGCTTGCGCGAGGCCTAGCCCATCAAGCACCTGGCGGAGTTCTTCAACGCGCTCTGCCAATCCCACAAAATGCGTGCGTGTCTCGCGGCGCCGATAGAGAATGACGCGCCGTGTTTGGCTAAGTGTGCGGACCTGGCGGGCATAGACGAACTCCAGGTGTTCGAGAATGGGTACACAGACAAGAGGAAGATCAGCCTTGTCATTGCCAATGTCAATGATTGGCAGATCAAATGGCCCGATAGAAGTGCGCTGCCAGTGTGACTCCAGATAGTCTACATCGGCGTGAAAGGTAGCGTTGTCGATCCAGGGGGATGCGGTTGTCTGCAAACGTTGCCTCCTTTTGTCGGCTCTACCTTTTCTAGAAGAACACAGTGTCCACCAAAAGCTGCTGATGGTTTGCTTCTGTGGCAACGAAAAGGCCGAGAAAATACTGCTGTGTTGCTTTTTCTTAGTCTACCATAGAAATAGGAACATATTCAGCTTCTATCCTTTATGCGAAAGGGAAAAGAGATACAAATGCATAATGACTATATCACGTTGCTCAATCCTCCAGTGCGTCAATGGGTTGAAGCATTTAATGCACATGATGTAGAAGCTATTGTTGCTCTTTACATGGATGATGCAGAATTATTCGATTCAGGTATGAAGCACCCTCGACGTGGGCGACCAGAGATCGAACAATGGTTTCGCACGCGCTTTCGCACGATGCCCGCTATTAGATATACGCTGACAGGGCTAATATTTATGGAAGAGAAACAGGCTGCGGTAAGTTGGACGGCACATGGGCGTGGGCCACGTCTGTTAGGACAGACATGGCTGGCACGCCCCTTCCAGGTTGATGGTGTGAGTGTCTTCACCCTTCAGGATGGGCATATCCAGAAACAGCACGGCTACTACGATCATTTCACGACAGTAGAGCAGATTTTGCCCCCATTGAAGCTCTTTTCGTTTCGCCTCTGACTGCTGACTGTTAGCCAATATGAGCGGCAAGTGACTCCGCCTCTGCTGGCTGTTGTTCTTCATCGTCGGTGGATTTGTAGGTATACTGCTCGGCATTCCCACCGGGGAAAAAGAACATTGCGATAAGACCGATGATAGCGAGGGTTAGCATCAGGGCATAGACCCAGAACAGGCTTTGGGCCAATGCGTTTTGCAGTTGCGCGATGAATGCACTCGGCAGGATGGCCCGCAACTGTGGAGAGAGCAACACATTGGCTGGCGCAACGCCTTTCGGGATACTTGCTGCGGCAGCAGTAAAGTGGGCGAAGATGGGTGCAAAGTGTTGGGCCATCTGCGCATTGAGGATCGTGCCCATCACGGCCACGCCAATTGTGCCGCCAATCGTGCGTACAAACTGCGTTGAGGCCGTTGCTACGCCACGCAATTTCCAGGGAACGGCATTCTGTACAGAGAGAATATAGGCGGAACTGGCAAGGCCGAAACCCGTACCTGTGATAAACATAGAGACAATGATGAACCAGAGACTTGTATGCACATTGAAGAGCGTGACCATTGCGCTTCCCACAAGCATCAGGGTGGAACCTGCTAAGGCGGTGAAGCGATAGCCATACCGTAACACGATTGGTCCACTCACCGACGCAGCGATGGGCCATGCTAGCAGCAAGGGGCCAAGTGTTAGGCCCGCGGAAGTGCCAGAGCCACCATTGACACCTTGCACAAAGAGTGGCACATAGGTGGTAATGCCAAACATGATGACACCCAGAATCAGGCCGCCAATGCTGGCAATGGCGATTATTTGGTTTGTGAACAGGCTGAGCGGCAAGATTGGCTCGGCAGCATGTTGCTCGGCTCGGAGAAAGAGAACGAGTAGCACGATGGCAGCGGCAAAAAGGCCAATGCTGGGCAGCGAAAACCATGCCCAGGATGTGCCACCTTGTAGGAGCGCGAAGAGCAAGGCTACTATACTGCCTGTTAAGGTTAGTGTCCCCATATAATCCAGCGCGTGCGGCTTGCGCTCAATATGTTCTTTTAACGAGAAACTGAGTAGAATAATCGAAGCGATACCAAAAGGAACGTTGACAAAGAAGACCCAACGCCAAGAGAAATGGTCGACAATTAAGCCGCCGGCGGCTGGCCCTACCACACTAGAGAGGCCCCAGACGCCACTAAAAAGGCCTTGAATGCGCGCACGTTCTTCCAATGCGAAAATATCACCAATGATAGTGAGTACAATAGGCTGTACCGCTCCTGCCCCGAGACCTTGAATGGCGCGGAAAATGACTAATTGCTCCATGTTTTGCGCGCTCCCACAAGCCATTGAGCCAAGCACAAAGAGAATAGAGCCAAAAAGAAAAAGCGGCTTGCGTCCATACAGATCGGCAAGTTTGCCGTAAATAGGCACGGTTGTGGTTGAGGTGAGCAGGTAGGCTGAGAACACCCAGGAGTAGAGCGTAATGCCGCCTAATTTACCCACAATGCTTGGTAAGGCTGTCCCGACAATGGTTGTGTCGAGTGCTGCGAGTGACATCCCCAGCATAAGGGCAATTGTCACAAGAAGCTTTGCTTGTCTGGTCATACCTGATATTCCTCTGCTATATAAAATAGCGATGGACAATAAAATCCTCATTATGGGTGAAAACATGCTTGCTTTGCATTCTATTCCGTCTGGTAAAAGTAAACATCCGCTAGTGGGTATATCCAGAGGAAAAATGACTTGACGTGACCTCTCTTGTTCCTCTACAATACAGGCACAACATATGCTGTATACATACCTGAGGGAATCGGAAGACAGCTGCATAGTTGCCAACAATGCTAGTTATTTGTGAAGGGCAGAGCGTGCAATGATTGTAGATTATACGGGGCAGCAATTTGGGAATTACCGCCTGACACGCCGTTTGGGGCAAGGCGCATTTGCCAGTGTCTATCTAGGACAGCATATACGCATTTCCACACAGCGAGCGGCGATCAAGATTTTGCATCTCATCGATGTGGATATCAATAAGTTTCAGCAAGAAGCGGAGACGACTGCAACGCTGGTGCATCCCAATATCGTGCGCCTCTTCGACTTTGATTTGCGGAATGATGTGCCATTTCTGGTGATGGATTATGCCCCGAGTGGCTCACTCTTTGCGCGGCATGCGAGAGGAACACGTGTGCCACTGGCAACGATTGCGCAGTATGCAGAGCAGATTGCGCGTGCCTTGCAGTATGCCCACAATAAAAATGTGATCCACCGCGATGTGAAGCCCGAAAATATACTGGTTGGCCCCAATGATGAGCTATTGCTCGGCGATTTTGGCATCGCTGTCATCTCACGCACTGGGCGCACTACGCTGCAAGCTTCCTTTGGCACTGGCGGTACTCCACTCTATATGGCTCCTGAAATGTTCAAAGGCAGGCCAGAGAAAGCTAGTGACCAGTATTCGTTGGCGATTATGGTCTACCAATGGCTCAGTGGTGATCCTCCCTTCACTGAGGGCGATGCAATCCAACTTGGTTTTCAACATACCTTTGTCGATCCGCTCCCATTGCGCGAAAAGGTGGCATCGATTCCCCTGGCCGCCGAAACAGTGGTCATGAAAGCATTGGCGAAAGATGCGCGTAGTCGCTATTCCTCTATCGAAGAGTTCGCCAGCTTGTTGAGTAGCGCACTGACCAATTCGGCAAAGTTGACGCCTTCGCCCGAAAGCAATAGGCCGCGTGTGCAGCTTGGTCAATCGCCTGCTGATACAAGCAATACGAAGAGCGACAAACAATGGTTTAATGAGGCTGAGACTGCACGTCAAGCAAAACGCTATGAAGAAGCCATTAAAGCATACACGCACGCGCTCGATCTCAATCCAAACTATGCCCTGGCTTATCACAATCGTGGACTAGCCTACTACGAACTCAGGCAGTTTAGCAATGCCCTGGCGGACTATGGCCGTGCGATTGCGATTTCACCCAGAGCCGCAACCTATTATATTAATCGTGGTAATGTCTACCATAATGAACTCAAGGATTATGAGAAAGCTCTGGCAGATTATACGAAGGCGATTGATCTTGAGCCAGATGATGCATTTGCTTATAACCATCGTGGCAATACCTACTGCGCTCTCAAGCAGTATAACAAGGCATTAACTGATCTCAATCGGGCGATCGCGCTTGATGCGCGCTTTGCACTGGCCTATTCTAATCGCGGGCTGGTCTACTACGAACTCAAAGACTACACACATGCCCTATCAGATTATCAACATGCGCTTCAGCTTGAGCCAAAGGATGCTTTTGCCTGGAACGGTTGTGGGCTGGTGTATTATGAGTTGAAGCAGTATGAGAAAGCTCTGGAACATTATAATAAGGCCATTGAGATCAACGCAAACTCGGCGGCCTATTATTTGAATCGCGGCAACGTCTATCACAACCAGCTCAAGCAGTATGAGAAGGCCTTGGCCGACTATGGTCGTGCTGTCGAGCTTGAGCCGAGATACGCGCTAGCTTATAATCATCGCGGCAATACCTACAACAGCCTCAAACAGTACGAGAAAGCCCTTGCCGATCTCAATCAAGCCCTTATCCTCGATCCAAATCTCAGTTTTGCCTATGGCAATCGAGCCTACGCCCTGGAGATGCGCAAGGAGTACCAACGTGCCCTGCAAGACTATGAACGCGCTTTACAGCTAGACCCGGCAAATACATGGGCGCGTGAAAGCCGTGACCGTGTGGCCCGTCTCATTAAAAAATAGTTGCTTGCGCTGAACAAAGATTAAACTGATGAGTGGGGAGGTTTCTCACTTCCCCACTCATCAGTTTAATCTTTCAACAGGCTTCTTTTGATATCTAGTGCAGAAAATGAAGCGGCTGGCACTTTTTTCCCAACTCTCTTGGCATACAAAAAAAAGCATGCTATAGTAGCAGAGCTATAATTGTTTTTATGTATGTAGTAGAAAAATGGTTATAGATGAAATGCTAATGGCAACCATCAGCGTGCCTGGCGAGAATGTCATGAATAGGAAAGAGAAGAGCCGGTAATGCAATGTCCTTCGTGTGGGCATCATCTGCCTCGTGGTATGATGATCTGCCCCAAATGTGGAATGTCTTTACCATATAATGTGTTTGAGCCGGAAAGCGAGCAGGCAACGCACTCAAACATTGCCCATGTTTCTGAAGAAGCAATGCTCGTCGCATCTAACGCTTTAGTAGCAACAGGCGAGCCGCCCTCATCTCAGCATGTACAGGCAGAAGAGACACATACTGAAACTTACATGCTATTTGGTGATACTCTTGGCGTAGCAGATGCGCAAGATGCTCTCATTGACACTAGCTATGGATTATCTATCCCATCATTGTCCTCTCAAGCAGCAGAGCAGGCGGAAGTGTTTGTACCTGTCATTGTGCCGACTGATACGGTAACGGACAAGGCCCTATTTGCCTCGCACCTTACTCCTTCCGATAGGCAATTTGCACACGATATTGTATTAACTGAGTCATCACTGTCTGCACCAGCCAGACTGCTCGTGCCGCCGTTGCTGCCGGCTTCGCTGGTCAAACGCCAGCATGCGCATTTATCTCGTCCTATGCTGGTCCTGCTCACGGCGGTTGCTGTGTTGCTTGTGCTGAGCGGGTCCAGCTTGATCTATTATACTGCGGTTGCTCGACCGGCCCAATTGCATGCACAAGCTACCGCGATGGCCCAGGCATTGCGGACTAGGGAAGCTCACGCGACGGCGACCGCTATCGCTATTGCCAATGCGACGGCGGTCGCTATTGCCAATGCGACCGCGACGGCGCAAGCACAGGCTCAGGCCACAACGACCGCCTTACAAGACTTCTATACGCAGTCCACGAAAGGAACACCGGCTCTGCTCTCGTCGCTGGCTTATCAAGATGGCAATAGCTGGGATATCTATAATACGGTGGATGGTGGTGGTTGCTCTTTTGGCGGTGGCTCTTTGAGTGCGAGTGTGTTGACAAAAGGCTATTATGTTCCCTGTATGGAACATGCCGGTAGCTATACAAATTTCGCTTTTCAGGCGCAGGTGGTGCTGCTGAAAGGCGATGCTGGTGGCTTGATATTCCGTGCTGATAATACAAACTCGCAATACTATATATTTTACATGAGAAGCGACGGCTTCTTTGGGGCTTATGTTACGCAAGGTAACACGAGTGGCCACACATTGATCTATAGTGCAAGTACAGCTATCAAGTCTGGTTTTGGGCAAGCCAACGCATTAACCGTAGTAGCGCGTGCCAGCGATTTCTACTTTTATATTAATGGGCAGTATGTTGGGAGTACCAGTGATAAAACGTTAAGCTCTGGTCTTGTCGGCGTTTTTGCTGCTGACGAGAGCAATAATACCAGTGTTTCCTTTAGTAACGCGAAGTTATGGATATTATAGATATAGATAGACCTTTGATGAAATAGCGTTTTTGATACAATGAGCCTGTAAAACCCATCGAGGATGTTACTACATTTGACATCCTCGATGGGTTTTACAGGCTCATTGCTAGTTGTCCTTGTTGTTGAAGCAATTAAGCGGCAAATTTAAATGAGTCGAAAATGGGCTGAATATACTTCTGCATGGCCTCGCTATAAATAGACTGGGGGATAAAAATGAGCAGGTTATAGTAGAATTTGTTGTGTTGAACTGAGATCGTGAGGACCTGAACCTGATTGCCGGAGGTATCGGTGAGCAGGGCATCTAATTCAGTCCAGGGCATACCTCCAATGGTTCGTTGTGGTGTTGAGGGTTGTACGAGTTGCAGGTTGCTGACATTGCTCTGGCTACTCAGGCTTTGTAGGATGCCCTGGTTAATGGTGTCCGCGTTGGGAATGCTGGTAGAGAATTGCGAGCTATAGCGTGTGACACTGAATTGGATGCTACTCTGGCTTTGTGAAAGCTCGACAGTATTATAGTTGGTGCTGCTCTGTGGCGTGCTAGCAACCCAATTGGAAGGATAATTCAATGTGACGCCGAGCGTGGAAGAGATGGTCGTAAGTTTTTGGAAAGAGGTTGGTGTCGGTAGCTGATTCCCGCTTGGGCCGGCGGTGCTAGTGGCAACAGGGGTTGCGGCGTTTGCAGTCCCCGGCGTTGCACTACTGGGAGAAGATGTCGTAAGAGGGAATTGTCCATTGGCATGCAGAATACCGAGGGTGAGCAGTATGCCTAGCAGTGGCGCAAGTATTAAGATGGCAACGATAAGCAGCGTACCGCTAGTCTTGCGTTTGTTTTTTTGTTCTCCCTTGTGAATGCTGTCTCGATATTGCAGCGAGGAAACAGCATTGTCGGTATAGGTAGGACGTTGTGTCTGTGTGTTAGGCCAGGCAGGAGTTCCGCTTGGCAGATAGGAAAAGGTCGTAGAGCTGACTGGACGAACAGTCGTGCCACAGTGAGGGCAGAACGTAGCGGTATCCGCCAGAGTGGTGTAACAGCGTGGACAATTCATAGGCTTTCCCCTGTCATTGTTGTGTTGCGGGCAGGCGACAATCAAAGCGAACAGTGCCGTGGCGTCGTTCGGTAACAACTTTAATTACTTCTAATGTAATAGGTTCGCCAATCGAAATTGGAATATCACTGACATCCAATACACGGCACTCAAGATGCCGTTCCGGGTCAACCACGTCGGCGAGGACACAGCGAACATACGCATGTTCTTCACCTTCGAAGATCGTGCGGAGTCCCGGCTCTTTTTCTAGTAGCGTGCCAATACGCAGCATGTTTCACAGGCTCCTCTTCTTTTTCATACGCGATCCAAATGTATTGATTGAAACTATAGAGAAGAGAAGGGAAAATGTCAACTGCTCTACGGGGCAATTTTTCTCTCTTCTGTAGTGATGTTTGGTGCCAGAGAAATGAGTAGGATTTCTGGTCCTAGATGGGTTGGTGCGTTTGCGCGTCACATGTCTCGCGATTATCGGAGTGAGCAACTAGATAGACATCCAGCACAATCTGTTGCGCAAGAGGAATCGTATCTGAATTTGATTTTAATGTAAAGAGGTCGTCGTAGTAGGATGCCTTTAGCATCAGTAGTTTCTGCCCCGCCAAAGACGATAGCGGTGCCGAGTGAGATTTCTGTACATCTTCTGCATAGCTGATCGATGCCTCGCGTAATGCCCACCATGTTAATGTGATAGGGAAAACACACTAACCACGCGAATAACATTGAGCAGACCAAGCCAACTCTGTGCGCGCCGCTCTTCCAGACGGATATTTTGCATGGCTATCCACAAAGCGTATAATATGGCAACGTTGTGATAGATTTGGCAACAAAAAAGTCTAAATAATAAAGCGAAATAATAATAGCGCATCCCTTTGAAAATCAATGGGAAACAGATCGCTAGTTGCATAGCAGGTTCGGAGGAAGCATATGCCACAAGTCCCTCAAAAGTGCCCTAAATGTGGTAAGGAAAATTATGCGCAAGCGGTACGTTGTTTTGCATGCCACTTGCCATTAACTCGTGTTAACCGTGATATACCCACGGGATATTTACAACGCGAGCATCGCTTAAAAGATGATCGTTATCTTATTTGGGACGATATTGGAGAGGGTGGAATGAGCGTTGTTTATCGCGCTAAAGATCTAGAAAAAAAAAGTCGCTATGTGGCAATCAAAAAAATGCAGCAGCACCTTTTTGGGGAAAACCTGCTATTAGCAAAACAAGCCTTTCAGCGCGAAGCTGAAATGTTGCGAACCCTTAAGCATTCTCAGATTCCAGTCCTGTATGATTATTTTTACGATGAGGACCACTGGCATCTGGTGATGGAATTGATTGAAGGAAAATGTCTGACACCTAAGATATCTCTTACAGATATACTGAACTATAGTATTCAGCTTTGCAATGTATTGGAATATTTGCACAAGCAAAAGCAGCCCCTTGTTTTTCGTGATCTCAAGCCGTCGAACATTATGCTTGCGCATAACGGAACGATTTATTTACTTGATTTTGGCATTGCACGTTTCTTCCAACCAGGACAGGAAGGCGATACACTTTTATTTTTTTCAGAAGGATATGCAGCACCAGAGTTGCGCAATCAACGCTATGACTCAAAGTTGCAAACAACGCCGCTATCTGATATTTATAGCTTGGGCATAACGATTCATGTGCTTTTGAGTGGCGTTAATCCGCGACAACATCAACTAGCTGCAATTCATTCGTTAGCCGCACTTGGTATAAAAGTCCCGCAAGAACTTGATGCTCTGATTGCCGAGATGGTCAGCGAAAAGATGAAAGACCGTCCAGACATTGATGCTGTCAAGCAAAGGTTACTGGCTATTCAGCAGTCAATTACAACTTCCTCAGGCTCTCTCATGCCAGATATTCCTCCTTTTGCTATCTCGCAACCTTCTCTTGAAGAACACTTATCACAGGAAAAAGGTCAATTTCCATATTGCTACCAGCAGCATCAGGGGAGCGTCACATTACTCTCCTGGTCGCCTGATAGTAGAATGTTGGCTACGGCATCATCTGAGCGAGATGTTCGCGTGTGGTTAGCCTTGACGGGTAAAGCGGTAGGTGGTGGATATACCTGGAAGAAAGAAGAACGTGCTGTACCTGATAATGTTGACAATGGGGATGCTCAGTGGAAGGTGCTGGCATGGTCGCTTGATGGAACTTTCCTGGCACTGGGATATGAGCGTGGTTTTGTAAAGACTTACAATGTACAAACTTCCAAATGGAGTACCATCAGTGCGAACATTGCTGCCTCAGCACTGGCCTGGTCTTGCGATAAGGCCTATCTTGCTTTTGGGGACGAAGATGGTCGCGTATGTGTCTGGAAGATTGGTAACAACAATCGGAGGGTATTAGATCAAAAGGTGATCCAGCGGGGGACTATCTCATCGCTTTCCTGGTCGCCTGGTGGACATTTTCTTGCTTCAGGCTGCTTCGATGGCACTGTACATATTTGGAGCCTCCGCGAGCAGAAGAGTGTCTATTGTTATGCAGGGCATCAAGGGAGTGAGGTAAATGCTGTGGCGTGGTCGCCAGATGGACGGTATCTCGCTTCGGCTGACTCTCTTGGGAGGGTCCATGTCTGGCGCGTGATGTAATTTGAAGGGCAACCCATTCCATGCTACACTTAGTCTGTCATTATTTTGTTGCATGGAGAGACTATATGAGCGTAACAGAACATCCTCGCATCCTTGTCACGCAGCGCATACCCAATCCCGCTTACCCGCTTTTAGAAGCGGTGGGCGAGGTTGAGGCCAATATGCAGACCGGACTGATCTGGTCCTACGACGAGCTGCTGCAACGTGGTCCCGGCCACGAGTATATTCTCAGCCTGCTCACCGACACGATAGATGCGCGTTTCCTCGAAGCATGCGCGCAGAGCGCGCCGCGCCTGAAACTGGTGGCAAACATGGCCGTTGGCTATAACAATATCGATGTCGCGGCAGCTACGCGCCTCGGTATCGCCGTCACTAACACCCCTGGTGTGCTGACAGATACAACGGCGGACCTGGCCTTTGCTCTGCTGCTCGCCACCGCACGCCGTCTGGGAGAGGCGGAACGCTTCTTGCGTGCTGGCAAGTTCACTGGCTGGGAGCCGCTGCTCTTCTGCGGGGCCGAGGTTCACCATGCCACACTTGGTCTAATTGGTATGGGCCGAATTGGATTGGCAATGGCACGGCGCGCCAGAGGGTTTGAGATGCGCGTGTTGTATTATAATCGCAGTCGTCTCGCGCCCGCAGAGGAAGCCGCATTCCAGGCTGAGTATGTGCCATTGGATGAACTGCTGCAACGCTCCGATTTTGTCAGCATCCACGCACCCTATACGCCGGAGACGCACCATTTGATCGGTGAACGCGAATTCGCGCTGATGCCTGCTGACGCCATCCTGATTAATACCGCGCGTGGGCCAATCGTCGATGAAAAAGCTCTTGTCAATGCTCTGGCGGCAGGCAAGATTGCTGGCGCGGGCCTGGATGTCTTTGAGCGCGAACCGCTGGTAGAGCCGGAGCTGTTGCAGATGGAAAATGTCGTGCTGTTACCGCATATCGGTAGCGGCTCGCTCAAAACGCGCACCCTGATGGCGACCACTGCCGCCAGCAATATTGTTGCGCACGCACGCGGACAACGTCCTCCCACGCTACTCAACCCTGATGTGTGGGTATAAATCAAATTGACATGGTTATATGGCACAATGCCTGGGACACGCCGTGTTCTCAGGCATTGTGCCATATAACCATTCCTTAGTGGCGTTGACCAATATTGGTTGGTTCTATCGCTGGCTGTTCGGTGGTGGTTGCAACGCGAAAGGGTGTACCGAAGCGGCGACGGAGCAGCATTGCCAGTGCGGGCCAGCCATCTTTCCAGGGGGCGAGCTTCTTTTCTTTGCGAGGTGTGTAGCTGATCGGCACTTCAACAATTTTGTAGCCAGCTTGTAGAATGCACGAGGTGATTTCTGGCTCGATCTCAAAACGTCGCCCTTCCATTGGGAGTGCACGTGCAATCTCGCCTGGCATCATCTTATAGCAAGTTTCCATATCGTGAATGTGGCTACCGAAAAGTAGGTTTGTGACAGTTGTGAGGAAACGATTGCCCCAGCGCGTGGTAAATTTCTGGCCTGCCAAGTTGCGATAGCCGTAGACAGCAACTTTCGCATAGCCAATGGCGTGCGCCTCTTCCCATTTGTTGACGAGTTTGGGTAAGTCTTGCGGATCATATTCCATATCCGCATCTTGAACGGTGACCAGGTCGCCCGTTACCAGACGAAAGGCGGTGCGCAGCCCCACCCCTTTGCCTTGATTCTGCTCGTGACGTACATAGCGATATCCACTAAATGGCTCGTGTTGACGTAACTGCTGCAAAATTTCCCAGGTGCGGTCAGTTGAAGCATCATCAACAACAATGATTTCAAGGTCAAGTGAAACCCCTGCGAGTAGGTTAAGGACTTGTGCTACAGTCTTCTCTTCGTTATAGACTGGGACGACCACCGAAATACGCATGAATGTTTTGCCTCACTTCTGTGTGAATGAATAATAAATACTATGAAGATTTATATGATTTTAAGAATGAAAAGTCCCAACGGTCGGAAATGTTGTTCATACATCTACAACTGTATAGCTAACCGACCGCAGTGATGTGGTCGGTAATGCCGTAGGAAGTATAATTTGTTCAATCTATTTACATAAACGTATGAGATCACAAAAAGGACAGTCTAAGCAACATTATTCCCATATCTGGATACTGCCGTCAGTGAGGGCGACGATTAATTGCCGCTCTGCGAAATGGAGTGCGCTAATCTGCCAGGGATGATAAAATTTCTGGATGACTTGTCCGCTGGCAATAGACCAGAGATCGACGACCCCTTCGTTAACTTCGCTATCTTCGCGTGCTACGGCGGCCCACTGCCCATCGGGCGAGAGTGCCAGGCGGGAGCTACCGCCCATTGTGCCGCTGGCAAGCTCGGTGTATGTGCCGAGCAACGTATCGCAGAGACGAATCTTGTTGCCCATGACTGTAAACGCGAGAATTTTGGCGTCTGCGCTCAGAGCATAGGGTGGTGTGCAGTCAGCGCAAGCACCGAGCAAGATGGAGGTGGCAATATGTGGTTGTGTTTTAGTATGTGTGCGGGTTTGCTGTAATGCAGGTAAGTCCCAGCGGCGTGCAACGACCATTTGTTGTGTTTCGTGCGGGACATTGGCGCATGAGAGCGTAATCAGATGGCGTGTATTCTGTGAAAGGGCGCGCAGGCGGATAGCCCAAAACTGTCGTTTTTCAATCTCTTCTTCCATGCATAATTGTAAATCGGTCAATTGTGTCGCAGGGTTTCCGATGGTATGGCTCACGATATCGCTTGCGCGTACACCCCATGCACGCGGGGAGCGCACGTCGTCTGCCTGATGTGGCAGGGCTAGGCGTGTTGAACGAAGGCCATCTGGTGTGACGGCCAGCGTTAGGTCAATCGAATAGGGGGCGGAAACTGCGCGTTGGCGCAAGGCATAGCTCCAGAGGAGTAGGCCATTGCTGGCATCCCAGATATGCAGGCCGAGCTGTCCCCAACCGGCAACTAACCTACCAGCGGGCGAGAAACGCAATTCGCGCAATGATTCGACGGTAAAAGCGGGGTCCAGGGCAAAAGCGATGGGTGTGCTGCTGCTGCCATCCACGATCTGCCAGAGCATACCCGTCCCATCAAGCGAGCCGGCGGCGATTAGTAGGCCATGTACCGTGTGGACAGCGCGTAAGGAAGAAACGACGCCGAGCGTAGAGTGGATGGTCAGGCCAGCTCGAAATGGCCCTTTGGTGCTGAAGATGTTGAGGCCCGAAAAAAAGATATCTTCGTCTGGATTGAATGTGTGCGGCTGTGGGCGTGGGCGTGCGAAACCGCCTGTACGCAGGTCTAGCACGCCGCCGAGAATGATGTCATAGTTGCGTCGCTTCTCTGGGTCGCTCAGCACATCATAAGCGCGGTTAATACGTTTCATCTCGACTGCACCGCCGGGTCCGGCGAGATCGGGGTGATAGCGGCGCGCTAGCTGACGATAGGCGCGTTTTAGCGTGTCGGCATCGACATCGGCTGACACGCCGAGGGTCGCGTAATAGTTTTCTGGTGTATCCATCATGCTCTCTATCGTACCACAAAATTAAAGCGAGACAATACGTGTTTTGGCGCGTTCATTGTGCTGTATTAAGCGGCGCAAGCCCCACATGTACCACGTGGCAAATGTGCGGTAGGGTCGCCAGAGTTCGCCTCGTGCCTGTAGCTCCTTGGGTGTTGGACGCGCTGGCAGGTCGTATGCCACGCGCACTGCCTCTACAAAACCCAGGTCATCGACGGGCAAGACATCGGGGCGTCCAAGCGTGAAGATGAGACACATTTCGGCTGTCCAGCGTCCAATACCTTTGACCGCAGTGAGTTGCGTGATAACTTCTTCGTCGCCCATCTCTTTCAGGTGTTCCAATTGAAGTTGTCCCGTGTGGATATGCTCAACCAGATTGAGGATATAGCGCGCCTTTGGTGTGGAAAGGCCCAACGTGCGTAGACGCTCAAAATCCCACTCAAGGAATGCTTCGGGCGTGACATTGCCTTCGGGTAAAGCGGCACGCACGCGCCCCATAATCGCGTCGGCGGCCTTGACCGAAATCTGCTGTGAGATAATCGCGTCAACAAGAGCCTGAAAGATATCGGGATGAGGTTGAAGTGTACAGGGGCCGACGCGCTCGATAGCTGAGGCCATGATGGGGTCAACGCTGATAAGGTGGGCACAAGCGTTTGCGATCTGCGTCTCCATTGGAATGATAGTGGTCATGAAATAACTACTTTCTTTCTCGTCCTACTCATGAGCATATTATAGCAGGTAGAATTGGATTCATCTCTGCAACCCCGTAGTAGTCTGTCAAAGGTGATTGCATCCCTATGCATGACACCCGCAAGGGGTGTCACTACATGATGCCATCCCACAAGACGCATGAGATGTAGTGACACCCCTTGTGGGTGTCATGCAGCAATTTGTGTCTCATGCACGACTACACC
>VFSW01000224.1_pt1 | contig 79033 bp, 68 predicted proteins | sample 5358111 | NCBI WGS metagenome assembly VFSW01 (sample SAMN11554181, study PRJNA540505) | mine drainage metagenome | isolation source: sediment from site ElyBrook_90M | place: USA: Ely Copper Mine, Vershire, VT | collected 2017
ATGCCAGGGTGTTCGAGAATGCCAAGGTGTCTTAATCCCCTTCAGGAAGTCGGGGTAATGAAATGTTGAGATGTCCGAATCAAATGAACCAGCCACAGTCTTAATCCCCTTCAGGAAGTCGGGGTAATGAAATATTGACGCTCCGGAAGGTGCGGCGGTTTTTGTCGTCTTAATCCCCTTCAGGAAGTCGGGGTAATGAAATACTGGCTTTTTGAAGGCCCGTGGTCATTGGCTTGGCGGGAAGGTTTGCGGACGGCAACTATGCTTTTCCCCATTCGCTCAACTCAATGTGCACATTCTATGCACTATTTCCTTTAAAATCAAATGACGGACGATTCCACTGTTGTTTGTTCTAAATTGTTAAAGAATGATGGTGGCAGGATCTTCTGGGGGCAACCCCTTGCCGTGAATGACGATGTCGTCATAATCCCGTCCACACAGGGTGTAGTATCGCACTCGATCTACTTCGTGATCAATCAATTTGGCAACTTGAGTCTTGAGGATTCCAAAACGCCGGTGGTCCACATAACATTCATATACACTGCCTTGCACCCGGAACCCGTACCCTTCGATGGCATGCATAACTCTCAGGCGTCGATGGTCATCGAATATATCGTAGCAAATAACGACCAACATCAAATGATCCAGTCAATAGGTAAACCAGGGCGACGCCCGCGTCCTTCAAAAGCGACCCGTTCCTCGCACCAAGTGCAGAGAGGATAAGCACGCAAACTGTCCGAACCCTCATTGATGAGTGCTACCATCCGTTGCCATAGGGCATCAAATTGACGGGCCTGTAAAGTACATTCAAAGACAGTGAAATTGACTTTCTCACCAAAACCATAGAGCAACTTTTCCATTTCTCGGCGAGCATGGTCATCGGTAATGTCATAACAAATCATCCACAGGCGCATGAATATTTTCCAATATTGGCTCAACGCAGGATAAAAGGTTCATAAACAGTTTCTTCTCCCAACATGATGCGAGCATAGTGATACACCTGATACTGAATGGCGCGGTGATAATCCATGCGCCGTTGAATGCGTGGATGCAGGATGGCACTTCGAAACTTGGTTTGAAGAAGGGTCAAGTATTTTCTACGGGCATTGTCCTCCATGCGACAAGGGTAGCCATCCTGGTCATCCTCGACAAAGTCCTGAGGTTTGAGTATGCCGTCCAATAGTGCATACAGGGCAACAGTATCGACGATGGGCGCACGGAATTCTTCCACCAGATCCGAAACCAGAGCAGGATGCCCTGAACGCAAAGCATGCAACGCCCCCAGATAAGGGTTGAGTCCACGTCGATTAACCAATGTCATGACCGTGCTGAACAAGATGCCATAGCCATAGGAAATCAGGAGGTTGAAGGGATCGGCTGGGGGTCTGCGATTCCGGCCGGTAAAGTTCCATTCTGCGGGAAGCAGAGTTTTTAGAGCCGTAAAATAGACATGTGCCCCCTGACCTTCCGTGCCCCTCACCTGATCAAGAGTCAGAGTGGTGGGTAAACGTCTCATCAGATCGCCCAGTTGATTATCAGTTTCCTTCAGTATCTCAAGTTGTCGACGCCGATTATAACGGCGCAAGAGAACACGGGTATTGTGCAGTTTTCCTTGTACATAAGCGCGCGCCAACATCAATTTGACCGCGCCATCTTCATCGCGCAGAAACTGGGCACGGTGCAGGTCGGCATGATTATGACGGAAGGTATCCAGAGCACCCACACAGGTGCCGCGATGGTCCGCAAAAAACACTTCCACCCCAGCCCCGGCGGCATGACGCAGGACGGCCGAACTTATCATCTGATTACCCTGCAAAACGATCTGATCCAACAGATTGAAAGGCACAGTTTCCACGACAACTCCGCGCTTTCCGATTAAAAGTCGATCATTCTCTTTCTGCAGATATAATCCCTGTCCCGTCAAAATAAGGGTGCGAACTTGAGGGTCCAGAGGCGCTTCCACCACAGCCCATTCACCCTCCGGTTCTTCATCACTTTCCACGGGCAAGGTTCGACGGGTTATTGTCCGACCATTATTCGTGTTGTCTTTTGAGGGTCGGATTTCTTTTCCTCCTTCCACCTCTTGAGTATCAGACTTTTGAGTTGTATTTTCTTGATCCGGTTGATCTTTGAAATGTCTGTGCTGGAAAGCACGATCATGGGCTTCATGACCGGGATAGTGGTCAGGAATCACCCAAGGTTCCGCTCCTGGGGTAACAGGATTGAGTAGGTTGCGGATAAAGTCTACGCCCAGAAAACGAAATCCCTCGTTAAAATGAGTAATCCTGGTTTTGTCTGGTTGCAACTCCAACTTGAGTTGCTTCATGACCTCTGTGGTCAGTTCAAGGGCATTTTCGGCTTCTTGGCGTTCACGACACAGAATCAGAAAGTCATCAGCAAAGCGTACCAGTCGGTACTGATGACCCATAAGATTCTCATCAAAATCATCCAGATACAGATTGGCCAGCAAAGGAGAGATGGGTGATCCCTGAGGAACCCCTTTTTCCAGCAGGTAAGGTGACCCAGAAAGTGGCTGGATTACTGCCGCCAACCATAACTCAATAAGCGGGAAGACACTATAATCTGCCACTGTACGTTTCAGTTTGGCGCGCAAAACCGAGTGATCAATGTTGTCAAAAAAAGAGGTGATGTCTGCATCCACAACCCACTGGAAACCCTGATCACGCAGACGCGTCACCGTAACTACTGCCATTTTTACCGAATGCCCCTGGCGATAGGCAAAACTGGCCGTTTCCAACTGTGCATCGATCAGTGGTGTCAAAACTTGTGCCGCCGCCGTTTGAAGAATGCGGTCGCGCACAACAGGAATGCATAGCCTACGCATCCTGCCGTCCTTCTTGGGGATATGTATTTCGAGGAGTGGGTAGGGCTGATAGTGATGCGACTCCACGTCAGAACGCAGAGTAATGAGTCGGCCAAAAAGTTTCTCTCCAAACTGTCCAAGAGTCACTCCGTCCACCCCCGCACTTCCCTGATTCTGGCGCACTCGTTCCCAAGAACTAAACAATACATCATCACTCAGGACGGAGGCCAGCAGGGACAAGAGAATTCTCCTTACCAGTGGAAATTATAGCAACAACCAAGGGCCAAGTATCTCATTGACCACGGTTTCAAATCAATGGGATATTAAGCCACTTACAAAGTATATCGGGAGGCTTTCAGATCAGGAAAAGACTTACTCCAGTCGAACCAACAGAGATAACTCCCAGGACATTTGATCAAGTGCTGCTTCATCCAGAATGACACTTTCAGGCAAACGCTGGTGCAGGTGCAATACCAGAGCCCGATCTCCACATGAGAGATTGACTGTCGTACGGTTGGTGGGAATATCCATCCCCAGATGAGTTGTCAGAAAACGTGCTGATGCTTCATGGCCAATAGCCGACACAAAGCCAGTTCTCAGCAGTTCGCGGGCCTCAGCACGACTCACGGGACCGGTGAAACGCCAAAGCCCGTAGGCCGTAAGAACAGGAGAGTTGAGCAAATAGATCATCGGTCACCACCGAAGATTTCAGAATAAGTTCCATGCCAAATCCAGCAAGCCATCTCATTGATTAGAAATCCGAGATGGAGATTGTACGCCTTCATTCAACCTAGCCCAATGGCTACGATAAGCCCCAAACCCGAAACTTGTGCGCCCTCCCAATTGAAGAAATCCACCCAGTTGTAACAAACCCAGAAATGGTGACAGTAATCCCGCATAATCCAGTGTCCCCACCCATCCGGAAAATACCATCTGTTGCCCTGTTCTTCCAGAGCGCCGTTGTACCCGTTCCGGGGTAAGGTCAACACCAATAAGTTCTATAGTTGCCGCCAGTGTCTGCCATTGCACTGCCTGCTCCTCTGCATAAGGAAGGCCAGAACCAATGGCATGAGCCAATTGACTGATTCGCCCTAATAGCCTTCGCACAATCAGGTCGAAATGGGGAGCACGATCAATAGGTCGGTTATCTTCCTTGAGAAGGAGGGGAGTATAAAATTCCAGTCGAAGGAATGAAAGATCCTCACGCCCAGTTTCTTCTCCCGTAAATAGTTCATCTGCTGACCATGCATTGGGCCAGCCTAGAATACCTTCTCCGTGACGATAATATAAAAACCGCTCCTCGTTTGTCGCCACGGCGTGAGCAGTCTCAACGACGAAAAGGTACCTGCCCCTGGACAAACCCTGTGTTCCTAAATGGATCAACGCCTGAGTCAACACCACAGCGTATTCGGCAATCTCACCCATCAGGGTAAGACGCAAACAGGGAAACTGGTACGTTGGCGGAATCAATGCATAACCACGCGCCTGATTGGAAGAAATCGCGTAAAGCAGATCAAAGACGCGGGGAAAATCTTGCTTCAGTATTCGGCCCAATCCCCCATGCCACAGATTGAACCGATCATCTTCGGGAAACATGCCGGTCAGCGTCAATTCCAGCACCACACAACTCAATACTTTCAAATCGCTACCTCACTCTATTCCTTTCTTACACGTGCGAATATGTTCCACATAACACCAGACTGTCAAGGACAGACTTTTGTGTTAAGGTACGCGCCGCAGTGTAACCTGTGGCCCTGCGGGGGTAATGTGATAGTCTGCCCATTGAACTGTTTGAAGAATAATTTCCCTGACTCATCTGAGTCCCATGGTTCGTGTCGCATGATGTTGTCTATTATGGGGGGGTTTCAATGAGTGAAGAAAATGAACATTCCCAGCGTCATAGGTCACGGATGATCCGTAAAAAGGCTGTGGTGGACGCCGCCATTGCGCGCGCCAGTGAACAGCGGGGGGTGTTTCTGGTCCTGACCGGGAATGGCAAGGGCAAATCCAGTTCGGCTTTCGGAATGGTCGCCCGGGCGCTAGGCCACGGCATGACAGTGTCCGTATTCCAGTTCATCAAGGGAAAGGGCGACACGGGTGAGCAGACCTTCTTTCAGCGTCAGGCCAACCTTCAATGGGAACAATGCGGAGAGGGCTTTACCTGGGAAACCCAGAGTCGGGAACGGGATATTGCCGCAGCTCAAGCAGGTTGGGACAAGGCACGCGCAGCCCTGAGCGACCCAGCCATCCATCTGGTAATTCTGGACGAAATGACTTACCTGTTCAAGTATGGGTATCTGTCGCTGGAAGAAGTCCTGTCCGTCATTGCTTCCCGGCCCGCCCATCAACATGTAGTGGTAACGGGGCGCGCGGCCCCCGATGCCTTGTGTGCGGCTGCAGACACGGTCAGCGAAATTGCCGATGTGAAGCATGCCTTTCGTGCGGGCATCATGGCGCAACCGGGAATCGACCTCTAGGCCATGACCCGCGCCCTGTTCATTGCCGCACCTGCCTCGGGACAAGGAAAAACCCTGATCACCGCCGCCCTGGCCTGGCACCACCACCAAGAAGGGCAACGGGTTCGCGTATTCAAGACCGGTCCGGATTTTTTGGACCCGATGATTTTAAGTGAGGCCAGCGGACATCCCGTGCTCAACCTCGACCTCTTCATGATGGGTAAGGAAGCATGCCGTCAGCAGGTGTCAGAAGCCGCCCAGGATGCCGACCTGATTCTGGTGGAGGGTGTCATGGGTCTGTTCGATGGCATTCCTTCCTCGGCAGATCTCGCCGCACTCCTCGGGCTTCCTGTATTGATGATCATGGATGCCTCGGCCATGGCCCAGACTTTTGGTGCTCTGGCCCTGGGTTTGAAGAACTATGATGCGCGTCTCAACTTTGCCGGAGTGTTGGCCAACCGCGTGGGTAGTCTCCACCACGCCCAGTTGCTGGCTTCCAGTTTACCCACCTCCCTCGCCTGGCAGGGTTCCATTGCACGCGATCCTGCCCTGACCTTGCCGGAACGCCACCTTGGGCTGGTACAAGCCGCCGAAGTGCCCGACCTGAAGGCACGCCTTACCCATGCAGCCCAAGCTCTCCCCGAAACCTTGCGCTGCTTCCACAAGTTACCTTCCATAACCTTCCCGGCCCCCACCCCTTCGGCACCTCCCGAGCGTTGGCTGGAGGGCCTGCGCATTGCTATCGCCCAAGATCGCGCCTTTTCGTTCCTGTATCCCGCCAACCTCTCTCTGCTTCGTACCCTGGGCGCGCAGTTATCCTTTTTTTCCCCGCTGCAAGGAGAGCTCCTGCCCTCCTGCGATGCACTGTGGTTACCTGGCGGATATCCGGAATTACATCTGAAGTCTCTCGCTGCACATTCCCACTGCATGGCCACCATCCGTCAACACCATGAAGCCGGCAAACCCATCCTGGCGGAGTGCGGTGGCATGACCTACCTGGCACAACGGCTGACCTCGAAAGAAGGGGACTGTGCCGATCTGGTGGGCCTCATTCCAGGCGAAGCCACTGTTCAACCCCGCCTGGTCGCCCTGGGTCTACAATCCTTGCAGACCCCTCAGGGAGAATTGCGCGGCCATACTTTTCATTACTCTCGCTTCGAGACAACGTTACTTCCCACCTCGCATGCTCAGAATGCCAGAAACGAGGAAGGGGAAGCGGTGTACTGCACAAAGGGTCTGACAGCCACCTATCTGCACAGTTATTTTCCTTCCAATCCCCGTGCGGCTGCGCAATTTTTTCTGGGAAAAGCCCTATGACTCCCGTCTCGCCACCCTGTGAAGATACCCTTCTGCCCCACGCCTATACGCCGACCGAACGGGAAGCGCTCTGGCGTACCTTGCGCGAACGTCGCGATATGCGTCATTTTTTGCCCGATCCTTTGCCTGCCGGGTTACTCGAACGTCTGGTGGAGGCCGCCCACCTCGCCCCTTCCGTGGGCTATATGCAACCCTGGCGTTTCATTCGTATCACGGACCCTGCCCAACGTCAGAACATCCGGCGGTTGGTGGAAGCGGAACGTCTGGCCACGGCTCAAGTCTTGCCCTCTCGCACCGATGATTTTCTGAAAGTGAAGGTAGAGGGTCTGGGGGAATGCGCCGAGGTTTTGGCAGTCGTGTTGATGCCCGAACGAGAACGACATCTGTTTGGACGCCGTACCCTGCCCGACATGGACCTTGCCTCCGTGGGATGCGCCATCCAGAACATGTGGCTGGCCGCCCGTGCAGAAGGCATTGGCCTGGGCTGGGTCTCTTTCTTCGATCCGAAGGACCTCGCCCAACTCCTGGCATTGCCCCCGGGTGCCCGTCCCGTCGCCCTGTTATGCATTGGTCAGGTCAACGAATTCTATGCGCGCCCCTTGCTGGAAAGCACGGGCTGGGGACAACGCCTGCGCCTCGATGAGGTTCTCTTCGAAAATTACTGGCCCGCCGGTGTGGGGGGAACCCCTCCCGCGTATTGAGCCATGATGCCTGATCTTCTGAGTCACCCCTCCTCCCTGATGGCAGGTGCCCTCATCCTGGATGGTCTGCTGGGTGAGCCGAAACATTGGCATCCTTTGGTGGGGTTTGGCCATTGGGCGGCGTGGGTGGAACGCCACAGTTATGCACCCAGCCGTCTGCGGGGCGTTCTCGCCTTGGTCATGACCCTTGCACCGCCCGTGGGAACCAGTGTGATCTTGAGTCATCTCGCCCATGGATGGGGCACAGCCTTCTCCCTTTGGGCACTCTACTTTGCCCTTGGATTACGCAGCCTGCACGATCATGTGCGCCCCATTTACCAGGCCCTCGACCGTCAGGACGACAAGGCGGCGCGACGAGCCACCGCAGCCATCGTCAGCCGGGATGAAGCCACTCTGGCGATTCTTCCGGCCACCTGTGAGTCAGTCCTGGAAAATGGGAACGACGGGGTCTTCGGAGCCCTGTTCTGGTTCTGGGTGGGCGGAGCCCCCGGTGTGATTCTTTACCGACTGGCCAACACTCTGGATGCCACCTGGGGCTACAAGTCGGCGCGTTATCTTCACTTTGGCTGGGCCGCCGCCCGTTTCGATGACATCCTAAACTGGGTGCCGGCCCGTCTCACCGCATTGACCTACGCCTTGTTGGGAGAATTCCCTCAGGCTCTTGCCTGTTGGCATCAACAAGCCCCCCTTTGGGATAGTCCCAATGCGGGGCCGGTCATGGCTGCCGGTGCGGGTTCCTTGAACATCCGATTGGGAGGACGAGCCCAATATGGGGGGGTATGGCATGAACGGCCTCGTTTAGGCTGCGGACACACGCCACAACGCAACGATATCGACCGCACCTTGAATCTCGTACGCCACGGTGCCCTCCTCTGGATCCTCGTGGCCGTGTCCGTAACCTGGATGCCCGCACTTTGGCACCTGTTCACCCATGCTTGAACATGGCGGAAATCTGACTCTGGCCGTTCAACGCTTCGGACGCCCCGCCGGTCGCTGGCTCGATCTGTCCACCGGGATCAACCCCCACGCCTGGCCCATCCCTTCCATTCCCGCCGAATTGTGGCACTGTCTGCCAAACATGGACGACGACCTGAAAAAAGTTGCCTGCCATTATTTTGGGTTCCCTCAAGTATTACCCGTAGCAGGCACCCAAGCCGCCTTGCAAATGCTGCCCACCCTGCGTCCCTACAGTCGCGTTGCCATACAGCCCCTCACCTATGCCGAACATGCGGCCTGCTGGGCCAGACAGGGTCATGAGGTCATTCCCTGGAGTGCAGGACAGGATTTATCGTCTATCGATGTTCTGGTGGTGGTCAATCCCAATAATCCCACCGGGGAAGTGACCCCGCTGCACAAGTTATGGGCCTGGCATGCGGAACTTGCGGCGCGCGGGGGCTGGCTGATCGTAGATGAAGCCTTCATGGATGCCACGCCAACGGATAGCCTACTCTCCACGCTTCCAAGATTCGCGCAAAAGGCACTGCCACCGGGTTTGATCGTGCTGCGCGGATTGGGCAAATTTTTTGGTCTGGCAGGTGCCCGTGTCGGTTTTGTCGGCGCCTCTCCCTCTTTTCTTGAAGATCTGGAAGACGCCCTGGGTCCTTGGACGATTTCCGCTCCTTCCCGATGGTTAGCCATCCAGGCTTTGCGCGATATTTCATGGCAAGAATCCATGCGGCACAAACTGATCAGAGAAAGTGAGCGCTTACACGAATTACTGGTTCACAGTCAGTTCCCCCCCCAGGGGGGCACTCCACTGTTCCAGTGGGTCATGGCCTCCCAGGCACAACGCCTGCAGGATCATCTGGCCCACCAAGGCATCTGGGTGCGAAACTTCCCGAAAAATTACGGGATACGCTTCGGACTGCCTGGAAACGAGTTGGCTTGGCAGCATCTGGCCAAGGGACTTTCAAGTTTCAAATTCGGAACCGGAATGTCATGACACGCGCGCGCTCTCTGATGATTCAAGGCACCACCTCCGATGCGGGCAAAAGTACGGTCGTCGCCGCACTGGGACGCTGGCTGAAACGTCAGGGTATCTCCGTAGCCCCCTTCAAACCCCAGAATATGGCTCTCAACAGCGCCGTCACAGCGGCAGGGGGTGAAATCGGCAGGGCTCAGGAACTTCAGGCTATCGCCTGTGGCATCCCTTCCCATGTCGACATGAATCCCGTTCTGCTCAAACCCGTCACCGATCAGGGGGCACAAGTCATCGTATTGGGAAAAGTGGCTGCTCACTTAAAAGCCGGTGCCTATCAGAACTACAAGGCCGAACTTCTCCCCATCGTAGTGGCCGCGCATGAACGTCTTGCACAACAACATCAAGTGGTGCTGGTGGAAGGTGCGGGATCTCCTGCGGAAATCAACCTCAGGGAAAACGACATCGCGAATATGGGGTTTGCAGAAGCCGTGGATTGCCCTGTCCTGCTGGTGGCCGACATTGACCGGGGTGGAGTCTTTGCTCACCTGATCGGAACCCTGGCGCTCCTTGCACCAGCGGAGCGGGCACGAGTAAAAGGCTTCATCATCAATCGCTTCCGCGGCGACCTGACCCTTTTGAAACCCGGTCTGGACTGGCTGGAACGGGAAACGGGATTACCCGTCCTGGGGGTCCTCCCTTACCTGACCGATCTTTTTCTGGACGCAGAGGATGCCTTGCCGAAGGCAGATCGTCCCCCGGTCTCCGGAGGACACATCGTTGTCCCCGCCTTCCCGCGCATTTCCAATGCCACAGATTTTGACGCATTGCGTCTGCTTCCGGATTTGAATCTGCATTTCATCGGAGCGGGGCAATCCTTTCCTGCATCAGATCTGATCTGCCTGCCCGGTTCCAAAGCCGTAGCCTCGGATCTGGACTGGTTCCGTGCCCAGGGTTGGGAATCGAAACTGCATCAACATCTGCGCTATGGAGGCAAAGTCATCGGAATCTGTGGGGGCCTTCAGATGCTGGGGAAGATCCTTCATGATCCTCTGGGATTGGAAGGAAGCGCAGGGTCCAGTGCCGGGTTGGGTCTGCTGGACCTGGAAACCACCCTGGGTCCCCATAAAATTCTCCGTCACCGGACTGGGTACTGCACTTGGGCACCCGAGGTTCCCGTGGAAGGATACGAAATTCACGCGGGCATCAGTCACGGTCCAGCGTTAAAACGGCCCGCTTTTCTTCTGAGCCAAAACGATCCCACAGAGTCAGATCCCCCGTCAAATTTTTCGCAACGTGAAGGAGAAGGAACCCTGAGTGAGGACGATCAACTCCTCGGAACTTACCTGCATGGACTGTTCGACCACCCCGAGACACGAGGGACACTTTTGAACTGGGCAGGATTAACATCTTCGAAAACCGCACCCAGTCGCCAAGAAAGACGTCACAGCGATCTGGAACGCCTCGCCGACCTGATCGCTGCTCACTGTGATACGAACCGCCTCAACGCCCTGCTTGGAATGTGAGAATCCCTCGATTCAAGATTTGGTGCGACAGGTCTTGATCCCGAAGGGAAGATAGGCCGGACACCAGCCTATGGCCCCCGTCAGGAGCGGAACCACCCCAATCCATCCCCACACACCCACCGTATGCGTGGCGGCCAGGCCGATCAACACCAGCCCCACCACAATCCGTAACACCCGATCCATTCCACCGACATTGCGATTGCAATTGCACATGATACCTCCCCTTACAGCAGTCCACTATACACCCATGGTGGGTGGGATCCCGTCCCGGCAGTAAAGTTCCTCTGTGCGATCATTCAAAATTTCCCCCAATGTTCGAGGAATGACCGGATCGTATAATTGGTACTCTCCAAGACAATATTCTGCTCGCAAGGGTATACTGGACGGGAGGGAAGGAGTTTGTTACCTATCATGAATAATCGGTCACTCAATGCTTCGGAAGGCGTGGAACGGGGGCGCGGCCCTGGCACCGGAAAACTTTTTACCGAAACCATTCTGGACTTGGCTGCACCGCTGATTCTGGTCATCGATCAAGAAGGATTGATCGTGCGCTTCAACCATGCGGCCGAACAATTCACAGGTTATCCGTTTGAAGAGGTCCGCCGGGAACCCTTTTTCTGGGCACGTTTTACTGAAACAGAAGATCATGCCGCTGTCCGCGCTCGGTTTTTTGAATCCTTGACCATCCCCGATACACAGCAGTTTATTCTTCCCTGGGTCAGTCGTCAGGGCCTGATCCGCTGGTTCGAATGGAACAATACCGTCATCCGGGATGAGTGGGGTAATTTTTTTCTGGTTACCATCGGCAACGACATCACTGCCCAACGGGAAGCACAGGTACGGATGCAGGAGAATGAACGACGCCTTCTCGACATCCTCAACGTCAGTCCCATTGCCGTGCGCATTGCGATCAATCAAGGGCGGCAAGTCGTTTTCCATAATCCCAGTTATGCCCGGCTGATTCATAATCCCGCCGCCATGGGCGATGACCCTCAACGCTACTATGAATGCCCCGAAGAGTACGAAAACATTCTGGAAGAATTGGTGCAGGGGCATAACGTCCTGAATCGGGAAATCAGGTTGCAGATTCCAGGCAAGGATCAGGTCACCGTGTTTGCGTCTTACATGCCTATCCAGTTTCATGACCAGGATGCCGTGCTGGGCTGGTTCTATGACATTTCCGAACTCAAGAATTTCACTACTCAGTTGGCGCACCGGGAGAAAGAGTTCCGTCGCCTCATCGAGTACCTCCCTTACGGTATTCTGATTCATCAGGAGGGCAAAGTGTGCCTTGCCAACCAGAAGGCGGTACAACAGTTCAATGCAGCCTCGGCGCAAGAATTGCTGGAACTCCCTGTGCTCGATCTGGTTCACCCCGACTATCGAGATATCGTCATGAAGCGAGCAACTGCAACCCTCGAAAAGGGGACCAATAATCCGGTCATCGAAGAAAAATTGCTCTGCCGTGATGGGACCCCCTTTGATGCGGAAGTTGCCAACCTTGCGGTCACCTTCAATGGCCGCCCAGGCTCTCTCGTCGTATTCAATGACATCACCGAGCGCAAACGCGTCGAAACCCAACTGCGGATCAATGCCAATGTCTTCAACACCAGCCTGGATGGCATTCTCATTACCGATCCCCAGAACCGCATCCTGGACGTCAATCCTTCCTTCACCACCATTACAGGGTACTCTCGGGATGAAGTGCTGGGGCACACGCCCAGTTTCCTGAAATCGGGAAAACAGGACGAGCAGTTTTACCAGAACCTTTGGTCAACGCTTCATGAAAAAGGAAATTGGCGTGGAGAACTGTGGAACCGTAAGAAGTCCGGAGAAATCTATGCAGAACTCCTGTCCATCTCACTGATCCGGGATGCACAGAGACGGGTACTTCACCACGTAGGAGTATTTACCGACATCACCAATTTCAAGAACCATGAAAGGGAACTGGAACGCATCGCACATTATGATCCTCTGACGGGTTTGCCCAATCGGGTATTGCTGGCCGACCGCATGCAACAGACTTTGGCCTTGTCGTCCCGCTCTCAACGTCTGTTGGTGGTGGGTTATCTGGATCTGGACGGCTTCAAACAGATCAACGATTCTCTCGGTCATGAGATTGGTGATCAGGTTCTGATCGAGATGGCGCAGCGCATGAAAAATCTCCTGCGGGAAGGGGATACGGTTGCGCGCCTGGGCGGAGACGAGTTTGTTCTGCTACTGACCGGTTACCGGGAGGCTCAGGAATCCCTGGCCACCCTGCAGCGCTTATTGAGCCAGTTGGCGCTTCCGGTCACCCTGAATGACACGCCTCCCGTCACCCTCAGCGCCAGTCTGGGCATTACGGTCTACCCCCTCGACCCCAGTGACCCTGATACCCTGTTGCGCCACGCCGATCAAGCCATGTACAGCGCCAAACAGTCAGGCAAAAATCAGATTCAGATCTATGACCCTGAAATGGATGCCTTGCTGCGCCAGCAACAGGAGTTTCGTAAACGATTCCAGCATGCACTGGAGAATGAGGAATTGTTTCTTCTCTATCAACCCAAGGTGGATCTGTCCGGCGGACAACTACTGGGGGTGGAAGCCCTGATTCGCTGGAATCATCCCGAACGTGGAGTGCTTTCCCCTCAGGAATTTCTCCCGTACATCAGTCAAACCCATCTGGATAGCCAAGTGGGCGAATGGGTCATCGCCCAGGCCTTCACCCAACTGTGTCAATGGCAAGCACAGGGACGCGAAATCCCCATCAGCATCAACATTTCACCCCATCATCTGGAACGTCCCAATTTTATCCATCATCTGACGAATCAGGTGTTGGCTCATTCCCGTATTCCCCCTCGTCTTCTGAATCTGGAAATTCTGGAAACGCTTTCTCTGGACAATATTCAGGAAGTGGGCGAAATCATCCACTCCTGTCGTGATCTGGGTATTGGTGTCGCACTGGATGACTTTGGCACGGGGTATTCCTCCCTGGCCTATCTGAGGCAGTTACCTGTGAGCGAACTGAAGATCGACCAAAGTTTTGTGCGCGACATGGTTTCTAGTGCTACGGATCGTGCCATCATCCAGAGCATTCTTTCCCTGGCCAGCGCCTTTGATTGCCAAACCGTGGCGGAAGGCATCGAAAACCCTTCACAATACCGATTACTTCTCGAATTGGGCTGCCAAGCCGGACAAGGCTATCATGTTGCCTACCCCATGAAGGCCGATGAACTGATTCATTGGAAACCTAAGTTTTTTCAGCCAGACAGACAAGTAAGTTCCTCTCCCGAATATTAAAAAATCCCCAATTTTTTCACCGTAAATGGTAGAATGATGGAATCACTGTTTAAAATCAGTGTGTTCTAGTTGATCACATCACGCGCTCGTAGCTCAGTTGGATAGAGTATCGGTTTCCGAAGCCGAGGGTCACAGGTTCAATTCCTGTCGAGCGCGCCAAAGTCCAGTGAAGACAAACGGGGTCTGGAAGCCCCTCAATACCGAATTCCGTTTCAAGAACTGACTTCCATTGCCTGCGCAAATTCCGGATGGGTGTTCAAATTAGTTCAAAGTCGGCAGCTATGGCGTCTGTAGTTGAGGTGTTCAAACCCGCCTCAATGGCAAATTTCTGCCAGCTATCCAGGGCTGCACGCACATCATTCAGCAAATCTTGAGCACGACGGACACCAAATCGTTCGGCTTCAACCAGCAAATCTGCGCGGGTAATCCCGCTGAATTTACCGTTGACACTCATCAGATGTTGGTAAGTCCATTCTCCATGTGGGTTGTAGGCATGGGTTACGTCGTAGGCCGGGGCAAACTCCCATGATTCGCCTTGTTTTAATCGGAAAGCGAAATTTTTGGTGTGATCGTCACAGTTTTTGGCCATCACATTAAAGGCCATGCGGCGGAAAGCATGGGTAATGGCTTCATCACCAAGCTTCAGCCTAGCGATGACCATGAATAGCTGTGCATATGCATGGGTTGCGCGTTTCTTGTAGTCGAGGTGATCCATGGCGCAGAGTGTCTGCACATGATGTTTGATGGTGCTGCTTTCATTCGCTTCCCGGTCGAAGCGGCGCGTCATAAAGTGAGCGCGACCACCTTCTTCCAATAACCGGCAGGGTGACATTGTGATGCCGGCAGCTTTTGCCATTAGATAGTAGGCGTATTCAATCCGTCCGTAATCTGCGCTTCCACCCAGTTCCGAATCCTTGCCAACCCCATCAAATTTAAGTAGCCAGTGTTCGAAACCAGGAGCAGCATCAAACTGACCGCTGCGAATTTGGTTGGTTTTCGAATTCCAAGTGACGACCGCTTTTGCGCGTGCGCCACCAGCAGATGTGCCAACCCGAATAATATTGGCAAGTGCTGCCTGTGCTTCCACATCGCCTGATAGATCGCCATTAATGACCGTGCGAGCGGTTTCCACCAGGCTTTTCATCTCTAAGGGCTCAGCACTTTCACGGTGAGCGCCGCGTGCAGGTTTGAATTCCAGCGCCCCCATGCCACGCTTGCCCATATAGGCTAATCGGTCGAGCGTGGTGATGGCGCGTTTTTCAATACCCTTATTAGTCATCCATGCATCGATAAGTGCATTGCCGAAATCATCAGGCAGTGCGTCAGCGAGCAATCCTGGAAGTCTCTTGTAGCTTGGGTCAGCGAGATCAGGAAATGCGAAAGTGGATCGAGTGTCCGCTAACGGCATAGTGATTGGTGCCAATTCGATTCCGCGACCTCGCCAGCTGGGGTCGTAAGCAAATACGTAGCGACCCAGGCGCGGGTCTGGTGCCACCGCGCCAACACGCTTGCCCCAAATACGTACTTCGATGACAGGGGTGCTCATTGATTTTCTTTCGGAGGTTTAATGGTACGCCGTGCGCGTTGCGGAGCTTTTGGTTGGCGCAATAAATCGAGGGGATTGACGCTAATTTCAGGTGCAAGCATGTCAATTCCCTGAAGGTACTCGAGCGCCTTCAATACACGCAACAAGGTGGTGACCGTTGAGCCGCGACCAGACTCAAGGTTGCGCAGGGCTTTTTCAGAGATGCCAGCCTTTTCAGCCGCGGTACACTGATCCAAGTTACGATTAAGACGTAAACGACGTAACCGTTCCCCCAGTACGATTTGGAGTTCTTCTGGCGTATGGAATATTAGTTCGCTCATACGGTCATTATCTGCCAGTTAATTTGTCTTGATGCCGTTAAGCGGTCATTATATACCGAACTGCCTGTAATCATAATTTATTGATAAATTAATCGGCTCTTTTATGCCGATTAAAATGATTGTATAATTATAACCGGTAAGTATATGCTGGTTATGTGGTTACATGCAGCGTCAGCATCAGCAGTCGTTTCGGCGACTTGCTTAATGGTGAGGATTTCACCTTCGCGGGAGTTTTTCGACATAGATTCTACCAAGTATCATCAAATTAAAACAACATAGTGCAAAATTTTCAGGATGACAATACAATTGTCCGATGCCCTTAACTCTGCTGGGTTTTAATACCTGAAAGATGCGATTTTTACACGCCGCCGACCTTCATATTGACAGCCCCTTGCACGGCCTCGACCGGTATGAGGGCGCACCAGTCGATGATGTTCGCGGGGCCACCCGTCGGGCCTTCGAAAACTTGGTGGCCACCGCCCTCTCCGAGCGCGTCGACCTCGTGGTGATTGGCGGCGATCTCTACGACGGCAACTGGCCAGACCATAATACAGGGCTATTCTTCGTCAAGGGTGTGACACAACTTGCCGAGGAAGGCATCCCTGTCGCCATCGTGCGAGGCAATCATGACGCAGCGAGCAAGCTCACCAAGTCGCTACGTCTTCCGCGGAATGTGCATCTGCTGGCTGACATGAAACCTGAAACAGTTGTGCTGGATGAAATAGGTATCGCCGTGCATGGACAGAGTTTTGCCACGCCCGCCGTGCTGAATGATCTTGCTATTGCCTATCCGGCTCCCATTCATGACTGTTTCAATATTGGTTTGCTCCATACCTCGCTCAATGGTCGCCCCCGACACGATAATTATGCCCCGACTACGCTGGATGTGCTGCGAGGTAAAGGTTATGATTACTGGGCTCTCGGCCACATCCATGCAGCGGAAATCGTTCTCCGGGAACCGTGGGTGGTCTATCCAGGCAATACTCAAGGTCGAGACATCCGCGAATCCGGTGCCAAGGGTTGCTCATTGGTGTCGGTCGAGAACGAGGTAGTGCTTGATCATCGTGCCATTGCATTGGATGTAATGCGATGGGACACACTCCTGCTCGACATCGCCGCGCTGCCCGATCTGGACTCCCTGCTTGATGCAACCACTGCGGAGATTCGTCGCAGGCTCACCCAGTCGGGCGGCCGGACGCTTGCGCTCCGAGTCCGAATCGCAGGGTGCGGGCCATTGCATCGCGTGCTGGCGGCGCAACCGGAGACGGTGGAACAGCAACTGCGCAGTGCGGCCATTGAAGCCTCAAACGCCCAGGTGTGGATCGAGAAAGTCGAATTGACGACACGCCCACAATTGGATCTCGACCGCATCGCCGAGCGCGATGATCCGTTGGGACTGCTTGTCCGCGAACTGCGTGGCTTGGCCGCTGATGATGTAGCGCGCAGCGTTGTGGGCGAGGAAGCATTCCGAGATCTGCTGCAAAAACTACCGGCGGAGCTTAGGGAAGGCGCAAACTCCCTTCGACTCGACGCACCTGATGTGTTGGCCGAACTCCTGGGGGAGGTCGAGGGAAAGTTGATCGCGCACCTGTCGGGTGAAGAGGCAGCCCCGTGAAGATCGAGCGCGTCTATCTCAAGGCCTACGGTACATTTTCCGACCGGATTCTCGATTTCGGAGATGGCGCGAATTTCCATGTGATCTACGGCCCAAACGAGGCTGGAAAGTCCACCACACTACGGGCCCTAACTGGCCTTTTGTTCGGCATCAACGAACGCACAGCCGACAAGTTTTTGCATCCGCAATTGCGCGTCGGTGCAACGATGCTCACCCAACAGGGAACACGACTGTCCGTCATGCGGCGCAATGCCCGCAAGCAGACACTGTTCGCGCTGGATGAAGCCACTGGGACGGAGCTGACCGATCAACCGGTGTCGGAAGAGTCTCTTTCTCGGCTGCTCGGGGGGTTAGACGAAGCGCTCTATCGCTCCCTATTTGGCCTGGATATGGAAGGCTTGACTCGGGGGAGCGAGGCACTGCTGGCAGGGAAAGGCGAAATCGGTCAAAGCCTGTTTGAGGCCGCTGCTGGCATGACCAGCCTGCAGCGGTTGCTCGGCCATCTGGAGAGTGAAGCTTCGAATCTTTTTCGGCCTCGTGCCAGTTCAAGTGTTATCCATATCGCAATCAAGGAACTTGAAGAAAAGCGTAAACTGGCGCGGGATACCACAGTTCGTACCAATGCCTGGGAACAAGCCGATCGCGCCATGCGGCAGGCCAAAGAGAAACACACCAAGGCACGCAACGATCTGGCGGCGCTGCGCGATGAACATCGGCGGTTGTCACGAATCAGTTCCAACCTGCCACTGGCCGCCGAAAGGGTGTCCAAGTTACAGGAACTCGATGTTCTTCAACACATTCCGTTGCTACCACCGGAAGCCGCAGAGCAGCGCATTGAGATTGAAGTGAAGTTGCGTGCAGCCGTTGAAACCCAGCGTGAGGCAAAGGCGGAAATAGACCGTCTGCATGCCAAGCGATCCGTTCTGGTGGTGCGCGAAGCGCTTCTGGCAAATGCCGCGACTATCGAGCGACTGCATCACGCCGCCAAGGACTGGCGGGGAGCAGTCGAGCGCATGCCACGCATCGACAGAGATATCGTCGCCGCCAAAGCTGACATCACAAATCGATTGAGGGCCATCGCCTCCGATCTTGCACCGGATATCACCATTGACCAGGCGCGCAGGCTGATCCCGGCACCGACCCTGATAGCACGCATTCAGTCGCTTGCCGATGAGTACGCAACATTGCACGCCAAGAATGAACAATTGGCTGAACGATCCCGCATCATCACAGGCACACTGGAACAGTTGCGCGTTGATCTGACGGAACATCCTGAGCAGGTGACTCTGGATGATCTGGAAACGGCTCGAGAAGAAGCAGCTGTCCAAGGTGACCTGGCGGGACAGCAGGCCAAACTGGATCGCGAGATCGCTGCACTTGATGCTAACCTTACCCGCGACACCTCGGTCCTATGGAGCGGAAAACTCGCCGACCTGCTGGCCCTGCGCGTACCACTGACGACCACTCTCCGCGAATTCGAGGCCGAATACCGACGACTGGAGGAAGCTCAACGGACCCTCCAAGACAAAGATGCCAATTTGGATCGGGATATTGGTGACAGGGAACGTGAACTGCGTGGCCTAACGGCAGCTGGCGAAATCGCCACCCACGAGCAGGTGCAAGCGGCAAGGCTACATCGCGACGATGGCTGGCATCTGATTCGGGAAGGATACATTGAACGATCTGAAGACCCCGACCGACTGTCCGCTGACTTCTCTCCCGGCCTATCCTTGCCCACAGCTTACGAGGGTACCGTGCGGGAGGCAGACCGCTTGGCTGACCTGTTGCACGCGGATGCCGGGCGTGCCGCCAATTTTGAGACCACGCGTCAGCGTGTTGCGGAAATGCAGAATGCTCGTATCACACTGTCCCATCGGCGCGACGAACTCACCGAGGAACTGCACCAGTTAAATATCCGTTGGGTTGCTATCGCTACATCCTTAGAGCAACCGGATATCACGCCAATTGCAGCGCTCGAGTGGTGTCAGAAGCATGCGGCATGGGCCGAACGCTCTACCCAGTTGGGAATGCTGCGGCAGGCGAGACAAGAGATCACGGGTTCACTGGCGGCGACACGGGCCAATCTAAGTCAGGCATTGACCGGATGCGGGCTCGCTGGCGTGACCGAGCAGGAATCACTGGTTGCGGCGCTCACGCGTGCCAAGGTTGCAGTCGATACCGTGCGGCAAGCCGCCACCGCACGGGCTGCTCTCGTCGGGCAGATATCTCAACAAGAACGCGATCTGGCGGACACCACATCTCAGCAATCGCTGCTGACCGAGAAGGTGAATGCCTGGCAGAGCCAATGGAACGAAACGGTGGCTGCATTGCACCTCTCAGCTGGGGCGCTACCGGCAGAAGCGCGTGCCCGTATCGATGAACTCAATGAACTTGTCAATGCATTGGACTCACTTGATGCACTTACGCGGGAAGCCAATTTCGAACGTGACAAGTGCGCCACCTTCGAGGACGAGTTGTCCACGCTCTCAAGCGCGGTCAGCGAATCGACTACCGACAAGGATGCCGATCATAGGGTGTCCCTACTCTATGGGGAGTTAGCCGCAGCCCGTGAAGTTGATCGCGAGAGCAAGCAGATCAACGCGAACATCGAACGTGAGACAACCCAACTGCAACAGGCTGAAATCACCGAGTCATCGCAACACGAACGCTTGGTGGAATTGGTTCGTCGTGCCGGCGTGCAGTCGTCCGACGAGTTGCCTTCTGTGGAAGCGGACTCTGCGCGCAAGCAGTTGCTTGCCGCCCGAATAGCAGAGATCGACGATCAATTGGTTCGCAGCGCCGCGCGACCAATTGCTGAGGTGCTGGCCGAAGTTGGCGGGCACGATATTTCGGACACAGATACCCAGATGACGGAGGTCGAGGTGGCAATCAAGGAGCATGAAGCGGGGGGAGAAACCGTCTATGCCCAATTGCTCGAAGCAAACCGGACGTTTGATGCGATCGATGGCAGCGATGCAGCAGCGTGCGCGCAGCAGGAGGCGGAAGAACTCATCGCCCGCATCGCCCGTCATGCACACTCCTATGCACGAACGCGGCTGGCACAGGCTATCGTGTCCCGTGTGGTCCATTCGTACCGAGAAAAGCACCAGGGGCCGGTACTTCGGCGTGCAGGAGAAATATTCGCCAAAATTACGCTGGGAAGTTTCTGTAGTTTGGTCACCGACTACAACGACGATACGCAGGTTCTGCAAGGTCTTCGACCAGACGGGATACGAGTCGGTGTGACCGGTATGAGCCAAGGGGCTCGGGACCAACTCTTCTTGGCGCTACGCATCGCCGCAATCGAAGAGCATCTGAAACAGCGGGAAGCCATTCCGCTTGTGATCGACGACTTGCTGGTGCAATTCGACGACGCCCGTGCATCGGCCACCCTATCGGTGCTGGCTGACTTGGCCCAGCAGACCCAGGTGCTATTTTTCACGCACCACGGGCACCTCTGCGACATCGCCTCATCCGTACTCCAGGTCGGCATGTGGCGGCGGCACGACCTGGGAACAGCCAACGTGGGAAACTGGCGATGAACATCCAGTGGCTGATCAGCGGAAAGGACATCGCCCGAGTAAAAGGTGTTGGTCGAGGGGCAGTCCAACAACACTTTGGTGCGGCCACGGAGAGAAGCATTAACGACCACAACCTCGCCAGCATCATATTCCCCGCCAACAGCAACTGAAATAGCAATTTTCAGGATAATGGTAGATTATGTCCATTCTTTAATATCTGATGCATCCATTAAAACGAAAGGAAAATCACATGGCGTTCTATCATCGACTGAATTTCTGGATTGCGATTATCTTGACCTTGCCATTTATCTCTGTCGCCAATGCAAGTGCTCCACAAGTGAAGACCCAGGCTCCTGGTTATTACCGCATGATGCTGGGCAATTTTGAAATTACTGCACTATCCGATGGTACTGTGAACTTGCCTGTAGGCAAGTTGCTCGGCAATACCACACCAGAAAAAGTAGAAAAGGCACTGTCACTCAATTTTCTCAAAGATCCACTAGAGACATCAGTCAATGGCTTTCTGGTTAATACGGGTACAAAACTCGTTCTTATCGACACGGGAGCGGGCAACTTATTCGGGCCGACGCTCGGCAACTTGGTTGCCAACCTGAAGGCATCTGGCTATCAACCCGAACAAGTTGACGAGATATACATAACGCACATGCATCCTGATCATGTTGGCGGACTCATGAGCAGGGAGCAACTTGCATTTCCTAACGCAATTGTGCGTGCAGATCAGCAGGAAGCCGATTTTTGGTTGAGTCAAAAGCATATGGACGCAGCACCACAAGAAGCGAAGCACTCGTTTCAAGGTGCAATGGCGTCTCTCAATCCCTACGTCTTGGCAGGTAAATTCAAACCGTTTGTTGGCGAAACGGAACTCATTCCGGGAATCAGAGCCGTGCCTAGCCACGGCCACACAGTAGGTCACACCACTTATGCAGTCGAGAGCAATGGCCAAAAACTGATACTTTGGGGAGATTTGATGCACGTAGCCTCAGTTCAGTTTGCCGAACCATCCGTGGTCATGAAGTTTGATACCGATTCAAAATCTGCGGCAATCGAGCGTAAAAAAACGTTTGCCGATGCAGCCAAACAGGGGTATTGGGTAGCCGGTGCACACCTTCCTTTTCCTGGGATCGGACATTTACGTGCAATGGATGGAGGCTATATTTGGGTGCCGGTGAATTATTCCTCATTGCATTGATTTCTTGCGGCTTTATCGCTTCCCTAAAACCTCCCAGAGCCATCGTCACTCGCATTATTTATAAAGACGCTGAACTCCAGAGTTCGACACTTTTTTCGTAACTTATTGTATTTGAACAAAGCGCATGTAACAATTGGAACTACAACACGATTTTTTAGGGTTTTGGTAGGGCAGGAGCGTCCGGTTTCTTCATAGGGCACTCACAATTTCAGCAAATCGATGAGTGGAATCAAGTGGATTAATTACGGTAATATCTTGTAGTGTAAAGGATTCTTCACCGTTGTACAGCACATATCCTTGGACTGGTGAACGGTCAAGTTGGCGTCGGAACTGAAGAATTCCCTTAATAAATTCAGGCGAAAATGTACTGGAAGATTTGATTTCAATCGGCACAAAACTGCCATTGTGGCGAATGACCAAGTCCACTTCAACTCCATGGGAATCTCGATAAAAAAAGAGTTCCGGATGTTGGCCCCCATGAACCATGGATTTCATCACTTCAGCGATCATGAAATTTTCATACAGAGATCCACGCAAAGGATCTCGTTCCAACTGAGAAACACTATGAATACCCAACAGATGACAGACCATCCCCACATCGGCAAAAAAGATTTTGGACGACTTGACCAACCGCCTGGAGACATTTTCATAGAACGGAATCAGTTCAAAAATCAGAAAACTTGACTTGAGAACTGAAATCCACTCTCGCAGAGTGGTTGCCGACACTCCCACATCGTTGGCCAAACTGCTCAAATTGAGAAGCTGCCCCACTCTCCCGGCCAGTAATGTCAAAAACTTCTGGAACAACGAAAGATTTCGCACTTGAATCAACGCGCGGACATCACGCTCCACATAAGTCTGGAGATAACCATTGTAAAACCGCCGTATATCCAGTGACTGAGCCACCACCCGAGGATACCCACCACGCAACATGCAGTCGAAGGAGGTGGCTGGAAAGGGAGGATGGGCACGCATTTCCTCCATGGTCAATGGCCACAGATTCAACACCGCAGTACGCCCCGCCAAAGATTGACTGATCGCTTCCTGCAAGCGGGGTTGATGACTTCCAGTCAGAACAAATCGCCCCGGTTGTCCTTGAAGATCCACCAAACCCTGAAGATAAGAAAGAAGCAACGGAAGGCGCTGCACTTCATCAAAAATAGCCCCTCCAGCGTACTGATTCAGAAAGGCCCTCGGATCAGTTTCCGCCCTCACACGAACATCCATATCTTCCAAGGAAACCCACGGTTTCTCTGGAAATATTTCGCGGACCAAAGTGGTCTTTCCTACCTGACGCGCACCCAACAGTGTTACCACTGGATATTCAGTAGCCGCCAAGGTCAATTCTTTAGCAAGGGTGCGGGGAATCATACGCGTAATCTAACAAGTTAATGAGCAGATAACAACTACAACCTCTGATTTACACAAATACCGTCATAAAAAATATCCTAAACCCGTGTTGCCACTCACCCATCAGAAGGCCGGGTTGAAGTTTTTACATATTCCTTCGTGCATGGTCATACAACCTCTTCTAAATTCCAAACTGGCTCTTCTCCCGGCAGAATGTCATACAAAATTTCCGATGGCTATGGTAGTGTTGAACCTTGGCATGAGTGCCTCGGTTTGGGGTTTTTCATGGGTAATTCCAAGGACAGAACAGAAATGATACCTTCACAATCATGAGTACCCTCGTTAGTCCATTGGCCGGGAAACCGGCACCGTTGTCGCTGCTGGTGGATGTCCCCAAGTTGCTGGCTGCGTATGCGGAGTTACGCCCCGATCCCACGGTACCTGCCCAGCGCGTCGCCTTTGGGACGTCTGGACATCGGGGCAGTTCCTTCGATCACAGTTTCAATGAATACCATGTGCTGGCGATCAGCCAGGCGATCTGCGAATACCGCAAGAGCAAGGGGATCGATGGTCCGCTGTACCTGGGAATCGACACCCATGCGTTGTCCCGACCAGCGTTTGAGACAGCGCTGGAAGTACTGGCTGCCAACGGGGTACAAACCATGATTTCCATGGGAAGCGAATTCACCCCGACGCCCGCCATCTCCCATGCCATTCTGGTACATAACCGGGGACGCAGTACCGGACTGGCGGATGGCATCGTCATCACGCCTTCGCACAATCCACCCAAGGACGGAGGTTTCAAGTACAACCCGCCCAATGGTGGCCCGGCAGACAAGGATGTCACCGGGTGGATCGAAGACCGGGCCAACGCGCTGCTGGAAAACAATCTGCAGGGCGTACAAAGAATTTCTCATGCGCAAGCTCTGCGCTCTGCCACGACCCATCGCCATGATTTTATCGGCAACTATGTGAAGGATCTTGGCCATGTAATCGATATGGAAGCGATTCGCGGAGCCAACATCGCCCTGGGGGTGGATCCGCTTGGTGGGGCTGGCGTCCATTATTGGCAAGCCATTGCCGAACGCTATGGCTTGAATCTTACGGTGGTGAACGATGGGGTTGATCCCACCTTCCGTTTCATGACGGTGGATTGGGATGGCCAGATTCGCATGGATCCCTCCTCGTCCTATGCAATGCAGAGTTTAATTGGACTCAAGGATCGTTTTGACGTGGCTTTTGCCTGCGATACCGACCATGACCGGCATGGGATCGTTACCAGAAGTGGGGGGTTGATGGCACCTAACCATTATCTGGCAGTGGCCATTTCCTACCTCTTTCAACACCGACCTCAGTGGCGCAAGGAAGCGGGCATTGGCAAGACGCTCGTCAGCAGCCAGATGATCGATCGCGTCGCAGCCAAACTGGGACGCAAGTTGTACGAGGTACCGGTGGGTTTCAAGTGGTTTGTGGAGGGATTGCTGGAGGGTTCCCTGGGCTTTGTGGGAGAAGAGAGTGCGGGCGCATCTTTTGCGCGACTGGACGGCACAACCTGGACCACCGACAAGGATGGGCTGGTCCCGGCTTTATTGTCGGCAGAAATCACCGCACGCATGGGGCGCGATCCTGGTGAAATTTATCGTGACCTGACGCGGGAGTTTGGCGACCCTGTATACGACCGGGTGGATGCGCCAGCCACGCCGGCACAAAAAAAGGTACTGGCACAACTTTCACCAAAGCAAATCCAGTCTGCAGATCTGGCTGGCGAAAAAATCCTGAGCATTCTCACTCAAGCTCCCGGTAATGGTGCCCCCATTGGGGGGTTGAAAGTGATTGCCGAGAGCGGGTGGTTTGCGGCCCGTCCTTCAGGAACCGAAAACATTTATAAAATCTATGCGGAGAGTTTTCATGGAGCGGATCACCTGCACCGTATCCTGACGGAAGCCCAGACCATTGTTGACACCGCCCTGGCGGTTACCTAAAGATAGCGTATATTTCCCGTAATATCATTGCAGTAATCACAAACCATGATCACCAACCCAGAAACCCTGCTCCAAACACTGTCTGACCATCCCGACTACCGGGTCCTGCGGCGCTTGAAAGCACGGACTCAACTCGCCAACCCGTCCGGTCATGCCCTGCACCGTGGGGTGATCGTGGATACGGAAACCACGGGACTGGATGCCAGGAAAGACAAGATCATTGAAATTGGCATAATCGTCTTTGACTATGACCCGATAACAGGCCAACCCATTCGGGTGAGTAGTACTTATGGCGGCCTGGAAGACCCCGGCTTCCCTCTGGGTCCTGAAACCATCCGTTTGACCGGCATTACGGACGCTCTGGTTGCAGGTCAACGCTTCGATGAGACCGCCTTCACGACACTGTTGTCCGGCACTCAGTTGGTCATCGCACATAATGCTGCTTTTGATCGGCCTTTTCTGGAAAAGCGCCTCCCCGTTTTTTCAGATTTGCCTTGGGGCTGCTCAATGATGGACATCGACTGGGAAGCCGAAGGCATCAATTCCAAAAAACTGGATTACCTTGCGTTCCGGCAAGGCTTTTTTTTCGATGCGCACCGTGCTGAAGAAGATTGTCAGGCACTTCTGGAAATCCTTGCCCTACCTCTGCCTCTCTCCACACAACCCGGATTAAAGCCCATACTGGACCGCTTGCCACAAACAAGTTATACCGTTTCTGCGCTCAATTCTCCCTTTTCCACCAAGGATCTGCTCAAGGAACGTCAATACCGTTGGAATGGCGAACGCAAATGCTGGGCACGTACCCTGGAAAGTGAAACGACCTTGAAGAAAGAAATGGAATGGCTCAAGACCACCATCTACGGCGGGAAGGCCGCCTCGGTAGAAATTGAGGAACGGAATGCGCGTACGCGTTTTTCGTTCCGCGCGGGCAATACGCGCACCTGCGTTCTATGAAACGACCAAAGTGAACAACTCCCTTTTTCCATTCGGAAAAGGGATGGACAGCCTGATATCAAATATTTTTTTCTGACCGAACCTGCTCTACCAACCAATCCTTGAGGCGTTCACTGGCTTGTTGACGTATTTCTGCGAGATTCGTTTCATGAACCTGTGCATGCCACTGAGCCACGGCCTCCCCCTCCAATCCTTTCTGCCGAAGAAAGTGCGTCAGGGGACAGGACTCCAGCGCCATATGAATACCCACCTCTCTACGCTTGCCAACACGTTGCATGTAACGCCAATGGTGCGCCAGAGCGCCCAGATAGGTCCGCAAAGGATCTCCCGTGGGTACCGGCTTTTGAGACTGTCCGGCCCAGGATACCAGTTCTTCCTTCGGCATGGGAAACGCCAGGGCATAGCCCTGTGCATACTGTGCCCCCAACAGGGTCACCGCTTCCAGAACGCTTTCATTTTCCACTCCTTCGACGATCACCACCCGTTCGAGGTCATAACCAATCTGGATGATGGTTCGGATCAGGCTCAGGGTTTTAAGCGGCTCGCTGAAAATATCCCGCACCATGGCTTGATCCACCTTGATGACGTCAAAGGGCAAACTGGCCAGGCGTTTCAAACTGCTGAACCCTGACCCCAGGTCATCGATGGCCAACTTCACGCCCAACCGTTCCAATTGAGTAATGGCCTCATCCACCGTGCTCTGGTCAAAATCCTGGTTTTCCAACAGTTCCAGCGTCAGTTGAGCCGGCGCAATTTCATTTTTGCGCAACGCCTCTTCGACCCACTGGACACAGGACGGGTGCAACAAGGTACTGGGAGACAGGTTGAGGGACAAAGGAAAATCGAGTCCCTCCCCACGACATTCCCGGACCCACTCCAATCCCTGGGCAAGCCCCTGTCGAAACAATGCATCGAGATCGGAAGAACGCAACGCCGTCAGAAATTGCCCCGGCATGACCAGACTTCCATCCGGCATAGTCAAACGCGCCAGAGCTTCCACTTTGAAAAGGGCACCGGTTTTCAGTTCCACCACAGGCTGCATAAACAGACACAACCCTCCGGAATGCAAACGTTCGCGGTAAATCGCGGCTTGGTGCGAATCCATGACCGGGAATCGGTTGGCATGGTTCAATCGCACCAACTGCTCCCAACGATTCTGTAGCGAAGTAATGAACGTACGCATCCAGCCAGAAGAAAACTGATGGGGATAGGCACCCAGCACGATCAGGACAAACTCCATTTCCTGTAGCCCCCGAATCGGGATGGCCACCGCACTACGGATGCCCAGAGAACGAAAAGACGAGTGCCAGGTATGGGTACGCACATCCATCATGTAAGCATCGGTGCACTGGATTTGCCCCGAATGCCAGGCACGGGCGATCAATCCTTGTCCTGCTTCAGACCGTGTATCCAGAATGGGGCGCATACCCGGTAACTGCAGGATGGATTCCAATGCCTGGGACTTGCTCCCCGCGTTCAACTCCGTGGCAAATACCCCGTCAGCCTGAGGACGAAATACCTGTCCAACCAGAATGCCCGGCAATGAAGACAGCGTTTCCAATTCGGACTGGGCCACCTCCAGCCATTGAACCGAAAGGGAATCAAGCGGGCGAGAGTGATAGGTACCATAGAGATCTGCCGTTTGTTGCATGGCGTCCAGTTGACCTTCGACATCGATTTGCAACCGCGCATCGATCACGCGCAAGGCACGATAACGCTCCCGCGACACCAGCGACAAGGTATCCAGATAGCGGCGCAACAATCCGCGATACAAACTCATGGCCCGAGTCATCCAGGCACCCGTCACGCCAATCAGGGCATGCACCCGTCCCAACCGGGCTGCCTGGGACTTAATCTTCTCATAGGTTGTCGCAGGATCGATCAAGAAACTCAAATACGCTGATTGACTACGTTTCAGTTCCAGATATTCATCATCCACCAAGGCCTGCAGGATCTCGAGAGTGTTTTCATCCCGTTCCATGTCCTCATAAAACGAACGAGTAAATTCATCCGTGACCTGTTCCAGGTGGGGTTGCACCAGACTCAGCAGAAACTGCGCTTCACTGCCAAAGGGATCAAAAGGACCCTCGGGGGCAGGTTCTTCCATGGGCACCGAACCTAAAACCCACCATTGCACTCGTTCATGTTTGCGCAATTTGGCGTGGTACATGGCAGCATCGGCTTTACGCATCAATTCTTCCGGTGTCTCCGCATCCCCTGGGTAGAGCACCACCCCCATGGTCATGTCGATCATCACGCCACTTTCCGATCCTTCCAGATGAAAAGGCAATTCCACGGCCTGGTGGAGCCGGGCCAACGCGCTACCAAGTTCGTGCTGGACCTGGTTTTCATCCAGATCCTCGAAAACCACCACAAACTCGTCCCCCCCAAGGCGGGCAACATAATTTGATTCCCGAATCTTGTGGCACAGGCGTTGCGCCAGTTCCTGCAAAAGAATATCGCCCTGTTTATGGCCATAACGATCATTGACGGGTTTAAAATCGTCCAGATCAATCATGCCCAGAGCAACGACCCGTTTGTGCCGTTCGGCCCGAGCCATGGCTTTGGGCAGGTATTCTTCCAAAGCCAGACGATTGGGTAGCCCCGTCAAACTATCGGTGCGCGCCAGTTGGGAATCTTCCATTTGCAAGGCGTGGATACGCAACTTGAGATCGTGTTCTTCGAGGGTACGACTGAGCAAGGCGGCTACCCTCAGACAGAGCCCCAACGTGTCTTCGTCGAAGGTATCAGTACGGGGTGATGCCAACACCAAGACAGCCCAAAGTTCCTCACCCCTCCGGATGGGGGTGGCCAGCAAACTGAGCCAGCGGTTTTTGGTAAAGAGCGCATGCCAATGATGCAGTGAAGCATCGCTCAGGGTATCGTTGGATAGAACAGTCTGCCCCGTTCGCCAAGCCCGCACGATGATCGGGGCATCTTCGGCTTGAGTCAATCGGGGGCGTGCCTCGATGATCTGGCGTGCCCCAACCCCGGACTTAGCCATCACCTCAAAATAGTCATCTGGTCCGGGTCGTCCGATCCAGGCAGCGCTAAAAATGGTGTCGTTCGTCAGGCTGGCGCAGAGACTCTGCTGCATTTCCTGATCACTTTGATATTGAATCAAGGCCTCGACGGAACCGAACAAAGCCCGATAGAGACGACGCTGATTTTCATCTTCCTGGCGCAGCAGAGGCAGAGAATGAATCAGCACCATACCCGCCAATGCAGCGCAGGATTCCAGCAGGCCAATCTGATCCGCGCTGGGATCGCCTTCCACCAACCCCGTCAAGGCAAAGGTTCCAATCAGTCGTTTGCCTTTGCGCACCGGCCAGGACCAGCAGGATTTCAATTGCCAGGTTTCCGCCTGAACGCGCAGATCATCCCAGCGCGAATCACGGGGAATGTCACTGACCACCACCGGTTCCTGACGATAAATGACATTCCCGCAGGATCCTGCATGGGGTCCGGGAATGAGATCCGAAAATGCTTGAATCAGTTCGGGTGGCGCGTGGGGCGCCGCCAAAATCTGGAGGCGCCCGTTCTCATCCACGATCCCCATGGATGCAATCCGTTCGGGAAGCACCGATTCGGCGAAGACACAAATCTCCTCGGCCAGAGAAACCGCCTGCTCTCCCTGTGCCAAGGACTGCAAAATACGGGTTGAAAAATGCATCAGAGCAAGATGCAGACCTTCTTCCTTCATGTCAACCGCAGTACCACTTCATTGCATATTCTCCAAGTAACGCCCATTGTCCTATACCGAACCGCAAGGATCAAGTAATCCTTTGAGGAAATTCTCAACAAATTCCCTTGGAGAAGGCGCGAAAAATCAGGCTCGGCACACTTCGTAGCCAGCATTCCGAATCACGGCCATCACCCCTTCAGCATCCACTTCACCACGTACCTGAACAAATCCAGTATCCAGATCGATGGCGAGGTCTTCGACTCCTGGCACGGCACTCACGACACGGCGAACCGTACCCACACAACCCTGACAAGTCATGCCTGTCACGGTCAAATTCAATTCCCCGGATTGACGGTTGTTCATCAAATGCCCTCCCCATGCCTTCGAGATAACTTTGCAGGAGGTTATACTATACCCATTCAACCTCCTCTATTGCCAAGGATGAGAACACCATGTCGTTTCTGAATCGCCGTTACTTTATGGGTACCCTCGGTACTTTACTGGCCAGTCCCCTCTTCACCCGCCTTGCACAGGCTGAACCCAATAATCTGAATCTGGGACAGGGGACAGTCTTTTCCTGGGAGGGATTGTGTGCCGAAGCCAAAAAACAGGCTCAGAAACCCTATGCGTCTCCCCTGTCTCCCGATGCCGCCATCGTTGACCGTATCGACTGGGATGCCCATGGTCAGATCCATTTCAAGATGGACCACGCACTTTTTGCAGACGGTCCTGGAGATTATGCCATCGCTTTTTTTCATCCGGGCAAGTTTTTCCCCTTTCCCGTCAAAATGTACCGTCTCGACCAACCCATGGAAAACGAACACGCGCGCACCGAAGCGCGGGAGATACTCTTTGACAAACACCTGTTTGACATGCCCGAGCATAGTCCGGCTCAGGAATTGAGCCACCCGGCAGGGTTCGCCGGATTTCGCATTCAGGAAAGCCGCAACGGCTCCGGGCCGGACTGGCGCAGCAACGACTGGGCGGCTTTTCTGGGCGCGTCCTATTTTCGCACCATTGGCGATGAATACCAGTATGGCATTTCGGCACGGGGGGTTTCCGTCAATACCGCCACCCAGGATCAGAAGGAAGAATTCCCTCTCTTCACGCACTTTTACTTCGCCCCCCCTCAACCGGGATCCCGGGAAGTATCGGTCTATGCCCTGCTGGACGGCCCCAGTCTCTCTGGGGCATACCATTTTACCCTCACCCGGGACAAGGGTGTCATCATGGACGTCCAGGCGGAACTGTTTCTGCGCCGTGACATCGACCAATTTGGTCTGGCTCCCATGACCTCCATGTACTGGTTTGCCGATAAAGACAAGACCTTTCAAGAGGACTGGAGACCACAGGTCCATGACTCAGATGGACTTTCCTTATGGACTGGAACCAACGAACATATTTGGCGACCACTGATCAATCCCTACAGCATCAAGACATCTCATTTTTCCGATAAAAATCCAAAAGGATCACCCCAGCAGGAGTTCGAGTGGGGATTGCCCTTCGAGGTATCTCATTTTTCCGATGAAAACCCGAAGGGCTTTGGCCTGATTCAACGTGAACGTCATTTCGATCAATACCTGGATGCCGTACATTACGAACGGCGCCCCAGTTTATGGATCGAACCCCTGAATCCCTGGGGTAAAGGTACAGTTCGATTAGTGGAACTCCACACCACGGAAGAGTTGTACGACAATGTCGTGGCCATGTGGGTCCCCGCTGCCCCAGCGCGCGCCGGATCTCAGCATTCCCTGCGTTACCGTCTCTACTGGCAGGCCGATGAGCCCTTTGCCACATCTCTGGCGCGCTGCGTCGGTACCGGAATCGGACGAGGAGGAGAACCCGCTCATCGGTTACCGGGCACACATAAATTCGAGGTAGTTTTTCAGGGCGGCGAACTGTTCCATCTCCCCTCAGGGAATGCGCCAGAAGCCGTCATCACGCCTTCCCGCGGACGTATCCTGAATGCCGCCACGGAACCCGTCCCCAATGGCCAGCCCGGATCATGGCGCGCACTCTTCGACTTGACCGAAGTAGAAGGAAACGATCCCGTGGATATCCGTTTATATCTGAAGCGGGGAAATGACACCTTGAGCGAAACCTGGCTCTATCATTATCTGCCCACTTGAGGAAGTTCCCCTATGGAGGTTGTCGTTGTTGGGATTCTTTTCCTGGTGCTGGGAGCCTTGTTTTCCAGTTTGATCTGGCGCAGTCGACTGGCAGTTTGCACTGAAAAAGGACGGTCGGAAGGGGCGGTGGAACGGGCTCAATGGATGGAACGGGCCAGTCGACTGCCTGAACTGGAAAGGCGTTTGAGCGAACTGGAACAAACCTTGAATCAGGCGCGCGATCACGAACATCACTGGCACATCCAGGAGGGCCGCCTATCCGCCGAACTCACCGCCGAACAAGCCCGTTGCCAACGCTTGGTAGAAGAGTTGAATGAAGCGCGCCAAAACCTCCAGAACGAGGTCAACGAACATCGTCAGCACTTGGCCCAGGTTGCAGAATTGCAGACCAGACTGGAGTCAGAACGCACTCAGGCAGGAGAGAAAATCGTTCTTCTGCAGGAAGCACGGGATGAATTATCCCTGCAATTCAAGAACCTGGCCAACGACATCCTGGAAGAAAAATCCCGTCATTTCAAAGAACAGAACGAAAATGCCCTGGGTCAACTGCTCAATCCCTTGCGGGAACGGCTGGGGGAGTTTGGCACGAAGGTGGAAGAAATCCACCGTCGTGATACGGAGCAGCAGGCTCAACTCAAAGCCGAATTGGGGCACCTCAAGGCGCTCAACCAGCAGATGAGCGCGGAGGCCCATCAACTGGCCACGGCCCTCAAGGGCCAGGCCAAGAAACAGGGGAATTGGGGCGAGCTGGTTCTGGAGAACCTGCTGGACCGCTCGGGATTACGTGAAGGTCAAGATTACCGGCGGGAAGTCAGTTTTACCACAGAGGAAGGGCGACGCCGTCCTGATGTCATCGTCTATTTGCCTCAGTCCAAACATCTGGTCATCGACGCCAAGGTTTCCCTCAACGCCTACACCCGTTACGTCAATGCAGAAGAGGACGCAGAACGCGCCATTGCCCTGAAAGAACATGTCCAGGCAGTGGCCGCACGCATTCAGGAACTGTCCGACCGTTCCTATTTCACACTGCCGGGGCTCAATACCCCAGAAATGGTCTTCATGTTCATTCCCATCGAATCAGCCTTCGTGGAAGCCCTGCGTGCCGATGACAGTTTGTTCCAGAAGGCCATCGAAAAAAATGTTCTGGTCGCCACTCCCACCACCCTCATGACCAGTCTCAATATCGTTCGCCAACTGTGGCGTTTCGAAGAACAGAATGCCCATACCGCTGAACTGGCAGAACGTGCCAGTCGAGTCTATAAAAAACTGGTGGGCTTCGTCACCAGCATGGAACAGGTCGGCAAAGAGTTGGAAAAAGCCCGCGCCGTCTACGACAAGGCCTATGGTCAACTTCATACTGGAAAAGGCAATTTGATTGCTCAGGCGCGCGAATTCGAACGTCTGGGGGTATCCATCCAGGCTCGTCTGCCCGAGGAACTGGTGGCAAAAGCCGCACTGGAATTGGATGCCCCCTCGGAGAATCCATCGCTCCCGTGAGGGTCCACCGTCCTTCTGGTAGAATTCCATCCTTTGCGGGGATTGACCATGTGGTTCAAGAATCTTGTGCTTTATCGACTCAGCACCTGGAAGGATTCGGCCGAGTCCCTGAGTGAACGGTTGTCACATCGCCCCCTTCAATCCTGTACGGGAAGTGATCTGCAATGCAGCGGCTGGCTCCCCCCCAATGACGAAGATTTCGTTTATACCCTGCCACCCCACCTACTGATTTGTCTTGGCATCGAAAAAAAACTTCTGCCTGCCTCCGTCATTGCCCAACAGGCACGCCACCGCGCCGAAGAATTCGAACAAACCCGTGGCTATAAACCAGGACGCAAACAGATGAAGGATATCAAGGACGAGGCGATGGATGAATTGCTTCCCCGCGCCTTTTCCGTACAACGCAAAACCTACGCCTGGATCGATCCGCAAAACCAGTGGCTGGTCGTGGATAGCGCCAATCTTGGACGTGCCGAGGAAGTGCTGGAGACTCTGCGGAAATGCGGGGTGGAGTTCAGTGCTGCCCCCCTGTGCACCCGTTTGTCTCCGGTCACGGCCATGACTCAATGGCTGGTGGAAGATACCCTTCCCTCAGTTTTCACCATCGACCAGGATTGTGAATTGCGCGCCCGCCAGGATGAACGCATGAAAGTGCGTTATGCCCACCACTCTCTGGAAGGGTCAGAGATCCGGCAACATGTGCAAGGAGGCAAGGAAGTTTCCCGTCTTGCCCTGACCTGGGGGCAAAAAATCTCTTTTGTGCTGGATGAAGCCCTTCAACTGAGACGCCTATCCCCGCTCGATATTCTGAGTGAAGGCTCAAACGCCAGTGAAGAAGCCTTCGACAATGATTTCGCCCTGATGACCAGCGAATTTTCTCACTTGATCCGGGATTTGGTGGAAGCTCTGGACGGTGTGGATGAGCGTTGATGTCCCACAGCGAGTTTTGATTCTCGGGGGCGTTCGTTCCGGTAAAAGTGCCCAGGCTGAACAATGGGCCAAACACAGCGCTCGTCCGGTTACCTATCTGGCCACTGCCCGAATCGAGGATGAGGAAATGCGCGCGCGCATTTCACATCACCGCGCAACTCGTCCGGCCCACTGGAAAGTGATCGAAGAACCTGTGGCTTTGGCGAGTACCCTGCGTGCCCATGCGCATCCCGAGGGTCTCATTCTGGTGGACTGTCTGACGCTGTGGTTGACCAATCTGCTGTTCGATTCCGACCCACAGTGCGTACAACGTGAACAGGATGCTCTTCTGGCACTCCTCCCCACCCTGCCAGGCACATTGATTCTGGTCAGCAATGAAACCGGATTAGGCATCGTCCCCCTCGGAGAATTGACTCGTCGTTTCTGTGATCAGGCCGGTCGCCTCCATCAGGCTCTGGCAACCCTCTGCGACCCGGTTCTTTTGATGGTCGCCGGACTTCCCGTTTTTTTGAAAGGACACTCATGATTCCTGACTGGTTGACCCTACCCTCCCGTCCTCTGGATGAAGTTGCTCGTCTGGCGGCGCGCCAGCGCCAGGCACAACTGACCAAACCGCCCGGTTCTCTAGGTCAACTGGAGGAATTGGCCTGTTTCTTGGCCGCCGCCCAAGGGCGGGAACGTCCGCACATGAAGCAGGTGTGGATCAGCATCTTTGCAGGAGACCACGGCATTACTGCAGAAAATATCTCCGCCTTTCCCCAGGCCGTCACGGGTGAAATGATCAAGAACTTTGCCCGTGGCGGTGCAGCCATCAGCGTGCTGGCTCGAACCTTGGGTGCATCCCTCGAAGTCATCGATCTGGGCACGGTCCAGAACCTGACGCAAGTGCCCGGCGTGCATCATCTGGGATTGGGTCCCGGCACGGCGAATTTTCTTTATGAGCCGGCCATGACTGAAGCCCAATGCCATGCGGCGCTGGGTGCCGGACGAGACCGTGTCGAAGCCGCACTGCAGGCCAGCGCAGACCTCTTCATCGGGGGAGAAATGGGCATTGGCAATACGACTTCCGCCACTGCCATGGCCTGCGTCCTGCTCGATCTTCCTCCTCAGCAACTGGCGGGCCCGGGCACCGGATTGGCCACAGCGGGGGTTTCCCACAAGATCGAGATCATTGCCCAAAGCCTGTTGAAACATGAGCGCGCGCTCACTTCTCCCTACGCCATCCTGAAATATCTAGGAGGATTCGAAATTGCTGCCCTCACCGGAGCCTACTGTACTGCCGCCCAACGGGGTCTGCCCGTTCTGGTGGACGGGTTCATCAGCAGTGTGGCAGCCCTCGCGGCAGAACGCATGAATCCCGGGGTAGCCCGTTGGTTTTTGTATGGACATCGCTCGGCCGAACCAGGTCATCAGGCCATTCTCGAAGCACTGGATGCACGCCCGCTATTATCCCTCGGACTACGCCTGGGCGAAGGCAGTGGCGCCGCCAGCGCCATCCCCCTGCTGCGTCTGGCCTGTGCGCTCCATGAAGGAATGGCCACCTTTGCCGAAGCTGCGGTTTCGGAGAAGTTGTGATCTTTTCTCTTCTGCGCCATGGAGACACTGGGCACAGTGGTTTTCGGGGACGTCTGGATGATCCGCTCACCGCTTTGGGGTGGCAACAAATGGAACAGTCCGTGGCCCTCTGGCGCGGAGATCGGATCCTATGCTCTCCCCGTGAACGTTGCCAGCGCTTTGCCAAAAACATGGCTATCCGTCTGCGGCTCCCGCTGACGGTGGATGAACGTTTCAGCGAACTGGATTTCGGACTCTGGGAAGGGCATACAGCAGCCGAATTGATCCAGAAAGACCCTCAAACACTGGCCGCATTCTGGCGGGATCCCTGGCAACACCCCCCCCCCGAAGGGGAAACCCTCGAGCATTTCTGCGAGCGTGTCGAAGCCGGCTGGATTGAATTGGGGCAGCAGTGCGCAGGCCAAACAGTTTTACTGATTACCCATGGCGGCGTCATCCGTCTGTTGCATCATCGACTGAATCAAACCCGGCGTAGCGATTTTTTGACCTATCCGGTTCCCCATGGCTCTTTGCATGTTGTGAACGACTGGACAAAAAACGAGTCTCATCCCGCGTGAAACCCCTGCGAACCTTTGGCCTGGCCCTGCAGTTCCTGACGCGCCTGCCCGTACCCATCCATTCTCCCCCGACTCCTCAGGAGCAGGGGCAGTGTCTACTTTTTTATCCCGCTGTGGGGGCCATCATTGGCGCCATGTTGGCCGGAATGTGTGCACTCACTTCTTTTTTAGGAGTGTCCTCCAATTTGTCCGGCGCGTTGATTCTGGTCCTGTGGGTCGGACTCACCGGAGCACTGCACCTGGATGGACTGGCTGATTCAGTAGATGCCTTTGGGGGTGGCCGAGGGGACCGGAGCCGCATTCTGAATCTCATGAAAGACCCTCGCTGTGGTTCTTTTGCTGTGGTCAGTGTGGTCCTCGTGTTACTGGTCAAAGCCATGGCCCTGATCACGCTGGATGCGCGCATTGCCCCGGGTTTTCTGCTGCTGCCCCCACTCCTGGGCCGCACCGCCCTATGTCTGTTGTTTCTGACCACACCCTACGTCCGCCCAGGCGGGATGGGAGAAGCAATCTCCCAGCATATGCCACGTACCCCGGTCTGGGGAGTCTGCATCATGACGCTGGTCAGCATTTTGATCGGCTTTGGACGACCCGGTCTGGGCGCCATTCTGGTGGCCGGGGTCATCGGTTACTGGTGGCACCAAAAACTCATGGAGCGAATTCAGGGCACCACCGGGGATACGGCGGGCGCACTGGTAGAGTTGGTGGAAAGTGCCACGGTAGTCACTTTGGCTCTGGTAGCGCATAATTAGGACTTTAGGATCGACTTCCCCACACCATGCACCTTCTGCCTGGGACCACCTCCCTCTATTCCCGCCTGTTACGCCATGTACGCCCCTATCGTTGGGAATTTTTCGGTGCCGTCGGCGCCATGGTGGTTACTGCGGCCACCGAACCGTTCCTGCCGGCCCTGCTCAAACCCATGCTCGACAAAAGTTTCGTGCACAAGGATCCGCACTGGATGCATTGGGTGCCGCTCATGTTGATGGGACTGTTCTTCGTACGGGGCATTGCCAATTTTATTGCCAAATTCGCTATGAACTGGGTCGGAAACAAAGTGGTCATGGACCTGCGCCAACAAATGTTCGGGCGCCTGCTCCATCTGCCTGCTCGTTACTTCGATGACCACAGTACCGGAGAACTGATCTCGAAGTTGGTATACGACGCCAATCAGGTCATGCAGGCCAGCACCACCGTGCTGACCAATCTGGTCACCGACAGTTTTGTGGTCGTGGGCCTGATGGGTTGGTTGATTTACCTGAATTGGCAACTCACCAGTGTCACCCTGCTGGTGGCCCCGCCCATCGCCTGGGTGGTTCGAAAAGTCAATCTGCGCCTGCGTCATATCAATCGCGACACCATGAGCGCCATGGGCAATCTCACCAGCGTACTGGATGAATCGATCCAGTGCCAGAAGGTCATCAAGGTGTTTGGGGGAATCCCCGTTGAAACTGACCGTTTCCATGAAACCAGCAATTGGGTGCGTCGCCTGAGCATGAAGCAAGCAGCGGCCAGTGCAGCCAATGTTCCCATTGTCCAGTTCTTCGCGGCCCTGGCCATCGCCCTCATCATCGGCATGGCCACCTGGCAAGCAGGTACCGATCAAACCACGGTGGGTGGCTTCGTTTCATTCATCACGGCCATGATCATGTTGTTGGCCCCCGTCAAGCGCCTCTCCGATTTGAGCGAATCCCTGCAGCGGGGCCTGGCTGCTGCAGAAAGCGTCTTTGCCCTGATTGATCAACCCCCCGAGACAGACGAAGGAACCCAGGTACTGGAACACGCCCAAGGTCACTTACACTTTGATCAGGTGTGTTTTGCTTATCCGCGGGGTCATCGTTTAGCCCTCGACTCCTTCAGTCTAAAGATCCAGGCCGGTCAAACCGTGGCTCTGGTGGGAGCTTCAGGCAGTGGTAAGAGCACATTGGCCAGTCTGGTGCCCCGCTTTCACAACCCCACGTCAGGACGCATCCTTCTGGATGGCTATCCTATTGCGAACTTGACCCTGGCCAGTGTGCGCAGCAATCTGGCCCTCGTCACCCAGGAAGTCGTCCTGTTCAACGATACCGTGGCCCACAACATCGGTTACGGCCCCCTGCGCGGAACCCCGCTGGAACGGTTGCGCGAGGTGGCCCGCGCGGCCCATGCTCTGGAATTCATCGAACAACTACCCGATGGATTTCAAACCTTGTTGGGAGAAAACGGGGCGCGTCTGTCCGGTGGACAACGGCAGCGTATTGCCATCGCCCGCGCCCTCCTCAAAAATGCCCCGGTCCTGATTCTGGACGAAGCCACTTCGGCCCTCGACAGTGAATCCGAGCGTGCCGTCCAGGCAGCCCTCGATACCCTGATGGAACAACGCACTACTCTGGTCATTGCGCACCGCCTTTCCACCATTGAAAAAGCCGATCTCATCGTGGTGCTGGATCAGGGGCATATCGTAGAGCAAGGAACCCATCGAGAACTGATGGATCGGGAGGGACATTACGCCAAATTACAACGCCTGCAAGTTCTGGATCAGTGATCCACAGGAAAAGACCGGCACTCCGGTTGATCTAGGCACCAAAGTTTGGCGTAACGGTAAAAGGTCGCATAGGCATTGGAGACGGCCAACAAAAAGCCCTGTCCTCCATCCAGAAAACTGCGGCGCAGAATGAAGGTTCGAAAAAATGCCCAGCACCCGTGCCGCAAAGCCTTGCCCAGGGTGGCACGCCGTCCTTTGGCATAGGCTTGACGGGCGCCCAGCGTCGAATAATGGTTGGCCTTGTCGAGGGCTTCTTCCAGGTCAACATAAGTATCGTGTTCCAGCGGGTTGTTCAGGGTTCCAATGCTTCCCTCCTCGGTTCCAACCAGCCGTTCATGAACCCAGTCCTCAGAAAAATGGGCCTTGCCTCTGCGAAAGAGACGCACCACATAGTCGGGCCACCACCCGCCATGGCGGAGGGCACGCCCACAGTAGCGTGAAGAGCGGGGCATGCGATACAAATCCAGCGCCTCAGGATTGGCCATGACAGCCAATATTTCTGCTTTCAGCGCAGGGGACACCTGCTCGTCCGCGTCCAGTGAAAGCACCCAGTCCCCACAGGCCAGAGCCAGCGCACGGTTCTTCTGCGGACCAAAGCCCGGCCAATCCGCTGCAATCTCTACCCGTGCGCCACGTTGGCGCGCCAGTTCCACCGTGCCATCCTGACTTCCCCCATCCAGAACAATACACTCCTCTGCCCAAAGAACCGAGTCCAAACAAGCGCCAAGGGCGGCCTCTTCGTTTTTGGCTATGATGATGACAGAAAGTGACATGGAGGCAAGTCTACTCCACTTCCGACTAGCCGAGCAGGGTCAGGTCCCCTAGAATGGCGGCATGACTGATCTCCTTCTCATCAAAACCTCTTCACTGGGCGATGTGGTTCACGCTTTTCCGGCTGTGACGGACATGGCTCGTCATTGTCCCACCCTTTCCATTGACTGGATCGTGGAAGAATCCTTCGCAGCATTGCCCCGTCTGCATCCAGCAGTCCGCCGTGTGATTCCCGTGGCCTTGCGGCGCTGGCGTACCGCTCTTTTCGCACCGACAACCCATGCCGAATGGCGTCGGTTGAGCCAGGTTTTGGAGGCCCTGAACCATGATGCCAGCCTGGATCTGCAAGGTCTGGTCAAAAGTGCGTTGGTCGGGTGTTTCAGTCCTGCCTTGCGAATGGGATACGATCGTCACAGCATTCGCGAACCCTTGGCCAGCCTGTTTTACCAGCAGCGCTTCCGGGTTTCCAGAAATCTTCATGCCGTGGAGCGCAACCGCACACTGGCCGGTCTTGCCCTGGGCTACGCCCCGGAAAAAGAAGTGACCTATGGCCTGCGTTCTGATCTGGTTCGCCCACGCACCCTGAGTGCCATACCCTATGTTCTCTTTCTCCATGGAACTAGCCGCCGTGACAAGGAATGGCCGGAAACTCACTGGATTGCCCTGGGTCGGCAGCTCTCTGCCCAGGGATTGACCATCCTGCTCCCAGGCGGTAACGAACGGGAACGGAAACGAGCTCAACGTCTGGCAAACCAAATCGTGGGCGCACAGGCCCTGGCAACGCTGGATCTGACCGCTCTGGCTGGCCTATTGGCCCATGCCCAGGCTGTGGTGGGCGTGGATACGGGCCTCTCCCATTTAGCCACCGCGCTCCACCGACCGGTGGTGGCCCTGTACACCGCCACCGACCCGCAAGCCACAGGGGTATTCGGTAGTATGCTGGCCGTGAATCTGGGCGGAAAAGGTTTATGCCCGGAAGTACCGGAAGTCCTCTCTGCCTTGGAGCGGTTGTTGCCATGAATTTATTCTGGTACACCCAGTTGACCCGCTTGATCCTGCCCCTGTTTTTTCTCCGTCTCTGGTGGCGTGGTCGACAACAGCCCGGCTATCGCCTCCATTGGCTCGAGCGCCTTGGCCACTACTCTATCTCAGAATCTCGCCCTCTGATCTGGCTCCATGCCGTGTCGGTGGGGGAAACCCGTGCTGCCTTGCCGCTCCTCCGATCCCTGGCCGAGCAATACCCGAACCACGCCTTCCTGTTGACCCATACCACGCCCACCGGTCGAGAAACGGCGCTCGATGAAGCCCCTCCGGGAATTCAACGGGTCTATCTACCCTACGACCTGCCGGGCGCCGTAGGGCGTTTTTTAGAGACCTTCAAACCCACTTTGGGCTTTCTTCTGGAAACGGAACTCTGGCCCCGCCTGATCCATGAGTGCCACCACCATCATATTCCTCTGATTCTGGCCAATGCCCGACTGTCAGAACGTTCGGCACGACGTTATGCCCTTGTCCCGACCCTGACGCGCACCCTCCTCGGTCAACTGTCGCTCATTGCGGCCCAGTCCCACGCCGATGCCCAGCGCTTTGAAGCTCTGGGCGCCCCTCGGGTTAAACTCATGGGTAATCTCAAGTTCGATGCGCCCCTGCCCTGCGAACATCATGCAAGTTTTCAACCAATCCGTCAGATGATCGGAGAAAACCGGACGGTCTGGATCGCAGCCAGTACCCGTGAAGGAGAAGAAAGCCTCCTGCTGAAACATCTCGGTTCCCTACTCACTCCGCCCCATCTGCTGGTGCTGGTTCCCCGACACCCGCAACGATTCGACGCGGTGGCTGCCTTGCTTGAAGCGAGGCATATTCCCTACCAGCGGCGCTCGGCGCAGCGCCCCCTCTCTGCCGAGACCACGGTTCTCCTCGGGGACAGCATGGGTGAAATGTATGCCTGGTATCGTCTGGCCCAATATGCGCTCATGGGCGGCACCCTGCTCCCTCTGGGGGGGCAGAATCTCCTTGAAGCCCTCAGCGTTGGATGCCCCGTCCTGCTGGGTCCATACACCTTCAATTTTGCCGAGGCCAGCACTGCCGCAGTGGAATGCGGCGCTGCTCGGCAATTTTCCAATTTGGATGAATTGCCTCTTCTGATCAAAGAATTTCTTGAGAACCCAACGCTTTGTCACTCCATGGGTGAGCAAGGACGGTGCTTTGTCGAGCGGAACCGGGGGGCCACCGCTACCTTGCTGGACCTGGTCCGCGAGTTAGTGCATTGACTGCAAACGACGCAACTCTGCTATGACTTCCTGAGGATTCTCTCCAGCATCTACATCCACATAAACTTTGGCGATACGGCCTGCGGGATCGATGATGAAGGTATTACGACGGGCCAATTTGTAGCCCAGCAGGGTACGTTCTGATCCGTAACTTTTTGACACCGTCCCTTCCTTATCGGCCAATAACGGAAAAGGAAGATGGTGTTTGTCCGCAAATTCAGCATGGCTGCTGGCGTCGTCGATACTCACTCCCACCACCGCCGCCCCCAACGTCTGGATTTTGTGAATGTCATCCCGATAGGCACAGGCCTCCGTGGTACACCCCGGAGTCTCGTCTTTCGGGTAAAAGTAGAGAACCAGCCACTTTCCCTGATAATCAGATAATTTTTGCAGTGTTCCATTCTGATCCATTATGCTGAACTCTGGGGCCTTCTGCCCCACACTGGGGAGTTCCGAGGCATTGGCCGAGCGCATCACCCACAGGACCAAAATCAACAGCATGAACAGTACCGTCATGACCTTCATAGCGCCCTCTGCCCATTTCAAATTCATCCAATATGCCTTGGGACCTCGGACCTGGACAGGAGTTCCTGGAAATTCCGGCCACCCGAATGAATTACCCGCCTCTGCACCCGCAACCAAAGACGATTCCCCCCCTGATTTTGCTACAATAGCGGATTGACAAAAAGATATTTCATTCCTCCCGGAGGCACTCAATGAATCTTGAACAGGCTCGCTTCAATATGGTCGAACAACAGATCCGCCCTTGGGATGTCCTGAATATCGAAGTGCTCGATCTACTCTATCAGGTTCGTCGTGAGGAATTTGTTCCGGCCACCCAGCGAGAATTGGCTTTCGTCGACATGGAACTTCCTCTGGATCATGGGGAATTCATGCTTTCACCCAAATTGGAGGCTCGCCTGATTCAAGAATTGCGCCTCAAGAAATCAGACCGCGTCCTTCATGTAGGAACGGGTAGCGGATATGTGGCTGCCCTACTGGGCAAGCGCGCCGCCACCGTCACCTCGGTGGAAATTCACCCGACTCTGGCCACTCAGGCTCGCCAACGCCTGCAAAATGCCGGAATTCACAATGTCACCGTGGAAGTGGGCGATGCCGCCCAGGGTTGGCGTCCAGAATCCGTCTGGGACACCATTCTGCTCACCGGTTCCGTCCCTTACCTACCTCCGGCATTTCTCGACGTTTTGGCAGCCGGAGGATGCGCTCTTGCCATCGTCGGCCATGCGCCCATCATGACCGTACGACGCTGGATGCGTCTGCCGAATGGAACACTGCGGGAAGAATCACTTTTTGAAACCTGGGTTCCCTCTCTTCACCATGCAGCACAAACACCTCTCTTCGAATTTTGAACGATGAGCAAAGCCTTTGTACGCGAGGCAGAAAATGAGGAGGAGGAGGAAGACCTTTCCGCTTCGAGTACGGACCTGCCACCTAACACGCCCAATTATCTGACCCCTCGAGGACATGCCCGACTGGTCGCCGAATTGGATCATCTGTTACGCGTGGAGCGTCCGAAGGTCGTAGAAACCGTGTCTTGGGCGGCTTCCAACGGTGATCGTTCGGAAAATGGAGATTATATTTATGGGAAACGACGCCTGCGCGAAATTGACCGGCGCCTGCGCTTTCTCACCAAACGGCTGGAAATCGCCCAAGTGGTCGATCCCACCTTGCAGTCCGGAAATGACCAAATTTTTTTCGGAGCACAGGTGACCGTGGAAGAGGGCGATCAAACTCATGTCTATACCATCATCGGTCGAGATGAAACCGATCCTGGATGCGGTCACATCAGCTGGATTTCACCTCTGGCCCGTGCCTTGCTCAAACAACGTACCGGCGACACGGTCCGGTTCATGAGTCCGGCAGGGGCGCGTACCCTCGATATCGTCGACGTTCAATACTTTCCTCTGGACCCTCCATAATCCACCCCTTGAGCGTGTTGGAACCGGGCTAACCCTGTCCATCTGGTACACTTCCCTTGTTAATCCGTTCTAAGAGTGAATCTGCGCATGAATGCACCCCCAAAGTTTCTGGCCGAACAGGCCCAAGTGGATGAAGCATCCGTTATCCCTCTCCCCTGTTCCCACAAGATCCATGTCACCGGTTCACGCCCCGACCTGCGGGTCCCCATGCGTGAAATCCGCCAGTCGGATACCCCGGCCACCTTCGGTGCCGAACCCAATCCCCCGCTCACCGTTTATGATACCTCCGGCCCGTACTCAGACCCCACGGTCAGCATCGACATTCGGGCAGGTTTACCCAGCGTTCGCAGTTGCTGGATCGAGGAACGTCAAGACACGGAAGCATTGAACGGGCCATCCTCCACCTATGGCCAGGAACGATTGGACAATGCGGCCCTGACCGAAATGCGCTTCAAACTCCAGCGTACGCCGCGCCGCGCCCTGACGGGACAAAACGTCTCCCAAATGCACTATGCGCGACGTGGCATCATCACTCCGGAAATGGAATATGTAGCCATTCGTGAAAATTGTCGGCGCGAAGCCCAACTGGATGCCCTCAAAGCTCGTGGAGGCAATGCCGAACGCTGGCTCTCCGCCCAACATCCAGGTGAATCCCTGGGCGCTTCCTTACCCGGACAGATCACTCCGGAATTCGTACGGGATGAAATTGCGCGCGGACGAGCTATCCTGCCCGCCAATATCAATCACCCCGAAATCGAACCCATGATCATCGGACGCAACTTTCTGGTCAAGATCAATGCCAACATCGGCAACTCCGCCTTGGGTTCAAGCATCCAGGAAGAAGTGGAAAAAATGACCTGGGCCATTCGCTGGGGTGGCGACACGGTCATGGACCTGTCCACGGGCAAGAATATCCATGAGACACGCGAGTGGATCATCCGTAATTCTCCCGTCCCCATTGGAACCGTACCTATCTATCAGGCACTGGAAAAAGTGGATGGAAAAGCCGAGGAACTGACTTGGGAAATCTATCGGGACACTCTCATCGAACAGGCCGAACAGGGAGTGGACTATTTCACCATTCACGCAGGATTGCGTCTTGCCCATATTCCCCTGACCGCTCAGCGTTTAACCGGCATCGTCTCCCGGGGCGGGTCCATCATGGCCAAGTGGTGCCTATCCCACCACAAGGAAAATTTCCTGTATACCCATTTCGAGGATATCTGCGCCATCATGAAGGCCTATGATGTCAGTTTCTCCTTGGGGGATGGACTGCGCCCCGGTTCCATTCATGACGCCAATGACGCCGCCCAGTTCGCCGAACTCAAAACCCTCGGCGAACTGACCCAGATTGCCTGGAAACATGATGTGCAAACCATGATCGAAGGTCCGGGACATGTGCCCATGCACCGTATCCGCGAAAACATGGAACTGCAACTGTCCCTCTGCCAGGAGGCCCCGTTCTACACCCTGGGCCCTCTTACCACGGATATCGCACCGGGTTATGACCATATCACCTCAGCCATCGGCGCTGCCATGATCGGCTGGCAGGGCACGGCCATGTTGTGCTATGTCACACCCAAGGAACATCTGGGCTTGCCCGATAAGAACGACGTCAAGGACGGCATCATGGCTTACAAGATTGCCGCCCATGCAGCCGATCTGGCCAAGGGACATCCCGGTGCCCAAATGCGCGATAATGCGCTGTCCAAGGCCCGTTTCGAATTCCGTTGGGATGATCAGTTCAACCTGGGACTGGACCCGGACAAGGCTCGGGAATTTCATGATGAAACGCTGCCTCAGGAAGGGGCCAAACTGGCTCATTTTTGTTCCATGTGTGGTCCTCATTTCTGCGCCATGAAGATTACTCAGGACGTACGGGATTACGCCTCTCAAATCGGTGTATCTTCCGAGCAGGCACTGGATCAGGGAATGGCAGAAAAAGCCCAGGAGTTCCGGGCACAGGGTGCCGAACTCTATCGCAAGGTTTGACCCATGGATGTCCTGTTACTTGTCAAAGCGGCCATTCTGGGCGTGGTGGAAGGACTGACGGAATTCCTGCCGGTTTCCAGCACTGGACATCTGATACTGGTGGGCAGTCTGTTGCACTTCAATGACGAAAAAGGCAAGGTTTTTGAAATCGTCATCCAGTTTGCCGCCATCCTGGCCATTTGCTGGGAGTATCGGGCAAAGATTGGGCGTGTGGTCCTGGGATTGCCCAGGGATCGCGCAGCTCAACGCTTTACCCTCAACCTGCTGCTGGCCTTTCTTCCGGCAGCAGTTTTGGGTTTATTGTTCGCCAAATCCATCAAAGCGCATCTGTTTGCTCCTTTACCCGTGGCACTGGCCTTCATTCTGGGTGCCTTTGTCATTTTTTGGGTGGAACGTCGTCACCAACCGATACGCATCACCACCGTGGACGATATGGACTGGCGGATTGCCCTTAAAATCGGACTTTGTCAGTCCTTTGCCCTGATCCCCGGCACTTCCCGTTCTGGAGCCACTATCATGGGCGGACTATTCTTTGGCCTATCCCGCACAGCTGCCACAGAGTTTTCCTTTTTTCTTGCCATTCCCACCCTGAGCGCAGCCACCGTTTACGAACTGGTTAAGTACCGTCATCTTTTTCATGCCAGTGATCTGGGCATGTTTCTGGTCGGCAGCTTGTTCTCTTTCATATTTGCTTTCATGACAGTGCGCGCCCTTCTCCGTTTCGTCAGTCAGCATAATTTCACCGGTTTTGCCTATTACCGAATCCTGTTTGGCCTGCTCATCCTGCTCACTCATGCCTTTGGTTGGGTGCAGTGGACCGACTAACACTCCCAGGGATCGACTTCGAGCACCCAGTGGATGCTTCGCCCCGAACGCAAGGCACGTAACTCATCCACCCAACTGGCCAGAAAAACTTGCAGGGAAGCACGATGCGCACCCTGAACGAGTAATTGCCAACGGTGGAAGCCCGCCTTGCGCGCCAAAGTGGAGGGAACCGGATCGAAAATACAGATCCCTTCTCCTCCACGGGTCAAGGCTTTCTGCCGCGCCTCCTCCAGAAAGACAGTGACCTTGCCCACGTCCCGTGCTTCTGCCCGAAGTATGGCCAGATAATTAAAAGGTGGCCATCCCATCTGACGCCGCAGGGCCAATTCCTGGTCCAGAAAGTTTTCTGTTTCGTGCTGCATCAGCGCCAACAGTACGGGGTGTCCGGGATAATCCGTTTCAATCCACACCTGCCCCGCCTTTTCTGCCCGTCCGGCCCGTCCGGCCACCTGAAGTAGTTGGGCATAAAGCCGTTCTGAGGCACGAAAATCACTGCTGAAGAGCGATTGGTCGGCATTCAGTACCACCACCAAGGACAAATCAGGAAAATCGTGTCCTTTGACCAATAACTGGGTTCCCACCAGAATATCCACCTGATGGTCCAAAATTTGTTCCCTCGCCCTTTCCCAACTGCCCTTAAGGGCCAAACTGTCGCTGTCCAGACGCAGGAGACGGGCTGAGGGGCAATAGTTGCGCAGACGTTCTTCTACCTGCTGCGTCCCTTCTCCACGGGTTTCCATGTGGACATTCCCGCAGGATGGGCAAGATTCGTGCAGAACTTGCTCCAGACCGCAGTGATGACAACGCAACTGTCGGGTCCGCCGATGTACCACCAGTCGCACACTGCAGCGGGGACAAGCCGCCTGCCAGCCACAGTTGGGGCAATACAGAACAGGGGCATAACCGCGCCGGTTGATGAACACCAGCACCTGTTCCCCACGGCTCAATGTTTCGTGCAAGACGGTCGCCCAGTGAGGAAGCCCTTCCTGCATCGTGGGTGCCAAAGTCAGTTGGGGCAAACAAGCGCCGGGTACGGCCCGCTCTCTCAAATGGTGCAGTTGATACCGTCCTGTACGGGCGTTATGCCAACTTTCCAAGGTAGGCGTTGCAGACCCCAGAATAATCGGGAATTCTCCCTGGCGAGCACGGACAATGGCCAAGTCCCGTGCGGAATAGCGCAATCCATCCTGCTGTTTGAAAGAGGCCTCATGTTCTTCGTCCACCACGATCAATCCCAACTCGGGCAGAGGCGTAAAAACTGCCAGGCGTGTGCCCAATACCAAACGTGCGGCACCGGTCTGGGCCGTCAACCAACGCCGCGCCCGTTCCTTCTCACTGACCCCACTGTGCAGACTGATCCAGTTCAGGTTAGGCCAACGACGTGCCAGACGTTGTTCCAGTTGGGGAGTCAGGTTGATTTCCGGAACCAGCAAGAGAACCTGTCGTCCGCGCTCCAATACCTTTTCGATCAGAGAAAAATACACCTCGGTCTTGCCGCTCCCGGTCACCCCATGGATCAGGTGCACAGCAAAGTTCGGTTGCTGAAGAATCGCCTGCACCACGCTCCGTTGTGCCTCATTAAGTGGCGGTGCCGAACTCTGAGACGGATATTTCCGGGGTTGACGTACTCGGCGCGGAGGCTGCCAGCCACCCACTCGACGCAGGGCAGGGGGCAACATGGCCAGCACCGTTTGCCCTAAAGGGTAGTGATAATAGGAACTACAGAATTCCAGCAACTGCCAATCACGAGCATTCAGTGGCGGAACATCCCGCCAAATCTCCAAAACTTCCTTGATTTTGTCCGCGGGGTAAGTGGAGGTGTGTTTGAGGGCTCGAATTACGCCAACTTTTTGCCCGGTGCCCCACGGAACCTTGACCCGCCGCCCCACGTCCTCCTCTGTCGCCAGAGCGGCATGATAATCAAACCCGCGAGGTAAAGGCAGATCAAGCAGAACTTCGACGATCACGGGGCTCTGGAGATCCATGAATGGGCAGAAGGGACGCGGTCCATCTGTGGATAACTTTGTTTATAAGTTGGAAGTTTGATACTTGTCAAGATTTTAAATCCGTCAAAAATCACCTTGCCCAACCTCGACTAACCATGATTTATTCATATAAATCATGTTGTTAACTTACATTTATCAAGGACACCCATAATTCATGAGGATTATCGTCCATCGATCCCACTCTGTGCATAACACTGGGGAAAAAACCATGAATAATCTGGTTTTTTCCTTATTTGTCAGGCAATAGCGACGCCTTGTCGACGGCTCAGTTCATGCACCGCATCCACTAATACCGTCACCTGATCCGGGTCGGTAAAGCGCGTAATGCCATGGCCAAGATTGAAAACATGACCAGATCCCGGACCAAATTCCGTCAATACTCTTCCCACCTCCGAGCGAATGCACTCGGGCGTCCCAAACAAAACCATCGGATCCAGATTACCCTGCAACGCGACCTTGTGACCGATACGGCGCCGGGCCTCACCCATGTCTATGGTCCAGTCCAACCCCACCGCATCGTAGCCCGCGTCGGCAATGGATTCAAGCCACAATCCTCCACCCTTGGTAAAGACGATGCTGGGCACTCGGCGCCCTTCTGCCTGTTTGGTCAACCCGGCAGCGATCACAGACAGATAGTGCAGTGAAAATTCCTGATATGCCTTCGGAGTCAGTGTTCCCCCCCAAGTATCGAACACCATGACTGCCTGAGCCCCCGCTTCAATCTGGGCATTCAAATACTGAATGACCGCTTCGGTGGTCACTTCCAGAATGCGATGCAACAAATCCGGACGGCGATAGAGCATCCCCTTGATATGACGGAAATCCTCCGACCCGCCTCCTTCCACCATGTAGCATGCCAGGGTAAAGGGACTGCCTGAAAAACCAATGAGGGGCACCGAACCCGCCAATGCCTTGCGAATCTGAGATACCCCATCCAGAACGTAACGCAGGTTCACAGTAGGATCGGGCACACTCAAATTTCGAACTTCCCATTCATCACGGATGGGACGTTCGAATTTGGGTCCTTCTCCTTCTGCAAAATAAAGCCCCAGACCCATGGCATCCGGCACGGTCAAAATATCGGAAAAAAGAATGGCCGCATCCAAGGCATACCGGGCCAAGGGCTGCAAGGTTACTTCTGTGGCCAGGTCCGGCGATTTGCACAACTTGAGAAAACTACCGGCCCGGGCCCGCGTCGCATTGTATTCGGGCAAATAGCGACCAGCCTGGCGCATGATCCAAAGCGGTGTATAGGGAACGGGTTCACGCAAGAGCGCACGCAGGAAGGTATCATTTTTCAGCACAGGAAAACCTCGTCAGTCCGCCATTACTTCAGCGGGTCTATCATGAAAATCAGCGTGGAAGATCCGACTGCCCCATCAGGAACTCATCGATGGCTCGTGCCGCCTGGCGTCCCTCCCGAATGGCCCAAACCACCAGAGACTGCCCACGCCGCATATCCCCGGCAGCAAATACCTTGGACACCGAAGTTTGATAGTCCAGGACTTTGGCCTGTACATTGCCCCGGGCATCCTTTGCCACCCCTAACTGTTCCAACAAACCGGTCTGCACTGGATGCAGGTAACCCATGGCCAGCAGAACCAGATCCGCCGGAATGTCAAAGGCACTGCCCGGAATTTCCTGAGGTTTCATCTGGCCCTTCTCGTCCGCCTTCCACTCCAGGCGCACAGCATGCAACTGGGTCACTTGTCCATCGACTCCTGTAAACGCCTGGGTCGAAATGCTCCAGTCACGGATACACCCTTCCGCTTGAGAGGTGGAAGTACGGAACTTAAGGGGATATTGAGGCCACACCAAAGGTTTGTCCTCCTGCTCCGGAGGGCGCGGCATGACTTCAAACTGTGTGACGGAAAGGGCTCCCTGGCGAAGGGATGTCCCCACGCAGTCGGAACCCGTATCGCCCCCGCCAATCACCACCACATGCTTGCCCGTGGCCAACAGGCCATTTTCCACCGTATCTCCGGCATTGCGTCGATTCTGTTGGGGCAGGAATTCCATGGCAAAATGAACACCCTTCAATGCCCGTCCCGGCACAGACAAATCGCGGGGATGTTCCGATCCCCCAGTGAGCAGAATCGCATCAAACGATTCCCTCAAATGCTGGGCAGACAGTGTCACGCCCACATGCACGCCGGTGCGGAATTCCACCCCTTCTGCGCGCATCTGATGGATCCGACGATCAATCTGAAGTTTTTCCAATTTAAAGTCCGGGATACCGTAGCGCAATAGTCCCCCGATCCGATCATTTTTTTCGAACACCACCACGTCGTGCCCCACCCGTGCCAACTGCTGTGCCGCAGCCAACCCGGAAGGTCCGGAGCCCACCACGGCCACCCGTTTACCCGTTTTGTGCGAAGGAATTTTCGGGGTAATCCAGCCTTCTTCCCAACCCCGGTCCACCAAGGCATGTTCAATGTTCTTGATGGTGACCGGTGCCGTATTGATGTTGAGCACACAAGCCGACTCACAAGGTGCAGGACAGACCCGCCCCGTAAATTCCGGAAAATTGTTGGTGGAATGGAGGTTGTCCAACCCTTCGCGCCACTGCCCACGGTAAACCAGATCATTCCAATCAGGAATGATATTATTCACCGGACACCCCGTCTGGCAGAAGGGGATTCCGCAATCCATGCAGCGCGCTCCTTGCTGGCTGACGCTCTCCAAGGGCAGATCAATGGTAAATTCGCGGTAGTGGCCCACCCGTTCTTGTGGTGTTTCGGCAGAGGGTTCCTGCCGTTCGATTTCCATGAACCCCGTAATCTTTCCCATGTCAGGCCACCTGTGCCAATTGTTGTTCTGCTGCCATTTCAGCCAGCGCGCGGCGATACTCCAAGGGCATCACTTTGACGAACTTGCTCCGTGCACTCGACCATTGATCCAGAATCTGCTGTCCACGCGTACTGCCCGTATAACGCACGTGGTTTTCAATCAGGATACGCAACAGATATTCATCCCGTGCTTCGATGTGATTGACACGCACACGTCCATGGGTGTCCAGAACGCCTTTGACCTCGGTGGTCTGCTCTTCCTCGGGAACCGCCTCGAGCGCAACCATGGACAGATTACAGCGTTTATCAAAATCCCCCGCCTCGTCATAGACAAAGGCAATCCCCCCGCTCATCCCTGCGGCAAAATTTCGTCCGGCCTCACCCAGTACCACTACCGTGCCTCCCGTCATGTATTCGCATCCGTGGTCTCCTACGCCTTCCACCACGGCTACTGCACCGGAGTTGCGCACGGCAAAGCGTTCGCCTGCCACCCCCCGGAAATAACATTCTCCGGCAACGGCACCATACAGAACCGTATTTCCCACAATAATATTCTCTTCAGCCAACAAAGTAGATTCGGGAGCAGGTTGAATGATGATACGTCCCCCAGACAGTCCCTTGCCAACATAATCATTGGCTTCACCGTATAGGTGAAAAGTCACCCCATGGGCCAGAAAGGCACCAAAACTCTGCCCGGCAGTTCCCTTGGCGCGCACCAGGATCGTATCCTGAGGCAAACCGGCAAAGCCATGATGGCGCGCCACTTCGCCAGACAACATGGCACCCACGGAACGATTGACGTTACGCACGCCCGTTTCGATGACCACCGCTTGCCCCTGCTCGATAGCGGTCTTGGACTGTGCGATGAGAACATGATCCAGTGCCTGTTCCAGACCATGATCCTGCCGCTCCTTCCAGGAACGAGCCACCTGAACAGGCATGTCCGGGCTATGAAAGATTCTTGAAAAATCCAGACCCTGTGCCTTCCAGTGGGAAATTCCACGGCGCATGTCGAGGCGGTCAACCCGTCCCACCATCTCCTCGAAAGTCCGGAATCCCAGTTGAGCCATCAGTTCACGTACTTCCTCCGCCACAAAGAAGAAATAATTGATCAAATGCTCGGGCTGTCCGGCAAATCGTCGGGTCAATTCCGGATCCTGCGTGGCAATGCCCACCGGACAGGTATTGAGGTGGCACTTACGCATCATGATGCATCCCTCCACCACCAGCGGGGCTGTTGCAAACCCAAATTCGTCCGCACCCAGCAAAGCGCCAATCACCACATCCCGCCCGGTTTTCATCTGACCATCGGCCTGCACACAGATGCGCCCACGCAAACGGTTGAGAACCAAGGTCTGCTGGGTTTCCGCCAGCCCCAACTCCCAAGGGGAACCCGCATATTTGATCGAAGACAGAGGAGACGCACCGGTTCCACCGTCATGTCCGGAGATGGTGACATGATCGGCATGGGCCTTGGCAACCCCGGCCGCCACCGTGCCCACCCCCACTTCGGACACCAGTTTGACGCTGATACGCGCTTGGGGATTGACGTTCTTGAGATCGTGGATCAATTGGGCCAGATCTTCGATGGAATAGATGTCATGGTGCGGGGGAGGAGAAATCAGACCCACCCCCGGTACGGAATGACGCAACTTACCGATATACTGGCTGACCTTGTGTCCGGGTAACTGCCCTCCTTCCCCTGGTTTGGCGCCCTGTGCCATTTTGATTTGAATATCATCGGCATTGACCAGATACTCCGCCGTCACACCAAAACGCCCGGAGGCGACCTGCTTGATGGCCGAACGCATGGAATCCCCATTGGACAATGGGCGGAACCGTGCGGGATCTTCTCCCCCTTCGCCAGTATTGGATTTCCCCCCCAGGCGGTTCATGGCAACGGCCAGAGTACTGTGCGCCTCCTGGGAAATGGATCCCAGAGACATTGCACCCGTGGCAAAACGTTTGACGATGGAGGCCGCGGCTTCCACTTCGGAAATAGGAAGGGGCTGCGCAGCATTCTTGAATTCAAAAAGACCCCGCAAGGTCATCCATCGTTCGGCCTGATCGTTGATGGCCCGAGCGTATTCCTGATAAGTCGCATAGTTTCCGGAACGGGTCGCATGTTGCAATTTAGAGATACTTTCCGGAGTCCACATGTGGGCTTCCCCACGAATGCGGTAAGCGTACTCTCCCCCGGCATCCAGCGCCTCCTGATGCAACGGCCCTGCAGAATACGCCACACGATGCAGGCGCAGATTTTCTTCCAGAATCTCGGCCAATCCGATTCCTTCAACCACGGAGGCTGTTCCCGTAAAGAAACGCCGCACAAAGGAAGCACTCAACCCGATGGCTTCAAAAATCTGGGCACCACAATAGGATTGAACCGTGGAAATCCCCATTTTGGACATGACCTTGAGCAGTCCCTTGGAAACAGCCTTGGAAAAACGCTTGCGCATTTCCTTGAGAGGGACGTCCATATTCAGGAACGCGCCATGACCCTGCTCCAGAGTTTCATAAACCAGCCAAGGATACACAGCCTCAGCCCCATAGCCCACGAGCAGGGCAAAATGATGGACTTCCCGGGCCGACCCCGTCTCCACCACCAAACCCGTGGCCGTACGAAGTCCTTCCCGTACAAGGTAATGATGCACTGCGGCAGTGGCAAGCAAAGCGGGGATCGCTACCTGCGCCGGGCCCACGGAACGATCTGAGAGGATCAGGATATTACTGCCCGAGCGAACGGCTTCCACCGCCTGGGTGCAGAGCGCTTCCAACCTAACCGCCAATCCCGCCACTCCTTCCTGGAGAGGCGCGCAGATCGATAATGTAGAAACCCGGAAACGATCTGCCGTGAGACTGGCGATGGCGCGCAGACAACTCATGTCTTCTGGCAACAGAACCGGTTGTTCCACTTCCAGACGGGGTTGAGGATCCGCTTCGTGTATCGCCAACAGGTTGGGGCGTGGTCCAATGAAAGACACCAGGGACATGACCAACTCTTCACGAATCGGATCGATGGGAGGATTGGTGACTTGGGCAAATAGTTGTCGGAAATACTGGTATAGCGACTTGGAGCGGTTCGACAACACCGCCAGCGGCGTGTCATCCCCCATGGAACCCACGGCTTCCTGACCGCTGGTCACCATGGGAGCCAGGATAAACTTGAGTTCCTCCTCGGTCATGCCAAAGGCTTGCTGGCGATGGAGCACAACGGCAGCGGTGGGTTTTTCTTCCACGGCAGGAGCAGGGACCGGCAGGGCCTCGAGACGGATCTGAGTCGCTTCCAGCCATTGACGGTAGGGATGCTGACGAGCCAGTCCAGACTTGACCTCCGCATCGCTAACGATCCGTCCCTGCTCCAGATCGATCAGGAACATCTTGCCCGGTTGCAAGCGCCATTTCTTGATGATCTTATGTTCGGGAATGGGCAATACCCCCATTTCCGAGGCCATCAATACCAAGTCATCACTGGTTTGCAAATAGCGTGCAGGACGCAAACCATTGCGATCCAGCGTGGCGCCAATCTGACGTCCATCGGTAAAGGCCACCGCAGCAGGCCCATCCCAGGGCTCCATCAGAGCCGCATGATATTCGTAGTAGTCCCGGCGCGCCTCATCCATCAAGGGATTGCCCGCCCAGGCCTCGGGAATCAGGAGCGTCATGGCCTGTACCAAAGAATAACCCCCAGCCACCAGCAATTCCAGCGCATTGTCAAAAGCAGCGGAGTCCGACTGACCCTCCACAATGAGGGGCCAGATTTTGGCCACGTCTTCACCCAGCAGGGCAGAGGCCAAATTACCACGACGTGCTGCCATCCAGTTGACATTCCCGCGCAACGTATTGATTTCCCCGTTATGCGCGATAAGTCGGAAAGGATGGGCCAGATCCCAGGTGGGAAAAGTATTGGTGGAAAAACGCTGGTGCACCAGCGCCAATGCGGAAACCAAACTTTCGTCGTTCAGATCGGTGTAGTACTGGCCCACTTGATCCGCCAGTAACATCCCCTTGTAAATCAGGGTACGAGACGACAGGGAGGGTAAGTAGAAGCGGGTCCGGTCATAACCCTTCTGGGCGGCTTCATGTTCGGCGCGCTTACGCAACACGAATAACTTTCGTTCAAAGACGGTCTGATCTCCGTGGGTCGCGCCACGGGCCAGAAAAATCTGGCGAATGAAGGGTTCTACCCGCTTGACGCTGTCTCCCAACCCCTGATTTTGAGTGGGCACCGTACGCCAACCCAAAACTTCGGCACCTTCTTCGCGCGCGCAGCGCTCCAGAATGGTTTCACAAATTTCGCGCGCTTGCGGATCTTGCGGCAGGAAAACCATACCCACGGCATAATGCCCCACCTCTGGCAGCGCAAAGCCCAGTGGATCCACCGCGCGGCGCAAAAAGGCATCAGGGATCTGGAGCAGGATACCTGCACCATCGCCCGCCAGAGGATCGGCGCCCGTGGCCCCGCGATGTGTCAGATTTTCCAGGATCTGAAGCCCCTGCCGAACGATGGCATGGCTCTTCTGCCCCTTGATGTGCGCAACAAAGCCCACACCACAGGCATCATGTTCATGGACGGGATCGTAAAGTCCCTGAGCGGACGGAATGGACGACTGGTTCAACGGTACACCTCAGCACGCAGTAGACGGAGCAATCGCTGCGTGCACAAACCGGAGCCTGAGGCGGGTCATGATTACGCGCAGCGGGTCTGCGATGATACCCCAGACGGACTGGCCAATCAACCGTTAACTTTATGGCACACGCCTTTCAAACTCCAAGCTGGGCTACAATGGCGGGATGGATAAATCGTGCAACATCTTTCTGGTGGGTTTGATGGGCGCGGGCAAGACCACCATCGGTCGCTTATTGGCCCGTCATCGCCACCTGGAGTTCGTGGATTCCGACCAGGAAATCGAAGCCCATACAGGAGTGCGCATCAGCACCATTTTCGAACTCGAGGGAGAATCGGGCTTCCGCGCCCGCGAAGAGGCCATTCTAGGCGAGTTGGTCCAACGCCGGGGAATCGTGCTGGCCACCGGTGGTGGGGCCATTTTAAGTCCCCTGACACGCCAACGTCTGCGCCAACAGGGAGTCGTGGTTTATCTGCGTGGCAGCGTGGATCAACTCTGGCATCGTACTCGCCACGATCGCCATCGCCCCCTCCTGAAAACGGAAGACCCCAAAACCCGCCTGCAAGAGTTATTTGAAATCCGCGACCCCCTCTATCGGGAAACGGCCCACCTGATTGTGGATACCGCCCAACAAAGCCCACAAAGGCTCATCTGTCAATTGGAACTGGAACTAGACGCCCATGTCCTTGCACACCCTTCTTGTTGAAGTCTCTCCCTCTTACCCGATCCAGGTAGGACCCGGATTACTATGCCGTAGCGACCTCATCACGCCTCATCTGGCTGGCAATACCTCTGCCATCGTGACCAATACCACCGTGGCACCTCTGTATCTGGATCGCCTCGCGCACATGCTCACCGCTGAGGGACAACGGGTCATACCCATCCTGCTCCCCGATGGAGAGTCCTACAAAACACGCGACAGTTTCAACCATATTCACGATGTACTGCTGGAACACCGGGCGGATAGAAAAACCACGGTCATTGCACTGGGCGGGGGAGTGGTCGGTGATCTGGCAGGTTATGCGGCAGCCACCTACCTGCGTGGCGTCTCTCTGATTCAAGTCCCCACGACCCTACTGTCCCAGGTGGATTCTTCCGTGGGCGGGAAAACCGGTATCAACCACCCCCTGGGTAAGAACATGATCGGCGCATTTCACCAACCCCGTTTGGTACTGGCCGATACCACAACCCTTGATACCCTGCCTCAGAGAGAATTTCTGGCGGGTCTGGCAGAGGTCATCAAATATGCTCTGATCCGTGATCTCCCCTTTCTGGAATGGCTGGAAATTCATCTGGATGCCTTGCTGCAACGTGACCCCGAGATCTTGGCTCAGGCCATTCTGACGTCCTGCCGCAACAAGTCCACCCTCGTGGCTGCAGACCCTCTGGAACAAACCGGGCTGCGTGCCTTGCTCAATCTGGGTCACACCTTCGGACATGCCATTGAAACAGGATTGGGCTATGGAAACTGGTTGCATGGTGAAGCCGTGGCGGTGGGCTCTCTGTTGGCCGCTGACCTGTCCGAACGTCTGGGCTGGCTCCACTCCAAGGACCTGCAACGCATGACGACCCTCTTTGAGCGAACCGGCCTACCGACCCTAGCACCTAACCTGGGGGTTCAACGGTATCTGGACCTCATGGCCGGAGACAAAAAGGCAGAGGCAGGGTCTCTGCGTTTTGTACTCCTCAAGTCGCTGGGCCAAGCCTGTCTGACTTCCGTGACCCGCCAGGATCTGCTGGAAGCCGTCCTGACCCCCGGACAAGGGCGCTTCATCGCACCCTGAAAGACGCTTCCCCTGAGACCAAGTATAATCTCTTCCAACTTCCACCAGTGGTGCCATATTGCCCAAATTTCTTCTCTACCCCTTGATTTTTCTGGTCGCTCTCGGCACCGTGGCAGTGGGCATCGTGGTCATGACTCTGGCCCTACTGTATCCAAAACTTCCCAGTCTGGATGCTGTCACCGACTATCGCCCAAAGTTACCACTCCGGGTCTATACCACGGACCATCAATTGATCGGCGAATTTGGGGAAGAGCGGCGCGCCATGCTCAAATTGACGGAAGTTCCTCTCAACATGCGTCACGCCATACTGGCTGCTGAAGATGACCGTTTTTACCAGCATGGTGCCGTGGATTTCCAGGGAGTTCTGCGTGCCATGCTGGCAGATGTGTTTTCCCACTCGGCCAAGGAAGGTGCCAGTACCATCACCATGCAGGTGGCCCGTAATTTCTTCCTGACCAATGAACGCACGTTGACCCGCAAATTATCCGAAGTCCTGTTGTCTTACAAGATTGAAAGCAACCTGACCAAGGACCAGATCCTCGAGTTGTACATCAACCAGATCTATCTCGGACAACGTGCCTATGGCTTTGGCGCTGCCGCCGTGGTGTATTACGGCAAACCCCTGTCTCAACTCACCGTTGCGGAAATGGCCATGCTGGCCGGGCTACCCAAAGCCCCCTCGCGCTACAATCCCATTATCAACCCACAACGGGCGGCACTGCGCCAACAGTATGTGTTGCGCCGCATGCACGACCTGAAGTACCTCAATGATGCCGACTTTACCCTGGCATTGCATAAACCGGGACACGCCTCAGCCTATCATGCCAATGCCCTGACCCGTGCTGACTATGTCGCTGAAATGGTCCGTCAGTACATGGTTCAAACCTATGGGGACGGAGTTTATTCCTCCGGCTACAGTGTCATCACCACTCTCCTCAAACCTGATCAGGATGCCGCTTTCCGCGCCGTACGCGAGGGTGTCCTGGCCTATGATCAGCGACATGGCTATCGCGGCCCTGAAGCCACGCTGGATTTGCCCAGCAGCGGTGCCACCATTGCCGATTTTGAAGAGTCGCTGGGAGACCTGGAAATCGCCAACGAACTATACCCGGCCGTGGTTGAGTCAGCCTCTGAAAAGGAAGTGAGTGCTTACATAAAGAATGTAGGGCCCGTGATCCTCAAAGACGGTGCCTTGGCGTTTGTACACGCCAGTTTGAGTCCAAAAACAAGTGCCGATCGACGAATCAAGCGGGGTTCTCTGATTCGCGTCCTGCGGAACGACAAATCCGGCTGGGTCATCGTTCAGTATCCCAAGGCAGAGGCTGCTCTGGTTTCTCTCGATACCCACAATGGAGCCATTCGTGCCTTGGTGGGAGGATTTGACTTCAATCGCACCAAATATAATCATGTCATCCAGGCCTATCGCCAACCCGGCTCCAGTTTCAAACCTTTTATCTACTCGGCGGCCCTGGAAAAAGGATTCACCCCGTTCACTCTGGTGGACGACAGCCCCATTGTCATCCATGACCCCAACCAAAATGGTGGCGAAGCCTGGGAACCCCATAACTATGAGAACGAATATTTGGGTCCGATTCGACTGCGTATCGGACTGGCCGAGTCAAAAAACATGGTTGCCATTCGCGTCCTGAAAGCCATTAGTCCTGGTTATGCCCAGGAATATATCAAGCGCTTCGGTTTTGAAAGCAATCGTCAACCCGCTTATCTCAGCATGGCCTTGGGTGCAGGCGAGGCTACCCCCCTACAAATGGCTACGGCCTATGCGGTCTTTGCCAATGGGGGATTTCGGGTCAAACCCTATTTCATCGATCAAATTTTGGACAGTAGCGGAAAACCCCTCAGCCGTACCCAGCCTATTCTGGCCGGTGAAGGTGCTGAGCAGGTCATCGATCCTCGCAATGCCTTCATCATGACCAGCATGATGAAGGATGTCATTCGCATGGGTACGGCCACCCGGGCGCTAAGTCTGGGTCGCCAGGATCTGGCTGGAAAAACCGGTACCACCAACGATCACGTCGATGCCTGGTTCTGTGGCTTTCAACCCAGTTTAGTGGCCGTGGCCTGGGTCGGCTTCGACAAACCAGCCTCTTTGGGACCACAGGAAACCGGTGCTCAAGCGGCCTTACCGATTTGGATGGATTACATGGGAACCGCGTTGAAAACCGTTCCGGAAAGTGAAGCCATCATGCCCCCTGGTATCGAGGTCGTTGCCATTGACCCCAAGACCGGACAACCCAGTACTGCATCAGACCACATCGATGATTACACCTATGCCACTGCCGCACAAAATAACTGAGGAACGACGATCATGGAGACGCTGAGTTCTTTTCCTGCACGACGGATGCGCCGAAATCGACGGGATGATTTTTCCCGTCGCCTGGTTCAGGAACATCAACTCCACGCGTCTGACTTGATATACCCGGTTTTCGTGCAGGAAGGAACCCACGAGGTAACCCCCATCTCTTCCTTGCCGGGCATCGCCCGTCAGGCCATTGAACCGTTATTGCATACCGCCGAACGGTGTCTTGAGTTGGGAATTCCTGCGCTGGCCCTGTTTCCGGTCATTCCCCAGGCACGCAAATCTCTCGATGCGGCAGAAGCCTGGAACCCCGACGGACTCCTCCCACGCACCGTACAGGCCCTCAAACGGCGCTTTCCTGAACTGGGACTGATCACCGATGTTGCCCTCGACCCCTACACATCCCACGGCCAGGACGGACTGATCGACGAGTCCGGCTACGTGCTCAATGATGAAACCCTGGCAGCACTGGCGCGTCAAGCCGTGGTGGAAGCTCAGGCCGGAGCGGATGTGGTGGCTCCTTCCGACATGATGGATGGACGCATCGGTGTCGTGCGTCGTGAACTGGATCAGGCGGGAAAAATCCATACCCGCATCCTGGCCTATTCTGCCAAATATGCCTCCTCCTTTTACGGTCCCTTCAGGGATGCCGTCGGTTCGGGGCAATCCTTGGGCACAGGCAGCAAGGAGACGTATCAGATGGATCCCGCCAACAGTGATGAAGCCCTCTGGGAAGCAGGACTCGACTTGGCTGAAGGGGCCGATATGATCATGATCAAACCAGGTCTGCCTTATCTGGATATCCTTCGGCGCATCAAGGATCAATTCAAGGCACCCACCTTCGTCTATCAGGTGAGTGGGGAGTATGCCATGTTGCAGGGAGCTATCCAGGCCGGATGGTTGGATGAAAAGTGCGTATGGGAAAGCTTACTGTCTTTCAAGCGCGCTGGTGCTGATGGTATTTTAACCTACTTTGCCCTGCGTGCCGGCGAATGGCTCAAGGCACAGCGCTGATTTCTCGACCCGTTTCGTTCCGGAAGAGTTCGCCCACGGCTTGTCGGGCGGGTTCCAGACCCTCACGATCCAAACTGGAAAAAGGAATGACCGTCAACGTCGCACCTCGGTCCGTCAGGGTCTGACGCACCGAACGTACAGTCTGTGCCCGCGCGCTGCGCCCCAACTTGTCGGATTTTGTCAACAAAACGATAACCGGTTTCTGGCGTGGCAGGAACCATTCCAGCAACTGTTCATCGAGCACTGTCAGTGGATGACGAATGTCCATGAGAAGGACCAGGCCCTTCAGCGCTTCACGAGAGGCCAGATAGTCCGCCAGCAACCGTTGCCAATGCAGTTTGACTGCTTTGGGAACTTCGGCATAGCCATAGCCAGGTAAATCCACCAGGTAACCCTCTTCGCCCACACTGAAATAATTGATGTGCTGGGTGCGGCCGGGTGTCTTGCTGGAATAAGCCAAGCGGTTGCGCTGGGTGAGCACATTGATGGCACTGGATTTACCCGCATTGGAACGGCCAGCAAAGGCGACCTCGATACCCTGGTCCGGGGGTAAACCAGCATAGGCATCCACCGTAATGTGAAATTGTGCACGTTGAAAAAATGCTTCCCAGTTGGTTTTTTCCACAGGAATATTCATCTCAGTTGTTTGAATACCCGTTCTGCCGCGCTGAGCGTTTGATCCAGTTCCAAACTGGTATGGACGGTGGAAACAAAACCCGCCTCGAAAGCCGAAGGCGCAAAGTAGATCCCTTCATCAAGCATCCCCTGAAAAAACGCATTAAAAGCAAACCGGTCCGATTCCATCACCTCGGTCAGCGTATTGGGCAACTTTTCTCGGAAATACAGCCCAAACATACCCCCCAGGGAACAGGTGGACATGGGATATCCTGCATCGCGCCCCACTTCCACAATGCCCTCCGTCAGCGTTCGGGTCATTTCGCCCAAACGTTCATACAGTCCATCTGCGCAGGCCAGATGAAGATTCACCAAGCCCGCAGTCACGGCCACCGGATTGCCGGATAAAGTACCGGCCTGATACACCGGTCCGAGGGGAGCCAGATATTCCATGATGTCACGCCGTCCCCCAAAGGCAGCCAGGGGCATCCCTCCACCGATCACCTTGCCCAGAGTAGTCAAATCAGGGCGAATACCGTAAAGAGACTGGGCCCCACCCAAGGCCACCCGGAATCCCGTCATCACCTCATCAAAAATCAAAACGCTGCCATGAGCCGTGGTCAATTCGCGCAATTTTGAAAGGAATCCAGGGCGAGGTAATACCATGTTCATGTTGCCCGCCACGGGTTCAACGATGACGGCGGCAATCTGATTGCCCCGGGTGGAGAATAATTCTTCTAACTGTCCCATATGGTTATATTCGAGGACCAGGGTTTGAGCGGCCAATTCGGCAGGTATTCCCCCGGAATCGGGCTGTCCAAAGGTCAGCGCCCCGGAACCCGCCTTGACCAGCAAGGCATCCCCATGCCCGTGGTAACACCCCTCAAATTTGACGATGAGGTTACGCCCGGTAAACCCGCGCGCCAGACGAATGGCACTCATGGTGGCTTCGGTGCCCGAACTGGTCAGACGAACCATTTCCAGGGAGGGAAGGAGTTGTGTCAGTTTTTCGGCCATCTCCACTTCCAGAGCCGTGGGTGCCCCAAAACTCAAACCCCGCTCCACACTGGCCTGCACCGCCTGGATGACAGAAGGATGGGCATGCCCATGCAGAAGCGGCCCCCAGGAGCACACATAATCGATATATTCCTTGCCCTCCACGTCCCACACGCGAGGACCTTTCCCGCGCGTCAGAAAACGCGGGGTGCCTCCTACGCTTCGGAAGGCTCGCACCGGAGAATTGACGCCCCCCGGAATGAATTGCTGGGCACGTTCAAACAACTTCTGATTGGTTGTCATGGAAATTCCAGATCTTAAGTCAGTGGTCAAACGCCATTATACGCGCCCGGCCCCCTCCAGATCATTCAAAATTCGCGGCATATTCCCGCGCCCGGCTCGTGATATCCGGCGCATCGAACAATCCACTCAAAACAGCCACGGCATCAGCGCCTGCCGCACGCAGTTCGGCGACCCGATCAGGGGTGATTCCACCAATTGCAACAATGGGAATACGGAGGTGGGTACGGCTGGCACGAAGAACCTCCAGCGTGACGGGCGCAGCTTCCGGCTTGGTTGATGAAGGGAAGAAGCGGCCCAGGGCGATATAGGCAGCACCCGCTTCTTCTGCCGCCTGCGCCCGTTTCAGGTCTGCATAGCACGAAACACCCAATAGCCTTCCATGAGCCAATTGATGCCATTCTTCCGGACGCGCATCCTCCAGCCCCACATGCACTCCCCCTTCCCACTCCGGGTGCCCTCCGTCATTGAGGATCAAAGGCGCGCCAAACTCATCACAAAGTGCGCGCAATTGACATAATTGTTGACGGCGCAAGGAAATCGCGAGAGATTTGACGCGGTACTGCAGTACCGACATCCCTCCCAGAAAGGCCAGTCGGACTCTTCTGAGCAACTCAGCGGTGTCACTCAATTCTGGGGTAATGCCGTAAAGTCCCCGAATTTCACCGGGTTCAATGGACATCGTTGCGCGGTTCCTCCCGAGCCCAGAAAAGACGATCAGGAATGATCTGTCCCATGCCGAGACGATAACCTTCTTTCAAGGTTTGCCAAGTATAGTCCTGGGCTTCTGCCACCGCTTCCGGAATGGGTAGCCCCTGCGCCAGACTGGCGGCAATGGCGCTGCTCAGGGTACATCCCGAGCCATGGTAACTGCCCGGAAGCCGTTCCCAGCGATCGGAACGGATGACTCCTTCACGTCCGTACAACGTATTGACCACCTGCACACCCGGTGCGTGAGTCCCTGTCACCAGAACGAATTCGCAACCGCTTTCCAATACTTCCATGGCCGCACGAGCATAATCAGGACGTTCTTCTTCAGGAGCCTCATCATAGGCCAGACGCATCAATTCCAGGACATTCGGAGTGACCAGAGAGGTCTGAGGCAAAATCAGATCGCGCAACGCCTCAAGCATTTCCTCATTGGCCAGTTCGTCGCCCCTTCCGCTGGTCAGCACAGGATCCAGTATCAGGGGCACTTCAGGATAATCAGCGACGATTTCAGCAATGGCGGCGATGATCTCCACACTGCCCAATACACCCAATTTAAATACGGCCACAGGAACGTCTTCCAGAATACAACGCGCCTGATCCACCACCCATTCCGCATCCATCGCCAGAATGTCCTCGACCCCCGTCGTATCCTGGACGGTAATTCCAGTCACCACCGACAATGGATGGCATCCCATACTGGAAAGAGTCAGCAGATCTGCTTGTAATCCCGCACCTCCACTGGGATCCGTGGCTGCAAACACCAATACGGCAGGGGGGGCAGGCATCATAGATGGTTGCTCTCAAGGGTGGATAAGTTTTATCATGGCAGGGGATCGATAGATTTCGCCTATTCTATACGATCATCGCGGTTACATTCTAACGTATTCGAGACACTCATGGATTCTGAACAAGGTTATAAAACCTGGCTGTGCCTGATTTGTGGCTATATTTACGACGAAGAATTGGGGGCCCCCGAGGAAGGTATCGTTCCTGGAACACGCTGGGCGGATGTCCCCATGAACTGGGTCTGCCCAGAGTGCGGGGCACGCAAGGAAGATTTTGAATTGATTGAAATTTGAGTCATGTCTTCCAGTCCTCTAACAACTTCCGAAGAATCCCTTGAAGCCCGCCTCTGCGCCCTGCTCACCGCTGCGGTTCAGAAAATTTCCTCCCCCCCCACGCTCCCTCCGGTTCTGGAGCGACCCCGTCAAAGCACGCATGGAGATTTTGCTTCCCCCGTCGCCCTGCAACTTGCCAAGGGGTTACGTCAGCCCCCTCGGGAAGTTGCCGCTCAATTGATCGCGGCGCTGCCTTCCTCCTCTCTCATCGATCGCGTTGAATTGGCGGGACCCGGCTTCATCAATATTTTTTTGACGGCACAGGCGCGCCAGGAAGTCGTGCATGAGATTCTGCGTCATGGCCCCCTTTTCGGCTCCTCTCAAAAGGGATCGGGACGACGCGTACAGGTGGAATTCGTCTCCAGCAATCCTACCGGCCCACTCCACGTTGGTCACGGTCGTGGGGCTGCCTATGGCGCCTCGGTGGCCAATCTGTTATGCAAGGCAGGTTACCAGGTCCATCGGGAATACTACGTCAACGATGCCGGCCGTCAAATGGATATCCTGACGGTCTCCACCTGGTTACGCGCCCTCCAGCAATCCGGTAAATTAAAATCCCTGCCCTTTCCCAATAACGGATATCAGGGTGACTATGTGGAGACCATGGCACGGGAAACGGCACAACGATTTTCAGGCCTGGTCGTCAGCGAAGAATCTCTATTGTCCACCTTGAGGCTCCCGCATACCGATGACCTGATTGTCATTTCGCCCGAAGAAGAAGAGCACCACATGGACGCTCTGATTGCTGCTGCGAAGGAACTTCTGGGGCCAACTTACTTGGCACTGCACCATTTCGTGCTGACCGAACAATTGGACGATTGTCGTGAGGATCTCGAAGAGTTCGGGGTCATCTTCGATGAATGGTTCTCCGAGCAATCACTCTTTGATTCGGGTGCCGTAGCCCTCGTCGTATCCCGTCTGGAAAATGCCGGGCACCTCTATACCGAAAAGGGCGCCCGCTGGTTTCGCTCATCAGCCTTTGGCGACGAAAAAGATCGAGTCGTTCAACGGGAAAACGGACTCTATACTTATTTTGCTTCAGATATTGCCTACCATGCCGGTAAATTTGAACGGGGTTATGATCTCATCGTGGATATCTGGGGCGCCGACCATCACGGTTATATTCCCCGGGTCCGGGCAGCCCTGAAGGCTTTGGGTTACGATGACTCTCGCCTATCCGTGCCCTTGGTTCAATTCGTCAGCCTGTTTCGTCAGGGTGAAAAGGCTCAAATGTCCACCCGCAAGGGGCAATTCGTCACATTACGAGAATTGCGTACCGAGGTAGGTCGGGATGCGGCCCGTTTATTTTACATTTTGCGCAAATCCGATCAGCATCTGGATTTTGATCTGGATCTGGCGACTTCCCAGTCACAGGACAACCCGGTGTATTACATTCAGTATGCCCATGCCCGTATCCAGAGGGTTTTGGAACGCTGGGGGGGAGATCCGGGCATACTGGTCAACAGCGCGTTGCACCCATTGATTCATGAAGAAGAAACACGCATTTTGCAAATTTTGTACGCTTATCCCGCACTATTGGAACAGGCCGCCGCCGACTTTGCACCCCATCTTGTTGCATTTTACTTGCGTGATCTTTCTGCTGAATTCCATGCCTACTATAATCAGGTCCCTTTTTTGGAAGGGGAACCCGTTCAGATACATGCGCGCATGGCCCTGCTGAGCGCCATCGGAATTGTGGTGCGGGATGGTTTGAGCCTGTTGGGTGTCTCTGCGCCAGATCGAATGTAAAATGAAGTCCTTCTTTTCATTCCATGGATTCTGCTATCATCTTCTCAGGCAGGAATCCCTATCTGGAGTATCTTGTGGCTGAGAAACCTAACCAGAAACCTGAAAAAAAATCAGCCGGTTCTTTTTTTATCGGGAGCATGGCAGGACTTGCAGGGGGTGTACTGCTGGCGGCAGGAGTGGCACTGTACATCAGCCAACTTGCATCCCCCATCACTTCCCGTAATACCCCTCCCCACCCTGCCCCTACACCGGAGAAACCTTCCGGATCCGAGCTCACCAAACGAGGAATTCTGATTCCCTCTCCAGTGACCGGAGAGAATGAAGCCGGTTCCACTGTTACGTCGGGTTCATCCTCACCCACCGCTTCTGCACCCACTCTGGCCACAGAAGTTACTCCTCCCGCTCCGCTGGACGCGGGAGAACCCCCCCAGACCTCCCCCAGCCTTTCTCCACCAGCCACTTCCCTGCCCTCGCCTTTGAGCGATGACTTGCAACATCCCGTGACCGTCCGCTACTTCGTTCAAACTGGCGCTTTTGCTCAATCCTCCGAAGCAGAAAGCCAACGGGCCAACTTGGCTTTATTGGGCATAGACAGCATGGTCGTACCTGGTCAAGTCGAGGGGAAACCTCTCTACTACCGTGTGAGAATTGGACCATTTTCTTCTGTGGACGAGGTTCGAACCCTGATTAAATCCCTCAAGGATAATGGAGTTCCAGCCCAGGTTTTGCGAGAAACCACCACCAGTCACAGTTCCTTGATCCCCCATTAGTCTTTTTTCAGGAGTTTCTTCTCATGCTCTTGCCTCATTCCCGTCGTCGTTTTTTGGCTAGCACTGGTGCCCTTCTATGGGCGGGTTCCATGGCGGACAAACTTCAAGCCGCCACCGCAGGACAGGATTACCAGGTGGTTTCCCAAGCACCCTTGCCCGGTTCCTCGGTGGAGGTATTGGAATTTTTCTCTTATGCCTGTCCTCACTGTGCCCATCTAGCACCTCTGCTCGAACCCTGGTCACGCAAACTCCCGGCTGGCGTCATCTTTCGCCGCGTTCCCGTTACCTTTGGACATTCCCAGTGGACTGTACTGGCCCGTGCCTACTATGCTCTGGATGCCCTTCATGAGGCCAATCGCCTTCAGGAAAAGGTGTTTACCGCCCTGCACGAGCAACAGATCAACTTGTTTTCTGAAGACGAACTCTTTGATTGGGTCCAGAAACAGGGAGTCGATCGCAATCAATTCACTGCGCTCTACCGCTCCTTTGCCATTCAGTCCAAGGTTCAGCAGGGCGATCAGCAAGCCATGAGTTATGGCGTGGACGGTGTGCCCACCCTCATCGTCGATGGCATGTACGCCACTTCACCTTCCCAGGCCGGCAGCAATGCAGCACTGTTTACGGTATTGAATGAATTGATTACCCGGGAACTTACCCTCAAGAAACACCGCTGAGCACGCCTCGTTCGGCGGTTTACTTTTTGAGCGGACGCTTCCAGTGAGGAATCGTTAGTTGTCTGCTACGGGACAGCGTCAATTGGTCGGCAGGCGCCGTCCTCACGATCGTGGAACCGGCACCAATGGTAGCGCCTGCTTCCACCGTAACAGGGGCCACGAATTGGGTGTCCGAACCAATAAATACATCATCGCCAATCTGGGTACGGTGTTTGCTGACCCCATCGTAATTACAAGTGATCGTTCCTGCACCGACATTGACTCGGGCACCGATGGTGCTATCCCCCAGATAAGTCAGATGATTGGCTTTGGTTGCCTGGTCAATGGTGCAATTCTTGACTTCCACGAAGTTGCCCAGATGAACAGCCTGTTGCGTGATGGTTCCAGGACGAATACGAGCATAGGGACCCACCTGGTTACCTGGGCCCAACTGGGCACCCTCAACGTGAGTATAAGCATGCACCACCGTCCCTGTTCCGATTCTGCAATTCTTGAGAACGCAATAGGGTCCAATGGTAACACCCTCCTCCAGAATGACATCCCCTTCCAGAATGACCCCTACATCGATCATGACGTCCCGACCACAGGATACTGTACCCCGCAAGGTCAAACGATCTGGATCAGCAAGAGTCACCCCCTTGCTGAGAAGACCTTCAGCCTGATGTCGTTGCCAAATACCCTCAAGTTGAGCAAGTTGACGCTTGTCATTGATACCCAAAGCTTCCCAATCATGGGTGGGCTGAACTGTATGAACAGAAACTCCGTCTGCCACGGCACTGGCGACAATATCCGTCAGGTAATACTCACCCTGAGCATTGGTGCAAGTCAATTGATCAAGCCATGGGGAAATATGCGCAATGGGCATGGCCATGATGCCGGTATTGACCTCGTGAATCTGTTTTTCCTGGGGTGAAGCATCCTTCTCTTCGCGGATGCCCATCACCCGTCCTTGCTCATCCCTCAAAATTCGCCCATAACCCTTGGGCTCTTGAATCTCTTGGGTCAGAAGAACCAGCGAATCCTGCGCCGGTTGAATCAGTTGCTTGAGGGTATGGGTTTGAAGCAAGGGAACATCCCCATACAGCACCAGAACGATGCCCTGTGCGGGCAGATGAGGCAAGACCTGAGCAAGAGCATGGCCGGTCCCTTTTTGTTCTGCCTGATGGACCCAGGTCAAGTCTCGCTCTTTAAAACAGGCCCGTACGGTTTCTCCCCCATGTCCATAGACAATAATGACTTTCTCGGGGTCGAGAACTTGGGCAGCTTGAAGTACATGGGCCAGTAATGGTTTTGCCGCCAGGGGTTGCAAAACCTTGGGTAAAGCAGAATTCATTCGCTTGCCCTGACCAGCCGCCAGAACAACGACGTAAAGCGGAGCGTTACGGGCGTTCAGTGATGATCCTTGCGTATGCGTTGGATGGCGGCCAATTGTGCCACGGCGGTAGCTAACTCGGCAGAGGCGCGGGCATAATCCACATCGCTGGACTTATTATGCAGGGCCTCTTCTGCATTACGCTTCGCTTCGAAAGCCTTGGCTTCATCCAGATCATGGGCACGAATGGCAGTATCAGCCAACACAGTCACGCTATCCGGTTGTACTTCCAAAATTCCACCGGCTACGAAAATGGTTTCATCCTCACTCCTACCCGCCACCCGGACCCGGACCGTACCGGGTTTGATACGCGTAATCAATGGCGTATGGCGCGGGAAGATTCCCAACTCCCCGTCTTCCCCAGGGAGTGATACAAATTCTGCATCCCCGGAGAATAATTCAGCTTCTGCGCTGACGACATCCACATGGATGACATTGGCCATAATGACTCCCTCTTATTGCATCGATTTGGCTTTTTCAATGGCTTCGTCGATTCCACCCACCATGTAGAAGGCCTGTTCGGGCAAATTGTCGTAATCGCCGTTGACGATGCCCTTGAAACCCTTGATGGTTTCTGCCAAAGATACGTATTTACCCGGTGCTCCGGTAAAGACTTCAGCCACATGGAAGGGTTGTGAAAGAAAGCGCTGAATCTTGCGCGCCCGCGCCACCACCAACTTGTCTTCCGGGGACAGTTCATCCATACCCAGAATGGCAATGATGTCACGTAATTCCTTATATCGTTGCAAGGTTGATTGTACCGAGCGAGCAACGTTGTAATGCTCTTCTCCCACCACCAAAGGGTCCAATTGACGAGATGTGGAATCCAACGGATCCACAGCCGGATAGATCCCCAGGGAAGCAATATCCCGCGACAAAACCACGGTGGAATCCAGGTGCAAAAAGGTCGTTGCTGGCGATGGATCCGTCAAGTCATCCGCAGGCACATACACGGCCTGAACCGAAGTGATGGAACCGGTTTTGGTCGAGGTGATTCGTTCCTGCAGGCGCCCCATTTCTTCCGCCAAGGTGGGTTGATAGCCCACCGCTGAGGGCATCCGACCCAACAAGGCCGACACTTCCGTTCCTGCCAGAGTAAAGCGATAGATGTTGTCCACGAACAGCAATACGTCCCGTCCTTCATCACGGAAGTATTCAGCCATGGTCAAACCTGTCAATGCAACGCGCAAGCGGTTACCTGGTGGCTCATTCATCTGACCATATACCAGTGCGACCTTGTCGAGAACGTTAGAATCCTTCATTTCATGGTAAAAGTCATTCCCTTCCCGGGTCCGCTCCCCTACGCCGGCGAAGACTGAATAGCCGCCGTGTGCTTTAGCAATATTGTTGATCAACTCCATCATGTTCACGGTTTTACCCACACCGGCACCACCGAACAAACCGACCTTACCCCCTTTGGCAAAGGGACAGATCAGATCAATCACTTTGATTCCTGTCTCCAGCAATTCTTGGCTTGGCGACAATTCTTCATAACTGGGAGCCTTCCGGTGAATTGAAGCAGTGGTTTCAGCTTCCACAGGACCGGCTTCATCAATGGGACGACCCAATACATCCATAATTCGACCCAGAGTTTTGGGTCCAACCGGAACCGAAATCGGTTTGCCCGTATTGCTGACCATCATGCCCCGACGCAAGCCATCCGAAGACCCCAAGGCAATCGTCCGAACTACGCCATCACCGAGTTGTTGTTGGACTTCCAGCGTCAACTCGCTTCCTTCCATGGTAAGCGCATTATAGATGCCGGGCATTTGGTCGCGGGGAAATTCAACATCGATCACCGCCCCGATACACTGGACAATTTTTCCTTGGTTCATTTGCGAGTCCTAATGATGAGTACTATTAATTAATAGGGTCAAACGGCGGCCGCGCCACCGACGATTTCCGACAGTTCCTTGGTAATGGCGGCCTGACGGGACTTGTTATAAATCAATTGCAATTCACTGATGACCGTGCCTGCATTATCAGAAGCCGCTTTCATGGCCACCATCCGGGCACTTTGCTCGGAGGCGATGTTCTCGGCCACGGCTTGATAGACCAATGCTTCCACATAACGCATGAGCAACTCATCGATCACCGACTGAGGATCGGGTTCATAAAGATAATCCCAAGCCGCCGCTTCCTGACGTGTTTCATCGCCAATCTTTTCCTGCGGCAGGGGCAAAATCCGTTCCACAACGGTCTGTTGTTTCATGGTATTGACGAAACGGTTGTAGGCCAGATATACCGCATCCACTTCGCCCGCCACATACTGATCCAGCAGAACTTTAAGGGGACCAATCAATCTTTCCAGATGGGGCATGTCACCCAACTGAACGGCATGAGCAACAACCGGAACGGAAATTCGATTCAGAAAACCTAGTCCCTTGTTACCCAAGGCAACAGCACGAATTTTTGCACCATCCAGTTCCCACTGTTTCATGGAATTAACCATGTGACGTAATAGATTGGAGTTTAATCCCCCGCATAACCCTTTGTCGGAGGTTACCAGTACGACGCCCACGTTTTTAATATTTTCCCGGGTTACCAGGAAGGGATGTTTGTATTCGGCATGGGCTTGTGCCAGATGGGAAGCTACCTTACGAATTTTTTCACCGTAAGGACGGGCTGCCCGCATGCGCTCCTGTGCTTTGCGCATTTTGCTGGCAGCCACCATTTCCATGGCCTTGGTGATCTTGCGCGTATTTTGTACGCTTTTGATCTTTATCCGGATTTCTTTTGATCCCGCCATGATTCAGTACTCCTTGTCCCGCTCAATACACGCCGGTATTCTTGAAATCTTCGATCGCTGCTTCCAGGGCTTGCTCGTTATCTTTATCGAGGTCGTTGGTCGCCGCTATCTTTTCCATAATAGCGGGATACTTGCTCTTCAGGAAAGCGATCAAACTCGATTCAAAAGCCAGAGCGCGTTTGACTTCCACCGTATCAAAATGCCCTTTGTTGACGGTATGCAAAGTTACGGCCATTTCAGCCACCGACAAGGTTGCATATTGAGCCTGTTTCATCAATTCCGTTACCATGCGCCCCCGTTCGAGTTGCTTGCGGGTCGTATCATCCAGGTCGGATGCAAACTGAGCGAATGCAGCAAGTTCGCGATACTGCGCCAATGCCAGACGAATCCCGCCTCCCAACTTTTTGATCACCTTGGTTTGTGCTGCCCCCCCCACCCGAGACACGGAAATACCTGCATTGATAGCGGGACGAATCCCGGCATTAAACAAATCCGTTTCCAGAAAGATCTGACCATCAGTGATGGAAATCACGTTGGTGGGTACAAACGCGGTCACGTCTCCTGCCTGGGTTTCAATGATCGGAAGTGCAGTCAATGATCCGGTCTTGCCTTTAACCTCGCCCTTGGTCATCCGTTCCACATAGTCCGGATTGACCCGTGCTGCTCTTTCCAGCAATCGAGAGTGAAGATAAAAAACATCCCCTGGATAAGCTTCACGACCTGGAGGCCGGCGCAACAGCAGAGAGATTTGACGATAGGCCCAAGCTTGTTTGGTCAGATCATCATAAATAATCAGCGCATCTTCGCCGCGATCGCGAAAATATTCACCCATGGAACATCCGGAATAGGGGGCTATGAATTGCATGGCCGCTGACTCTGAAGCCGTCGCAGCCACCACGATGGTGTATGCCATCGCACCGTGCTCTTCCAGTTTACGCACTACGTTGACCACGGACGAGGCTTTCTGCCCTATGGCCACATAAATGCAGGTCATGTTCTGACCTTTTTGATTGATGATGGTGTCGATGGCCACAGCTGTTTTTCCAGTTTGGCGGTCACCAATGATCAATTCCCGTTGTCCACGGCCCACGGGCACCATGGAATCGATGGATTTTAATCCGGTTTGGACGGGTTGCGTCACTGATTGACGCTCGATGACACCTGGTGCAATTTTTTCAATGGGGGAAGTGGCTTTGGCTTCAATTGCCCCTTTTCCATCGATCGGTTTACCCAGAGCATCCACCACCCGGCCAATCAATTCAGGACCGACGGGAACTTCCAGAATGCGTCCCGTACAGGTGACGGTATTCCCTTCGCTAATGTGCGCATACTCTCCCAGAATTACCGCACCCACAGAATCTCGCTCCAGGTTCAGGGCAAGACCATAGGTATTTTGCGGAAAGGCCAACATCTCCCCCTGCATCACGTCATTCAGACCATGGATCCGAACGATTCCGTCTGTGACAGATACGACCGTGCCCTGTGTATGGGCTTCGGCAGTGATGGGAAGATTCTGGATCTTCGCCTTGATCAATTCGCTGATTTCGGATGGATTCAACTGCATGCTCTCGATCTCCTGATGGGAATGCCGCACCTGCGGCACCCTTCTTAACTTAATGTTTTAGGGCTACCGCCATCTGTTCCAAACGGGCGCGCACCGAACCATCGATCACGCGGTCACCTATGGTGATAGAGATTCCTCCCAAAAGGGCAGAATCTACGACCACATGAACTCTGACTTCTTTGCCAAGGCGTTTCTCAAGGCGGCTCATCAGTTGCTGTACCTGTCCTTCATTCAACGGATAGGCAGAAGTAATCTGTGCATCCAGTATCCCTTCATGCTCATGACGCAATCCTTCATATTGCCGAGCAATGGCAGGCAAGGCGCCCAATCGATGATTTTCAGCCAGGATAATCAGCAGATTTTGAGCTTCACTATCCAGCGGTGTCCCGCTCAGACCAAGAATGAATTGGACCAATTGCTCTCGAGTCAGTCGTGGATCACTGATCACGCCAGCAAACTGTTCATTCTCGACCAGCGAAGTCAACCAGGCCAGATGCTCGCTCCATTGGGCGGCCTTCCCGGTTTCCTGAGCGCGACGGAACAGGGCTTCTGCGTAAGGTCGTGCGATGGTGGTAATTTCAGCCATGGCGCTTCCCTTACAGTTCTGCCTGAATGGCAGTTAACAAGTCAGCGTGGGCCTGCACGTTGATTTCGCGCCGCAGAATTTTCTCAGCTCCGGACACGGCGAGGTCTGCCACGCGGTCACGCAAAGAATCCCGTGCACGCATGACTTCCTGTTCCACCTCTGCCTGCGCCTGCGCCTTGACGCGATTTGCCTCAATCACAGCCGCATCGTGCGCCTGTTGCACGATGATCTGCGCTTGCTTCTCTGACAGAGCAATGATTTCTGAGGCTCTGGCCTTTGCCTCATTCAAAGCATCTTGAGAACGAAGTTCCGCCTTGGCATAATCCTGTCTTCCGCGCTCGGCGGCTTCCAGACCCTCTGAGATTCTCTTGGACCGCTCATCCAGTGCAGCCACCACCGGTGGCCACACGAACTTCATCGTGAACCAGATCAGAATGGCAAATGTGATGGCCTGACCAAACAATGTGGCATTAATATTCATGCCTGTACTCCCTTTGAATTGTCCGAATTAACCTTTCAACATCGGAACAAAGGGGTTGGCGAAAAGCAGGAACAGGCCGATACCCACACCGATCATGGTCACGGCATCCAGCAAGCCAGCCACGATGAACATCTTGACCTGCAGGGTTGGAATCATTTCTGGCTGACGAGCGGCCCCTTCCAGAAAACGTCCGCCCAGAATACCGAATCCAATAGCGGTTCCCAGTGCACCACAGCCAATCAGAATGGATACTGCGATAGCGGTGCTGCCGAGCAGGGATGCGAGGTGTTCCATGTTATCTCCTTGAATGAATCTACTAAAATGACTGCAGTGAATAAAAAAGTACTACTAAATTAATGACTAATGACTTTCATGGGCCATGCTAAGGTAAATGATGGTCAGTATCATGAAAATAAACGCTTGCAGTGTAATGATCAAAATATGAAAAATAGCCCAGGGAGCACCCAGTACCCATTGAAGGTAGGGCGGCAAAAGAGCGATCAGGATAAAGACCATCTCACCGGCATACATATTTCCAAATAACCGCAAAGCCAAGGATACGGGCTTGGCCAAATCTTCAATGAGCCGAAACAGTAAATTGAACGGGGCCAATTTAGCGCCGAAGGGCACTGTAAATACCTCGCGCATGAATCCACCGCACTTCTTTATTTTGAAGTTATAGTAAAGAATCAAAAAAAACACGGTAATGGACATTGCAAATGTCAGATTTGGATCCGTGGTTGGTACAGCTTTCCAATGTCCTACCCCCACTGAACTCATCAACAGGGAAACCAGATCCACGGGCAAAAGATCCATGGCATTGAGACAAAAAACCCAAACAAAGATGGTTAATGCCAACGGTCCCACGATTCCACTTTCACCATGAAAAGTGTCTCTGACCTGGGTTTGAACCATTTCCAGAAGGATTTCCACCGCAGCCTGTGTTCGCCCCGGAACCCCCGAAGTGGCCTTTCGGGCCACTGAAGCCATAAAACCAAATACGATCAACCCAAGCACGGCAGAAGTCACCAGGGTATCAATATCGAAGGACCAAAATCCTTTGCCAATGACCAGATTGGTTAAATGGTGATGTATATACTCACTCGAGGAAGGTGCAGCACTTTCGGTCATGACGGTCTGAACACTCTGTAAATTATTTTTCCCACAACAAGGCCGTAAAGTAAACGGTCAGTGTGGCCATGTAACCCAATAAAAACTCAAGCCAGTGCAAGGAGGAATAACTTTTGGCGACTGCAACCATCAGTATTACGGTCGTCATGAATTTAATACGCTCCCCCGCATATTGTGCGCGAACCAACTCCTCCGCCGTTTTCCCTTTCACAAGGGATGCACGAATTGCATAGGCTAAACTTGCGATCGCACCAATACTGCCCCCCAATCCACCCGAAATTGCAGCTCCCTCCCCCCAACTGATACCGCAACCCAATGCAAAAACCAGAGACACCATGAGTTGTATGAGGATAAACTTACGAATTTTCGGATGTATCATGCGGTTCACGGCAAACAGCGGGATTATAAAGGGACTCTTTGATTATTGTCAATGTCTGTGTTTTCTACTGATTTCTGTATGGTTCCTTGAAACCAACTTTTCTTTTAGGGCACTTGACAAATAACCCCGTCATTTCGTGAAATCATAAAGTTACGGGTGTTGTCCAGTGGTTTCCGTTATTTTGTTTCTCAATACTTCCTTGGTTAAATAGGTATTAAGAGATGAAATCAGCTCCTTTTCAGCCAGATGCAAACTGGCTTTTAACTGGACTTCCTTGTTGTTTTTTTCGTCCTTGTTCATGTTTTTTAACTCCTCTGGATTATCTGTGATGAATGAGTTATCTTTCCAGATTGTTTGCTGGTCGGTTAACGTTACCAACTCACCCTCCAAAGTCACAGGAGCATATGTTTTTCCCATATACCAATTCATGCCATTCCAGGCCAGGTACTCCTGACCAAACCCCGCCATTGCAACGGCAAGGCCACTCCAGGTGAGGTACTCACGCCCCATTTCCTCCACGGTAACAGCAAGGCCTAGCCAAGGGTTTTTGGTTGCAGAACTGACAACAACTCCTTGTACGATGCTTTCTATTAATACGGAGCCAAAAAATATTTTTTTCCACCGATCATTTAAGTTTCCATAACTACTCAAGGTAATGGATAAATATAAAGAATTTGGATTATTTGGTAGTTTTCTCAGATCCTGGCAGGATGACAACTTCTTGATATCCAGGTAAGGTGATTTGACTATATTCTTATTCAAATAATCGTTAATAACTCCAAGTGATACTTTTTGATCTTCTTCAAACTTTTTTTTATTTATCTCTTTGGTAAATGTTTTATCCAATATACTCATTTGTGCCGTCGACTCAATGCAATAATAGACCAAAGCAATATCTTTCTGCTTCATAGTCAACGGATCGTGAACGGATACGGTTGAACAACCTGAAAAAATCAGTGAAACGATTGCTATGATGATAAATTTACTGCGCACAACGAGTTCCTTGGAATCCATCGTTTTGTGCTTGTCGCTATTCCTTGTCTAAACCGAAACGCAAGAGAATTCCATCCAATTGGTCCAGGTTAGTAAATTTTATAGTCACGCTACCTTGTCCTTTTGAACCGGATTTTAACAAGACCTGCGTACCAAAATGATCCGCCAGACTTTCTTCCAATTTGAGAATGTCACGGGACCGTTCCAATACTTCAGGCGTCTTATTTACTGAAATCGGATTTTGAAGTTTCTTGACGCGCTGTTCTGTCTGTCGCACAGACAATTGTTTGTCCACGACTTCTAAAGCCATCTCTTTTTGAAGTAATTCTGGTAGAGAAATCATGGCCCGAGCATGCCCCATTTCAATCATCCCTTCCATCAGAAGAGATTGAACATTTTCGGATAGCTGCAATAATCTAAGAAGGTTAGTTACCGCACTGCGGGACCGTCCCACGGCCTGAGCTGCACCTTCATGTGTCATTCCGAATTCGTCAATCAATCGCTCAAGCCCCTGCGCTTCTTCCAAGGGATTGAGATTTTCTCGCTGTATGTTTTCAATCAACCCTACGGCCAGCGCGGTTTCGTCCGGAATATTTCGAATCATGACCGGAATTTCGGTCAAACCCGCTATTCTAGACGCCCGCCAGCGCCGCTCACCTGCGATAATTTCGTAGGTTCCGGTGGCCATGGCACGTACAAGAATCGGCTGAAGTAACCCCTGGTTTTTAATAGACTGCGCCAACTCCTCCAGGGAAGTTGCATCCATCTTTGTTCTGGGTTGATATTTTCCTGGTTGTAATTGATCAATATCAATAAAGATCAACCGATCATTTTTATTTTGTTCATCCCTTTCTCCCCGGTCTTCACCCAGCAAAGCATCGAGCCCACGCCCCAATCCTTTGATTTTTTTCATTTTTACCTCTTTATTTTCATCTGAGTGAAGTTGTTTCACGTGAAACCGAGCCATCAAAACGTTCCATTATTTCTTTAGCCAACTCCAAATAAGCAATTGCTCCCTTTGAAGCAGGATCATAGTGAATTGCAGGCTTTCCATGACTGGGTGCCTCAGCCAATCGGACATTCCGTGGTA
>VFSW01000225.1_pt1 | contig 78853 bp, 64 predicted proteins | sample 5358111 | NCBI WGS metagenome assembly VFSW01 (sample SAMN11554181, study PRJNA540505) | mine drainage metagenome | isolation source: sediment from site ElyBrook_90M | place: USA: Ely Copper Mine, Vershire, VT | collected 2017
CTCAAATGGGTTGTGCTTTGAATAAGTGACGAGTATCGCACGCCGATGCGCGAGTCGAAGCTTCCCCTCGCAGTTGTCGCCAGTACCAGTAACCTTGCCTCGATTCTTTATCCATTAGGCGCATATCGAATTGTTATGCATTGGCTCGTAGAAAGGACAATCTGGTGAAGCTTCGGTTGAAAAGATTGTTCTTGCTGGGTTTACGATCATTGAAGTTACCAGCAACCTCTATATGGGCCAGCATGCGCAATTGCGGTGAATTTTCAATCCCGGAAGAAACGTATGTGACGGAAGGGAGACGGGAGTTGAGGATTGAGGATTGGGGATTGGGGCTTTAAACGCAAAATCCCTAAAGGGGACTTCACCCTAGGCGATTCAGTGCTTATTTTGCTATCACAATTCGATCCATAGAGGAGGAGAGAGGGGCCCCTTTTCAACTCTCTATTGGGTCGCAATATAAGCATCGGCAGAGTCGGAAAAACCTTTAGAGCTTTTTGAAGAAATATTTAAAATATTTTCCATCGATGATGAATCGAGGACCCAACTGATCAAAGAGCGTGGAAGTGGACGATATTTTCTATTTTTGCCGAGGCGATGGTGAAACTCTGAGCGGTGTCGAAGATGACGTGTTGGAGTCATTGTTACTGCTCTAAGCAAAGGTTTAGGTTGGTCTTACCTTTTCTAAAGTGATGAGCCTACGATGTTGAATAGTTGAAGATATAATCGAGAAATGAGGTTGGCCTGCTTATGCAGATCCATACTCCAAATCGGCGCACCGAAGTGGATCTCCTCATTAGTTCGGCAAGATCACAAGCGAGAGCTTAACGTGGAGGTTTACCTATGACGATGCGCGAAGAGTGCAAGCACTTCCAGAGTAGGACGTACAGCTCTGGAGAGGCGGCACGCTTCTGTGCCCTCAACCTAGCTCCTGAAGCTCCATTCCGCTGTCCGTCCAATTGCCCAAAGTATGAACGCCGTCTCGCGGACGTTGGTTGGAAACATGGGAGCCTCGTCCCCAAACCAGTTGAATCGGTAGACAGCCTTGAAGATCATGCGCGAGATATCGAAGATCTACTTGACCAAGCCGAGATGGTCGTAAATCTCGCCGTCGACGATGCTCTCGCCGACATCAAGGAAGAAAAGCAAAAGCGCGTCCCATTTTGGAAGCGACGATAGTTCTAGACGCGATCTATTCGCCGCTAAATTTAGGTGGGCGCCGTTCGATGAACGCCGTCATGGCCTCGCCAAGGTCGTTGGATCTTATGAACGCGGAATTCCACAGAGCGATTCGGTCTAAGTTGGCGTCTAAGTCCTTTTCGTAGACAGAGCGCAAGATATCTTTTGTTCCGCCAGTCGCAAGTGGAGAATTTGCTGCGATTCTCTTGGCTAGCTGAACCCCGGCATCGATTGCACCTTGCCGATCTGCAAAGACACGCGAGACGAGGCGAATCTCTCGTGCATATTCCGCGTCAAAGTCGTCGCCGGTAAGTGCTAGTTCAGATAGATCGCCTCGTGAGATTATTGCTGGTAGACGTTGAAGGGTTCCTAGATCAGCCACGATTGCTATCTTGGCCTCTCTTATCGAAAAGATCGTATCGCTCGATGCGTAACGTATATCGCAAGCTGCGATCAAATCGATCCCACCACCGATGCAGTATCCGGTTGGTATTGCGATCGTAGGTTGATCTATTTCACTGAGAATCGAGAAGCTCTGTTGTAATTTGAGGACGCGGTGGTACATCGACTTCGCAGATTTTGCAATCGAACCCTTCTCAAAGTGGAGGATCGACTCTTTTAGGTCAAGTCCAACTGTGAAGTCTTTGGTGTTGGAGTAGAGTACGATCGCCCTAACGTCGCTATCTTCGGCAAGTTGTTCCACTGCGCGAGGTAATTCTTCGAAGAAGGCGGGGTTCATCGCATTTCGTTTGTCGCCGCGGTTTAGGCGTAGGTGGCCGACCGAGTCGTCGACTGTTATCTCAAAACATTGGAAGTCTGTCACACTTCGATGTTACATTGCCTTTTTACGATAGATCGTTTGAAGTTCATTTGCCTAGGTGGCATCGATAACCTTGGCAAGCACGATCAATAGGTTGGCTAATTCCACTATCGTGATAGTAGAAATTATTTGACACTTGAGATTATGAGGTGTTTTGTGGCCGATAACCAACTCGCGTTGCGTGATCTTCAAAGTGCCCACATGGAGCTATTTTCGGATATAGCCGAAGTTCAGAAGTCAGACCGAAAGAGAGCCCAAGAGCTACTTTCTGAGAAGTCTCTTCCAACAGCTACCGAAGAAGAGTGGCGCTATTCGCGAATCGATACGTTGCTTTCGAAAGTTGGTAACTTCGAAGTCGGTGGCGCTACGGTGGACGATAGTGGACGGGAGCCCTTAATCGACGGCGCCTTCTCCGGACGCATTCTCCTTACCGATGGTCACCTATGGTTCAATGGTGCAGATGGTATTCGCATCGAGCAGATCGACAACTCCGACAACCCGTCCACGTTTGCGATCGACAACTCCGATGATTACTTCAGGATCTTTGCCCGTGGGTACGCGCCCGTAGCTCTGAGAGTAACGATAGAAGAGGGTTATCAACTTCAGGATCCAATTCTTCTAGAGGTTGAATTGAATGCCTCTACTACCCTCGTAGCCCCGCGATTTGAGTTCATCTTTGAAAGGGGTTCATCGGCCTCGGTCATTGAGGTCGTAACTGGCGGAGGCGGTTCATCCCTTCTTACCCCATTAGTTGAAGTAGGCGTTCGCTCGGGAGCCAGCTGCACCTACAGTTACCTGCAAAATTGCGATGGATCGGCCTCGATCGTGGAAAATGTAGTCATTGAGGCAGATAAAGATAGCAAGGTTACCTATAACGCCTTTGGCTTCGGAGCCGACTACGGTCGCCTCCGTTTCGACGGGCGAATCGTTGGCGACGATGTCGATATGAAGGTTCGAGCTTGCTACTTCGGAAGCGACTCGCAGATGTTAGATTTTCGAACCTTTCAGCGTCACATTGCGCCCCGTAGTACCTCGGATCTACTTTTCAAGGGCGCAGTTGGAAATGAAGCTCACAGCGTCTACTCCGGTCTTGTAGTCATCGAAGAGGGTGCAGTGAAGTCCGATGCCTATCAGACCAATAGAAACTTGGTTCTATCGCCAGGTGCTAGAGCTGATTCGGTTCCGAACTTGGACATTCGCGAAAATAGCGTGCGCTGCTCTCACGCGTCGGCGGTTGGCCCAATCGATCCAGAGATGATGTTCTATCTCGAATCACGTGGAGTAGATCCAGATGAGGCCCGTCGCCTCATCATCGAGGGCTTCTTTAAGGAGATTACCGAGACAATTCCAAATTTGAATCTAAGGTCGCAAATTGGCGCACTAGTAGCCAACAAGTTGAAGGGAATTTAGTTGTCTAATCGTTTTGATGCTGGAAGCGTCGATGACTACGACCGTAGCGGTGGCGTAAAGAAGGTCTCTGTTGGCTCAAGTAACGTAGCAGTCATTCGAATTGAAGATGACTTTTATGCAATCGGAGATAAGTGTTCCCACGCTGACATCTCTCTTTCAGAAGGCGAAGTGTACGTCGACGATTGTGAAATTGAATGTTGGAAGCACGGAAGTACCTTCTCGCTAAAGACTGGTAAGCCCCAGACTTTACCTGCGACCAAGTCAGTTCCAACCTATTCAGTAGTCGTCGAGGACCAGAGAGTAGTCGTGATCGTATAAATGGCTAAGCGTGAATTGATTATCGAAGATCTACATGTATCGATCGACGGCAAAGAGATCGTAAAGGGCTTTTCGATTGAGGTAAAGTCCGGCGAAGTCCATGCGATCATGGGTCCCAATGGTTCGGGTAAGACGACCCTTGCCTCTGCCATCATGGGGAAGGGCGGCTATGAGATCACCAAGGGGAAGATAACCCTTGATGGCCAAGATATAACCCATCTTCCAACGTATCAGCGAGCACGAGGTGGAATCTTTCTCATCTCTCAGCTGCCGAGCGAACTCGGAGGAGTCTATCTCGACGACATTCGACGAGCGCAACCCCATGAGAGCGAATATCGCGTTGAGAGAGATCTTGAGCAAGAGTTGTCGTCCATCGGCCTCGATAAGGAACTCGCCGGACGAGCGATAAATGTCGGCTTTTCAGGTGGTGAAAAGAAGAGATTTGAGACGCTTCAGCTCTCCCTGCTTGGTGCAAAGCTTGCCCTTCTCGACGAACTCGACTCCGGGTTAGACATCGATGCCCTTCGAGAGGTTTCGCGTAGGATCTCGAGGATGGTCAAAGAAGAGGGTCTCATGGTAATTGCCATCACCCACTACTCCAGGCTTCTAAAGGAGTTAGTTCCTGACGTTGTCCACGTATACGAGAAGGGTCGTATTACCGAAAGTGGTAACTTTGAACTGGCCTTCGAATTAGAGAAGACCGGCTACCAGAGGTAAGCTCTCAGCTAATTTTACGAAAATTAGCAAAATGTTAATATTTCGCTCTGAGTGAATTGTGACTGGGGTCACAGCGGTATATAATGATCACTAGTTAGACGTTGCGGACGGTGACTGCTCAATGCTTTGGGGGAAGCGAGCACGATCGGGGGAGTCCAAGACGTCTAAGTTTTGGACGGGGGATTGCAGGGAGGCCGATGGCCTCCCTCTTCTTTTCCTACTAATTCGAATCAAGTTAGCTCTAGCGAGTGGAGTTATACATGAAGGCAACAAAGTTAGTTACCTCAGTATGAATGTCACTCACGGCGTTTGACTAGGGGAAGATTACGCCAAATGGGTTGCGTAATCTCCCGATTGGGTCTTTGGAATGGGCACCTAAAACTTTAATGAACGAGCGAAATTATGACTATGATCAGGATGACCAAAATCGCGATACCAATTAACGTGCGAATCATGACTTCTCCTTTCCTCTCTAAGTAAAGAGAATTGACCTTCGATTGGAATCGTCAACCTGGTCAGGTTTTGAAGACGTCCTTTGCCTTTTCGGCGATTCGTTTGATGTCAGCTCGAGCCTGTTGGGACTTTCCATGCACTTGTAGGCTCCTGTTGCCGGTGATTTCGCCGACCTTCGCCTTTGCTTTACCTATCAACTGCTGAATCTTGTTTTTGATTTTGTTTGTGACGCTCAAAGTATTCTCCTTTGTTAGGTTTTTGAGAGATTAGAGTCGAGCGTTTAGCCCAGACGTATTGATGTCTCATGGATCGAGAACTCGGTGATAGCCGATGATATCGACCGTGGAGAACTGAGAAGTGTTTGAAAGGTGATTACTTTTTGAGCGGTCGCATCTACGCCCTTGGGTATGAGAACCTTTGATGCTGAATCCATTTTGTCTCCGCTCCGACATGCCTAGCCGTTGGCTGGGTCGAAGGAAGCAAGGTCTGGGCAACCTCCTGGCGATAATTGTACCATAGGTGCTGGAGTTTGGCAAGGATTATCTAAAAGAGTGCCGTTTGTTAGCGGTAGTTACCTTCGGTCGCCTGTTTTAGTGTGGGTGATTCAAAGTGGGTGATGACGACGGAGTTATTGACATGTCGGTCGCCACCTCGATGAGTAGTCGATTGTGGTTGCGTGCATGGGCACGTATCGTCGAGAAGGCCTGTTCCATTGTAAGATTTTGCCGCTCCGCTACTGCCCCTTTGGCTTGTTCGATTACGATGCGACTGTCGAGAGCGTTGCGGAGTTGTTCTGTGAGGACCTGAGCTTCGTGGGAGGCTTGGTGTCGCAGAATTGCAATTGTTGCTACGTCAGCTAAAGCCTGTTCGGATAGTACTTATCCTTGCTTTAGCTCCTCAGGTTCTGCATTTAAAAGTGTTAGAGCGCCGATGACGGTACCTCGCAGTCTCATAGACAAAGCGTGAACGGAGCGAAAGCCGGCATCTAGAGCTTGGGATGAGAATCGAGACCATCGCTCGCCAGTGTGGGACAGGTCCTAGTTGATGGCAGGCAACCCAGAGCGAAAGCAGTATAGGCAGGGACCTTCCACTGATTGGAGTTCGAACAGTTCCAAAAGTCGAATGGATTCCGGTGAGGACGCCATTACCCTTAATTTGCCATCCGGTCCAATGAGCATGAGCCCGTCAGCTCCTACTTTGAGAACTTCTACGCAACGATCTTTTAATTCTGTCAACAGCTCGACAACGTCGAATCCTGCTACTAAGTTGTCAGCAAGTTCCACAAATGTCTGGGTTAACTTTGCCTCTGTGGACACCGTTGTCATTTCAAACGCCTCTCGAGTCGATCCTTGCTGCTTCATGGTCGCTCGTCACGATGCAAACGAAGCGGGTTTTGGTTTAATCATGAATGTCAGCTGTTGAACGGCGACCCGAAACCTGCGTGAAGTCGAGGGCATTGAATTTGTTGGCAATGATTTTGTTGTCGGTATCTCCTTGTACTACTTTGTCGATGGCATCGATTTATTGAGGGCAACTTTTACTTGGTGCGCGTCTAGCGCATTTTTTGTTTTGCCCTTCGTCGCCGTCAGTCGACATATTTATAGAAAGTAACCGACGAATTGAGATGCCGCATCGACGAGTGGGGCAAATGTGGTCGGTTTTTCCATCGAGGTAAAGGTTGATTTACGCAGAAGTGATTCAAACTGGAAAGGTGGCCTCTGAAAGGCCGTTCTTCTTCGATGCCTCTCTTCGACCAATGTGAATTAGCCAGGGTGAGCCCTTGACTACCTACAACGATCCTTTCTTGCAATTTGATCAAAGGATTGTTACATGTCAGTTCCAAAGCGAAGCATGCAATAAAGGCCGAAATACCCACCCTGCTACCTTTGTCGAATCGATGTATTAGTGGAGATCAGCTCTACTTTGGTACCTGTTGAGGTGAAACTTGGGAATGTTGATATGTATGCTTTCTATCGATGAGTCAAGGACCAACGCCTAACTTAGACTTATCGGACGGCGTACTTTCATGATTTACTGAGATGAAGTGGGCGAATGTGTTAGGAGAACCAAGGTAAGTTGCGCATACTCGTAGTTGAAGATGAAGTTAGATTGGCTGATGCGCTTCGACGAGGACTTCAGGCAGAAGGCTTTGCGGTTGACGTTGCAAACGATGGTACTACTGGCCTAAAACTTGCAAAAGAGAGCCCATACGACGTGATCATCTTGGATATCATGCTCCCGGGTATCAACGGTTTTAAGCTGTGCGCCCTAATTCGCGAAGCCGAGATCTGGTGTCCAATCATGATGCTTACTGCTAAAGATGGGGAGCTAGATGAGGCGGAGGCTCTCGATACAGGTGCGGACGACTTTCTCACCAAACCCTTCTCCTTCACAGTTCTACTTGCGCGTATTCGCGCTTTGTTGAGGCGTAGTGGCACCTCGAGGCCCACGCAATTGACTGTCGGTGACTTGACATTAGATCCTGCGAGCCACGGTGTATTTCGTGGGAGCACCTCTATTGAACTTACCTCTCGTGAGTTTTCGCTCTTGGAACTCCTGCTTCGGCGCAAGGGGGAGGTGTTGACCAAGGCGGACATCATAGAGCACGTTTGGGACTACGACTTCGAGGGAGACTCCAACATCGTGGAGGTCTACGTGGGTTACTTGCGCAAAAAGATAGATCAACCCTTTGGAACGAAGACCATTCGTACCATAAGAGGCGCCGGTTACGTAATCTCCTAAATTTACCCAAGGCGGCTTCGCCGTCAACTTGGGTTTAATTTATTTGTCAGCTAGCCGAAGTATCATCTATAAGGTAACCCAATGGGGTGACCGACCGTCTAGGAAATTACTTCGTGAGATTCATGCGTCTTAGATCAGTGCGATGGAGGACGACTATCGCTGCCGTGCTGGTCGTTTCGATCGCCCTCTTTGTGGCCGGGCTATTCCTCGTCAAAAACGTGATCGACGTATTCAATCAGGGAGCTTTGAACCTTGCTCGTGCCGAAATATCTACAGCCTCGGTGCTACTAAAGGGACGGGAAATTGTAAATCCACTTCCGGCACCCCGTGGCGACCTCGGTGTTCAGGTTGTAGATGCACAAGGCAAGGTAGTGGCATCAACTGCAAACTTTGCTGGTCTTGCGCCGATTGTTCCAATTACAAATTCCACGAGCCAAGTCACGATGCTTTCCACAAGTAGCCTCTCGGTCCTTCGCGGTCGCTTCAAAGGAGACTTCAACGGTGTTTTGGTCGGCGAGAGGCTTCCGATCTCTGCCGATGGCCTCCAAGTAGTGCACATCGATGACATAACCGGCAAGCTTCCAACAGGTGACCCAAGTGAAACTCGGATTGAAGCATCTCCGCCGACGAACAATAATCAAGGAAGTATCGCTTCGCAACCGACGGTCTTTGTCTTGGTTTGGGCCTCACTCTCTTCGAGGGAACAGTCAACTCACACCATTTCGACTTCGCTACTGATACTTTTCCCCCTTCTTATCATCTTTGTAGGAGTTCTGTCGTATCTCCTCACTGGTGCGGCGTTAAGGCCAGTAAGAAAAATTCGAAGCGAAGTCGACGATATAAGTGGGAGCAACCTTCACCGCCGAGTCTTCGAGCCGTCGACAGACGATGAGATCGAAGCCTTAGCTCATACTATGAATCAGATGCTCGATCGAATAGAGTCGTCCACCGAGAGGCAGCGGCAATTCGTTTCCGATGCCTCACACGAACTTCGCACTCCGATAGCTACCATCCGTGCCGAGCTAGAGATCGCATTGATACACCCCGAGGCGACTGAGATACCCATCGCGTTGAATGCAGCTCTAGAGGAGGCTGATCGGATGGCGCGTATCGTTAGCGACCTCCTGACGCTTGCAAAGATGGACGAGGGAGCGCTAAAGCCTAAGTTCGAGACGGTTGATCTCGACGAGCTCATCCTTGGAGAGGTTAGGCGACTACGCCTTCACAAGAACGTGGAAGTTCTGACCAATATTGCTGCAGCACGTATAAGCGCCGACGGCGATCAAATCTTGAGGGTAATCCGTAATCTTTTGGAAAATGCTGCACGCCACTGCGCCTCCTCGGTTTCGATAGCAATGAGACGCGTTTTAGTTGAAAGTGTTGACTTCATAGATGTAAGTATCTGTGATGACGGACCGGGAATTCCAATCGAGATTCGCAAGAAGGTCTTTGAGCGATTTCACCGAGCTGAGCAAGATCGAGCGAGATCGACAGGTGGCTCTGGCCTTGGCTTATCGATCGTTGCTGGCCTAGTTGAGGCTCACCACGGAACAATTGAGGTATCAGACGAGGTCGGAGAGTTGCCAGGTGCTCACTTCATTCTCAGATTGCCTCTTGATGTAGCCTATGATGACGTCGATGAAGAGGACATTCAGCAAAACATCACATATGCGGACTAACTTATAGTGGACAAAAATTTACATTTGGTCAAAGGTTTATGACAGATATAATTCAGCGAAATAGGGGTGCACGGACCTATAATGTTCGTAGCAATCGCCCACGTTACTTTAGAATCACGATCGTATCATTTGCGATAGTCGGCATGATTGGATTTTCGTACTCCTTTGGTGGGGCAGTACTGAACTCAGGAACCAGCGGTGTCGGCGTCTCGGCCGTTGAATGGATTCGAGGTCACGGCGGTGCGAGCTTTGTCGCATTTGTCGAAAACTTCTGGTACTCCCACCATAAGCCACCAGTTGGTGGCGCTCCTCCCAAGGGTGCGATCAAGGCGCCGACGATTGCGACTACGACAACGGTTGCGTCGGGACCTGTTCACTTGACGCCACCAAAGACCCTCACTCCCTTTGTTACTCCAGCGCTTCCTGGTGAGGGAGTCTGGTCTCCTCAGGGCAGGACGATCGGTGGCGTAGCTGGGCTGTATACAACGACACTGCGCCCCTCGACCGTCTACACCTCATTGGTAGCCGGAGTTGCATGGATGGATCCGAATCTCCTCTCCTTTACGCTCTTTGCCGGAGCTCAAGAACCAGGTAAGGGACCATGGCAGAATATGGCGCCTTTCTCTTCGTCCCAAGAGTCGTCATTGGTAGCCGCCTTCAACGCAGGCTTTAGAATGCAGGATGCTCAAGGTGGATGGTACTCAGAGGGCAGGATGGCTTATCCACTTGTCAATGGGGCGGCATCATTCGTTGTCTATAAGAACGGAACTGCAAACGTCGTTCAATGGGGCCGCGATCAGACGTTAACTCCAGACGTCGTCTCTGTTCGCCAAAACTTGTCGTTAATCGTTGACAATGGTCAAGTTAATCCATCTGTAAATTCTTCAAACTTTGCTCAATGGGGCGCTACGGTTGGAAATCAAGTTCTAGTTTGGCGTTCTGGCGTAGGCGTTACCGCAAATGGCGCAATCCTCTATGCGGCTGGAGCATCGCTAAGCGTCTCTGATCTCGCTAACGTTCTCATTCGGGCTGGAGCGGTTAGGGCGATGGAGATGGATATCAACTCTTCATGGACTAACTTCTTCTACTTCAATCCACCTAACAATGGACCAGCACTTCCGAGTAACGGTAGCGACCTTGTTGTAAATATGCTTCGTCCGCCCCAGCGCTACTTTGAGGCGACGGCCCGCGATTTTATTGCTGCTTTTGCTCGACCAACTGACGCAAACGGCAAGGTAATACCGCAGGGTTAGTTGTCACCTCTGCCATTTCGCCTACTTTGATGTGGCAGAGATACCTCGATGCTTTCGTTATGTGCTGGTTGAGTTAACCTCAGCGCATTGCCGACGTACTCTTTTGACGTTGGACTATCTAACCAAAGTGGCTAATCGAACTGACCACTAGCACTTGTAGGGTTCGACAGAATTTGCTTCGTGTCGGATGAGTTGATTTTGAAGCCCCCTGAAAGAAAATGCGCCACCTCACTAGAGGTGGCGCATTTTTCCGTTTGCCTTCCGGCTAGGCCAATTGCCTTAGACGGGGTTGAGACTAGGCCCCTTTATCCCTCAGATGTGGAACTATTTTGCTCGAGTTCGTCGATGATTTGGGTGAAGGTATTCCACGCTAGGGTTGCACACTTGATTCTTGCGGGGAACTTTGATACACCCTGAAGGGCTGCTAGTTCGCCTAACTTGCGCAGATCGATCTCCATCGGTTCGCTATTTCTCTGATCCTCTTCGAGGAGTAGTAGCCGCTTGAAGGTCTTTATGGTCTCTCGCGCCTCTGCTATGGTTTTACCCTTAACGGCATTTGTCATCAACGAAGCTGATGACCTCGAGATCGAACAACCTTGTCCGGCGTTTTTGATCTCCGTAATGGTCTCGCCATCGTAATTTACGTAGATGGAGATCTCATCCCCGCAGAGTGGATTGTAACCGTCAGCTTGATGAGCTGGTGGCACCTCTAGGGTTCCAAAGTTACGGGGATTTTTGTAGTGATCAAGAATTATCTCTCTGTAGAGATCTTCGAGGCCCTGCATCTTTTTGTTACCGTCCAATCCTGTATTTGTGAATGGTCCAAACCTCTTCTTAGATGAAGAAGTTTCTCGTCTCTCTTAGTGCATTTACTAGAGCGTCTACATCCGCTTCATCGTTGTAGATGTGGAAGCTGGCTCTAGCGGTTGCAGCTACTCCTAGGTGGCGCATTAACGGCTTAGCACAGTGGTGTCCAGCCCTTACGTTAACGAGGTTTTGATCTAGGACTTGTGCCACGTCGTGAGGGTGTACGCCCTTAAATTCAAACGAAAGGCAACCAGATCTCTTTGACGGATCGGATGGTCCAAAGATCCGTATCTCGCTACCAAAGGCCTCTTTCACATTCTCATATGCCAACTTAGATATCTCTCGGTCGTGATGTTCAATCGCATCCATCCCAATTGAGTTCATGTAGTCGACGGCTGCACCTAGTCCGATAGCTTCTGCTATCGGTGGGGTGCCCGCTTCGAACTTATACGGAAGTTCGTTAGCGACAAATCCGTCGAGGCGGACATCGGTGATCATGTCGCCTCCGCCTAAAAATGGGGGCATTTGGTCTAAAAGCTCACTTTTACCCCACAATACTCCAATGCCAGTGGGGCCAAACATCTTGTGGCCGGTGAATGCTATTAGATCGGCGCCGATCGTGGTGACGTCGATCGCCCTATGGGGCACAAATTGTGAAGCATCGCCGACAACGATTGCGCCCGCAGCTTTAGCCGCCAGTGCAATCTCGGTGAAGGGTGTGACGGTGCCGAGAACATTGGAAGTGAGGGTGAGTGAGACAACTTTGGCGCCGTCGACTATCGAGTCGAGGTCGTCGATCGTCAACTCCCCTTCGTCATCTACGTCGATATATTCGATTTTTATACCTAGGTACTGTGAGAGCATCTGCCATGGAACGATATTGGCGTGATGTTCCATCTTGGTGAGGACGACCTTGTCGCCTTGGCGTAGGTATCCCCGTCCGAGTGAATTGGCCACTAGGTTCAACGCCTCGGTTGAATTCTTTGTGAAGATAATCTCGCGACTAGGGTGCGCTGCAGATAGGAAGCGACCGATGCGTTCCCTAGCGCCCTCGTAGAGCTCTGTAGCCTCTTCAGCTAAGCGATAGACGCCGCGGTGAACGTTTGCGTGATGAAAGCGGTAGTAGTTATCCATGGCCTCTAGGACGGCTGTTGGCCTCTGTGAAGATGCGCCGGAGTCGAGGTAAACAAGTCCAGGATTATTGGCAAAGATTGGGAAGTCAGCCTTCACCTTTGCTACGTCAATTCGGTTGGCCGTTAGGAGTTCGGTCATTTAATTCTTCCACCTTTCGTACCCTGCAACTTCGAGCTCTTCTACTATCTCCATGCCACCGGTGGCTCTTATCTTTCCGTCAATGAGGATATGAACTTGGTCTGGAGCGACTTCGTCGAGGAATCTTTGGTAGTGGGTAATCAATAGCGCCGAGAGTTTCGGGTTCGAAGAACGAACTTCGCGTATACCTTTGGAGACTACCCGCAACGCATCGATGTCTAGACCGGAGTCAGTCTCGTCTAGTATCGCGAGGTCAGGGTTGAGGAGGGCCATCTGGAGGATCTCATTGCGCTTCTTTTCGCCACCCGAGAAGCCTTCGTTGAGGTGTCGTTCCGCAAAGCTCGGATCCATTCCGAGCCTCTCCATCCAGTCAGTCATATCGAAGCGGATTTCAATAGCTGATACGTCGCTCTGGCGACGAGCACTGACTGCTTGGCGAAGGAATTGGATTACCGAGACTCCGCTTATCGACTCTGGATACTGGAATGCAAGGAAGATTCCTGCCTTCGCACGGGTATCCGTTGACCATTCGGTTATATCTTCACCTTTATAGAGGATTGATCCCTTTGTAACTGTGTATTCAGGGTGCCCCATGAGGATCGAGGCAAGTGTCGTCTTGCCAGATCCATTGGGACCCATAAGAGCGTGGATCTCACCCTCTGGTAGGACCAGATCGACACCGTGAAGGATCTCGGTGTCTTCGGTTGCGACGTGTAAATCTCGTAGTTCGAAAAGAGGTGAGCTCATGGATTCTATGCTAGTGGCTACGCCTCGCTATTTACACTACCGCGATAGTGTAAATACCTCTACCACGAGCGAACGAGCTCATCGATCGATGGATCGTTAGGATCTGGTGCGACGCCGTCCCTGTAAGAACCTATGTAGACAAAGCCGATTAGGTAGTCATCTTCTGCTAGGCCGAGGGCAGCCTTGATTGAAGGGTCATAAGCCATTTCACCTGTTCGCCAAATCGAACCATAGCCGTATGAGGTAGCGGCGATAAGCATGTTTTGAGCAGCTGCCGCGCCCGCTGAGATGATCTCTTGATCGGGAAGCTTGAAGTCGGGGTTCTTCTTGGCCGCAACTGCGATCACCAATGGTGCGCGCGTGAGTTTTTGCTTCTCTGCGCTCAACTGCGCAGGGGTAGGCTCCACGCCCTTGGCCTTCATTCTGTCGATGAGAGCGTTGACTAAGACGTCACCAAACTCTTCACGAGCCTCTCCCTCAAAGACTGTAAACCAGAAGGGTCGCGTGACTTTGTGATCGGGTGCGCTAGCACCGGCACGAAGGATCGTAATGAGCTCTGCCTCACTAGGCCCGGGTATTGAAAGGCGACCGACGCTTCGGCGCTGAAAGATCGTGTTGATAGCGGTATTCGATGACTTTTTCATTGACCTGCCCTTACTTTTCATCCAACACTATATAGAGCGTTAGGTGAACGATAAGTGAAATCTAGGATTAGTACCCTCTGAGTGCCCAATTTTCTAGCTGAGGCCTTTCACTTCCAAATGTCGTATGTCGGCCGTGGCCCGGAAGAATAATCACGTCGTCGTTAAAGCGGCCAAATAGACGGTCTGTCAAAGAGGTCATGATCTTGTTGAAGTCTCCCCCGGGAAAGTGAGTTGCACCAGGGCCACCTGGAAAGAGGGTGTCGCCCGAGAACAAAAAGTTGGTGCCATGAAGGTAGAAGCAGAGCGAACCCTCAGTGTGGCCTGGCGTCGATATATTTTCTATTCTGAGACCGCCAAATTCATAGGCCTCGCCATCGTTGGCAATTAGGTCATAACTTGGAAGCAAAGAGGCGTCCTCCTTGCCAATTACGACTTCGAAGCCCGCGTCCCTCAAGTGCTCTACGGCACCTATGTGGTCATAATGGCCGTGGGTTTCGAGGATGGTGCGTACATTGAGTTTCCGTGCGAACTCCTCAAGGTACTCTCCCTCGTCAGCAGCGTCGATCAGAACCGACTCTCCGTTTATCTTCGAGGTTACGATGTAGACGTTGTTGTCGAGATCTCCAACTACGCAGTGGTGGACGATAGCGGTGCCATCTTCAAAGAGTTTCGTAAAAGCCTCCACCGAGACCCCCTTTTTACTTCGGTGATCTGACGATCATACATCGGGGTGTGGCGTATATTTAATTTTGGTTTGGACAAAATTAAAAGTCCTACCAAAGAATTGTCCCTTAGTTCGCCTCGGCGGTTCACACTCCGCTGCTTTGACTAAGGAAGATGTATCGTTTCTCAACTCGTCAACTGCAGATATCGTCAAATACGATCGTCTTATTAGAGAAGAGATATCAATGCCAATCAGGCATCGACATCTCTTCTCAAAGGCCCTGGTTGTCAACTGACGGTTTAGCGAGAGTGCTCGGCTGTAAATTCAGCTCGCTGTAGCTTCGCTATTTGGGCGGCATCCGCAGTGCACCGTCGAGGCGAACGACCTCGCCGTTCAAGTATCCGTTGCGGATTATCTCCATTGCCATAGATGCAAAGTCGTCTGGAACTCCTAAGCGGTGTGGGAATGGGACTCCAGATGCAAGCATCTCTCGAATCTGATCGGGTAATTGTCCCAAGAGGGGAGTATCCATGATTCCAGGTGCAATCGTGACTACGCGAATTCCGGCGGCCGACAGGTCACGTGCCGCGGGAAGGGTCATTCCGACGATTGCTCCTTTGGAGGCGCTGTAGGCGAGTTGGCCAATCTGGCCGTCGTAGGCTGCGATCGACGCCGTGTTGATTATTACTCCTCGTTCACCAAATTCGAGAGGCTCACTCTTGTTGATCGCAGATGCTCCGAGGCGAAGGAGGTTGAACGTTCCGATCAAGTTGACCTTGATGATCCGCTCGAATGCAGCGAGGCTGTGCGGCGTTCCATCTCGTCCGATCGTCCTCTCCGCTATGCCAATGCCGGCGCAATTGATTACGGCGCGTAGCGGGCCGTGACCGAGGGCGACGTCGATAGCGGCCTGTACTTCGTTTTCGTCCGAGACGTCAGCTACGACGTAGTCTGTGCCTCCTCCGAGCTCTGAAGCTAAGGCTTTGGCCTTTTCGCCATCTCGGTCAAGGATTGTTACTAATCCGCCGGCCTCGACGATCTTCCGGGCGGTAGCAGCACCTAGTCCAGATGCTCCTCCACTTACAACTGCTGAAAATCCACGTATATCCATAGTCTTTCAATTTAGGTTATTACAGCGATGTCTATGGGCTTATTTGCGATTCTTTACCCATGGAATGGTCTTGGATGCAAGAGGGCACGAGGAGACGTGGCAAGTTCCATCGCGCCGGCATCTCGAAATTGGTTGAATTTAACGCCGCCGCCGCCGGCGTTGATGGGCTTGCTAAGAATCTGTTCGGTGAGCCGGTGGCGAAGTTGAATTTGCCGTAGTTCTTCTGCCATCGAATTGGCTAGATGAGCCGGAAGTTGACCGCCTTAGTAAAGATTCGTTATATTCCAAGGGCCAAACGTTTCAAAATATCACTCTTTGGAGCCTTAATGTGACAAGTCGATAAAAGTATGCCTAAAGTCAAATTATGATCATTGACGGTTTTTCACACCAACTTCCAGATATCGACCCCACAGAGACCACTGAGTGGATCGACTCATTCAACTCTTTAGTGGACGGTCGCGGAAAGTCCAGAGCTTCTTATATCCTTATGCGTCTCCTCGAAGCAGCTCGCGCCTCTCAGGTTGGTTTTCCAGCAACCGTATCTACACCGTACATCAACTCGATCACTCCGGAGCAGCAGCCTTGGTTTCCAGGCGACGAAGAGATGGAGCGCCACATTCGCCGCTACATTCGTTGGAACGCCGCCGTCATGGTTACACGTGCGAATATGCGTTCGGAAGGTATCGGCGGCCACCTAGCGACCTATGCGAGCTCTTCGACCCTTTACGAAGTAGGGTTCAACCACTTTTTCAAAGGGAAGGGAAATGGAGACGCTGGTGATCAAGTCTTCTTCCAAGGCCATGCCTCTCCTGGCATCTACTCCAGAGCCTTCGTTGAGGGGCGCCTCTCAGAGGAGCAACTCGATAACTTTCGTATGGAGACCAATGGGAACGGCCTTCCCTCTTATCCTCACCCACGATGCCTTCCTGACTTCTGGGAGTTCCCGACGGTTTCGATGGGGATCGGTCCTCTAACTGCGATCTATCAGGCCTACTTCAATCGCTATCTTCAGGATCGAAAGATCGCTGACACCTCGGAGTCAACAGTATGGTCGTTCGTCGGTGACGGCGAATTTGATGAGCCAGAGACCCAAGCTGGCCTGTCACTCGCAGGTCGAGAGAAGCTCGACAACTTAGTGATGGTTGTCAACTGTAACCTACAGCGCCTCGATGGACCCGTTCGAGGTAATGGAAAGATCATACAAGAGCTAGAAGCGACTCTTCGTGGCGCCGGTTGGAATGTCATAAAGGTCATCTGGGGAAGTGCGTGGGACGAGCTTTTGGCTCGCGACGTGGATGGAGTACTCCTCAACAAGATGAACTCAACCTGCGACGGAGAGTACCAAAAGCTGGCAACCGAAGGCGGAGCCTACATTCGTGAGCACTTCTTTGGACCCGATCCACGTCTTCGCAAGTTAGTGGAGCACCTCTCCGACGACGATCTCGTCAAGCTTCCTCGCGGTGGTCACGACTACAAGAAGCTTTACGCTGCGTATAAGGCAGCCACGGAGCATAGCGGTGCTCCAACGGCGATCCTTGCCAAGACTGTGAAGGGTTGGACGCTCGGTACTGGAATTGAGTCGCGCAACGCCACACATCAGATTAAGAAGATGTCGCGTGATCAGCTCCTGAAACTTCGCGAGACACTTGATCTCGATAAAGAGATCCCAGATAACGCATTTGAGGCTGAGCTTCCACCGTATATTCGGCCCTCTGCTGACTCGCCGGTCTATGAGTACATGATGCACCGACGTCAATCACTAGGCGGTAATTCGCCAGCGCGAACGATTCACCACACCCCCCGACTGATTCCATCGGAGTCGAACTTCAAAGAGTTCTACAGTGGATCAGGGCGCGTCTCGGTCTCTACGACTATGGCATTTGCGAAGTTGCTCAAGAACTTGACTCGTGATGATGTAGTTGGAAAGATAATCGTTCCGATCATCCCCGATGAGGCTCGTACCTTTGGCCTTGAGTCCTTGATCAAGGATGTGAAGATCTACGCTTCACAGGGGCAGAGATACACACCGGTCGATGCAGGACTAATGCTCTCTTATGAAGAGAGCAAAGACGGTCAGATCCTGGAGGAAGGCATCACTGAAGCCGGATCCATGGCAACCTTCCAAGTGGCAGGAACTTCATACTCAACCCACGGAGCGGCGACCATTCCGTTTTACATGTTCTACTCAATGTTTGGCTTCCAACGAACCGGTGATCAAATCTGGGCGGCGAGCGATGCTCGTGCGAGGGGCTTTTTGATTGGTGGAACTGCTGGTAGGACCACACTTCATGGTGAAGGCCTCCAGCACGATGACGGCCATAGCTTGGTGCTTGCATCAACGGTTCCAAGCGTTCGTGCTTATGACCCCGCATTCGCCTACGAGATGGCGATCATCATCGAGCATGGCTTTGAAGAGATGTATGGTGAGGCGCAAAAAGATGAGATCTTTTATGTGACTCTCTACAACGAGAACTACCAGATGCCTGCTGTTCCTATTGGAATGCCAATTGAAGAGGTCAAGGCTGGAATTGTAAGGGGGCTGTATCTCTACCAAGGTGGCCTCGATCAGGAAGGCGATCAGTCGAAGGCTACCGTCTTCTTCTCTGGATCTGCTTGGACGGCTGCCGTTAGCGCCCAAGCCATTCTTCAAGAAAACTATGGCGTCTCGGTCGATCTCTACTCTGCCACTTCGTATAAGGCACTTAGGGAAGACTGCCTCGAAGTCGAGAGGTATAACCGACTGCACCCAACTGCGACAAAGCACACTTCCTATCTAGAGGATATGATCGCAGGTGCAACTGGGCCAATTGTAGCGGTATCGGACTTTATGAAGGCTGTTCCAGATCAAGTCGGCCGTTTTGTGACTGATCGACCATTTATATCCCTTGGTACTGATGGCTTTGGACGTTCCGATACGCGTGAGAACCTGCGCCGTTACTTTGAGATCGATGCTCCTCAGATAGTCGTAGCTGTCCTGTCGGGACTTATGGAACAAGGAAAGATCAGCAGCGAGACTGTAGCGAAGGCAATCGCCGACTTAGGTGTGAATCCGGAGCATCCAAATCCAGCAACTGTGATCTGATAGTTGGACGGTTGTAGTTGATCTAGCATTGAAGCGGGGCATCAAAGTTGGTGTCCCGCTCGGATTTTAAAGGGAAACGATGGCTTTTTATATCGCTTTGAACGACGAGGCGAATGATCTACTGGCTTCGTCACCGTTCGCACTCTTGGTTGGCATGGTACTCGATCAGCAGATCCCTATGGAGCGGGCCTTCATTGCGCCACATCTGTTAGCTCAGCGCATCGGTGGAGAACTGACTCCGCAGCACCTCCTAGATATGGACATGGCAGAGATTGAGAAGGTCTTCGGCGAGAAGCCGGCACTTCATCGCTTTCCATCGTCGATGGCAAAGAGGGTTGTAGAGGTGGCTCGTATCGTCTCAGACACCTATGACGGAGACGCCGGAGCCATTTGGCGAGAGGCTAAAGACGGCGATGATCTGATGAAGAGGTTGACCAGCCTTCCTGGATTTGGCAAAGACAAGGCGAGGATCTTCATTGCGCTTCTCGGAAAGCAAGTCGGCCTTGAAGTTCCTGGGTGGCAGCAAGCCTGTGATCCATTTGGTAATGAGGGAACCTTTATGAGCGTCGCCGATATCGTAGATGCAGAATCCATGACCCAAGTTCGCAACTTTAAGCAGGCTATGAAGGCGGCTAAAAAGTAGTGGCACTTCAGATGGACGCTCGGGACCTTTACCTTTGCATAAATATTCGCAAGGATACGCCTTCAATAGTTGCAAAAGCTCTCGATGGAGGGGTAAACGTAGTCCAAATTCGGGAGAAGGAGCGAGAGGCTAAGGATATTTTGAAGCTGGCAGAGGAGCTTCTCCCCCTTTGCCACAGGTATTCGGTTCCTCTATTTATCAACGACCGTGCAGACCTGGTATTGCTGTCGGGCGTCGATGGAATTCACGTTGGACAAGGTGACATTCCTGTCGAAGATTGTAGGCGACTTCTGGGCAGTGAAGTTTTGGTTGGATTGTCGACGCACTCTACATCAGATCTAATTGGTGCTCTCCGAGAGAGGACAAACTACATCTCTGCAGGGCCGGTCGATCCAACTCCGACAAAGCCCCAAAGGGAAGGTACGGGTATTGAATACGTAGAAGATGCTGTACTTCGTAGTAGTCAGCCGGTATTTGTAACTGGTGGTGTTGATCCAGATAAGGTACTAATTTTGGGTGAAGTTGGAGTACGTCACTTCGTTGTGGTCCGTTACATCGCCGATAGCGACGACCCCTTTGCTGCTGCAAGTCGATTGAGGGTCGCAATCGACTCCCTGTAAGCAAGCAAAAGGCTTAGGTTTTTTCAAGCCTTCATGTCTGTTATTGCAGCTGCGCGGTTCTTTTAGGTAGCGATTCTTTCGTAGGAGGCTTGACCTCGTAAGAAGTAAGCCTCCTAGTCTTCGTCGGCGCGTGCAAGCCACCCCACAATTAGTGCGAATGTTCGCGGATCTGCCCGAAGAGTCTCGCCGGTGCCGATGATGGTATGGACTTCGCTGTGGCCATCTAATTCGTCGGTGAGTCGCCTAATTCTCGAGATCTCTTCGTCGTTAGTCTGTTGGGTTATGATCAGCCACGGAATCGACTTCAAAAGTGGGATTGAGAGGAATGGGTCGATGGCTTCGAACTCTAAGTTCCATTGCTTGATCTGCTCTACTGATGAGGATATTCTCACACCTCGTGCCTCTATTTGATCGGCGAGTTCGTAGACGCTTAGCGAAAATGGTATCGGCGAGGTGGTAATACCGACTGAAACTATCGATTGGATTAGAGGATTTTGTACGGCTGCTGCAAGGGCTGCGGTGCCGGCTAATTCAAAGGCAATGAGGTGTACAAATGCCCCATGAAACTGCCTGCTCACCTCTTCGATAAGAGTTTCAATGTCTTTTTTCCAAGTGAGGGGAGTGTAGTAGCCTCCACTGTCGGCGGTTCCCGATAGGTTGGCCACGACTACCATTGAATTAGTTGCACTCGAAAGCCTCTTTGCGAAGTTTTCATTGACAAAGTCAACTGTCACTGAAGCCGGTCTTGGAGCGACGGGGGCTCCATAGATGATGAGGGAGACGGGCTTAGGAAGCCCCTCGCCTTGGTCGAAGGTTATCTCATCGGCGGTAAAAATTGTGAGAGAGGCCTCTCCTCTGGTTATCGTTGAGTGCAATTGAGACCTTTCATGTCGATGAGTTCATCTACACCTAGTTAATCTAGCCCTTGGCGTTATGCAGGTCGAATGCAATCATGTAACGAACATCGCCTGAAGCCCTGTTGCTCTAGGGTTGCGGTGTAGTTCCTCGCATCGCCTGTTCGTACTCGACAAAGGCGTCGTAGGCGCGCGGCCCATAGACCGTAGCGGGCCCGCCATTCAATAGGATCGCGACTCCTACCATCTCTGCTACTTGTTGGCGAGTGACACCTTTTTTAACGGCACCCCGTGCGTGAGATGCTATGCAGCCATCGCACTCTCGAGTTATCGCAATTGCAAGAGCGATCAGCTCTTTGTGAGCGCCATCTATGGCACCCTCTGCCATTGCCGCTCGATTGAGATTTGCAAATGCGGTCCAAGTTTCACCGGTCATCGATCGGAGTTCTTTGACCGCCGGTGATAGCTCTGAGAGTACCTCGTGGTAGTGGCCTTCTGTTGTCATCTGATCATCTCACTTTCGAACTTAACGTCGGCGATGGTGTGCGTCAACGAACGTGGGCACCTCTATCTTTGCCTTCAATTTATGCAATAGCAAAGCGCAGTCGAGAGTGACTGCGCTTTGCTTGAATTTCATTCAATTCTAATGATTATGATCCGCTCTATCTTTGAATGTGCGGAGTTTAGGATCTTTGCAGTTATGCACCGAGATTGCCTCGAAATGATATCCGCAGCAAGGCTCCGCTCGAGCCCGGCTGTAAGAGATATAACACTTTCATGGCGTTTGCCGAACACAAGTCGTATTCGGCAAACTCACATTTAAATCCCGTTAGAGACCGATACGGCTTGCGAGACGCTCTCTGTGGAAGGTTGCGTCACCGAATAGTAGTTGGGATGACTTTGCTCTCTTGAAGTAGAGGTGAGCATCGTGTTCCCAGGTGAATCCAATGCCACCGTGAATTTGGATGTTCTCAGCTGCTGCCTTGAAGTAGGCGTCAGAGCAGAAGGACTTAGCTAGCGGCGCAGCCATCTTGAACTCTTCGTTCATCTCGCTAGCTGCCCATGCGCTGTAGTAGGCAGCGGACTTTGCAGATTCGACTTCTAGGAGCAGGTCGGCGCACTTGTGCTTGATTGCCTGGAAGCTACCAATTGGCCTTCCGAACTGGATCCTCACCTTTGCATAGTCGACAGCCATATCGAGACATCTCGAGGCGCCGCCGACTTGCTCTGCGGCTAATGCTACGCAGGCTAGGTCTAGGCCAGTCTCGATGCCTTCAATCGCCTCGCCCTCGTCGCCGATCAATCGTCCCGTTGCGCCATTTAGGGTGACCGTTGCCATCTTGCGAGTCTGATCGAGGGTCTCCACCAAAGTTGTGGTCACACCTGCGCCACCTGAGTTGACGGCAAAGAGCGAGACGCCCTTCTCTGTCTTCGCAGTCACAAGAATCAAATTGGCGTTATGGCCATCAAGAACGAATCTCTTTTCGCCATTGATCTTCCATGTGCCCCCGTCATTGGTTGCAGTTGTATCAATTGCTTCTAGGTCCCAGGAACCGCTTGCCTCAACCGAGGCCAAAGTGGCCAAGCTTTCGCCGGCTGCAATGGATGGAAGGTACTCCTCACATGCACTCTCATCGCCGGAAGAGAGGATAACATTCGCAGCTACTGCGACTGTTGAGAAGAAAGGTCCGCCGAAGAGGGCTCTCCCCATCTCTTCAAAGACTACGGTCGTTTCGAGGGCACCGAAACCGGCACCTCCAAATTTTTCTGGTATGGCAAGAGAACAAAGTCCAAGTTGCTCTGACAACTGCTTCCAGGTGTCAAGGTCGTATCCGGTAGTGCTCTCCATGAGGCTTCTAACCGTCTTTACCGAGGACTTCTCTTCCATAAACCGTCGCACGGATTTGCGAAGCTCCTCTTGCTCCTCAGAAAATGCGAAGTTCATTAACTCTCCGATCGACATGGTTTGGTTGCGAACTTCTTCAAATCTATCTAAGTTTTGGATTCTGTGTAAGTGATTTATGGATAAAAGCCGCCATCGACGAGTGCTCCACCTCATTTTCACATTCTTGATTGGTAGGCGATGTTGCAACTCGTGCCATTGGTTAGGCGGGATCTTTCAGTTCGTTGGCCAAATCCGAGGAGAATCACGAAGCGTTGATGCTGTTATCAGTTCAGCGGTGAAGTTGTGATCTAAGTATTTGTTCTTCACGTCTGGCAATTCAATCGGCTTGTGGAGAGATCGTTGGGGATTGAGGGAGATTGTTTGTGAGATTACGGAGCTACTTCGCACGCCATAGGTGCCGGTCGACTAAAAGCGGTAGAGCGTTCACTCGTGAAGAGGGAGCTTTCACGATATCTAAAAATGCGGTACTCGATGGTAAAGCAGTGTCGATAACGCTTCTGAAAGAGGCTTTGCTAAACCACCGAGGTTCACCTCGCATGGAAGCTTAAGTCAATATCACCTTGGAGTAATCTCTCGTAGCGACTTTCGATCATGGATTTGGTTGGAACAAGTTGTTGCTTGTGACAAAGAGTTATCCGATAGTGCCAATCCTACGAGGTAGGAATTTTGGCTATAGTATTTACGTGCAATTCAAAGACGCTGATGTTCATGCTGATTCTCAACGAATTGAGAATTTGGTTCCCGAGCGAAGTTTTCGGAGTATTTGTGAAAGTTTCGCGAGCATGTGCAAAGGTAAGAGCTCGCTTATAAAAGCTGTAATCTTCGGAATTATCGTAGGAATTACGCGAATTTTAGTCGCTTTTCTAATGGATTTCATGAGCAAGTCGACGCTAACGTCGGGTCCGTTTGTCGCGATTTACCGTGGAAACTTGAAAATCTTCGAGCATTGGGATAGCGGCTGGTTTATTCAAATAGCTCAGCACGGATATTTCTCTATTCAGTCAACCGCATTTTATCCCGGTTATCCGCTCCTTATCAGGCTTGCTCATGTGCTAGTCGGTGCGAATACAAGTATTAATACCGTCGCCGTTCTGGTTGACTGGTCCGCTTTTTTAGCTTCAATAATCGCGTTGTATATTGCAACTTCGCTAGTTACCTCTGAAATTGGAGGAGCGGTAGTAGCGGTCTTTTACGCCTTTGCTCCGGCTTCGGTATTTTCTGTAAGTGCTTATAGCGAATCTACGACAGTCTTACTGTGTGCGCTATCGGCGATTCTAATAGTGAAGAAGCACCCGTTTGCTGGGGCGGCCATTGCGGGATTAGCAAGTCTAACTGGATCAGTGGGAGCGGTATTTGGGTTAAGTATTTCTTTGGGGTATCTCCTGCGAGAGAGGAAATTTTTTCGGGCGGTTTTGATAGGGCTCTTGAGCGAGACCGGATCTTTTCTCTACGCCGGATATTTGTGGAGTAGATTCAACAATCCCCTAGAGAACTTGGTTGCACAGAAAAATTGGTTCCGTCACGCCGTCGTTCCATTCACGGGTCTTTATGCAAATATCGTCAATATTGTCACCGGTCGTATTCATTTCTCGGTGCTTCCATTGCCCGCTACAAATAAAAACATGGTTACCGCGTGGGTAATCGACGACTTAACCGCGTTGATCGTAGTTTTTATCGTCATCGCGTATCTATTTTTCGCGATCCGTGAGAGATCTTTGCTTGGGATTCCTCTCGAATGGGTTATATTCGCGGTCGTTTCTACGATAGTGATAAACAGTACTGTCATTACAACGTTCGGAACATTTGTATCAACCGAGGCCCTCGCGCGCCTTCTTGGAGAAGTGTTCGCGATCTACCCCATCGGTTACGTGGTCCTCAAGAGATTGTGGATCCTCGCTGGACCAATCGCTATCGGCCTTTTTTCCTTGTGCATAATGGGACAACTCCTTATAGTTTTGAACTTCTGGTTTACTTAGGCAGTGAATTTGTATCGATTCGACTCTTGGTTTGCTCCTTCAGCTTCGATGCAGGTCGGTCAATGCAATTAGGTAACAGTGGTCGTGGCACTTAGAACCTTGACCTGATTTTGGTCCGACAAATGCCTTTAAGGTGTCAATTATTGCGACCTTATATTTGGCGCCTGTTTTACCCCACTTGGTCGGGACTCTCGCTTCGATCAATTGCATCGGGTTTGAAGTGTTAGTCAAAGTGAAGTTTGCAATGACCGTGACCATGTTTTGTATTGGTGGAGTTTTGCGGTTGGTGGAATATGTGCGCTATGTTCTCTCGTCACAATGCGTTGATGGACCTCTTCTTTGCGTTCCTTGTCCTACGTTTAAGGGTCGCATCCATTAGTCGCAGGTTAGGCTCGTTGTTTACCCTTATTTCGTGCCGGCTCGCAGATTCTTCATGATTTGGCTTTATCTTCAGCTTGAGGGTCGCTATAAATTTCTGACGAAAGCAACTTTGTTGCGTGACAGGCGGGAAGCAAGAGGTATTTTCAACTGTTTAAACCGTCGTTCGTATTCGAAAACTCGATGAGGTATGAATTATTTCAGCTAATGAAGTGAACAGCGAAGTCTCGATTAAATGGGCTAGGCGCCTAGCCAAGATAGTCTTATCTAACAGGAGGAACTTCCTTTTGGCATATGGCGCTTCGATCCTTGGTATGAGTAGCCAAGTGATCATCCCGCTTTACGAACGTACGATTGTTGATCGAACTCTCACCTACCCTAAGTCGTCAGTAGCAACCCTTGTTGTAATCGTCATTGCTTTGGCATTTATTACGTTTGGCCTCTCTTTCCTGCGACGATTCTTTGGGGGACGCCTAGCATTCGACGTTCAGCACCAGTTGAAGGTGGATCTCTTTCGTCACCTCCAAAGGTTGGACTTCTCCCACCATGACGAGATGCAATCTGGACAGTTGATGTCTCGTGCCAACTCCGACGTAGGACTCGTACAGGGGTTTTTATCGTTTTTGCCGATGCTTGCTGGCAACTTAGTGATGCTCGTTATCAGCCTTGTAGTGATGTTTAGCCTCTCGTTACCGTTAGCACTGGTAGAGCTAGTAATGGTTCCCACTGTTGCGGTGGCGGCAAATAGACTTCGTCGTCCCCTTTACGGAGCCTCTGCCAAGGTGCAACAGAAGACCGGAGAAGTTTCGGTCGTAGTCGAAGAGTCGATAACCGGAATTCGAGTCGTCAAGGGCTTTGGTCGAGAGAGAGACAGAACGAACACCTTGATCTCGGGGGCGAGGGGGATCTTCTGGTCACGACTTGGTCTTGAGAAGAAGGATGCGACCATGCAGTCGACGCTCAATTTCATCGTTGGCGCAGTGCAAGGTGGAGTCCTGTTAGTCGGTGCTTACCTAGCGCGTTCGCATACTATTACGATCGGTACCTTTTTGGTCTTCTTCGCTTACATCGTTCAGATCGCTTCGCCAATTCGCCAACTCGGCGTCTTTATCTCTTACATTCAGAGGGCAGGAGCAGGAGCTAGCCGTGTCTTCGAAGTCCTCGACGCTAATCCATTGGTGAATGACCCAGCCACCGCGGAGGTTGTAAACGGTGACTTTGACCGCATTAGCTTCTCGGGCGTGGAATTTGGCTACGACCCAGCTGATCCGATCTTGAAGGGTTTGAACTTAGAGATAGGACGGGGCGAAGTTGTAGCGATTGTTGGCGGAAGTGGCTCGGGAAAGTCGACACTTGCCCTTCTTCTACCTCGTTTCTACGATCCGCAGCGAGGAACGATATCCTTGGGTGGTCAAAATATAAAAGACGTAGCTATCGCCGATCTTAGAAGTCGTATCGGCGTCGTCTTTGAGGATACTTTTCTCTTTTCTGACTCGGTTGCGAGAAATATCTCCTTTGGTCGACCGGATGCTTCGCAAATTGAGGTCGAAACTGCGGCTCTACGCGCCGGAGCTCTCGACTTTATAAAAGGTTTGCCCAATGGCTTTGATACATTGGTCGGTGAAAATGGGGTCATGCTATCTGGTGGGCAGAGGCAGCGAATCTCGTTAGCGCGGGCACTTATAACTGACCCAGATATATTGATCCTCGATGATGCTACCTCAGCAGTAGACGTCTCGACCGAAGCCGAGATCAATAGGGCGTTAGTCGAGTTTTCTAAAGGCCGATCAGTATTGATGGTGGCCCACAGGAAGTCGACGCTTTCACTTGCAACCCGAATAGTGGTTCTCGATCGCGGTGTGGTAGTGGCCGATGGGAGCTACGAGAGCCTCGTTACAACCTCCGAGCTATTTCGACGGATGGTCTCTGGCGCTGATGAGTCACTCGATCTTGTAATCGAAGAAGTTGTAGATAACGAAGGTGCCATCGAGGCTCAGCAAGTCGCCCTAGCTATGGGATCGAGCAGGCGACCTTCTGTTGGCGTCGAGGAAGATACGCATGCGGTTGGATTACTAAAGAAGAGATCCTCCTTTGAGTCTCCTTTGGATGAAGCACCTTATCTAGAGGAGTCGAAGAGTGGCTTTAGATTCTCTAAGTTTCTGAGGCCTTTTTCTAGACGTCTTTCGGTGGCGGCGCTTCTCCTAATTGCTGATACCTTGCTGCAATTGGTTGGACCATCGCTGGTAAGGAGTGGCATAGATAAAGGTGTCATAGCGGGATCTTCGAGTGCGATTTTGGTGGTTGCCGCCTTATATGTCATCGTCAACACCGTCGACTCGGTAGTGCAATATGTCCAAGTGGTTGTTGCTGTCTCTACCTCTGAAAAGATCCTCTATGGCCTTCGGATCAAGATCTTCTCCCATCTCATGCGCCTCGGTCTTGACTATTTCGAGTCTGAGCTCTCCGGGCGAATTCAGACGCGTATGACAACCGATCTAGATGCGATGAGTGATCTCTTGCAGAATGGCGTAACGAGCTTTATCGTCAATGTCCTTTCGTTTGTTGCAGTAGGTGGACTGCTGCTCATTAGCAACTTTAAGCTAGCTTTTGCAGGTCTCTGGGTGCTAGTTCCTATGACGATTGCGACGATGTGGTTCGCAAAGGCGTCAAATCGGGCCTATACCATTTCGCGAGAGCGCGTTGCTCAGGTAAATGCCAACTTGGCGGAGGGAATTACTGGCGTAAGAGTAACGCAGGCTTTTGGAATGGAGAGGGAGAATAGCAAAAACTTTGAGGTCCTTTCTGGACGTTATCGCGACTCAAGAGTTGCTTCGCAGAGACTCGTTGCGATCTACTTTCCACTCTTGTTATTGCTATCAGAGGTCGCCTCGGCCTCGGTCCTCTACTACGGTACGTTGTTGATCCACGCCCACTTGGTGACGATTGGCGTGGTTATCGCCTTTACCCTCTACCTCGATCAACTCTTCTCTCCGGTTCAGCAGCTTTCGCAGACCTTTGACTCATTTTTGCAGGCAAAGGTTGCACGAGACCGTATCGACGATCTGCTCAATACTCAAACCTCGCTCAGCTTTGATGAGGCTGATGATGCCCATCGAGTCACCGAAGGAGAGGTCGACTTCGACGATGTTATATTCAAATACGGTGACAAGATAGCCTTGCACGATCTATCCCTGACGATTCCTCCAGGTGAGATGGTGTCGGTCGTAGGTGAGACTGGTGCTGGTAAGTCGACCTTAGTGAAGTTGATCGCTCGCTTCTATGATCCAGCATCAGGTGTAGTCAAGGTTGACGGGGTTGATCTCCGTCGCTTTACCTTAGAGGGTTACCACTCTGGAGTGGGATACGTTCCGCAGGAGGCCTTTCTCTTCTCTGGAACAATCGCATCCAATATCTCATTTTCTCGCCCCGACGCCACTAGGGATGAGATAGTCGCTGCGGCTAAGGCGGTGGGTGCATATGACTTTATCGCTGGACTGAAAGATGGTTTTGACTGTCAAGTTAGCGAGCGAGGGCGTTCGCTTTCTGCTGGCCAACGACAATTGATCGCCCTCGCGCGGGCTCATCTGGCCAATCCAAAGATCCTCATCCTCGATGAGGCTACCGCTAACCTTGACCTCTTTACTGAGAAGATCGTCACCGATGCGATTACGAAGGTTGCAAACGGAGTGAGCACCATCATGATCGCTCATCGTCTTCAGAGTGCTACTTTGGCCGATCGTATCCTCGTTGTGGCAGATGGCATGGTGGTTGAAGATGGCACGCATGAAGGGTTGATTAGTCGCGGCGGCAAGTACGAGAAGCTTTGGCGTAACTATGAGTCGGATGGCGCCACATCTGAGCTTCTATAGCTAGGTACTATCTCTAGCTGGTCTTTTGTGGCGAATTGAAATAATTATCCTCTATTTCTTGCTTCCTTCTTTGAAGAGCCACTTTGGCAATCCTAGATTGGATCGTATTATGCAAGTAGGAGATAAGGTAAGGGACTTTACCCTCTTAGATCAGTACGGTAAGCCATTTACGCTAAGTGAGAATTTAGGTGGTGGCTACATGGTTCTGTTTTTCTACCCTGCCGCGATGACCAAGGGGTGCACCGCCGAATCGTGCCACTTTAGAGACTTGAGCGCAGAGTTCAAAGAGGTTGGAGCCAAACGAGTTGGCATCAGCGCCGATCCGGTCGCTAAGCAACTTGAATTTTCGACTACTAACTCATTCGATTACCCACTCTTGGCCGACATAGATGGGCAGGTGGCCTCAGACTTTGGAGTAAAGAGGCGCTTTGGTCCCATCCCAGTGAAGCGTCACACCTTTGTGATATCTCCTTCGATGGAGGTCGAACTCATATTGGCCTCTGAGCTGAATATGAGCCTTCATGCCGATAAGTCCCTTGCCTATCTGAGGAGCAAGGTCGCAAAGTAATTGAGCCTCAGCTAAATTTCTCGAACATATGTTCGATATAATTTAGGTATGAAGGTTACCAATCTGACTAAGTTGCAGGGAGTTGTAGAGCCAGCGTCCCTTCTCATGGATCAGCGCATCGATGTCCTTGGTCATCTTAGAGATCTACTCCCAGGTGGATCTCTAAAGCGCGGTTCAGTGGGGGTCGTCTACGGCGACTTTGGCAGCGGTGCAACCTCTATGATCTTCTCGCTCATATCCCAAGCCATATCAGGGGGAAGTTTTGTTGGGTTGGTTGGTCTCCATAGTTGGGGTTTTGGTGCAGCTGCCGATATGGGGATAGATCTGCGCCGCCTTCTAGTTGTAGAGTGTGGCTCAAATCAAGCAATTGAGGCGGCCTCTCTTCTGCTAGACGGGTTTGATATCGTAGTCCTTTCCCTGAACAGGGATATCGACTATAAGAACTCTCGTTCCTTGGCTAATAGGGCAAGGGTCTCTAAGTCGATACTTGTCTATCTTTACAGTGGTACATCGGTGCTAAACCATCTTCCTTACGGGGCTGACTTTTCAATATGGACCAAGGCAAGTAGATGGGAACTTTTGGGTTCGACCCCTGTATCTAACAGGTCTTTGGTCGTTCAAGCCGACTCTGCGAAGTGGCCTAATGTCAGATCCAAGTCGGTGGTTGGGCTATGAGGCGGAGATCTTTTAGCGGAGGAGAGTTATTTGAATTAGAGACCAAGCCTTTGGCAAGGACTCTGGTTATCTCTTATCGTGGATGGCCCTTTCTGTCGAGGTCGATCCCAGATGATCAAGCGGCAGTCGTCATAAAGGATGCAAGAGTTGTTGCTCTTACGAGTACCGCTAGGAAGCTAGGCGTATCTATTGGTGATCGAGCCATCACCCTTGCATCTGCCTCCTTTGATCTCATCTGTATCGACGATGACTTTGACTTCGATATGGCAGCCTTTGAAGAGGTAGTTGCAGTAGCTGAGTCGTTTTGTCCGGAAGTGGAGGTATTTTCACCCGGAGTATGTGGGTTTAATGTAAAAGGACCATCGCGCTACTTTGGTGGGGAGAAGGCTCTTTTAGCTAAAGTTATCGATGCCTTAAGTGAGCTATCTGTATCTAGAGGCAGTAGCGCTACCTCTATTGTCAAACCCCCAACTACCGCCAAAGGCTACCACCTCGTCTCCGAGCTGCTTTCGAACCTCTCTTTTGGGGTCGGTTTAGCAGACGGTCCATTCGTAGCCAAGGTGGCATCGACCTTCTCGGCCGTCGTTGAAGCCGGGTCCTCTAGGGAATTTATCGCCCCCTTTCCAATTGGGATCTTGATAGATGAGGGGGAGGTCGATACCTTGTCTAAGGTCGGGGTGAACCACGTGGGTCAGATCCTAGATATCCCAAGAGATTTGATGGTGGAGCGTTTTGGGAAGGTCGGGAGTCGCCTCTATGAGCTAGCTCGAGGGGTAGACGGTGACCTAGTCGAGGCTAGAGAGGTCAAAAAGCGCCACCATGTTCGTATAGACCTAGATCCTCCAGAGACTTTGAGCCAAGCTATATCCTTTGCCATTAGAGCTAAGGTCGACGACTTCTTCTCGTCCCTAACGAACGAGGGTATCTATCCTCTTCGAGTCAGGATCTCGTTTGAGACCGAGACCACGGAGGCCATAAGTAGGGTTTGGTCGAGCTCAGTTCCAATTTCGCCATCTTTTTTGATTAGTTATGTCAGAAGGCAGTTGGAGGGGTGGCAGAATCCTGCGATAGGACAGGACCCTCCAAGATCTGGAATTATCTACTGTGATATTGAAGTCATGGAGATCACTTCGACGCCATTTGTCCAACTTGACCTATATCAGGTGGCTATACATCCTCAAGATAAGGTTTTGCGTGCCATAGAACGGGCTAGAGACAAGGTAGGAGATGGCGCCATCAAAGTCCCTCGTAAGAGAGCGGGGAGATCTCCTAGAGACCAATTCCAGCTTCTCAACTGGCAGCTAGACCTCTTTGAAGAGGAGCCAAAGGGAGATAGTGCGAAAGATACTCCGCCGTGGCCAGGCCAAGTTCCCAACGTTAAACCATCGATGGTCTTTGATCCTATGGTTGAGATGGAGATGACATCAGAGGGTGGGCTAGTAGTTGGTGTTAGTTCGAGCGGGGAGTTGACATGCAGCCCGAAGTTCTTCTCCGTTCCGTCTTTGGGGTGGAAAAAGAGAGAGATCGAGCGTATTTTGGGGCCATGGCCCATGAACGAGCTATGGTGGGACGATGCTCGCCGCCGCCGGCTAGCTCGAGTCCAGATTGTAAGTCGTGATGGAGTTGCGCTAAATGCAGTAATGGAGGCCTCCAAGTGGCACCTTGAGGCTATCTACGACTAGCAGTTCTAGCTATCTCGTGGGATCAGGCACCGTTGGGGTTGATGGGGTCATTGGGTTTAGCTGCTTCGAGCTCAACGATTTGATTGGTTAGGTCTTCTGCTACTTTGTCCTTGCCTTCGCTATTTACAGCTAGGGCAAGTTTGATCCATTCGCTAACCCACTCTTCGAGTTCGCTACCGATCCAGACGCGAAGGGTCTTTGTTAGCTTGCTCGATGATACGGTAACGGCTCCGCTTGCTACATTTGCCGAAATCACCGTTGATATTGGGATGACCGTGGTCTTCTTTGTGCCGACAAAGATGATTCGGGTATTAGTTATGTAGAACTGCCCTGCATCTACCCCCGCTTCATGGGTGGCGCCCGCCTCGTAGTGGCCCTTCGATCGCCCCACGTTGTAGCGAACAGACCTTCCTCCTAGGGATCCTATGGGTATTGAGATACCTTGGTGGCCTGATACGTAGTGGCCGGCTGACTTGACATCCCCTAGGAGCGACACGTTGTGGACCTGTATGTAGACCCCTTCGCCCTTTTGAAGGTTCAGAGTGTTATTTGTAAAGTCTCCACCCTGCTTTATCAGATTCAGAGCCTTCTGTAGCTCTTCATGCTCATGATTCCACGCATCGACCACAGCCTTTGCCTGCTCGTAATCGTGCTTCTCTTTGATTCCTTTGAAAAGTTCCAACTCAACCCCGTCTGGTAGCCTCCCTCTTTTATAGCACGTACGTGTGTCATTTCGTATCGACTAAGGCCTTGGGATCTTACGATAAATATTTCACTCTTCCTTATCGAACATATGTTCGATAAAATATATGTATGGCCTATGAATATCGATATGCCGAGTTGCACTGTCACTCCAACTTCAGCTTCCTAGATGGCGTCTCATCTCCAGTCGAGATCGTAGAGAGAGCTGTTGAACTCGACCTTCCCATATGTGCTCTGACGGATCACAATGGCCTCTATGGCGTAGTCGCCTTCTCCTCCGCCGCCAAAGGAACCCCTCTGCGTACCGTCTTTGGTGCGGAGCTCACTTTAAATAGTGGCCGACCCCGTGACAACGTCGAAGATCCAAGCGGCAGCCACATAGTGGCTTTAGCCAAGGGGCCAAAGGGTTATGGACAACTATCTCGTCTGATCTCTGAGGGGCATATGGCAAATAGGGAGAAGGGATCTTTCGTCTTGACACTCGATGATCTTTCTCGAAGCAACCTCGACGACATCTACTTTTTGAGCGGTTGTCGCAAGGGGGCGATATCGCAGGCGCTCTACGAAAGTGGCCCTTCGGCTGCCCTGAAGGAGGCTCTTCGACTAAGGGAGGTACTCGGTAGGGATAACTTTGCAATTGAGTGTTGGGACCATGGAGATCCAGTAGATGAAGTAAGAAATGATGAACTTATAAAGATTGCAGATCGTGCCGGATTGAATGTTCTTGCGACCAATAACGTTCATTATGCTCGATCGACTGGTGCCCGCACCTTTGCCACGGTGGCTGCAATTAGGGCAAATAGGACTCTCGAAGAGATAGAAGGGTGGCTTCCCCCTTCTCACCTTGCGTACCTTCGCTCACCAAAGGAGCAGTATCGGAGATTTAGAAGATACGAGCGCCTCTTAGAAAATGCCTACGACATCGGCGATCTCTGTGCCTTTGACCTATCGTTGGTTGCCCCCAAGCTGCCTTCATTTGAGCGTCCAGATGGAATGAGTGAGGCTAGCTACTTGAGGCAACTTACCTACGATGGTGCATTGACGAGGTATGGCCCTAGATCGAACGAAAGGATAAAGGGAGCCTATAAGCAGATTGAATATGAACTCGAGATCATAGAACGTCTCGGCTTTGAGGGTTACTTCTTGATCGTATGGGATATCGTTCAATTTTCAAAGAGGTCAAATATCTTCTGCCAAGGGCGAGGTTCGGCGGCAAATTCAGCGGTCTGCTACGCCCTTGGAATTACAAATGTAGATCCAGTTTCACTCGGCCTCCTCTTCGAGAGGTTCCTCTCGACTGAGCGTGACGGCCCTCCCGATATCGACGTCGACTTTGAGAGCGAGGCTCGAGAGGAGGTAATCCAGTACGTGTACAACAAGTACGGTCGTGACAAAGCGGCGATGGTTGCAAATGTCATAACCTATCGCTCTCGCTCTATAGTTCGTGACCTTGGCAGGGTCTTTGGCTATCCCTCTTCGGTGCTTTCAAAGTGGTCTAAGAGTATCGATAGGTATAAGTCAGTTAGTGACCTTCTTGAGGCGAAGGACCGTAGCGGTAGGCCACTGGTTGAGATTCCCTCAAAGATGGCTGATATTGCTCGAAGTATCGACAGGGCACCGCGACACCTTGGAATTCATACCGGAGGTATGGTCATCTGCGACCGTCCAATAGTCGAAGTTTGTCCAGTCGAATGGGCGAGAAGGTCCGACCGTAGCGTCTTGCAGTGGGATAAAGACGACTGTGCCATTGCGGGTTTAGTCAAATTCGACCTACTGGGTCTGGGGATGCTGGAAGCCCTTCACCGTATGGTCGATCTCGTGAAGCACTTTCACGGTGTAGAGGTCGACCTGGCGCTTTTGGAGCAAGATAGCGACGTCTATGAGATGTTGGCGGCAGCCGATACAGTAGGGGTCTTTCAAGTTGAGAGTAGGGCGCAGATGGCGACTTTGCCTCGACTTAGGCCAAGATGCTTCTATGACCTAGTCGTTGAGGTTGCCCTTATTAGGCCTGGCCCCATTCAAGGAGGCTCGGTTCATCCCTATATTCGTAGGAGAAATGGCGAGGAGGAGGTTACTTACCTTCATCCACTCCTTGAGAAGTCGCTCAAAAAGACGCTAGGTGTTCCCTTGTTCCAAGAGCAACTCATGCAGATGGCCATAGATGTAGGTGGATTTTCCCCCTCAGATGCTGATCAGTTGCGCCAAGCTATGGGCTCTAAGCGCTCCACTGAGAGGATGGAGAGGCTGAGGGAGCGCTTCTATGTGGGCATGGAGAAGAATGGCATCGTAGGCGATATTGCAGATGAGATCTTCTCTAAGTTAAAGGCGTTTGCTAACTTTGGTTTTCCAGAGAGCCACTCAGCCTCATTTGCGTACCTGGTCTATGTCTCGGCGTGGTTTAAGTTTTACTATCCTGGCGCATTTGTGGCTGCGATCATCGACTCTCAGCCGATGGGTTTTTGGTCCCCTGAGACGCTGATCGAGGATGCTAAGCGCCATGGGGTAGGAGTACTTGGCCCCCACGTCAACTTCTCTAAGGGTGAGACCAGCCTTGAACCTATGGAGGCCGAGGGAGATAGGGAGCTGACCCTGAAGGCAGATGGTTACCTATGGAAGATCTATGAGAATGCGAAGAGGGGGCCACATGTAAGGATCGGCCTCTCTTCCATCCGTAAGATCGGCGGTGAGTTGGCACAAGAGATCGCAGATAAGGGTCCATATGGCTCTATTGAGGAGCTCGCTATCGCGGTCAATATAGACAAAGATCAGATGGAGTCGTTGGCTAAAGCGGGAGCTCTGGACTCACTACCGGCAAGTGGGTCTACGGGCGGATTGAATCGACGCCAAGCCATTTGGGTCTCTGCCCCCTTGGCAGGTCGAGGGAGAGAGGCTCTTCCCGGTATGGTTCTTGGTGATAGGGCGCCTTCATTCGAAGAACCATCGACGATGGAGGCTAGCTATATGGATCTAGAGGCCTATGGCATCACCCCCAAGATGCATATAGTCGGCTACCACAGAGATTACTTAACTTCAATTGGAGCGGTCGCAGCTAAGGATCTAAAAGATGCGAGAAACCGTTCGTTCGTTAGGATCGCGGGTGTGGTTACCCATAGACAGAGGCCGGCTACCGCTAAGGGAGTCACATTTTTATCCATTGAAGATGAGAGTGGACTGATTAATGTAGTCGTATCTATTGCCACTTGGGATAAGTATCGGTCTGTTGTTAGAGCCTCAAGCGCATTGGTAATCGATGGTCAACTTGAAGCTAAGTCGAATGTGATCAACGTCGTAGCTAAGAGGATCGCATCACTAGAGATAGACATCTTTTCAATGTCACGGGACTTTAGATAAGCCCGAGCTACTCCTCTACTACTGAAGATCTAGAGATGACCACAAAGGAGAGCGAGACGATGGTGATCGCGGTTCCGAGAATTTGAAAGATAGAGACGTTTTGGCCAAGCATTATATACGAGAAGATAATCGTAACTATTGGGGCCCCTAGGGTAAGAAGCGATGCCGTGACAAGGGTTGTGTGTTTGTGAGCCCAATTGAAGGCGAAGTGGCCACTACCAGGTACTGCCGCAAGTAGCAGGACAAGGGCGAAGGTCGAGATCGTGGGGACTGAATTCGTGTGCGAAAACAGGGCCAGCGGAAGCAAGAATATCGTCGCCCAAATCTGTAGGCCCAACTGATACTCGAGGGTAGATACGCTCTTTCTGGCTTGCTTAGAAAATATAAAGTAAGCGGCATACGAAATGAGAGCGATCACCGCCAAGAAGTCTCCGAAGAGGGTATCGTGACCTGACTTTGGCGCACCAAAGATGGCAATAGAGGTTCCAATAATCGCTATGAAGCCGGCAAGGATCGCCTTCTTCTCTACCTTCTCACCAAAGAGGCGACTTGATACCAGCATCAAGAGAAAGGGCTGGAGGGTGCCGATGATCGTTGCGGTATTGGGCGAAGTGTATTTAACTGCTGTAAAGAAGGCCGCGGAGTTTACAGCAAAGGAGAGCCCTCCAAAGAGGCTCTTTCTCATCCCGTCTCTGGTTAGCTTGCCTTTAGTTGCACTTAGCAAGACGTATGCAATTGCAACTCCCATAACCATTCGGATGAAGGAGAGTTCGGGGCCGGGAAGTGGGATTACATTGGCGAGTACATTACCAAAACCCCAAACTGCTACTGCGTAGAGGGTGGCGCTGACACCGATAGGGGAGTTCTTCTTCAAAGTTTCAGTCGACAACTTGTTTTACTACAACCGTTTCAAATATCTAATTCGTGCTAATCATCTTTACCTGCCAGCCAAATACCCCATCGAGGCTGTGACTAGGCAAGAATCTTCTCTGGTACAGGCTAATTGAGAGGAGCATTCGATTCATCAAAGTAGTTGCAACATACAACGAAATTATGACCGATTTCATCTAAATTAGATACGGTTGGACATGAGATAGTAGATGATGAGGGTTAGGGCTACAAGATCAACAACTTTTCCACATGAAAGTGTTTCGTAAATGTCCTTGATCGCTCTATGGGGTCTCCAACACAAGAACCTAAATTCGCCAAACTTCGCCCAAGCGGATCGGAGAATAGTACTTTTGTGAACAATTTCACTTAAATCTTGTTTATGGGGTGCAATTTATCTCTTCACGTGGCATTATTTGCTATGGAAAATTCAAGCCTGCAAGTCGAGGAGATTACCGTACGCTTTGGCGGACTCGTAGCCCTAGATAGGGTGAGCGCAACATTCAAAGAGCGTGAGGTACACGGCGTAATTGGCCCCAATGGAGCTGGGAAAACGACACTCTTCAACGTGGTCTCGGGCTTTGTTAAGGCCGATTCAGGTAAGTTGGCTTTCTTTGGTGAAGAGGTTGCTTCGCATCGTCCTGAAAAGCTGAGTAAGTATGGTGTCGCCAGAACACTTCAGGGCCTTGGCCTCTTTGCGCGTATGTCCGTCCTTGAAAACGTGATGATAGGGCTGACTTCAACGGGTAAGACCAAGGGTTTCGCTGGAATGTTAGGCTTCGGCCGTCCAGTCAAAGAAGAGAGAATCTTTAGGGAGCATGCACTTTCGAAGTTGAACGAGCTTGGCCTTGGTCAATACGTTGACCGGATGCCACCTTCGCTACCTTACGCCATTCAAAAGAAGGTAGCTCTAGCACGTGCTCTAGTTCTTGAACCGCGATTTCTGATGCTCGATGAGCCCGCTTCGGGCTTGAGTAATGACGAGATGGATGAGCTCGGAGACCTTATCTTGAAGCTATCGGAGAAGATGGGCATCGTTCTTGTTGAGCACCACATGGACCTGGTCATGCGCGTCTGCAACGTCATTACGGTCCTTGACTTCGGTCGAGTAATCGCAGAGGGAACGCCAGATGAGATTCGCTCGAACCCACAGGTCACCGAAGCGTACCTTGGTGAAGAGGTCAACACTAACTAAAATTCGATAACTTTAGTTATTCATTTATAGAGATAAGAATTTGGCGAACCGGGGGGAATGGTTGCTGGTTATTGAAAAGTTGAGCGCTAGCTATGGGCCTGTAAAAGCACTCAAGGAAGTTTCGCTCAAGGTAGATAGAGCGAAGATTACAGCAGTACTCGGTGCGAACGGTGCGGGTAAGACGACCTTGCTTAGGACTCTTTCGGGTTTGGTCAAAGCTACCAATGGCAATGTTTCAGTCGATGGTAATGAGATCGTAAATAAAAGCCCGGAAGATATCGCGCGATGCGGAGTTGCCCACGTTCCTGAGGGTAGGGGCGTCGTCCAAGAGATGACCATCGAAGAGAACCTTCGATTGGGGGCGGTGTGGAAGCGTGACGTGGATGTAAAGTCCAAGATTAAGTGGGTATATGAACTCTTTCCTCCACTTGAGCCAAGAGCTCAAAAGGCTGCATTTACACTCTCGGGTGGCGAGAGGCAGATGCTAGCAATTGGGCGGGCGTTGATGGCTGAACCAAGGACACTACTACTCGATGAGCCGTCACTTGGACTCGCACCGCTGGTTACCTCGAATATCATGGCTCTTCTTCGCAGGTTGTGTGACGATCAAGGCCTCTCGGTCCTTCTGGTCGAGCAGAATGCTCGAAGCGCCCTCTCGGTCGCTGACGACGCTGTAGTGCTATCTCTTGGTGAGGTCGTGGTGGCCGATGATGCCAAGAAGGTCATGAGTGACTCTAACTTACGCCACCACTACTTGGGCTTTTAGTCTTTTATAGAATTTGTACATTTTTATCAGTTTTACCTTGGGGGGAAATTGACCAAGCTAATCACGCTACTTCTCATCGGAGCTAGCAATGGTTTGATCTATGCAGTCGTCGCGATTGGACTCGTTCTGATCTGGCGTTCGACGCGTGTTGTCAACTTTGCACAAGCCGCTATGGCGATGTTCTCGACTTATATCGCTGCCTCATTGATCGATAGGAAGGTGCCATACTTTTTGGCCTTCATCCTCGCCATTGTCTTCGCATTCATTATGGGTTCGGTAATAGAGAGAACTTTGATGCGACAGGCGGCTAAGGGCACTCCGATCAGCTCAGTCATCGTAGCGGTGGGTGTACTGATCACTCTTGAAGCCCTCGCTGGGGTTATTTGGGGTGCCAACTTGAGGAACTTTCCAAGCCACTTCTCATTGGTCGAGATCAAGACCGGTGGGGTAAAGCTTGGGATTTCACCCTTCGACATCTACATCTTTGTCGCAGTCCTGGTACTTCTGCTAGCTCTTGTCTATCTCTTTCAATACACCAAGCTCGGTATGATGATGCGTGCCTCCGCATTTGCTCCTGAGGTCTCTCGCCTTCTGGGAATTCGGGTAGGAAGAATGCTTACCCTCGGTTGGGCTCTCGCTAGCGCCGCCGGTGCAGTTGCTGGAATGCTGGCAGCACCTAGAGTCTTTCTGTTTCCAAACAATATGGATGCGGTCTTAGTCTTTGCCTTTACCGCCGCAATTATCGGAGGTCTCGATTCGCCGGTCGGTGCTCTCATCGGCGCTTTGGTTATGGGTATATCGCTATCGCTCATCGGTGGCTACCTTGGCTCCGACCTTGAAAATCCTGGCGCATTCGTGATCTTGGTAGTAGTACTAATGGCGAGGCCCCAGGGTATCTTCTCGTCGATTGCGGAGAGGAGGGTCTAGATGGGCGTTGAAGAGATCGATTTAAAGGCGGAGGAGACGAAGGTGAAAAAAGAGACGCTTATTGAGGGCGGATCTAAACTTTCGCTAAAGAGGTTGATTCCCGTTCCAATCCTTAGGAATCTGCTACTCGCGATCGTTGCAGTGGTTATCTTCTTCTTCCTCTCAGGGCACCTCTCGGCCTATCGCAACTACCAGCTTTCACAAGTTGGGCCATATGTTCTAGCCATCCTTGGTCTTTCGGTATTGATTGGGCAAAATGGTCAGATCTCAATTGGCCACGGCGCCCTAATGGCTATTGGCGCTTGGTCGTTGGCACTACTTCAGATCCATACCAAACTGCCCTTGGGTGTCATCTTGCTCTTGGCCACTTTGATTACGACCGCCATAGGTGGTGTGCTTGGATTAGTTGCTGCTCGTCTAAGGGGTCCTTACCTCGCTGGTGCTACCCTCGCACTAGCGTTAGGAGTTCCCGATATTGCTACGCGGTATCGAAGCCTCTTCGGTGGATACCAGGGGTTGCAGATCAATCCGCCATCTCCTCCGGCATTCCTCGGAGCTAACTTCACGCCACAACAATATCTAGCCGTGATAGACGTGATAGTGATTGTTATCGCATTTATCTTCGTCGCCAATCTTGTGAACTCACGTATCGGTCGCGACATGCGGGCCGTACGAGACGACGAGATAGCCGCTCGCCTTGCTGGCATCTCGGTCCAACGAACCCAGGTCTTTACCTTCGCAATCTCATCGGGACTAGCTGGCCTTGGTGGTGGACTGCTGGCTTTAGTCGCCTCGAACGTGTCGCCAGGAGCATTCTCGGTAACTCTTTCAATATCGCTCCTCTCGGGATTGGTCATCGGTGGAATTGGAACGATGGCCGGGGCCCTCTGGGGCGCTGCGGTAATGGTCTATGTTCCACAATGGGCTACGACGCTTACCGAAAAGTTCAATATGAATCAGGGCATTGCGGCAAATATTGCGTTGGCGATCTACGGTATCTTGCTTATCGTGATCGTATTAGCCGCACCTGGCGGTATCCAAGGGATCCTGATGCGCCTCAAGGGGCTTATCAGTGGTCGTGGCAGACAGAGGGCTACCAAAGGATAAGTTGCGACATCAAGAGTCAATAATCGATAGTTACATGCATTTGTTGAGCTTTTCGATTATTGTAGTGAAATCGCATTAGCACCAATGGCAAATATGGCCTAACGGCCAAAGAGACTTTGGTGCATCGATAACAATAAGGGGGAAAAATGGGGAATAAGCGCTCACACTTTTCGAAGCGCTTTCGAGTAACTGTTGCCGCTGCGTCACTTTCGTTGATTGCAGCAGCTTGTGGAAGCTCATCATCGTCATCATCATCGGGTTCATCGTCGAGTGGGGGAACGACGGCGAATACGGCGTCGGCACCGGGAATAACCGCTACGAGTATCCTTCTGGGATCTCACCAGCCTCTAACTGGTCCAGCTGCGCCTGGTTACTCTGAGATAGCGCCTGCAGCCCAGGCTTACTTTGACTATTTGAATGCTCATGGTGGGGTCTATGGGCGTAGCATCACGCTTAAGTACGAAGATGACGGCTACAATCCTGCAAACACGACTCAGGTTGTTCAAAAGCTGGTGCTACAAGATAACGTCTTTGGAATCGTTGGAGGATTGGGTACTCCTACGCACCAAGCAGTAGTTAACTTCCTTAATACAAATAAGGTCCCGGACCTCTTCGTAGCCTCTGGTTGTGACTGTTGGAACCAGCCAACCGTACATCCTTATACATACGGCTTCCAACCCGACTACATCATCGAGGGTAAGGTTCTTGGAACCTACATCGCCTCTAAGTATGCCGGAATGAAGATCGGTGTTCTCTACCAGAACGACGACTTCGGTGGCGGCGGTCTTACGGGCTTGAAGCAGATTTTGACGGGTGGTCAAATCGTATCGGCACAGCCATACGACCCAACCACACTGACAAATGGCCTTGGTACCCAAGTGGCAGCCCTTCAAGCCGCCGGCGCACAAGTGGTCGTATTGCTAACGATCCCTGCGGCAACGGCCCTTGCGCTTCTAGCTATGGCATCAACGGGTTTCCAGCCAACCTTGCTTTCATCCTCGGTGTCGGCAGACCCCTATACCCTTGGCGGTTTGGTATCGAACTTCTCTAAGGGTAAAGTCGGAGCCTCCATTCTGACAGGCATGCAGACTCTTGCATACCTGCCAGCTCCTACAGATCTGACCGATCCTTGGACGGCGCTCTTCAAGACCATCCACGATAAGTACGATGCGAGCCAGCCATTCGATGGAAACACCATCTTCGGAATGTCCATGGCTTATTACACGGCACTAGCGATCAAGGCGGCTGGGCAAAACCCAACTCGTCAGTCGCTAATCAACGCCATGAACACCCAAGCAGGGTCATTTACGGGACCGGGACTCACTCCGCTCGGATACTCTTCAACCTCTCACCTTGGCTTCCTAGGGGCTGAAGTGATGCAGATTGGTGCGAGTGGTTCCCTTACGTCAACGAGTCCGATTTACGTTACCAACGTAAATGGGCCCGTAACGACGCACGCTTCGGTGGAGGCACAGGTTCCAGCTAACCTCGGCTAATTCGCTAGGCATGTTATTCCAACAATAATCTGGCATCTATCCATCGTTGGTACTTGAACGTACGGGCGATGGATAGATGTTTCAATGTCATTACAATGGCCGTCTAAATTCCTTGAATGAGGTAAATTTGGGCGGTTCATTCTTTTTCGGCGATAACGTTTTAATGTATGAAGACAAAGACGATACTCTCCGTACACGCTCACCCCGATGACGAATCGTCGAAGGGCGCTGGGATAATTGCAAAATACAAGAAGCAATATGGTGCTCGAACCGTTCTAGTTACCGCTACCGGGGGCGAGGAGGGCGACATCGTGAATAAGGCGATGGATCGTCCTGAGGTACGGGAAAATCTCGGATCAATCAGGTCGGCCGAACTCGCGCGAGCGATTGAGGTAATCGGTTACGACGTCGCGATCTCACTTGGTTATCGTGACTCTGGCATGGCAGAGAGCGAAGCTAATGCAAATCCAAATGCATTCTGCAATATTGACCTCGACGAATCTTCGGGCAAGTTAGCCGCGATCATTCGCAAGGAGCGACCATCTGTTATTCTTACCTATCCCGAAATACAGGATCGCTACCCTCACCCAGACCATATCCGCGTCTATCAGGTTACGATGCGCGCAGCTGAGTTAGCAGCGGATTTCACCGTTGAGATCGAGGGCCTTGAGGCCTACGACGTTCCCAAGATCTACTATCACATATGGACCAAAGGCCGAATCGAAGCCCTTCACGCGAAGTTTGCTGAAGTAGGCAAAGTGTCGCCATTTGATGATGGTTGGTTTGTGGATGCCAAGCAAGACTATGAGGCGACGACCAAGATCGACATTAGTGACTTTATTTCAGTGAAGTCAGATGCCCTACGGGCTCATGCCACCCAGATCGATCCAGAATCTCCATTTTGGTTTGGACTTACCGACAATGAGCAAGCTGAGGCCTATCCTACGGAGGACCTATTTTTAGCTAAGGCGCCGAGGGGATACGAATTCGGTGGCTTTGAGGATGATCTCTTCGCTGGCCTCGAATAGGGATCCAAGATTTAGTATCGACCTTTCGTCGATTACCGTCACGGTTATTTAGCTGGTTTGATATTGTTGAAAAGGTTCGAAGATGGAGACGGTGCGGTATTTAGCCCACCTTCGTTATTAGAAGGTCTTCGATTAGGAATATGGCCGGAATCCATCCGGTGGAAACGAGGATTGCGTTGTTGAAGTGGCTTTCTAAAGAGTGGATTGATGAAGTTGTTCGTCTGGCTGCAGATCAACCAGAGCGCGCTGGGGCTACTGCACGAATTCAGTACGTTGTTGAAGTGCCCGATGGGGAAGACATCAACTACTACTGGATAGTTGAGAACGGAAAGTTAGTCGAGAGTGACCTAGGCGAACTGGATGGAGCTGAGATCACGTTGATTCAAAGCTACGAAGACGCTGTCAAGATTCAAAAGCAGCAGCTCGATGCGAATGCCGCATTCATGCAAGGGAAGATAAAGGTAGAAGGAAACATCGGAAAGCTGATGTCGCTTCTACCCGTTACAAACTCTGCGGAGTACCGTGAGCTACAAAAGACGATCTTAGAGATCACTTCGTTCTGAGTCTCAAGAATATAGATTGACCAAATGATAATGGGAAGGAGCCTGCTCCTTCCCATTATCTCTTTAAGGCATTCTGCTCTATCTGAGCGACCACAGAAAGTGCGGCTAAGCGTGGGTTTCTACGTAGATATGCTTTAGACGTTGGAAAACGCCTCTGCGGGGGCGTAAGTCGGTTAATCATTACATGGGTAACTACCGTTACGAGCCCTGCAAGAAATCGGCGACCTGGAATGCGGCTTATCAGTATTGCAGCCCAGGTCTTTACCTGGAATAAGGAATCTATTGGTTTTTGGTGTCGGTATTTTGGGGATCTGATTCTTTGATACCCTTTTCGAACTCCGACTTGGCTTGTCCTAACGACCTAGCCATCTTCGGAAGTCGTGATGCACCGAAGATTACAACGATGACTAGGAGTACGATTAAGGCATCGGTTCCGATAACTTCTGCGAGCATTTGTCTATTCCTTTATTACTTTGGCAACTAAGCCCGTTGCTTAGTTGAAATCCTACTTCAATTACATTTGCAAGTAAAAGTTATTTTCTTCTTGCAATTGACCTTTATATTGATATCTTCGTTTCAGAGGTCCTCTGTAGATGACTCCTCTATCAACCTTTGGTACGATATGGTCTCGATCTGATACTCATCGATTAGGTGCCTCGCTCGATTTGATGTAAGTGCCTCAAGGCTTATTCGCTGGGAGGCGGCGCGTTCGGCTCCAAAGATATCTAGAGTCTCTTGGCTATCTATAGCTGCCTCAATCGTGAGTTCACAGGTATCTGTGGCTATGCTCTCAAGCGCTTTTTCGAAGCTCATGAGCGCCTCAATCGTAGAGTTCAGATTCAAATCCGTAAAATTTATTGCCGCATCGGCTGCTATGAGGTTCTCCTCGGCGATGATTTCGCGTGGTGAGTAGCCCGCATTAGTAATGGTCGTGGACTGTCCCGGATGAAGAGCGACTCCAAATTCCGATGCAACTTCGGTAAAGACGTCAAAGAACTCTGGGCGAAGTACGAGCGCTGCGTCTAGGGATGATATGTGGGTTGGTTTTATGCCGAGATCGATTGCGCGTTCAATTTGTGCTCTGCACTCACGTAGCACCTCACCGTGTTCCGCGAATTCCCAAAATTCGGCTCTCGAAGCTGGAAAAAATCCTCGTCCATCCGTTAATGAGGGTGAGGCGGTGATCGGCGAAAGGGGGAAGAGTCTATTTTCTGACGTGAAACTGAGGGCAACTCCGCAGTCAAAGGATGCCAAGTGACGAGCTGCGAAGTTGGCCCACGGGCCAACAGTGACGATTCGAGTGGTCGTGGCTACGCCACTTTCGAATAACTCAATTGAAGCTCTAGTAGTACCGTGAGTAAGCCCCGCAAGTTCAGTTGCGATGATGATGCGTCGTCTTTTCAATCCTTGAACGTTCGACATCTCTTCCACTTCTCGATACAGGCTCAATCTCTCTAATAACGATTCTAGCCCGACGATTTGTTTCGGATTGATTAAGAAGCGATCTGGCGATCGCCGCGGCTTATCGACGCCGTGAGGCGGTTCAGCCTTAGCTTCTCTTCGTAGCTTGGGGTTGATGCGAGAATTCGTCGTGCTTCGTTTAGGTGCCGCAAGTTTTTAAGGTGCTTGACCTTGTCATTGTCGACATTTTGATGATCTTCGAAAAGTGAAAGTTGTTCTCTCATGCAGACAAGTATGTCACAAGGGTGTAACACTTTATCGAACAAGTGTTCTAGGCGAAAAAATTCTAGGAATTAAATGAATTCGACCCGGCATTTTGATTTGCCGGGTCGAATTACTCACTTCGGTTCTTTCGCGGAAAGCGCACTGGCGTGCCCGCTACTTCTTTTACTGGTTAGTTCGCATCTGAAGTCGCCTCGGCCTCTTCAGTTGAGGTTGCTTCGACCGTTTTGGCGCTCTGCTCGCTGCGGTAGTCGATCTTTGGAACCCACCTAGTCTTGTCGTCTTCATGGACTTTTGTTCCATATGCGACGTCAACTAATCTGCCAACTTCAGCACCGTCGATCGTCTCTCGCTCAAGGAGGGCCTTGGCGACTGCTTCTAGACCACTTCTGTGTTTGGTAAGTAGTACCATGGCTCGGTCTTCTTGCTCGCGGAGGATCTTCTCGACTTCTATGTCGATAATCCTTGCCGTCTGCTCGGAGTAGTCGCGAGAGTGCATAAGGTCGTCGCCAAGGAAGACCATCTCTTGGCTTCCCCACGCCATGGGACCAACCTCCGTACTCATGCCCCATTCACGAACCATCTTTCGAGCTAGCTCGGTATTTCGCACTAGGTCGTTCGAGGCTCCGGTCGAGAGGTCGCCGTAGATGATCGTTTCAGCCGCTCTACCGCCCATACGGACGACGAGTGAGTCTTCGATGTAGTCCTTAGAGTTAATGTGCTTTTCTTCCAAGGGGAGTTGTTGAGTGACGCCTAGGGCCATTCCAGTTGGCAGGATCGTGACCTTGTGCACTGGATCGGCGTGGGGAAGTAGGTATGCGAGTACGGCGTGGCCGCCCTCATGGAAGGCAACCCTTTCCTTCTCCGAATCCGAGAGGACTACGCTGTCTCTGCGTTGTCCCATAAGTACTCGGTCACGAGCCGCTTCAAAGTCTTCCATGTGGATCTCTTTGTCGCCTCTTCGAACAGCGTGAAGTGCTGCCTCGTTCACGAGGTTCGCAAGGTCTGCACCGCTCATCCCGGGAGTTCCACGTGCTACGAGTTGTAGATCAACGTCTTTGGACATCTTCTTCCCAAGACTATGAACTTTCAGAATTGGGAGTCTCTCCTCTAGGTCGGGGAGAGGTACTACGATTTGGCGATCGAATCTTCCTGGGCGGAGAAGGGCTGGATCGAGGATGTCAGGGCGGTTTGTCGCCGCGATCATGACAATTCCTTCAGTTGGGTCGAACCCGTCCATCTCGGAGAGCATCTGGTTGAGGGTTTGCTCCCTCTCATCGTGGCCTCCACCAAGTCCCGCGCCGCGCTTGCGGCCGATGGAGTCGATTTCGTCGATAAAGATGATGGCCGGTGCCTGCTTCCGTGCGGTCTGGAAGAGATCGCGTACGCGAGACGCACCAACGCCTACGAACATCTCCATGAAATCTGAGCCAGTAACTGACAAGAACGGTACCCCAGCCTCCCCAGCGACTGCTCGGGCTAGTAGAGTCTTTCCTGTTCCTGGTGGTCCTACTAACAGCATTCCCTTTGGAACGCGAGCGCCGATCTCTTTGAATCGCGAAGCATTCTTGAGAAAGTCAACGACCTCAGTTATCTCCTGCTTTACGCCGGTGTAGCCAGCTACGTCATCGAATGTTGTCTTCGGACGTTCTGTCGTGTAAACCTTCGCACGCGATCTGCCTATTGACATGATTCCGCTCATCTGACCCTGCGCCCTGCGATTTAGGAAGGCGAAGAGGAGTACGAGAAGGAGGATTGGTCCGAGCCAGGTAATTGCGAGTGTGAGCAATGACGAGGATGACGTTCCGAAGTTGAGTTGAACACCTTCGTTTCTCAGCGCCGTTAGGTCGTTTGGAACCGATGGCGAGGGGCCATTGACCATATAGGACGTACCGTCTTTGAATGTACCCGTGATCTTCCCAGTGGTGTTATCGACGAGGGCCGTCGCAACCTGTTTGCTCGAGGCATCCTGTAGGAATGTGGAGTAGTTTAGTGCTGTCGATGGAGTCGCCTTTAGGACGTTCAAAGTCAAAATCAAAATGAAAATGACAGCCACACTGACGCCAATAAGCCACTTCCAGGCCTGTTCTTGGTTTCCTTGGGCACGCTTCATGCCGTTTGGGCCGGTTTTTTTCATATCTGGCATTTGTCTGCTCATACATCCAATCTATGCGAGGTGTTCCGGTATGTTATCTATATCAACGCTACTTTGGGCGTGGTTAGTTCAATTTGTGGCGAATGTCAAGTAAAAATCTTCAATTGCCTTTTATTGTGACTTCGTAACTTGTTGCGAACACGGGTTGCAGGTGCCCGATTTGCGGCAAGGATGTAGGGTTTTATCTGATGGATACTTTGGATGAAAAGGATTTTGGCGAGGTAAAGGCGATTGGTTCGACCCTGTGGGGCCTAGCGGCAGCACTCGTAGCTTCGAACGTTTTTGCAATCATCTACCTCTTAGCTGATAACGTGACATCGACCACGACGATCTCAACCGGAGAGTTAGTCGTCTCCTCGTTGGGTGTCTACCTAGGATTTCTTGGCGCTCCTCTTCTCGTAGCTAGGAGGCGTGGCCGATCCCTGGTGGAACTCTTCCACATTTCATTCAAACTACTTGATCTTGTCATAGGCATAATTGTGGGCGTCGGCCTTCAACTTGTCGTTATACCGTTTCTGTATCTACCGCTTGAAGCATTATCGCCTTCGATAAAGACCGCAATTAGCCAACCCGCACAGCGCCTTACCTCATCGGCTCATGGATTTACAGTTGATACCTTGGTTGTAGGGCTGATTTTGGTAGGGTTCTCACCACTCTTCGAAGAGATCTTTTTTAGGGGGTTGGCGTGGCAGTCGCTCAAGAGCTACAAGATCTCAAATTCAATGCTGAGGGCAATCGTTGTCAACTGTGGCTCCGCCGTACTTTTTGCCGCTGCTCACTTCGAACCACTACAGACGCTCGGGCTATTTGTGGTAGGCCTCGTATTTGCGGTTATGCGCTACCGCTTCAACCGACTTGGTCCTACGATCGTTGCACACGCCGCATTTAACTTTATTACATTCGCAACTATGGCTAAAATCCTCTAAATTTCTCCTTATTTACGGCTAATTTATTTTGTCCTTGGGATCATGTCCCTATTCGAGATGGACTTTATACCCCAATTATGGACTAATTCCTAAAGGTTATTCTCAAATAGGCCGAAGTCTAAAGATGTAAAAACTCTTACAATTCTCGAAGCTGCCGGAGAAGTGGGGAAAAAATGCTCTGTGAAAATTGCCGTTTAGGAACGACCGTTGAAATATCGCTCACCGTTGGTGGGCACTTAGTTTCATTAGTCTCTTGTTCTCACTGTGATAAAAGGATTTGGCAAGCAGACGGTAAGGGCGTCGAGGTAAATCACGTTCTCACCATGGCAAATGGAATGAGAAAATAGCCACATAGCCATATAGGCACGGCCTTCCCTCGTAAGCTCATCTCGGATCTCTGTGTTCTGGCTGACTTTCAATAGGCGAATGTGCCGCAAATCGGCTGGCTTCAGCTTCATATAGCCAGCCTCAAGTCGTCTAGGTCTGAGAATTTAACCTTGGGACGATTTCTTTGAACCGATGTTGGCCATCAGGTAGCAGAAGTGGTACCGGAAGGCGGCAACTAAGTGGAGGATTTGCCCTCGCCAATGTAGCATCGGGTCGGTATTCCGATGGAGTTGCAAGCATCTATGCGCCTCTTTTTGTAACCACATTAACTTCTTCGATGTACACCTTTGCCTCATATCTCACCCACGTAGGCCCAACAGGCACCTTTTTGACCTTTTCGTGTTGTAGCGGGTCATTGTTTGCGAGGTAGGCACTCAAGAGATCTGTTCCTCGTTCCTTAGATGTCGGAGTTCAAGATGGTACGTTGGCCAGTTGATAGGCGGTTTTTTAACTCTGCGTCAGGTAATCGATAACACAAATTCGTATTTGCTCATATTGAGCCGACCAGTTTTCACTATTGCGCATCGAATTCCTTGTTCTTCGTGCTCATTAGAAGTCACTGAAGATAGAAAAGTGATTCGTATTTTTCTGGTATTTTAGATCATCTTTATTCGCTTTTAGTTTCGAATAAAGTTTGTCGTATTACCTATTAGCCTTCAAAGGTTGCCGCTTCCGAGAGGTGATTTCAAAAGGGCGCCGTGGAGCGTGTTATTAGGGCCAATATCTCTAGGGATATAGCCTCTATTAGGGTGTTCGCCTAGTCTCGGTATAGAGTTAGACCTATTGGTGGCTCTGCTGGTCCGCTCCTTGATTGTGGGCGTAGTGACAGTTATCGTAAAATCTGTTGTAGTTTTTTCTTGAGAGAGTGAGCAAGTAGAGTGTCTGCTCCGAAGAGATTTTTGCAGATTCAAGTTGCGCGATGGGAGAATTGATGGTCACCGAGGCCCTTGTGCCCCAAGACGAGGTAAAGATCGAAGACGGTGGAGGAGATAGACCCATCTCGCAGCAAGACGATCGCCACTTCAGCCCTGATCGCATTATCGCCTATCTGCTCGTCCTAGCTACCTCGGTTTTCCTGCTCTGGCAGTATCATCCAACCCTTCTTTTTTCGAATACCACGACGACCGGTGGAGATACTGGGGCACACTTTTCAGTCGCCTACTTCTACATCCACAACATACTTGATCACTTCCGACTCACTGGTTGGAGTTCGTCTTGGTACGCGGGATATCCACTGTACGTCTTCTACTTCCCATTTCCCGGTGTAATAACTGCTCTGCTATCCGTCTTTTTCCACTACGGAGTTGCCTTCAAACTGACAACGGTGATTGGCACCTTCTCCCTGCCTTATGCCATCTACTACTTCGCGCGTTCAATGAAGGTGGGCTACCTCCTCTCTGCGCTTTCATCGGTGATGGCCCTTGCCTATCTCTTCGATAGGAGCTTCACAATCGACGGTGGCAATATCGCATCCACTCTCGCAGGAGAATTCTCCTTCTCGATATCGTTGTCGCTAGCCTTCTTCGGACTAGCTGTTCTTCTTGTGAACCCCTCTTCGCTTCGGCGACGTTTGGGATCTGGAACTATTCTCGCCTTGAGTCTTTTATCGCATATCCTTCCCGCCGCCTTTGCGGTAGCGGTACTTCTCTTCTTGGTTGTTCTGCGTAGAAGGCGCGATATCACCCTTGGGTCGACCATATCCGTGGTCGTTATGGGTGCGATATGTGCGATATGGGAGCTTCCGCTGATCGCAAATTATTCACTCTCAACCTCGATGGGGTGGTCGAGGATCACCACGTATGCGACAAGCCTCTTCCCAACTGAACTTAGAGCCTTTATTGTTCTAGCCGCAGTCGGATTCGTGGCATCTCTCATTCTTAGAATCGAAATCGGTGCCCTCTTTGGAACGGTTGCGATCTTCTCGGCAATCACCTTTGTGCTATTTCCGTTAAAGGCCGTCTACAACGGACGAGTGCTCCCTTTTTACGTTCTTTCCATCTACATTCTCGCAGGCATAGGCGTCTTTGTCATCGTTGACTCGATACCTTTAATTCTTTCGAAGTTAGGCAAAGTCAAAGTAGCAACGCCCGGCATGGCGGCGGCCATGAGTGACCTCGATGATGACACCATTTCGATGGCTGAGGGGCGCTATGATGCAGTCGCTCTAAACCGAAATATCGATGGTCGAGTTTCCTCTACAAATGGGGCCGGCAGTCGCAAAGTACGCGGTAGGGCGGTCACGATCCTGATCTCTTTGGCGATCGGTTTCGTGGTAGCTATCCAGAGCGTGGGAAGTCCTAGCTGGCTGCCCATCAAGGTTGCGCCTGGCTTTGTTCAGTCTTGGATTAAGTGGAACTATACCGGGTACGAGGCAAAGGTCGGATTTCCCGCTTACCGAGCACTCATGCTAAAGATGCTCCAAGTCGGAAATACCTACGGTTGCGGTAGGGCGATGTGGGAGTACAACTCGAACCAGAACGACTACGGCACTCCAATGGCGCTCATGCTCCTTCCTTATTGGACTAACAACTGCGTTGACTCCATGGAGGGGCTCTACTTCGAATCTTCGGCGACTACGCCATATCACTTTTTGAATCAAAGCGAACTCTCGGTAGCGCCCTCTGATGCAATGGCGGGGTTACCATATGCTGGGACGAATGTAACGCTAGGAGTTCAACACCTGCAGCTTCTAGGGGTCAAGTACTACATGGCTTTTTCTCCTAGTATCAAGCAGGCTGCAAATGCGGATCCATCTCTCAAGCTGATCGCTCAAGTTCCGGCGTATTCGACTTCGTCCGTGACCCCAGTGTTATCTGAGAGCTGGAATATCTATGAGGTCCTCAACTCTCAAGAGGTTCAACCTCTGACGCAAGCGCCCGTCAATCTTAAAGGCGTAAGCCAGGGACAATCGTCGTGGCTTCCTGCTGCACTCAACTTCTACCAAAACCCGTCGTTATATCCCGTCGAGCGCCTCTTGAACGGACCATCTAGCCTCGAATCGGTCTCCGCATCGTCTAAGATTTCGTCAACATCTTCATATGGTGCGGATGCAATAAGCAAGGTTGTTATCACGAACGATTCGGTCTCATTTGATGTGACGAATCCCAAGGTGCCGGTGCTAATAAAAGAGTCCTACTTCCCGAACTTCAAAGCGACTGGCGCTAAAGGGCCATATCGTGCTACTCCAAACGAGATGGTAGTCTTTCCGACCTCCAACCACGTGGTGATCTCATATCAAAATAGTGGAGCTGACAGCCTCGGTGGGGCTATATCAGGTCTCTCGCTTTTGATAGTACTTATTGGGCTATTTCGCCCCAAGACATTTAGTTCTCGTAAGGTTTCAAAGTAGTTCGACATATTCCCGTTAGTGGCACTATTTCATCGACATCTATGCCGCTGTCGACTAGCCTATCTACCGCCCTTGGTCCAAGATCAGCTAGGGAGTAGATGGTATTTAGTCCATGGAGAATCGAATGAATGACGTAAACGCGGGCGATAAAAGCTCAACGATTGAACGATTAAATAAAATCTTTAAGGCTTACGACATCCGTGGACTTGCACCGCAAGAGTTGAACTTCGAGATCGCAGAGGCGGTTGGCTACGCATTTGCAGTATTTGCGGGTAGCGACAGGATAGTAGTAGGACGCGATATGCGTCCATCTGGTGTTGCAATGGAAGAAGCCTTCATAAAGGGCGCGAATATTGCTGGTGTCTCAGTAGACCGCATCGGACTTTGCTCGACCGACATGCTTTATTTCGCGTCAGGCCACTTGAATCAACCCGGTGCCACATTTACAGCTTCGCACAATCCAGCTGCTTATAACGGAATCAAACTCTGTCTCGCGGGGGCTGCGCCCGTAGGAGAAGAGACCGGATTAGTCGAGATCAAAGAGACGGTCGTCAAGTACTTAGATGGTGAAATTTCATTCAATGATCTACCATCAGAGGTTGAAAATAGGGAGCTGGATCTGCTCGATAAGTTCGCAGACCACGTTCGTTCATTTGTAGATTTAGATGCACTCAAGCCTTTAAAGGTGATCGCAGATACCGCCAATGGCATGGGTGGATACGTTGCGCCTCGCGTCTTTGCTGGCCTTCCTTTTGATGTGACAATTCTCTTCCCTGAGCTTGACGGAAACTTCCCGAATCACCCAGCAGACCCAATCCAACCGGAGAACCTTCAAGATCTAAAGAGCGCCGTCTTGGCGAGTGGGGCAGATGTTGGTCTCGCCTTCGACGGCGACGCCGATCGTGTATTTTTGGTCGACAATAATGCAGCGCCACTCTCTGGCTCTCTGACAACTTCTTTGGTCGCAAAGGCGATGTTGGAGCGTTCGCCCAACTCAATCATTCTTCACAACCTGATCTGTTCTAAGGCTGTACCTGAGATCGTCCGTGAAAATGGTGGTACTCCGATAGTTACAAGAGTTGGCCACTCCTTTATCAAGGCAGTTATGGCCGAAGAGGGTGCCCTCTTTGGAGGCGAGCACTCTGGTCACTACTACTTCCGCGATAACTTTAGGGCCGACTCCGGAATTATCGCTGCCCTTATCATTTTGGAGCAGATCTCAAAGGCCGGAAAGCCCCTCTCTGAGATCCGTAAGCCGTTTGAGCGCTACAGCGCATCGGGCGAGGTCAATACTCGTGTGAATAACGCCCTAAATGTCATCGCGTTTATCAAAAATGCCTACGACGGTAGGGCTAAGATGAGCGAAATGGATGGCTTGACGGTTGACTTTGGTGACTGGTGGTTTAATGTACGACCAAGCAACACTGAACCACTCTTGAGGTTGAACCTCGAGGCAAAGAGTCCAGAAGAAGTAGCTAATAAACTTGCCGAAGTGGTAGCAGTCATATCCAAGGCTGAGTCGAAGGGTTAGATTTACAATATGCTCAGTGAAACGCTCGTAAAGCTCCTAGTGTGCGCCGATGACAAAGAGTCACTTCTTTATGTCGAATCCGAAAATGTCCTCCTCAACCCCCGGAGCCGTCGCCTCTACCGGATTGAAAACGGTATCCCGGTGATGTTGCTCGATCAAAGTACGATCGTATCTGAAGATGAGGCGGCACGACTCGCCGCACTTCCTCACCGAGTTACCGGTACCGGTAGCTAACTCAGACTTTGTTTTTGAAACACTCAATTGCAGTGGTAGTAATTATCAGTATGTAAATCGCCCTTGGCGACCTTTATGCAAGGAATTTCGATGACCAGCGAATGGCCCTATCAGGTTTCTGACCAATTTTCGATGTGGGATGTAACTGCATCTTTGCCAGAGCAAGTAATCGCAGCCGCCGAAAGCGCTACTAATCTCAAAAACCTCCCAGATCGAGAGTTGATCGAGAACATCGTCGTCTTCGGAATGGGTGGAAGTGGAATCGCCGGGGATGTCTTAGTAGCTGCAGCAGGGCCAGTACTGCCCGTTCCTGCGACTGTAGTCAAGTCCTATACGACACCTGCGTACATCTCGCCCGGAACCTTGGTCTTTGCAATGTCATTCTCCGGTGAGACCGAGGAGACGCAAGAGGCCGTCGGTATGGCGATAGAGATGGGTGCTCAGGTAGTAGTCGTCTCAACTGGTGGCGAATTGGCGAATATGGCGATAGAGACTGGCATGGCCTATGTCTCGGTACCAGATGACATTCCTCAACCAAGGGCAGCGTTAGGTGCGCTATCGATTCCTCCTCTCATGGTCCTAGATAGCCTTGGCCTCTTCCCAGGTGGCCGCTATTGGATCGACCAGACGATATCGCAGTTGCAACGTCGTCGTGATCAACTGATCTCTAAGAAGTCAGTTGCCGAAGAGATAGCCGATCGGTTACTTGGAAAGATGACCCTCCTTCACTCGTCGGGTTCCGTTGGAAGCGCTGCTACCACTAGGTGGCGTGCTCAAATCAATGAAAACTCAAAGGCGATGGCGTTCTCCTCGCTCTATCCAGAGAATTGCCATAACGAGTTGGCTGGATGGGAGTCGCTCGCGGATGTGACCAAGAAGGATCTCGCCGTAGTTCGTCTACGCCACGATAACGAGCACCCACAGGTCAATAGGCGCTACGAGATAACGAGCGAATTTATCGATCCTAATGTTGCCGATGCCTTTGAAGTGAATGCTCAGGGCGAGGGGGAGTTGGCGCAATTCTTTGACCTCGCCATAGTTGGAGACTTCGTCTCACTTCACCTTGCAGGAGCATATGGCGTTGACCCAGGTCCTATAAGCGTCTTGAATACGTTGAAGTCTCGCCTCAAGGATCCTTCAATCTAGCTCGATGTAACGGGTGGTCGAGGTCTATGGTGTAACAGATGTTACACAAATGCGATTGTGGCACAGATTTTGTAAATGTCATGATTTAGCGAATTATCGTTGTAATGGTAGAAAAATTGATTTGGAGCGTCTATGAACTTTGATATTGCGGACATTTCTTTGGCCGATGCGGGAAAGCAGAGAATTGCTTGGGCGGATTCGGAGATGCCGGTACTGGCCTCGATCCGTGAGCGATTCCGCGTAGAGCGTCCATTTGAGGGCCATACCGTCGCCGCGTGTATGCATATTACTACCGAGACAGCGAACCTCCTCCGTGCCTTGAAGGCCGGCGGTGCCAATGTGGTTGCTTGCGCCTCGAATCCGCTTTCGACTCAAGATGATGTCGCCGCAAGCCTTGTAAAGAACGAAGAGATAGCTATCTTTGCTATTCGTGGCGAGAATGAAGCGACTTACGTCTCCCACATCGACGCAGTTCTCGACGAGGTACCGACTGTAACCATGGACGACGGTTGTGACTTGGTGACCAGACTTCATACCGTCAGAAGCGAAAATATCGATAAGGTCGTTGGTGGAACCGAAGAGACCACAACCGGAGTTATTCGCCTGCGTGCCATGGAGGCAGATGGAGCGCTACGTTTTCCAATCGTTGCCGTAAATGACGCCGATACAAAGCACATGTTCGATAATCGTTACGGTACCGGTCAATCGACCCTAGATGGCATCATCCGGGCTACAAACGTCCTACTTGCCGGACAGGTGGTAGTTGTGGCGGGTTACGGCTATTGCGGTAAGGGCGTAGCCTCTCGCGCTCGTGGCTTAGGTGCACAGGTGGTTGTGACAGAGATCAATCCAATCGCCGCACTCGAGGCGGTTATGGATGGATTTAGGGTTGAATCTATGGACGAGGCGGCAAAAGAGGGCGATATCTTCGTTACCGTAACCGGTAACCGCGATGTCATCGTCGAGCGCCACTTCAAGGCGATGAAGGATGGCGCGATTCTTGCCAACTCTGGCCACTTTGACATCGAAATCGACCTCAAGGCCCTAGCCAAGATGGCTAGTGGTGAGCGTCGTCGTATGGTACGGCCAATGGTCGAGGAGTTCCTGATCGATGGAGATAATGGTTCGATCGCAGTTCGCGTTCTAGCCGAAGGTCGTCTAGTAAATCTTGGTGCGGCCGAAGGTCACCCCGCAGCTGTTATGGACATGAGCTTTGCTAACCAGGCACTAGCCGCTGAGTGGGTAGTAAAGAACATTTCTACACTTGGCCAAAAGGTATACGACGTTCCTCGCGAAATAGACGATGAAGTGGCCAAATTGAAGCTTGCGGCCATGGGCGTGACCATCGATACTTTGACAGATGTACAAAAGGAGTACTTGACCTCTTGGAATCACGGATAATTTGGTCTAGCCTTTCAGTTGTTGAATAGGTCTGTGGTTGAAAATCGATGCCAGCCGTAGGCGAAACGATCCACGTAAGCTAACTCGCGTTAGTGATCATGGTGCGGCTTAGATGTAAGTCCCGGCTTTGCTAGATCTACAGGGGGTCTTCAACTGCTTAAACGGTTCATTTTGAACTAAGGGCGAGTGTGGGGTCAAAGACCAGGTCAGCTATTCAATTCCCCGTCGTGGCTTTGCTGCGGCGGGGATTCAACTTTTAAAGGAAGATTTTTCCAAAAGGCCTTTATACCCCTAATAAAAAGTTAACTTTGTCCCGATTTATCAATTAGTTATCGAATTATTTGCCAGCGGTTAATAAATTCGGTAGTTTGTGGTTAGTAGGTCGTCATCAAGATAGGAGCAGAGAGACCCTAGAAGAAGTAGTGGCCGAATTAAAGGAGGAAAATTGGAGATATCTTTCCGAACTAAGCACGTCAATCTTCCTGAGTCTGATCGTGAGTTGATCAGGCACAAGATCGATCACCTTAGCCACTTGGCTGACGGTGCGTTGCGAGTCGAGATTGCCTTTGCAGAGGAGAAGAACCGAAGGATCGCCGAAAAAGAGGTGTGCGAGATCACAATGCACACCAGATGGGCGGTCGTGAGGGCAAAAGCCTCAGGTACGACTCAGATCGAAGCTGCCGACAGGGTAGTAGATAAGATCGAACACCGAATTGAAAAGTTCAAAGGAAAGATAATCACGAAGACCCATCCCCACCATCGGACTCCCAAGGTCGGCGCTAATTTATTTGATGGTGACGGCAAAGAGGAGCTTGCCCTATTGGGTGGAACCAGCATTGTGAAGGAGAAGTCATTTGCAATTCCTCCGATGGATCCCACGGAGGCAGCTCAGCAGATGGAACTCCTCTCCCACGACTTCTACTTCTTTACCAACTCGGAGACTGGTAATCCAGCCATTGTGTACATGCGTGAAGACGGAGATGTTGGCCTAATTGATGCTAAGGGTGCATAGAGAAAATCCCTTATTGACGTAGGGTAAAGAGGGCGCTAAAGAGTACCGATACGCATTTGCATGGAGTATCAAGGAATCTTTAAGCCCTCTTTATCTTTAATGTGGTTGTATTTGAAGCGGCCGTCGAATACATTTCCACATTTCTTTACTACGATTGATAACGATGAGTGTTTTTTCTAAAGTCCTTCGCGCTGGCGAAGGTAAAAAGGTACGTAGGTTAGCGGAGCTAGTCCCCGACATAAACGCCCTTGAAGATGAGATGGTTCTCCTCTCTGACGGGGAGCTTCGTGCGAAGACCGATGAGTTTCGGCAACGCATTGAAGATGGGGAGACCCTCGATGATCTGATGGTTGAGGCTTTTGCGGTCGTTCGCGAAGCAGCAAAGAGAACGATTGGTCAACGCCACTATGACGTTCAGCTCATGGGTGGTATGGCCCTTCACTTTGGCTGGATAGCTGAGATGAAGACTGGTGAAGGAAAGACCTTGGTGTCTACCCTTCCGGTCTATCTAAATGCCTTAAATGGCTTAGGAGTGCATGTAGTTACAGTAAACGACTATCTCTCAGCCCGTGACTCTGAACTAAATGGGAGAATCTACAACTTCTTAGGTCTCTCAGTAGGGTTGATCACCCCTACGATCGAAGATGCAACGTTACGTAGGCAGGCCTACGACTGTGACGTTACCTATGGTACAAATACAGAATTTGGCTTTGACTACCTTCGCGACAATATGGCCAAATCCGTAGACGACATGGTCCAACGAGGCCACGTCTATGGCATCGTTGACGAAGTCGACTCCATCCTCATCGACGAGGCTAGAACCCCCCTTATTATCGCTGGACCAACGGGTGCGCCACCAAAGATCTACTATGACTTTGCGGCAATTGTCAGGACCTTGAAGGCCGTAGTCGACTATGAGGTCGATGAAGAGAAGAAGATCGTATACCCGACCGAAGATGGTATTGCTAAGGTCGAGAGAGCACTCTCTATCGAGAACCTCTACGATCCAAGCGTGACGATGTTCCTTCATCAACTAAACCAAGCGCTTCGTGCCAAGGAGCTCTTCAAGCGCGACAAGGATTACATCGTTGATAAGGGCGAAGTAAAGATTGTCGACGAGTTCACGGGACGAATCTTGGAAGGCCGTCGTTGGTCTGAGGGCCTTCACCAGGCCGTCGAGGCTAAAGAGCGAGTGAAGATCAAAGAAGAGAATCACACCTGGGCGACCGTCACACTACAGAACTACTTCAGGATGTACGAGAAGCTCGCTGGTATGACTGGTACTGCCGAGACAGAGGCTGCTGAATTTGCCTCGACCTACAACCTGCCGGTCATCCCTATTCCGACGAATATGCCCCCAGCTCGATCTGACTTTTCCGATTATGTCTTCAAGACCGAAGAGGCGAAGTTTTGGGCCATTGTAAATGACATTGCCGAGCGTTACGTAAAGGGCCAACCGGTCCTCGTCGGAACCGCCTCGGTTGCTAAGTCAGAGTTGCTCAGCTTCTACCTTCAAAAGAAGGGCATACCTCACAAAGTTTTGAATGCCAAGGCTCACGAACAAGAGGCCGAGATAGTAGCCCAAGCAGGTCGCCTCAAGGGCGTTACGGTTGCTACCAACATGGCTGGTCGAGGCGTAGACATCATCTTGGGAGGAAACCCCGAACTCCTTGCCGCAAGTGAGTTAAGGGCTCGAGGCGTGTCAGAGGAGGACGAGGGCTACCAAGAGGCTCGAAATGAACTTCTCGATAAGTTTAAAGTTGAGTGCAAGGAAGAGGGCGACGAAGTCCGTAAACTTGGTGGACTCTACGTCCTAGGTTCCGAACGACACGAGTCGCGACGAATAGATAACCAGCTTCGCGGTCGTTCTGGTCGTCAAGGCGATCCGGGCGAGAGCAGGTTCTTCCTCTCCCTAGAGGATGATCTTATGCGCCTATTCGCATCGGGAGCAGTCTCATCAATTTTGGAGCGAACCTTCCCTGACGATCTACCAATAGAGAACAAGATGGTATCTCGCGCGATCGAGAAGGCTCAAACCACCGTTGAGGGTCGAAATGCCGAGATTCGTAAAGAGGTTCTCAAGTACGACGAGGTTCTAAATGAGCAGCGTAAAGTAATTTACGAGCGGCGTTATGCGATCTTGAGTGGCGAAGATCTTCGGGAACACACCCTCGAGGTGCTCGAAGAGAACATTACCGATATCGTGACGAGCGATACCGACAGTGATTTTCCGGAGGAGTGGGACCTCGATCGCCTCATTCAAGAGATTCACATGATCTATCCGACGGGATTTCTACCCGTTGATCTGAATGAAGCGGTCTCTCGGGATCAAATCATCGGAAGTATCGTAACAGAGGCCGAAGACTACTACTTCCGTAGAGAGGTAGAAATTCCGGGTGGAGAAGTTACGATGCGCGCTGTTGAGCGTGAGATCATGCTGAATGTCATCGATACCAAGTGGCGTGAACACCTAGCCGAGATGGACTACCTCCGTGAAGGTATCAACCTAAGGGCTATGGGACAGCAGGATCCTTTGGTCGCTTGGCAACGTGAAGGCTTTGAGATGTTTACCGCATTGATGAAGGCTATCGATAGTGACTACATCAGAATCGTTATGAGGGTCGAGGTAATGGCCCCTGCGCAACCTAACCTCGCAATCGGTACAGACCTATCTGAAGCCTTTTATCAAGCAGGAAACGTCGATTCAAGTGAATTCGGCAATATCTTGGATGTAAAGGCGGCGCACTTAGGAGGCGACGCTGAGCAGGAGATTGACGTCGAGGCGGCCAAGATAGGACGCAACGATCTCTGCTGGTGCGGTAGCGGAAAGAAGTACAAGCACTGCCATGGCAAAAATGGCGACTAGAATCGTTTGGTAACGTGGAGGCGTCTATGCGCCTATCCACACACCTTCCTATCTGGCGGTTTGTATAGTTGCGATCATACAGTGACGAACTCGAGGCGATAGCCAAGCGAGTTGAGGAAGCTAAAGTCTACTTAAAGCTCGGTCGTACAATTGTACGTATGACCGAGCTTGAACCTGTTATTGCCTCTCCCAACCTTTGGGATGATGTCGATGGCGCCAGGCGGGTTACGACGGAATTCAACCGGCTCAAGAGTGATGTAGATGAATTTGAATCTCTTGATGCTGCAATTGCAGACCTAGGTGCCTTGGAAGAGATGCTCGCAGAGGGCGATGACGACTCGCTCAGCACTGAGTACGAGAGTCTCATTGCTAAGTTGTCACGCAAAATTGATGAAGTCGAACTTCGCTCGCTCTTTTCTGGTGACGATGACGAAAGTGACGCAGTCGTAGAAATTAAGCCTCGAGCGGGTGGAACCGATGCCCAAGATTGGGCTGACATCCTCATGCGTATGTATCAGCGATGGGCTGATCAAAGGGGATTTTCTGTTGAAGTTGACGATGTATCCCCTGGTCAAGAGGCTGGAATTCTTTCGGTTTCGATGATCATCAAAGGCAGATACGCATATGGTTTGCTTCAAGGAGAAAGAGGTATCCACCGACTGGTGAGAATGTCTCCATTTAACTCCAAGCACTCCCGCGAAACCTCCTTTGCCCTAGTCCAAGTATTTCCAATGGTTGATGAAAATATCGAGATCAATATCGATGAGAAAGACCTGCGTATCGATACTTATCGATCGTCGGGAGCTGGCGGTCAGCACGTAAACGTGACCGATTCAGCGGTTCGTATCACCCATATTCCGACCAATATCGTCGTATCTTGTCAGAACGAGCGATCTCAGCTGCAAAACAAGGCTAAAGCTATGAAGGTGTTGGCGGCAAAGTTGGCAGATCTCGAGCGGGAGAATATGCGCGCTCAAAGAGAGTCATTGGCCGGCAATTCAACTGAAATGAGTTGGGGAAATCAGATACGATCTTATGTTATGGCTCCATATCGCCTCGTAAAAGATTTGAGGACATCGCATGAGACGGCGAACGTCGACGGCGTTTTAGACGGTGATGTCGGTCAATTCATGGAGACTTACCTACGTTGGTCAAAGGCACTCTAGGGGTGCACAATCTGGGCGGTTTCGCCCAAGAAAGTTTGAGCGCAGATGATCAAAGTTGACAATGTTACAAAGTCCTACAAGACAGGGCAGTACGCTCTCCGAGACTGCTCACTCATGGTTCAAAGGGGTGAATTCGTCTTTTTGGTCGGCCCTTCTGGATCGGGAAAGAGTTCGCTCCTACGTTTGATGCTACGTGAGGATCGTCCAGATGCTGGCCATATCTTCGTTGCGGGCAAAGACCTTGGAGCTATGCCAGATTGGAAGGTTCCATTCTTTAGACGTAACATCGGCGCTATCTTTCAAGACTTCAGGTTGCTTCCGAATAAGACTGTCTTTGAAAATGTAGCATTTGCTCTTGAGGTCACGGGTAATCCCAAGCGGCAGATACAGTCACAAGTACCTCAGATGCTCGAATTAGTTGGCCTTGACGACAAGGCAGGTCGACTTCCCAATGAACTCTCTGGCGGTGAGCAGCAGAGAGTTGCAATCGCTCGAGCCTTTATCAATAAGCCTCTCATCCTGCTTGCGGACGAACCTACTGGTAACCTCGATCCAGATACTTCGTGGTCGATCATGCGACTCCTAGAGAGAATAAATAGAACTGGAACCACTGTTCTGATGGCAACACACGACGTGGGGATCGTGGACTCCATGCGCCGTCGCGTCATTGAACTTGACCACGGTGTTATTACTCGCGACCAAGTTAGAGGCGTTTACGGCCTCAGCTAACTCTGAGAGTGCGTTGGATTGAAAGGAACTATTACTAGATGGCATTTTCAGTAGATTACGTCGTCAAAGAGACGGCATCTAACTTGTGGCGCAACCGCCTCATGAGCCTTGCTGCTATTTTGACGATCGCCGTTTCCCTTGCTCTTGTTGGCTCCGCTCTGTTGATAAAGCAAGGGGTTAGCGTTGCTACTTCGCAGTGGCAGGGTGGTACTCAGCTTTTGATATTTTTGCAGCCAAATGCTACGAAGGCTCAAACGAGTGCAATCGATACTCAGCTCAAAGGCACCGCTGCAGTTAAGAGCTTCTTTTACGTAAACCAAGCAGCCTCTTACGTCGAATTCAAGCGACTTGAGGCCAACCAGCCAGACTTTCTCACCTCGGTTACCGAGAGCCAGATTCCACCCTCTTTTAGAGTTGCACTCAAAGATCCTGCCGAGGCGGCGACTGTAGGGCAGATCTTCGAACAGCAGGCCGGAGTCATGAAGGTTCAATACAACCGGAGTGCCATCGACACGATGCTTAAGATCTCATCGATCGCTCAGGTAGTGATTTTGGGCCTTGCAACGATCCTTCTTCTTTCGGCCTCGGTTCTCATCTTGAACGTTATCAGGGTGGCGATCTTTTCTCGAAGGCGCGAAGTGACTGTCATGAAGTTGGTTGGAGCTACCAACTGGTTCATACGCATTCCGTTCATGTTAGAGGGGCTGATTCAGGGTCTTCTTGGTGCAACTGTGGCTGCCATAGCCGTCATCGGAGTGAGAAGCCTCTTCAACTACATCATTCACCACTTTAAGGCTCAACTTCTATCATCGTTTGTCCTATCGAGCCACGACGTGATTATGACTGAGGTGTTCGTAGTAGTCATCGGAACTGTAGTTGGGGCACTTGGATCACTCCTAGCAGTTCGACGCTATCTCGATATCTAGAGGCTTTCATACGAAATAAAAGCGTGGGTACTTGCCCCGTTGGACTTAGATCGCAACTACCAACCTTTGGTGTTCGTCGTAGTCTGGTTTTTCCTGCTGCGGTAAGAGTCGATGGATTGTTCTCTGGGCTTCTAATGGGAGACCCCGTCAGCTCCAAGATAGGGGTTTAACCGAACGAGTATTGGACTGGTACGGAACTTATCAAATACGTATCCGATTTAACTCTATTTTCCGTGGTGCATCTAGCCATTCCAAAATGGAATCAACGGTACGTTGCCTAATTGAATGCTATTAGCTGGTATCGACGAGATGAAGCCTTTAATTTGTTGGGGCATTAACTGCGGTCGCCGCGACTGTGTTCACTCTGTGAAGTTGCATCCTGTGCGAGCCAACTATTTTTCTATCCATCATGAGTTGATCCAGCTGCCGCAAATTAGAGGCGAGCACATACCTATGCAGTAGAAGATTTACCAGTCGCTTGGTCGATTTTGCTTGAAGGCAATGAAGCGTCAAAGTTATCGCGGTCATTCGAGGCGATGATCAACGAGCGAAGAAGTTGTGTAAATTCACCCGCATTACGGCGATATATGGCGTCATCTCCGATCGCGATGGCAGCGTGCATCAACTTGTGGATCTCAAAGATACGAGTGCCGGCGTATTTGGACCGCTTCGAAAATTCGTATAGGCGGCATTCTTGCAACTTCGGCCATCCGGAGATCCGGTTGGCATGGGTCATCGCCCAGTGAAAGGCGAGGGCACCAAGCTCCGAGGTTACATCTTCTGAGGTCTTGAAGTGCCGTTCTCTTCCAAGAATTAGGCGGATCTCATCGCCCGGTATCGGCTTAGAAAATAGATACCCTTGTCCTCGATTTGCACTGAGGGCACGTGCGACCTCGAGATGTTCAATTCGTTCAATTCCCTCGATCTCAACGGCTATGTCGAGATCGCGGCCGATGGTTGTTGAGATCCCAATTAGCTCGATCACTTTTACAGGGTCGATGAAGGCGCTTGCAATGATGGATCGGTCTAATTTGATTACATCGAAGGGTAGCTCGCGCAACCGTGCAATGTTGGAGTATCCGATTCCGAAGTCGTCCATTACCAGTTGAACCCCGAGATCTTTGATCCTCCTAATGTTGTCGTTTCTCAATCTCCTGTCGCTCTCGTCGGCGTCTTCTAGAATCTCAACAGATAGTGCCGCCGGTGGAATTTGGGCCGCCTCAATATATCGATCCAGCCACCTAATGAGATTTGGGTCGATAAGTGTCGCTGGATGGAGGTTGATAGATAGGCCAATTTCGTGGCCGTCGCGCTGTAAACCATGGAGGGTCTCAAGTGCGCTCTCGCTTGACCAGCGCAGCAGATTGAAGAGATCCTTTTCGTTTAGGAGAGGAAGAAAAACTGCGGGTGAAAGCAGGGTGCCGTCTTCGAGTCGAAGGCGTGACAGTAACTCGAGTTTTTCTACTTTGCCAGTTGTTAGATCAACGATCGGCTGAAAGTGAGGAACTACTCCCTTGGGATTGAATGCACCTTTGATATTTGATACGTCGGCTAGACGAAAACTAGGGGTAGTGGAGTGAGCCTGTTGCCAAATGAGCATTCCTCTAGTCTGGATCGAGGCGATCAATTGAGCGCCAAGGGGTGTCTCGAAGATGTTTGCAACTTCTCCGAAGAGGCTCGCTACAGCAACAGCATCACCGCGATCGTCGAGTATCGCAATTGCCACTGCGGTTGAAATATCGTGATCAAAATCTGGAGTCGATAGCGAGATATCATCGTCATCACACCGAGTCGAAGGGATTGAGATTGATATTCCATCTACGAAGGCGGTATTTACGAGAGACATACAGTTTTGGCCAAGTGGATTTGCAAATCCATTCTTTGGGATCACCGCGTCGTAGGCTGATGGCAAGCGTAGTAAGGCAGCTTCTAGAGAGCTACCGTCGCCCTTGACGAAGAGACCCGCGCCAATAATACCTGGAAGTCTAAGGGTCGACTCGATCTCACTTGCCAAGGTTGTCGTCCAATCGTGGCCCTTGTATGGAATTGGTCGCGATGAATATTCTGAGTAGCGATTCGTTATAAGTGACGAAAAAGCGCCTTGGGCGTCGTTTAGGTCGACCACTCTCGCCTTTACAACTGCAAGGAGTTCGCTAATTAGCTGGGTTGGAACGTCGCTGCCGTGAAGGTTGTATTCGATTGAAGTTCGGATTGTATCACCCGCTTTGAAGGCGATCTCTCCGACGCCGGTCGTCAGAGTCCAGGCCTGGCAGAAGTTGCGGGTTGCAAATGCGATGTGCTCGAGAGTTGCGCTAGATGCAAGCAATTGTTCAATAAGACCTTGTGTTACCAAGTAAAGGCGATGGGTATCGTCGTCGGATAGGTTTGCTGAAAATCTTGACGGTATAAGGGACGCGAAGATTCCGAAGGCCTCCTCTGACGTCTTGCCGGCAATTTCACGTAGGTCGGGCTCGATCTCCGAAAGTAATTCGTTCGCTCGTCTTCCGTATGGCTCGGCCGCGATATCGTGGTTGATTATGGAGTCGTCCTCGCCTGACCTCCACCTTCGGTACCAGTTGCGTCGCGCTCCTTTTATATCTTTGAGTTGGTACAGGGCGATATCCGCGTGCTTCATTAACGACTTCATGTCATCGCCGTCATCTGGAAAGATCGAATATCCAAAGCTGAATTTGAAGGTTGTAGCTAAGTCGCCGACCATCAATGGATCGGCAAGAACCTTATCTATCGACTTTAGGATCCTGTCGATTCGACTGTAAGTTGGTACGTCTGCCACAAGAACGAATTCATCGCCGCCAATGCGGGCGAGGATGTCGCCGTCGTCCAAGAGAGTGGACATGCGTTGGCCAAATTCGATCAAAACATTATCGCCTTCGGCGTGGCCAAATCGATCATTAATCCACTTGAAGTCGTCGAGGTCAAATATGCCTAACATGAATCTTTTAGCACCCTCGGCGCCTTCGATTTTGGAGGCCGAGTGTTCATAGAGGGCTAAACGGTTGGGAAGTCCAGTTAGTTGATCGGAGCGCGCAAGGGTGGCGGCCTCGATCAACTCATTGTCCTTTAGCAGTTTTCGATTTATCTCTCTTACGCCTTTTGATAAGAGATTTACAATTCTGTTTTCAACATCGACGACGCTCGACTCGAATACTGCTACGTGCGGCGAGAACGTCAACAGTACAGCAAATAGTCGCCCTTCAACGATGATTGGAAGAGCCAGGAGAGATCGCAGATGGTACATCTGGGCGAATCGGCGTTCCGCCTCAAACCTATTCTCGAGCACTATGTCGTCGATAATAACAGGAGTTGGGCTTTGAGCTAATTGGTCTGAGACGCTGGAATTGCTGCCACTTGCTGGATAGATCAGTTCACTTGTTCTGTCGTGAGATGCCGCAGCTAGCAGTCTTTGATCAGCGGGCCCATCGCCCATTACGATAAGGCAATGTGAAAACTCGGCGCTTTGAGTGATAGCATCACAGGCCATTTGAAGGAGGGAGTGTTCATCTGTTGCATTTAGTGCCTCCTCTCCTCCTTGGGCTAAGACTGAAAAGAGAAAGTCAACCCTACTAGATTTGATATGGTCTTGGAAGATGTCAAGGATCGTCTTGATTGCGAGTGATAGTGCGATCGCTCCGTCGATCATGGCACTTCGTGATGGACCGAAGCGACGGCACGAAATTTCAATCGTCAGATCATCGTACCCCTCAGCCTTAGAGTTAATCGGTGCTTGGGCAGAACGAAGCCTTCTCTTGGTATGGACGTCTCTTTCGATTCGAATCGGTTCTGGACGGGGAAAGTACCCTAAGAATTCAGCCAGAGCACGATCGCGTCCGACCTTTTCGGTGTCTAAAAGACGCGATGGAGGAGAGCGAAATTCGACGATAGTTAGATCGAGTTCATCTGCAATGGTAGTGCCAGCGAATCGAAGCAATTCTTGATAGTCGTTAAAGTCGCGTATCTCTGCCGATTCGAGGATCTGAACTACCCCGGTTACATTCTGACCATACTTTCTGGTCTTTCCTATAAATCGGGCAAACCCTACTAGAACAAGGGCGAAGGTGATGAGCGCCAATTCACCCATCCACCGAGTCGGCGCACTTTCCATATACTCGCTCTTAATTGTTGTGAGATCCCACGAGATACTTGAGCGCCACGGAAGACTTGCCGTTGAGTCCAGTACCGAAGTAAGTAGCCCTGCGTGTTGTTCCGGTACCGATGGCGATGGTCGCGCTGAAGTTCCAAAGCCCATGGAGGATGAATAGGGTTCTCCGGTCGATTGATCGTAGACCGTGAATCTAACTCCACTTTCAATGTTACCTAAAGTTCCTAGTAGGAACTTTGTAAGTATTGGAGCACTTACGTAGAACGAACCATATGCCGAGTGAACCCTAAGTCTGGTAGCGAGGACGTAGCCACCAAACTCTGGGGCAAAGGTTGGCTTGCCAATTAGTTCTTCGCCGTGGCCATCAAAGGAGGTAAAGGAGTTGTCACCTTCGAGGGGGCTTTGGTTTATGACATCGACCGAGCTCCACAGCACCTTTGATCCTGTCGAGTCTAAGATGCGAATTACCCGTACCCCGGGAGTCATCGACGCATATGCCGAAATCGACTTTAGGACTTCGGCCGATACCTTTTCGTGGGGAAAATGAAGGGCGGTGAGGGTCGTTGATATAAAGCGAAGTTCTTGGAAGGTCGAGGTGAGTTTGGAGGTGATCTGCGTGTCTTCGGTCTTAAGCTGGTTGGCAAAGCGGGCCTTTAGGTAGCTATTGCTCTTTGCAAAGGCGCTAACTTCAATCAGAGAAAGTAAAGCTATTGAGATAATTGCTACTGCAACAAAGACAGAGACGACGTTGCTTCTACGTCGCCTACTCACAGGGGCAAATTTATGGTTTTTGAAGGGCCAGGACAAGCTTCCTCCAAGATGTCGAGATGGCGGCGGTGAAATCTCTCTCTTTCTTAATCGGCATAAATAGCGCTAAAGTAAAGCTTTTTCATCGACTTATGCAATGCCCAACCGAGCAATCTTTGCTCTCTGAAATCTATGTGCTTGTAGATGGATGGAGCAGATGAACGATATCGATAACGTCTTCGCAGAGGGCCGAATATTTGTAGATTATGCGTCACAGGTTTCGAAAAGGCGGGTACCTTCGACTTTCCTTTTGAAGTAGCTAGAAGTGGCCTTATCATTCGGCTACTGTCAATGCGGTAACTACGTTGAAGAGGGCATTTTCCTTGGTGGAGTGAGATATGACTTTGCAATGTGAACCGTCTTTACTTCGATTTCAACTTACGTAAAAGGTGTCGTTTACTCGGGTGGATAAGGATAGTGCTATGGAAGATAGTCAGAAGAAGTTGAATCGACGGATAGACGAATACTACTTTGGAGGCTCGGGCGGAGAACGTACTCTAAGGGAAAATCGTAAAGGCCTCGACTCACTTCGCCTCATACCGCGAGCGTTTCAAGGAAGTTTAAGTTGCGACACCACGACCAACTTGGGCGGTGTGGTAGTTCCGCTTCCAATCGCGGTTGCACCAATGGCTTACCTTTCGCTTTTAGCAGAAAGAGGAGAGGAGACGATGGCGCGAACCGCGGCAAAGGCGGGAGTCTCTTTTGTACTTTCTGTTCGGAGTGCGATTCCTTTAGAGAAGGTAGCTGAAACTTTCATTGCAAATCGTCGTGCGATAGCGACCTCGCAAGCTATGGCGGGACTCTTCTTCCAGATCTACCTAATGAAGGACAGTAAATTATCATTTAGCTTTATCGATCGAGCTAAGTCGGCTGGATTTGACGGATTCGTCTTGACCGTGGACACGCCCTATATCTTTCCGAGGAGGCGAGATCGGGCTAATGGCTTTTCGATTCCGGAAAAGATGGTTCGAGGCAACCTGCCACCAAGCTTTATCCCAAACGCTGAGTCAGCTTTAGCTGGCGATCTTTCGATGGGGCGATCGGCTGCTGCCTTTGACGATTCACTGGTGCAAAACCCGACGATTGACGTCGGCGTTATCGCAGATGTAGCAAGGGCGTGTGCTCCGATGCCACTCATCCTCAAGGGTGTTATGGCGCCCCAGGACATCGAATTAGGAGGCTCTATCTCGTCTGGCGTAGTCGTCTCGAATCACGGTGGCAGACAACTCGATGGCGCAATTACAGCAGTCGATGCAATGAAGATCTTCGGCCGCTGCGATCGGCAATTTCCTAAGTCACTTTGGATGGACGGAGCAGTTACCTTCGGATCGGACGTCTTGAGGGTAATTGCCCTCGGCGGCGATGGAGCTATGGTGGGTAAAGCCTTTGCCAAGGCGCTCCGAAAGGGAGGCGAATCTGAAGTCAAAAAGGCTATCTCACTTATCAAGGAGGAGCTCCAAGTCGCAATGGCTCTCGTTGGTGCTCAATCGGTAGCGGAGGTAACCCGAGAGATCATATTCGAAGGTTAGGTGTTTCGCCAAAGGTGGAAACCAACTTCTCCTTTGGTTGTGGGCATAGTTCGTCGCAACTTAGTATCTCGGTAAATATGCTGTAGGACGTGGATGAAAGGCCAGTTGGAATCTTTGATAGTGGCTTTGGTGGTTTGACCGTCGTAAAGGCGATTGCGGACTTGATGCCCGGCGAGGACCTGATCTACTTCGGAGATAGTGCCAGATACCCTTATGGACCCAAGCCACGCGAAGAGGTTCTTGCCTTTAGTCTTGAAATTTGCGACTACTTGATCAATGCTTTTGATGTAAAGATGATCGTCGTCGCCTGTAATACGGCTAGCGCTTTTGCCCTCGATACGATCGTGGAAAAGTATTCGGTGCCGGTGGTTGGAATGATTGAGCCAGGGGCCCGATCACTTGTCAGCGCTGCTACGACTGACCGTATAGGTGTCATTGGAACCGTCGGAACCATCTCATCGGGAGCCTATCAGGAGATGCTAGGGGCAATAGCTCCACATCTTGAGGTCACTTGTGCTGCCACGCCAGGTTTCGTTGAATTTGTAGAACGGGGAGAGCTCGAGAGCGACCAACTTTTGGTCCTCGCAGAACGACTACTTCGTCCGATATTAGATGGTAACGTCTCCTCGCTCCTTCTTGGATGTACCCACTACCCCTTCCTTGCGCGCACGATTTCAAGGGTCCTCGGCGAAAGTGTCACGCTCATTTCTTCAGCAGAGGAGACGGCATTCTCGGTGCGTCAGCTCCTATTTGACTTTAATCTCGCAGCAATGCGAAGCGTGGGTAGTTTTAGGGCGATTACATCCGGTGACGTAGATGAATTTCGCCGTATTGGAAGAACTCTTTTGGGTCTTGACTTTTCGACGGTTACAAGCCACAGGGTTGATCGTTGATCTTCTAACCTTTCAGTCGAAGATAATTTCAAAATGTTAATCATGAATAGAAGGAAATAAATTGGCGCGTCGTGACGGCAGGGGAGCAGATGACCTGCGCGGAGTATTGATAGAGCGAGACTTTACAACTATGGCATATGGATCAGCGCTGATCTCTATGGGGCGTACAAAGGTGTTGTGCACTGCCTCTATAGAGGATCGAGCTCCTGCGTGGCTTCGAGGAACCGGAAAGGGGTGGGTAACGGCAGAGTACTCACTTCTTCCTGGGTCGACCCCAGAGAGGTCTACGCGTGAGGCGGCCAAAGGCAAGCAGAGCGGTCGGACAATGGAGATTCAGCGTCTAATTGGCCGGTCGCTTCGAAGCGTTGTCAAACTCGAAGCTTTGCCCGAGATCCAGATCACAGTTGACTGCGACGTCATACAGGCAGACGGTGGCACGCGTTGTGCTTCAATCGTCGGTGGATTTGTAGCACTTTCCGATGCGATCAAGCGTCTCAGCTTGGAGCGAAGAATTAGCGAGTCGGCTATAACTGGTCAGTGTGCAGCGGTATCGGTTGGAATCGTTGACGATGAGTGTCTTTTGGATTTGGACTACAGCGAAGATTCACGAGCCGAAGTCGATATGAACGTAGTAATGCTGAATAACGGTAGGTTCGTGGAGATTCAAGGCACCGGTGAAGAGGCTAGTTACTCCAGGGATCAACTAGATGAGATGCTCTCATTAGCAGAACACGGAATTGCTCAGCTACTTGACTTTCAACTCGCTGCAACTCTGGAGCCACCTCGACAGAGGTCGATCTAGTGAAGCGCCTTTACCTAGCAACATCGAACCCCGGCAAGGTAAGAGAGATATCTGAACTCCTTGCGCGCTTTGACGTGGCAGTATTGCCAAGGAGTTCAGATATTGCTGCACCAGTTGAAACCGGCGTTACCCTCACCGAAAATGCCATCATAAAGGCTAACTATGACTTCGAATTCGTCGAAGGAAGCGCTGTTTTGGCAGATGATTCAGGGTTATTTGTAGATATCCTCGATGGATCCCCCGGAGTCTATTCGTCCAGCTTTGGCGGGGTAGAAGGTGATGATAAGCGAAATCGAGCAGCGTTGATAGAAGGTCTCAATGGAGTAGGAGTTGACTTTTCTACCGCCCGGTTTATGTGCTTAATGGCTTTGAAGGGGTCGAGTGGTCGCATTGCGACCTTTGAAGGGGTCGTTGAGGGCAAGGTATTTACCTTTGAACGCGGCACGCACGGATTCGGCTACGACTCGATGTTCATCCCCGATGAAGGTGATGGAAGAACCTTCGGAGAGATGGAGAGCTTCGAAAAGTCGACAATATCACATAGATCGCGCGCCCTTTCGAAGTTGATTGAAGCCATATCAGAGGACCCATCAATCCTGTCATAGAAGAAAAAGATGCGAAGTTGAAGCTTCGGCGAATTTGGTGAAAAGGATATGCCCCTATGTCGTACCGTGACGTAGGGGCATATCCTTATGTCCGATGGCTAACTTAGCGACAAAGACGATCTATAGGATGCTTTTTCCGAAGGCGTAGAAGAGGGTGGCGAGATCGGCGACAGAGTTGATCACGACGTCTGCACCCGCATTCAAGAGTTCATCAGCTTCGCCACTTCCGCTCAGTACTCCAACTACAAGAGCTGAGTGTGCTGCTTTTCCGCTCATCATGTCGCTAGGAGTATCGCCTAGAACCACGACTCTTCGCGGATCGTCGATGCCAAGGATCTTCATCGTATGGAGGATCATGTCGGGCTCTGGTCGGCCTTTGATAGTCGCACTAGGACAGATGGCGGAGTCGATCTTGATTGTAAAGGAGAGCTTTTCGAGCAGTAGTGACATGGTTTCATAGGAGAATCCTGTGGTGAGGGCGACTTTGATTCCCCTATCACGAAGAGTAGAAAATAGCTGTGATGCTCCCTCTATTTCAGTTACTCCGTAGCGTTGGACTTGATCCTTGTAGAAGCCTTCGAACAAGTCGTTTGCTCTAGTGGCAGCGCCTTTGTCCTTGAAGATCTCTTCGAAGACTGTAATCTTCGATTGGCCCATGGTCTCCTTCACATACTGCATCATCTGGTCGAAGTTCGGAGATGATACGTTTACTCCCATGGCAACAGCGGTATCGTGGAAGGCAGCGAGCACAGCTCCATCGTCTGCCACAGTTGTTCCAGCCATATCGAGAACCACAAGGCCTGCGTTAAATATGGTCTCCTCAATGTTGAGGATTGTGGTATTGCTCCCAAAGATCATCTTGGGATACGAGCGTACTTCGGGTGGGTTTATCACTGAATCGGAACCTTTCACTGGGTTGTTGCTGTCGTTTGTGTAAATAGGGTCGTGCTCGTTCATGGACGTGCGTTAATCCAGGAGACGACTTCATCTGCTATAGCCCAGCTAATGGTCATTCCCATTCCCCCGGCGCCGGTTACGTAAAGTACGCCATCAGCAACCGGGTGGGCGACATATGGCCTAATAGGATCGGTTGCTCTGGCATAGGTTCCTAGCCACACCTTTTCGATTCGTGGGATCTCAGCCTCAAGGAGTCCGTCAAGGCGGTCTCTAAAGTAGCTTGCGATCTCGATATCGATCTTGAATCGCGTCGGGTCGTCGTAGTAGTGGGAATCGCCCATGATTAGGGTCCCATCACCTAACTGTCGGGCGAGTAGCTGGGCACCGTGGCTCTTTGGAAGGTGGTCCTGTTCGCCAAGGTGCTTTGCTGCGAAGGGTTGAAAGAACGGGTAGTACCTGAGTGAATCTCCGTCTGCTATGGCAGGGGAGATTACTTGTTCCGTATGGTACGAGGAGGTCATAACCAGGGTGGTGGTCGATACTCCGATATCGTCTGGCAGTGCATATGGAGATATAAGTTCCACTCCGGCTGCTCCGGTCGTCACGATGATAACGTCGAACTCTTCCCTATCGCCGCGTGCGGTTGTGATCGATCGGTCGATGACTGACGTTACCTGCGTCGAAAGTCGGACGTCGACATTGGGGCGGTCTGTTAGGTATTGAAGGACTGCGCCAACTGCCTTTCTCGGATCGACCATCGCGTCGAGGCCACACTCTAAGGCCGCGATAACACCTTTTGCCAGACGAAGTTGATACTTGTCGTAGACCTCGTCGGTAGTGAGGAGGTGGAGGTCTCTCTGGTTTGCAGGATCTGATTCGATCGCCTCTTCGGCTACGTTTAGTTCACTTTGACTCGATAGGAGAGTGAGAGATCCAGATTCGCGTAGTGAAATCTCTGGAACATTTCCTGCGACATCCTTCCAGTTCTCCCTTGAATGCAGGGCGAGGCGGAGCTCTTCTCCCCCTCTGCGGCCTGAGATCCAGACCAAGCCAAAGTTTCTTACCGATGCTCCAGCAGGAGCATCGTCTTTCTCGTAGATCGTGACGGTTGCGTCTCCCTTTGAGAGCTGGTAGGCGATTGCCGTTCCCATTATCCCCGCCCCAACGATCGCAACCTTGCGTCTACTGGCGGTTGTTGTCGTCATTTGGCCTGGTTGGTTTGCTGCGTCCAAGGGTTGTATCTTTCTTCGATCACAAAATTATCTCTGATCCTAAGTTCGTCCATGCAACAGAGCCACAACGACGATTATCGCGATCCTTAATTCTCGGTAAATTGTAGGAATAGTTGGACCAAAGGGAGATAATACGGTGCTTTGGATCTACTTTTTGCGGGTTTGATATTGGGTAAACGATTGGCTTTAAACTCATTAACAACTTCCGGGCACGGGTGGGTCTTATTTGGCTACCCTTGCTGCTCTGTCAGAATATAAATTTTTAGAACCTTTTGGATTGATTCCAGGAGTGCAAAGATAATGCAGCTAGATGCAGAGTTATATCGAACCTAGTGGTAGTCGCACGCGCTTTTCGGTTGAAGTAGCGTAAAAAATTTAATGATTCGTTCACCAAAGATACAGCATGCATTATCTAAGGATTTTGCCAGCGTTGACTTTTGGGTTACGTACTGTTTATGTTTCGAAGATAGCTTTGCTTCTCGAGGTCTTCGAGGCAATTCTCGGAGTGTCTCGATACTAAGGGTTCAAAACCAAAAGGGGTTTAAAGGTATAATGAAGAAGATTTCTTCAAAGGTTGTCACGTTGGGAGTGCTCGGCTCCTTGGGAACGCTCGCGGCGGCGTGCGGTTCGTCGACTACGAGTTCTACATCATCGACTAATTGGGCGATGGAGTCCTCGGCAATGGCCGGCGGCGGCATGAACGCTCTTATTGCAGCAGCACAAAAGGAAGGTACATTAACTGTTACCACCCTTCCTGCCAACTGGGCTAACTACGGTACGATCATGGCGGACTTCACCAAGAAGTACGGTATCAAGATTAAAGATGTAAATCCAAACGGAAGCTCAGCCTATGAGCTCAGCTCGATCAAGAGCTTGAAGAATTCGTCCCGCGGTCCAGACGTCGTTGACGTTGGCCCCTCCTTTGCACTAGCTGGAGATCAGGCTGGCCTATTTGCTCCATATCAAGTTTCGAGTTGGAATCAACTTCCATCGACGATGAAGCAGTCAAACGGTGACTGGTACTACGATTACGGCGGTTATATCGCAATTGGTTATAACGCTGGTGTAATCTCGGTTCCTCCAACCCGCTTTGCTGACCTAACCAACCCAGAGTTCAAGGGTGGAATCGCACTCGATGGTAACCCAACTCAAGCTGGCGCCGCCTTCGGTGCGGTATATGCCGCTGCGCTGGCAAACGGTGGATCGCTGGACAATATTCAGCCTGGTATTGACTTCTTCAAGCACCTAAGCCAGATCGGCAACTTCATTCCTGTAGCTGCTACACCAGCTGCTATCGAATCAGGTCAGGTCAAGGCGACAATCGACTGGGACTACCTACAGGTTGCAGCCCAACAAGCAGTTGCCGGCAAGGTCGACTGGAAGGTCGTTGTTCCTAGCGATGGACTCTACGCATCGTATTATGCGCAAGCCATCTCGAAGTACGCTCCACACCCAGCAGCAGCGAGACTATGGGAAGAGTTCCTTTACTCTTCGCTTGGACAAAACCTCTTCCTTCAGGGGTTTGCTCGTCCCGCGGAGCTAACTGCCATGACGACTGGTGGAACTGTGAACCAGGGATTCTTGGCGACACTTCCAGCTGTTAGTGGAACCGCTACCTTCCCAACCCAGTCCCAGCTAACTGCTGCACAGCAAGTTGTCCTAAGCAACTGGGCATCCGTCTCTGGCTAGTAGTAGCTAGTCTCAGGTATCTTTGAGTTCCCGCGATAGCTCGCGGGAACTCTTTAATTTTTTGGAGAGTGATTTGGCTATAAAAGTTCTTAGGAGACGAAAGCCGATTTTGGGAGCGGTACCATTCGTTGCCTATGTTGGGATATTTCTTGGAATTCCAGCAGGTTCAGTAGTCCTGAATGCATTTAGATCTCAGTCAGGATCGTTTACTCTCAGCAATATTCACTCAGCCCTCTCTGGAGGGTATCGGCAATCGTTCATTCAAAGTCTCAAGTTGTCGGTTATCGCTACAGTAATTGCGGCTATTGCGGGCCTCCTTGTTGCCGTTGCAGTTGTGGGTATGAAAGATGGTGCGATAAAGAGGGCGATAATGGCAGCCTCTGGTGTCTTTGCCAACACCGGTGGCGTTCCGTTAGCCTTCTCGTTTGTCGCCACACTTGGAAATTTTGGACTGATTACGAAGATTCTGCTAAGCGGTGGAGTCAATATCTATTCCGGAGGCTTTACCCTCTATTCAGTCACTGGTTTAGTCATCGTCTATCAGTACTTCATGATTCCGCTGATGGTTCTCGTCATGATTCCTCCACTCGAAGGATTGAACAGTCAGTGGTTTGAGGCCGCACAGACTCTCGGTGCGAGTTGGCCGACGATGTGGCGAAGCATTGTTGCACCCGTCATCATGCCTCCCTTTATAGCTGCGTCATTACTTTTGTTTACCGATGCCTTTGCAGCTTATGCCACGGCGGCAGCTCTAACATCTGGTACCATCCCGCTCGTTCCAATCCAGATCGGATCGCTCATTCAAGGAAATGTCGTCGCCAATCAGGGAAACTTAGGCGCGGCACTTGGCCTTGGAATGATTGTCATCGTTGGCGTTGTCGCGATTGCTTACGTCTTTGTCTCTAGGAGGTCGAACAGATGGCTACGATAACTACCTCGCTTCAAGGCTCGCTACAAGGTAGCAGCGAAAAAAGTGTAAAAGCCGTCCACGATAGGGTTCTAGGAGTAGGGCGGCGCTATCGAACCGTGGTATTGGTTCTAACCGCTCTGTTTTTCTTGGTGCCAGTAGTTGCCTCTTTGCGCTACTCGGTCGTGGGTAACAATAACTCAATCTCCTTTTCTTCGTATGGAGCGATATTTTCCGATCCTCAGTTTTTTTCGTCGTTGTTTACATCCTTCAAGATTGCAATTGGCACAGTCGCGATAACTGTATTTTTGGTAACACCTACAGTTGTGTGGGCTCGCCTTCGACGCCCGGATCTAATGAGCGCCCTTGAAAGTGTTGCACTGTTGCCGTTGATAGTTCCTTCGGTAGTGGTGACCCTTGGTATCCTGTCAGCCTTTGCGTCGCTTCCAAACATCATCATGGGTTCGCCAGTTATTTTGGCCCTCGAGTATGTGGTGTTAGCCCTTCCGTATACATTCCGTTCAATAGACGCTGGCGCTGGAGCGATAGACATCAGGACATTGGTAGAGGCGTCGCGGTCGCTCGGTGGAGGATGGATTGCAACCTTGACGAGGGTCATCATACCGAATCTGAAATCCGGAATACTATCTGCGGTCTTTTTATCTACGGCCTTCGTCTTTGGTGAATTTGCAGTTGCGTCGTTGATGAGCTTTTCAACGTTTCCGGTGTGGCTCGTGCAAGTCGGGCAGGATCGCGCCTCTGAGTCTGTAGCACTTTCGGTAGTGGCGCTCCTTCTTACGTGGGGTGGTTTGGTAGCGGTCTCTATTGCGGGGCTGAGAAGTACTCGTAGGCGATCTGCGGTAATAGAAGATGAATTGTTCGCCTTCGGTGAGCAGCTTTAAGTTTTGATCAAGGAAGGTTTTGAAGATGGTTGGAGATGAATTAAGCCAGGTTGAAAGTGCAACGACTGGAAGTAATACTGGAGAGGCGTGGAGTCGCAAGGGGGTTGGCCTCGAGCTCAAAGGGTTAGAGCGCAGCTTTGGCGCTACTCGTGCGCTCGATGGTTTGACTCTTTCGGTAAAAGCCGGTGAACTTGTGGTCTTTCTTGGCCCATCTGGATGCGGTAAGACTACGGCACTTCGCGCAATTGCGGGGCTCGAGCCTTTAGATGGTGGCCGTATTGAGATCGAAGGGCAGGATATCTCGGGTACCCCGACGTCGAAGCGCGAGATGGGCATGGTCTTTCAGGCCTATAGCCTCTTTCCAAATATGACGGTTGCGCAAAATATCGCATATGGTTTGAAGCTTCGAAAGTTTGACAAGTCAAAGATCGATGGTCGGGTAGCAGAGATGCTAAAGCTCGTGCGACTAGGTGAGCAAGCCGATCGCTATCCAAAGCAACTCTCTGGCGGCCAGCAACAGCGCGTAGCGCTAGCTCGCGCCCTTGCGATCTCACCAAAGGTGCTTCTACTTGATGAGCCGCTCTCTGCCTTGGACGCTAAGGTTCGGGTTCAGTTGCGGGAAGAGATTCGGCGTATTCAGCTTGAATTTGGTATTACGACTATCTTCGTCACCCACGATCAGGATGAGGCTCTCGCCATTGCAGACCGTATCGCTGTATTGAACCAGGGAAATATCGAGCAATTTGGGACTCCCGACGAGGTCTATCTTCATCCAGCATCTCCATTTGTTGCATCTTTCGTCGGCCACGTTAATCACCTTCGGGGCCGGGTTATATCGCAAGGGCGTGCGAGCGTCTTTGGGGTTGAAGT